>Ga0068855_100000130_pt1 | contig 95659 bp, 81 predicted proteins | sample KBSCornC52_FD_66592 | JGI IMG/M metagenome (GOLD analysis project Ga0068855, IMG submission 66592) | Corn rhizosphere microbial communities from Kellogg Biological Station, Michigan, USA - KBS Corn C5-2 | ecosystem: Host-associated > Plants > Roots > Rhizosphere > Soil ...
ATATTTTTTTGATCGTTCAGCTTATCTAACATTAAACTAAAACTTGAAGCAGAACCAAGAATACTCTTTTGATCGTCTAGTTTATTTAACATTAAGCTAATACTTGAAGCAGAGCCAAGAATACTCTTTTGATCGTTTAGCTTATCTAACATTAAGCTAAAACTTGAAGCAGAATCAAGAATATTTTTTTGATCGTTCAGCTTATCTAACATTAAGCTAAAACTTGAAGCAGAGCCTAGAATACTCTTTTGATCATTCAGCTTATCTAACATTAAGCTAAAATTTGATGCATAATTAAGAATTTTTTTTTGATCATTCAATTTATCTAACATTGATTTAAAATTGGCGATGGCAATAGAAACGATCGTTTAAAATGGTTGTTTTCTAAGGTTAGACTTTTGTAAACAATAAATGTATCAAATTAAATGGCGATTTTTATTTCTTTTATTATTAAAGATTCCTCGTTTTGTAATTTAGATTATAATAGATTTTTTCAGCAAGCCAGATACTCCTTAAAGTTACCGACTTAACTATTTAAATTTATTTAATGGAATTCTCTAATTGCGAACGACTGTGTTCGCAATTAGAATGAACAAAAGATCGCTACTATAACACAAAGGCCAATTGCGAATACAGCGTATTAGTAATTGGCGGGTATTGAATTAGCCTTTAACTAATCATTCAATCAACCCATTCACTCAATCAACTCACCCCACCAACTTACTATCCGCAAAATAAATCATCGCATTGCGCATAAATGTGGCAAATACCGGATTTGGCTTTCCATCTTCAGCCGTATAGCGCTCATCGGATATATACAGTTCGGCCAGTCCCTTATAAGTTGCGGCCCTTAGATCGGTAGGATCGCTTACACCCCAAAATGCACGGATATTGGCGTAATGGCGGGCAATTTGTTCCTGCACTGCATCGCTTTCCGGATCCTGGCCGGCCAGGGCTATTAATGCCAGTTTGATGGCTTTTTGGTCGGCTTTTAATTGCTCCAGGTTCAGTTTCGGCATTTCGAGCAGGGCTTTTTCCGATCGTGTCACGGTGTCTTCGCCCCATTTTTCAATGGCCTCTTTTCGGTAGGCTGCGGCCTGTTCGGCAGGCATGCCCTCGTATAGTTCTTCGTAATTTTGCATGGTTTTGTTTTTTAAATGATTAACCGTTTTGTCAATGGTGTTCAGTAAAACTTCAAGCCGGTCCTTTCTTCCAAGCAAGGCAGCCTTGTGGCCCTCAAGCGCCTTTACCAGGTCAAAATCCGGACTGTCCAGAATTTTACCGATCTCCTTTAAGGGAAAGTCAAGTTCTTTATAAAATAGTATCTGCTGCAGCCGTAGCAATTCAGCTTCGCCATATTGGCGGTACCTTGATGCCGTGCGTACCGATGGTTTCAATAGACCTATCTGATCATACATGTGAAGCGTGCGCACGCTTACCCCAGCCAGTTTAGCCAATTGTTTTACCGCATAATTAACTCTCATTTTTCCCGTTGTGTTGTTTGTTATTGCAAAGCTATGCTATGACGTAAGGTAAGAGTCAAGTGTTTTTTGATTTTTTTTTGTGAGTGGTTGATTGGGTTGACTATGTTGATTGAGTTGATTAGACTATTGCAGATTCTCGCGGACTTTCCGACTTTCGGACTAAAAAACTACTCACCAAATCAACCAATCAACTTAATCAACTAAATTATACCTTTGCACAAATATGCGCTTCCCTAAAATTCCCGGTTTCGATCAGCAGGCATTCGAAAAGTATTTTAAAAATACGGGGATGTTGTTTGTTGGCCGGGTGGGCAGTCTGCTTATTAAATTTGCTATCAGCATCAGCATAGCCAATTACCTGCACCGGGGCAACAACGGCATTTTATCAGGCGGAACGGCTTATATTTATTTCTTTTCGGCGGTGGCCACTTTAGGGCTCGATCAATTTATCGTAAAGGAATTGCATGCATTCCCCGAAAATCGGGATCAAATACTCGGTACTTCTTTTTGGATGAAGGTGTTTTCAGGTTTCATCTGTATCCCGCTCATATACCTGGCCTTCATTATCTATCCCGCAAAGGGCACCCCGTACAGTTACATTTTTATACTTTCAATTATTGGCATTATACAGGCATTTAATGTAATCGACGCTTATTTTCAATCGCAAGTGCAATCCAAATACATTATGCAGGTGCAGATTGCGGGTAACCTGGTGTCTGCGGCAATTAAACTGACGCTTATTTACCTTAAAATGCCTGTAGTTTGGTTTGTCTATGCTTATACATTCGATTTTTTACTGTTATCCTTAGGCTATTATTTTACTTATCAGCGCAACGCCGGCAATATTTTCAAATGGTCGTTTAATTTCAAATTGGCTACCAAATTGCTCGAATTTTCCTGGCCTTTAATAATTTCAGGCATCATGGTTTCGCTGTACATGAGAATCGATGCCATCATGATCCAGAATATCGCGGGCGTTAAAGAGGCCGGGGCCTATGCAACGGTGGCTAATATCAGTGAAGCCTGGAATTTTATTCCAGCTGTAATCGTTACATCGTTATTTCCTGCTATTTTAAACGCCCGCCGCGACGACCCCGTCCGTTATAAAAAACGCATACAGCACCTGTACGACCTTATGGTTTACCTAAGTGTACCTGTAGCACTTGTAATAACATTTACGGCGCCGCTTATTTATAAACTGCTGTTTAAACCCGAATACGCTTATGCTGCACCTACGCTTTCGGTGCATATCTGGTCGGGCGTGTTTGTATTTTTAGGCGCGGCCAGCAGCCAGTATTTAATTGCCGAAAACTTTAGCAAGCTTACCTTTATCCGTACTGGTTTCGGTGCAATAGTTAATATAGCCCTTAATTTAATACTGATCCCGAGGATGGGAATGATGGGCGCGGGCATCGCCACATTGGTTGCTTATGCAAGCGCCCCGATATTAACTTTATTTATTCCGAAAGTTAGCGACCAGGGAATAATGATGTTTAAATCATTATTTTTAATTTCGCTGGTTCAAAAGATCATTAAACGATGAGTAGTAAGCTCCATTTACTGTACAAGGTATTTACCAGTCCGCGCCGTTTGCGCACTTTGCTTTCCTTTAATGATAAAGGCTATCTTGATGAAGTGGGTTGGTTCCAGGCTTTTGATACCAAATCGCCGGTTGACCAGGATGGCAATCCCATACCCTGGGTTACCTATTCCTTTATTGATTTTATAAAAGAGCGTTTAACACGGCACCATACGGTGTTTGAGTTTGGCTCGGGTAATTCAACTTACTTTTATGCAAAATATGCCGGTATAGTGGTTTCAGTGGAGCATGACAAGGAGTGGTTCGATAAAATTGTAAAAACCAAGCCCGAAAACTCCGAAATGATTTTTTGCGAACTGATGCGCGATGGCGATTACTGCCGGATGCCATTAAAACTGAATGAAACTTTTGATATTATTATAGTTGACGGCCGCGACCGGGTGAACTGCTGCAAGCAGGCTGTAAAAGCGGTATCCGAAAAAGGAGTGATTGTTTTGGACGATTCCGAGCGCGACTTTTATAAAGAGGGGATTGATTATTTGAAGAATAAGGGCTTTAAGGAATTGGCCCTCACCGGCATATCGCCGGGATTGTTTTACCGTAAGGCTACATCAGTTTTTTACCGGCCCGATAACTGCCTGAATATATAATTATGGCTGACCAGATAATTAGCGGCAACGTTAAAACCGCGTACGACGAATTTTACGAAAAGCACGACGAAGCCTGGCGCATGCTGGGCGCAAAATATAAAGCGCAGCATATTATTGATGTGAGCGCCGGCCGTACGTTTAAAAAAGTGCTTGAAGTTGGCGCCGGCGACGGCAGCATCCTAAAATACCTGGCCGATGCAAACTTTGCCCCTGAATACCATGCTGTCGAAATTTCGGAAAGCGGGGTGGAGCATATTAAAGCACGTAATATACCTGGCCTTAAATCGGTGCAGTTGTTCGATGGGTATAAACTGCCGTTTGATGACAATAGCTTCGACCTGGTGATCCTTTCGCACGTGCTGGAGCATGTGGAGCATGAGCGTATTCTGCTCCGCGAATTAAAACGGGTGGCGCGCCACTGCGTCGTCGAAGTTCCGTTGGATTACCGAGCCGGAGTGGATAAGCGCATTAAACACTTTTTAGCTTATGGGCATATCAACGTTTACACGCCAACATCACTGCGCTATTTGCTGAGCACCGAAGGTTTCGTGATGGAAGACGATCTTACGTCCATCATCCCACCTGAAGTAACGAAGTTTAACACCTACGTAAACCAGAAAAAACCAAAGAGTATTTTAAAAGACATAAAAATAGGGGCGGAGTTTGCATTAAAGGACGGCCTGGGTAAAGTGTTCGGAAAAAAGATGAACGAAAAACTGGCCAACGCCTACACCATACTTTGTAAAAAAGCCGATCAGCACCTGGAGATTTTTTAAGCATTTACCGTGGAGACGCAATACTTTGCGTCTCCCGCTGAAAGATATAAAAGCGGTTTTTAACACAGAGGGCACGGAGGATTTCACAGAGAACACTGAAATTTACACGTCTCAATGGAAACCATAGGCCACCCGCCATCCAATGACTACTGACCAATGACCACTGACCAATAACATGCAAAACCTTGCACCCATAGCCTTATTTGTTTATAACCGCCCCGAGCATACCCGGCGGACGCTCAGCTACCTGCAAAAAAATGTACTCGCCGATGAATCGCGCCTGTTTATATTTTCGGATGCTGCAAAAACTGAAGGCGACAAAGCTAAGGTGGATGAAGTCCGGCAATTGATAAAAGATGTTTCGGGTTTTAAATCGGTAAAAGTTATTACCCAAAAGCAAAATAAAGGACTGGCCGATTCTATTATCGGTGGCGTTACCCAATTGATAAATGATTATGGTAAGGTAATTGTTTTTGAAGACGATTTGCTTTCGTCGCCTTTTACGCTGCAATATTTTAACGAAGCGCTGGCGAGATATGCCGATGATGAAAAGGTGATGCACATCGGCGCCTATATGTATAAACTGGCTGATAAAACCCTGCCGCAAACCTTCTTCTTTAGGGCGGCTACCAGTTGGGGCTGGGCGACCTGGGCACGTGCCTGGAAAAACTTTGAACCCGATGTGGATGTGCTGCTTAATCAGTTCGACAAAAAGAAAACCGATCGCTTTTCTATCGAAGGCACTATGAATTTTTGGAAACAACTGGAGGGTTTTAAAGCAGGTAAAAACAATTCCTGGGCTATCCGCTGGTATGCATCTATTTTTTTAAAGGGTGGCCTCACCCTGAATCCCTCGACATCCCTTGTTCAAAACATTGGTAACGATGGCAGCGGGACACATTCGAACAAAGAAGACATGTATCACGTACAAATACTGCAAAAGCCTGTAAAAACTTTTCCAACGGAAATAAAGGAAGATGAAAAGGCTTACGCGGCCATCAAAAACTTCCTTAAAAACCGGAAAGGCAATTTATGGGAACGCGGCCTGCGTTTTGTAAAACAATTGCAGGCAAAATACCTGGCAAAAAAAGCTTAAAAAATTAAATAACCTGCTATTATGGATAATTACTGTATCAGTAACCGTAAAATTATTTTCGAAGCAGGCAGCGTTGTTGAGTTCGATTTCTCCATAAAACAAACGCTGATATACAATCATCACATTATTGTCCTTTTAGATATTCCGGCAGATACCTGTTACAATCAAAATGTTTTCGCGGTTAATTTCAAGGGACAAACAGTCTGGCAGATACAGGGATCGGATAGCCTGGACAGGTTGGGGATTTGCCCCTTCACTTCAATCGGGATCAGTCATAACGAGCTTATCTGTTTTAATTTGTGTGGTTTCCGCCTGACTGTTAATCCCGCGACAGGCCATGTGACCAGCCAGGTGTTTAACAGGTAAGTAGTTGCGATGATCTCCGGAATGATTCAAAAAATAGCCAGGTTAAAGGCCGCCTGAATTTTTCAGTCCCCCTTCATCCAACTGGTTCTTAACTCGTTTATTCGCTCAGTAAGGCTGTCTATTGCGGGTCGGTACCTCGCCTGGTCGTTGTCCTTAAATTCATGATAAAGCAATGGGAAGTAACGGCAATAAAGATTGATGAGCAATGCCTCTCTTTTCGCATCGTGTTTCTTGTCGGCCGGTAGTTTTAATTTAGTCATCTCAACAGCCAGTTTGCGGAGTTGTGGTAGCTTCGGCAAGCCGGTTTGTTCCATTTTAAACAGTTTTTCTTCCCTGCTGGTGTCGCTGCCATAAAATACTTCGTTGAGCTGATTGCTCAGCGTATCGGCTTTTTGGATCAGTAGTGCATATTCTTTAACCTGGTATTGCTGCGAAGCCAGTAAGCCGCACGAAACAAAAACAATAACAATTGCCGACCCGATGGCTGCAATGCCCCATTTTTTGATAAACAGGTTTTGATGATTTAGCCCGATAAAGGCTATCCATCCAAAAACATAGCCTGAAATAAGGCCGCCAAGGTGTGCTGCGAAATCAACCTCATGGCCCCAGGGGATAATATTGAAAGCGACAACAATCGCCGTGCTGATGAGAAATGCCTTGCGGGCACTGCGCTCGTAAAAATTGGTGCTCAGTAATGCCAGCAATATCCCAAACAATCCAAATACAGCTCCGGATGCGCCGGCGGCAACTTCGGTATAGTGAAAAAATACCGATACCATGCTGGCAATAATGCCGGTACACAAATACATGAGCAGGTAATTCCATTTGCCCAGTTTACACTCCAGCAGGGAGCCAATATAAACCAGCGCAATCATGTTGCCGAAGAGGTGTAAAAGCGAAAAATGCTGAAAAATACCGGTTAAAAGCCGCCATACTTCACCGTTGAGTACGTGCGCCCTGCTGTTGAAACCAAACCACATATACATTTTTTCCTGCATGGATTCACCTTTTGCCAGGTGAAAGTTACTAATCGGTAAAAACCTGGGCAGTGCGTACATCCAAAATGCCGTCGCCAGAAAAATCAAGGTGTTTAAAATGACCAGCAGCGGCGTTATGAGGTATTTTTTCCGTGGGATAATCGGTGAAAAAAAGCCCCTCAGCTGTTCTTTGCCTGCCATAGGCGGATCTTGAAGGTTCAGGAATTGCTTTTCGGGTATGGCGTCCATCAACTCCTGGGTGGTTTCATCCAGGTTAGCCTGCAAATGGAAATCGGTATAGGCAACCTCGTTCAGGAGCTGGTCCAGGTTTTTTTTGTTTTTAAAATAGCTGGTCCAAAAGCCCTGGAAACCCACACATTCGCTTTTAATAACAACCGAATTGTTTATTACACGTGCAGAAACCTCTTCGGAATACGAGGCCCACGAGATAGTGGTATAGGCAATGATCCCGTCGTGGTCAAAATACCCTACATGCCAGCCCAGGGCTACCATGGCATGGTACAAAATAGTTAAATAATGATCCGGATTATAATCGTCGAGGGGTATGGTTTCGGTTTTATTAGGGGTAATTCCGCCGGGCATGATATGGTTGATTGATTAGCGTACAATATAGCTAATACTATTAAAGGGAAAGAAATTTAAATATCGAATAATGAATGCCCAATATCGAATTTCAAAGTTTCTGACTTCATTATTCAATATTGGGCATTCGGTGTTGGATATTAATATCTTGCAGATCACTAGATCTATACTTTCAACCCCTCAATTTCTTTCAATGTCTTCGGCAGATATTTCCCCAGTAACTGGCTTCCCGAAGCCGTTATTAAAAAATTATCTTCAATCCGGATGCCGCCAAAATCACGGTAGGTATTCAATACATCATAGTTGATAAATTCCGCAAACTTTTTCTCAGTCTGCCAGCGGTCAATCAGCTCCGGGATGATATAAATGCCGGGTTCAACGGTAAGTACAAAGCCTGCCTCCAGTTCGCGACCCAGGCGCAGCGATTTCAGACCGAACACCTCAGTTTCCTTTTTGAGCGTGTCGGTATAGCCTACGTATTGTTCGCCCAGGTCCTCCATATCATGGGTGTCCATACCGAGCATGTGCCCCAATCCGCATTGAAAAAACATAGCATGTGCACCGGCTGCAACCGCCTCTTCCGCATCGCCTTTCATCAGGTTCACCTGTTTTAAGCCTTCCACCAGTTTTTGGCAAGCCTGCAGGTGAACATCCTTATACCTGATACCTGGTTTTAGCAGGCTGATGGCATGATCCATGGATGCCAGTACTATTTCATAAAGCTCGCTTTGTTTAGCGGTAAAGCTTTTGCCTACCGGGAAGGTGCGGGTAAGGTCGCCACCGTAATGCATAGCATTTTCCGCGCCGATGTCGCTTAAAACCATCCGGCCCTCCTGCAGGGTATTACCGTAATAATGGGTATGCAGCGTTTGCCCGTAGGTGGTGATTATTGCAGGATAGCCCAAACGGGAGTTAGCCGCCGTGGCCACTTCCAGGGCTTTGGCAACCAGGTCGTATTCTTTTATTCCCGGGCGGGTATGTTTTATTACGGCCAGCTCCATATCCACACTGGTGGAAACCGCTTTTTCCATTTCGGCAATCTCCAGTGGTGTTTTTATCACGCGTTGCGCAATTACCGCTTTAACAAGTTTTAACGATACATATTTGGCCTCATCGCCTAAACCGGTATTTAGCCATGCCGCCAGTTTTATTTTATTTTCGGGGCGATAGGGCGGTAAAATATGCACCGGCCTGCCCGAGGTCATTGCCTTGTGGATGTAACGCGTTACCTGGTCATAGGGTTTTGTTTGCGTAACGCCAACCATGCCCGCCATTTCGCTAACAGTAGGGAGGGTGCCGGTCCACACAATATCATCAATGGTGAGTTCGTTGCCAAATATTACCTCTTCGCCGGTATCGGTATCAATTATGGCAGCAAGCGAAGCCACATCCAGCCCGAAATAATACAGAAAACTGCTGTCCTGCCTGAAGGGATAGCAATTGTCCTTATAATTCATGCTGCTATCCTCGTTTCCCATCAACAGGATAATGCCATCAGCGCCCAAAGCCTGTTTTAAAGCCTGCCTGCGGGCAGTATAAATCGCTTTATCAAAAAGGTGAAGTTCCATAAGGCAAATATAGATGATGTGAAGCCGTGCAACCAAAAACTAAGACGCTCATTTCAACTTCAATGAAAAAATGTAATTCGTGATGGAATTAAAAAAAGAGGTGTCATCGAAACGAAAGTGAGAGAACTTATGCGTTGTGCATTTACGCAAATGCAGTTCCGCCTTGAATACTCCCCAGGGCAGGTATTTATCAACGGTTTTATGCTATTTTACCGCCTTTACCACAATATACGGCGACAAGGTCTTACTCTCCATAGGCACAATTTTGGTAAATAGTTTACCCGCCAGCCAAATGGTTTTAACCACAGCCTTGGCGAAGGCGCCCTGTTCGCTTTTATTTTCAAGCCATACGGTAAACCTGCCATGGTAATAACTTTCCACCTCAGTAAGCCCCAGTTGGCGGCAATAATCGGCCAGCTTTGTGGGATCCATGCTGTTGATATTGTGTTTATCGTAATTTTCCTTGTCGAATTTCCGTTGTACCCAGCCGTTAACACTCTTAAAGTTGGGCAAGGTGATAAACAGCACGCCGCCGGGTTTTAAAAACGGCAGATGTGTTTCAATAATGGCTTTGGTATCGTTAAAATGTTCTATCAGCCCAAACGATAATACCATGTCGTATAGTTTTTTAGGCTGATATTCGAAAAGGTCGGCTTCAATAATATTGATATCACCGTGTTTTAACCCGTTTTTTTCAAGGAGTTGGTCAATCAGGCCTTCGTGGATAAAATAATCAAACAGGGTGGTATCCAGTTGCTGGTATTTTTTTAAGTAAGTAGCATAATACCCCGGAAATCCGCCCAGCTCGATAGCATTTTTTATGTTTTTTTCGGTAATGAGTTTCGCCAGTATATCGCCAAAAACATAATTGGGTTTAAGGTATAGGATGAGGTTTTTTCTCGATTCCCAAAATGCCTTCCAAAAAGCGCGGTCTGTTAAATTTTGTTCCATTAGTATAAATTCATAAGTCGCCCGCATAGCTGACTCACCCGGTCATTGCTTCGCCCGACCGCCCTCTCTATCGCAAGCCGTAAAGAGGGTAGGTCATTTTATTTTTTATTTCTTCTCCAGCACTCTTGCCGGATTACCTACAGCAACGCTGTTCGCCGGTATATCTTTTGTTACCACGCTTCCCGCACCTATGATAACATTATCGCCAATAGTAATGCCGCCGATAATGCACACGTTGGCGCCAATATCTACATTATTGCCTATCTGCGGGCAGGCGCTAAAGGTACCGTCGGCGAGTTTTTTATGACCGATGGTAGTGCTGTTTCTTAAAACACAATTTGCACCAATAACGGTGCCTTTGTTTACCACCAGCGCCTGGCCATGATAAAGCGATAAGCTTTTGCCAATGGTTAATTTGCGCGGCAGTTCAATCCCCAAAATCCATTCCACCCAAAAGCGGTACAGCATAAAATAAGGGAAAAATATAATTTTGGTGATGGTATACTTGTTAAATGCCTGCAGCAAACGGAATGAAAATAAAACCGACTGTGCTTTAAAATTTTGCCGGTTGGCACTCCAGTCCTGGAATAAGTAAGCAAAAAAGTTCATCGTTTTAATTAATCAGTTTGGTTGCAGCATTACTAATTGGTTTTAATTAGTGTCCTGCTTAATTACAGCCGTCCCAAAAGTAAAGTTTTCATTTTAGAATTGTTATAATTGCCGCATAAATAGCGCCGCTTAATGAAGGTAACCTTAATAAACACATCCGATGCCGGTGGCGGTGCCCCGGCAGCCTGTATGCGGCTGCTAAAAGCGCTTGAATTAAAGCAGGTGGATGTGCACATGCAAGTGCAGGAAAAAACAACCGGAGAGGAACGGGTAAGCGGCCTCAACAACACACCGGCACAAAGATTAAGCATAAAATTTAACCTGCTTTATGAGCGGCTACCTTTTATTTGGTTTAAGGCAAAAGCCAGGGCGGTAAGGTTTGCTTTCTCCCGGGCCAACACAGGTACCAACATTTCGAAAGAGCCAATTGTAGCCAATGCCGATATTTTACACCTGCACTGGACAAACTTTGGCTATCTGTCCATCAACAACATTAAACAGCTTTTTGATACCGGCAAACCAGTGGTTTGGACCCTGCATGATATGTGGGCCTTTACAGGGGGCTGCCACTACGCCGGCGATTGTAACCATTTTACCAGCCAATGCGGCAACTGCTGGATGTTGCGCGATGCCTCGGATAATGACATTTCACATTCGGGCTGGCTGCGCAAGGCAGAGATGTATAAGGCGGCGAATAACCTGGTTTTTGTAACCTGCAGCAACTGGCTGGCAGGGGTAGCACGTTCCAGTTCGCTGTTGAAAGGTTTTCGCATCGAGGCGATCCCCAATCCCATCGATACAGAAATATTTTCGCCTAAAGAAAAAACTGCCGCACGGGCAAAATGGAACGTCAACCCAACAGCAAAAATAATTTTGTTTGGCGCAGCCAATATCCTCGACAGGCGCAAAGGCATCACTTACCTGGTGGAAGCGCTGGACGATTTGAAGGAAAATTATTCTGATACGGATGATTTTGAGGTAGTGATCTTCGGGAAAAATAAATCTTTCGATGTCGGTCAGTTGCCTTTTAAGGCGTATGAATTAAGCCTGATCAACTCGCAGCAGGATATGGCCGAACTGTATAGCCTTGCCGACGTATATGTTACGCCTACGATAGAAGATAACCTGCCCAATACCGTTATGGAATCACTGGCCTGCGCAACGCCGGTGGTGGCCTTTAATACCGGGGGCCTTCCGGATATGGTTGATCATTTGCAAAACGGCTATCTCGCCGAATTCAAATCGTCAGCTGATTTTGCATCAGGGATACACCATATTTTAAATTCGGATAAAAAAAGCGAATTTGCAGCCAATGCACGTGAAAAAGTAATGCAAAATTTCACCAACGAAATTGTGGCTTCTAAATATTTGGCCGTTTATCAATCAATTTTACCAAAATGACGGAGTTTAAGCCAACCTTATCAGTCATTACAGTGGTTTACAATAACGTGCGCGATATTGAGCGCACCATGCTTTCGGTTTTAACGCAAACTTATCCCAATATCGAATATATTATTGTCGATGGCTTGTCGACAGATGGCACGCTCAAGATCATCCGTAGGTACCGTAATGCCATAGCAAAAGTCTTCAGCGAAAAGGACGAGGGTATTTACGATGCCATGAATAAGGGCCTCGCCGCCGCGACAGGCAACTACGTATTGTTCATGAATTCGGGCGATGAATTTTATGAGCAGGATACGGTTGAAAAAGTATTTGCCAGCGCTCCCAATGCCGATATTTACTATGGCGAAACCGAAATGATTAATGATGAAGGCGAAAGCCTTGGTCGCCGCCGGCACGCGGTACCGGATGTGCTTACCTGGGAGAGTTTTAAATACGGCATGACGGTAAGCCACCAGGCCATTTATGTGCGCACAGCATTAACTGTACCCTTTGACCCCCAATATAAACTCAGCGCCGATATCGACTGGATCATCCGCTGTACTATAAACGCTCAAAAAATTGTAAACGTAAACCGGTACGTGGCGCGGTACCTGGTAGGGGGGATGTCCAAAGCAAAACACCGCCAAAGCCTGGTCGAACGTTTTGATATTATGCGCCGCTACTACGGCCTGTTCCCCACCATTGCCAATCACCTTGTAATCGCCTGGAACCTGGCGAAATATTGGCTGAAACACAGAAGGACTAACGATTAACAAGGCCAAGTTGTTCGTTTCAATCTAAAGATCGGACCCTCGACCCATTTTAAAAAAAGAGCGAAGCCAATGTCACCTCAACCGGGGGAGATTTAGAGGGGGCGTTATCCCGGCAGGCCCCCCTCTAAATTATTACATAATTCCCCTGTTTATTATTAATAAAATGCCGTAATTTGCTGTTTAAATATTCTACGAATGTCAATGCAGGTCCCGGCAGGAAATTTATTAGAAAAAATAAATTATCCATCTGATTTAAAGCAACTTAAAGTCGAAGAACTTAAACAGGTTTGCCAGGAGCTGCGCCAGTATATTATTGATGTGGTATCGGTAAACGGCGGGCACTTTGCTGCCAGCCTGGGTGTTGTTGAGCTCACCGTTGCCCTGCAATATGTTTTAAATACCCCATACGATCAGCTGGTTTGGGACGTTGGCCACCAGGCTTACGGACACAAAATACTGACCGGCCGCCGCGAAATTTTCCATACTAACCGTGTTTATAAAGGGATGAGCGGTTTCCCCAAACGCTCCGAAAGCGAATACGATACTTTTGGCGTGGGGCACTCTTCTACATCTATTTCGGCAGCATTGGGTATGGCGGTTGCATCGCAATACAAGGGCGAAACGGACAGGCAGCACGTGGCTGTAATTGGCGACGGCGCCATGACGGCCGGTATGGCGTTTGAAGCGCTTAACCATGCAGGGATAGAAAACTCAAACCTGTTGGTGATCCTGAACGACAATAACATGTCGATTGATCCCAATGTAGGCGCTTTAAAAGAATATTTAACAGATATCGCCACTTCCAAGCCTTATAACAGGTTCAGGGATGATATAGCCAGTGTACTGGCAAAAATATCGGCCATCGGCCCGGATGCTTTCAAGATAGCCCAAAAGCTCGAAAAAAGCATAAAAGGTACACTCCTTAAACGAAGCAACTTTTTCGAAGCGCTTAAATTTAGGTATTTTGGACCGATTGACGGGCATGACGTGGAACACCTGGTAAAGGTGTTAAAGGATTTGCGCGATATACCCGGCCCCAAATTGCTGCATTGCGTTACGGTTAAGGGTAAAGGTTATGCCCTGGCCGAGAAGGACCAGACTAAATGGCACGCGCCCGGCTTATTTGATAAGATAACCGGCGAGATAAAAAAATCAAAATCCGACAAACCCCAGCCCCCAAAATACCAGGATGTGTTTGGGCACACCATAATTGAACTGGCCGAAGCAAACCCTAAAATTATGGGGATTACGCCTGCTATGCCTTCGGGATGTTCGCTTAACCTGATGATGAAAGCCATGCCTAACCGTGCTTTCGACGTGGGTATTGCCGAACAGCATGCCGTTACATTTTCGGCCGGCCTGGCTACACAGGGTTTAATACCCTTCTGCAACATATACTCCAGCTTTATGCAGCGGGCATATGACCAGGTGATACACGACGTTGCCATACAAAACCTTAACGTGGTATTTTGCCTCGATAGGGCGGGTGTTGCCGGCGCCGATGGCCCAACGCACCACGGTGCATATGATCTGGCCTATATGCGCTGCATACCGAACATGACGGTATCGGCGCCCATGAACGAAGAAGAACTGCGCAACCTGATGTACACTGCCCAGCAGGACGATATGGGCCCGTTTGTAATACGTTACCCTCGTGGCAACGGTGTTATGGTTGATTGGCAGCGTCCGTTAAAAGCCATTAAAGTAGGCAAGGGACGTAAAATATGCGACGGCGATGATATTGCCATTTTAAGCATAGGCCATATTGGTAATGAGGTAGTAAAAGCAATGCCGGGCTTAAATAACGATGGTTATTTCCCTGCGCACTATGATATCCGCTTTGTAAAACCCCTTGACGAAGCGATGCTGCACGATGTGTTTAAAAAATTCAGCAAAGTAATAACCGTTGAAGACGGCTGCCTGGAAGGCGGTATGGGCAGCGCCATATTGGAATTTATGGCCGACAATAACTACAGCGCACAGGTTGTACGCCTGGGTATCCCTGATATGGTTATTGAGCACGGTGAACAACCCGAGCTTTGGGCCGATTGCGGCTACGACGCCGAAGGCATAGCCGCCCAGGTAAAACTTTTAGGCATCGCCAATAATAAGCACATTATTGCTTCGTAAATAATTCCCTCTTTTTGTCAATTTCGGCCGTCGGGATCAAAAAAACCATGTCATTTCGACCGTAGGGAGAAACCTTATACGCCAAGCTTTTACGCTGTGCCGTGCGGATAGGCACTGAGGGTTGTGTACCGACGAAGAAGTTTTCTCTTTCCCGCTCGACATTGAGAGGATGATGTCATTTCGACCGCAGGGAGAAACCTTCTGCGGCGAGCGCTTACGCAAATGCATTCCTGCCGCCAAAGTCTGTGGTGCTATGTAAGCTTTAATCCTCAATATCCTTATTCAAAAACCTCCACTCAGGGTTTGTTGATTCTATAAGTTTATTCTTCTTTTCCCTGCGCCATTTTTTTATTTCCTTTTCCCTGTCTATGGCATATTGTATGTGACTAAAATGCTCGAAATAAACCAGGTTATAGCAAAAGTATTTACCCGCAAAAGTTTCAGGCTTACCGCGGTTTTCGTAATGTTCAACTAATCGGATATTCAAATTATTGGTAACGCCAACGTATAGAACCGTTTTAGCCGGATTGGTTGTTATGTAGATATAAAAATTATAATTCCACATTTTTAAGATGGGTTTGGTAAAGCAATATAACTTTTAAAAATTAACAATAAGTAAAAGCCTGTCATCCCGAACGAGAGTGAGAGAACTTGTACATCAAGGCATAACCGTCAGTGCATACCCTTACCTGGTAGCGTAAAAGCTTAGTGTATAAGTTTTCTCCCTGCGGTCGAAATGACATCTATTTTATTTAATCGCCCCTATGCAAACGGATTATACCCCAACGGGGCCAACTCGTATTTATCAGCATACTGTGTGGTTAAAATTTCCTTCAACGCTGCGGGACTATCGGTTATTAAGCCATCAGGATTTAGGTCGAGGAACTCGGTTATATCCCCGGTGGAGTCGAGTGTCCACGAATACACAAATTTAAAGCTGTTTCCGGCATCGCGCATTGCTACGGCACGCTCAATTCTCGGTTTAAAAAAACCGGCCAACAACGGCGCTAATATGGAGATACCATCGGCATAGGTATAGTTGAGCGTATTCAGTGTCTTAAAAAATGAGTCTACGTATTCGGGTTCCGTATGCTCGTCAATGCCAAGCGCCCGGTTTGGCGATAATGTAGCGGCTCCTGCCCCCGGCGCAAAAAAATTAAACTCATCGCCCTGGACCTGTGAGCGGGTTACCATTATAGCCGTATCGGGATATAATGTGGAGAAATTTGTTTGAATACAATCAAATAGCGACTGGATATTACCGGTGGAGTTTTTGGTATCAAACATAATAAGCACCGGAGTAAGCGCCGGATTGGTTTGCAGCGCTGTAACCAGACCGGTTAAATAATCAACCAACGACAGATCGGTGCTGGTGGTGCCTTCGCCCATGTAATAAGCGCCGTTAACAAAGTGGATATCCGGCTCCAGCGCATTGGCGCCCGCACTTAAATAATTTACAGCGTCGGAAATGGTGTTGGGGTTATGCCCGATGATGAAAAAATTTCTCATATTTTGTTTTGGTTAGGTTATATGGATGTGCAGATTTTTTCAATGTGCAAATATGCGGATATGCAAATGTGCGGATTAAAAAATTAATATGATATATTGATTTTTAGATTGTTATGCAACTGGAAGTCTACCCGAAAACTGGCGTGTCTAAATCCGCTGACAAGAAGTCTCATCTGCACATATGAAATCTGCACATCTGCACGTCATTCCAATTATCTGCACATCTGAAATCTGCACATTCGCACATCCTCTTAATGAGGCAGGAAGCTGGCCAAATCGGTGTACATACTACGGAATGAGCTGCGCAGGCCGAGGGTGAACCAGGTGGCCCGGTCTTTAAACATGGCGTTATCTTCGGTGCGGTATATTAAACCAACCTCAATCCGCAGGTTATATTTAGGGTTAAGCAGGTAAGCTATCTTGCCATCCAAATAAACCATATTGGTGGTTAAGCCCTGGCCGGTATAGTTGCCAAATGATTCGTTTGCATTGGGAAGCGCCCTTGCCGGGTTTGTGTAAAGTTCAAAAATGTTTTTACCAAAGTTTTCGCCATTAATATCAAAGCCATAACGGCCAAAATCGCCCTCGCCGCTAAAATCAAAACGTTTGTACGAGTAGTTCAGCAGGCCCACCAACTCCCTGAAATTGGCTCCCCACGGATGTGCCAATGGTTCGCCATTATCCGAATAGTTTTCGATATACGACCGTTCCGAATAAGTGAACGGTTTTGCCGTATTGTATTCAATGAGGTAGTTAAGTCCTTTTACACTGAATAATTCCGATCCCCTGAAACCCATTTGCCAGGCATATTTATTTCGTGAACTTCCTGTACTGGAAAAGAAATCTTTAGACTGAAACTCATCCAAGGCAAACTGTCCGTAGGCTGCAATGTTATCGGTCAGTTTATACTTGGCTGTGGCGCCTATCAAAGCGTTATCCGGCGAACCGTTGGTTGCTTCAAGCGGCCTCAGGAATATAATAGGGTTTGCATAGGTAAAATCAAAGGGGCGTTTGTGGCCCTGGTCGTCAACAGTGTAGGAGATGACAGCATCAAAGAAGCCCACCGAAAATCTGTTGGATACGTTCCAATCGAGGTAATGAAAAACCGCAAACTTTTTCCGGGAAATATTATCAACCGAATTTGAAGCATCCACAGGGTCATTCATATAGGACCACATCGCCATGTATCGTACATTCCCCAGGGTACCGGTTAATTTAAAAAACGGGTAGGGCGATGCCGCATCCGACAGCAATTCCGACCGGTATCCATCCCCAATAAATGTTTTATCACGCCCTGCGCTGATATTTAAATACTTTACGGGAGTGTATGAAACCGTTCCGGTTATGTACCTCCAATCGTAGCCACCTGTTTTATAAATACGGGCATACGCCTGGCCGGGCACAATGCCCACCTGGTTTATATAGGTCGAAAGATATTCCGGTAAAACGGCGCTGTTTGCGAAACCGCTTACATTGTATGAAAAGGTTTTACCAACCGTACCGCCAAATTGTGCTCCTAATGACAGGTTATTGGTATTTCGCGAACCGGAAACATCATGGCCTATGCCAACATCAGGCAACAGGTCGGCATAAAATGTGGCCCGGGGGCTTTTCAAATCTACCTGGTGCTCAAAGTAAAGTTTGCGGTAACCCCAATCATACGGGGCGCCGTCGTTGCCATAGTTCATCAACGAATCGTAACCCCGTTTCAACAGCGAGTCATCCGAAAAGAAAGGTTTCATCGACGAGAAAACACGCGTTTTAGTCGAATATACATCCTCATTCAATTTCTGATAAAACTGGTAGGAGTATGGTTGATATACGGATTGGGCCTGTGCCACACCGATTATTGAAAATAATGCTAAAATGCTGCTAAAAACTTTCTTCATATACCGGATAGATAGTTTACCAATTTACTCAAAATAATTAAGGGTTTTAAAACCACCCTTTTTTAAATAGTCATCTTTTTTAACCTGGTGAAGGTCTGATTGAATCATATCGCTAACCAGTGCCTGCAGATCATATTTGGGGACCCATCCCAGTTTTTCCTTTGCTTTTGATGCATCGCCGATTAACAGGTCGACCTCGGTAGGCCTGAAATATTTTGAATCGACCTTAACAACGGTTTGTCCAAACTTTAAAGAGTCCCTGTCAAGACCCAGTTCTGCGGCTTTTTGTTCGTCAATATCAATAATAACACCGCGTTCGTTTTCGTCTTTCCCGCTAAACTGTATTTCGATGCCCAGTTCGTTGAATGACATTTTAATAAACTCGCGCACGGTGGTTGTAACGCCAGTGGCAATTACAAAGTCTTCTGCTACGTCCTGCTGCAACATCAGCCACATGGCCTCGATATAGTCCTTGGCGTGGCCCCAGTCGCGCTGGGCAGATAAATTACCCACATACAGGCAATCCTGCAGACCCATGGCAATTTTCGAAGCAGCACGGGTAATTTTGCGGGTAACAAACGTTTCGCCGCGTATCGGGCTTTCGTGGTTAAACAAAATGCCGTTGCAGGCAAACATCCCATAAGCCTCGCGGTAGTTCACAATTATCCAGTAGCCATAAAGTTTAGCCACTGCGTAAGGCGAACGCGGGTAAAAAGGCGTTGTTTCACTTTGCGGCACTGCCTGCACCAAACCATACAGTTCAGATGTTGACGCCTGGTAAATGCGTGTTTTTTTCTCCAGGTTTAACAGTCTAACCGCTTCCAATATGCGTAATGTGCCAATGCCATCGGCATTTGCAGTATACTCGGGGGTATCAAAACTCACTTTTACATGGCTTTGTGCGGCCAGGTTGTATATTTCGTCGGGTTGTATTTCCTGTACCAGCCTGATCAGGTTGGTCGAATCGGTTAAATCGCCGTAATGCAATTTAAATTTCACATTAGGCTCATGCGGGTCGTGGTAAAGATGGTCGATACGATCAGTATTAAACAAACTGGCTCTTCTTTTTATACCATGTACTTCGTATCCTTTTTTTAGCAAAAATTCGGCTAAATATGCACCATCCTGTCCCGTAATACCTGTTATCAGAGCTGTTTTCATAGATAATATCCTTCAATATCGTATCAGGTTACAATATTATCCAAATTAATTGTAAAAATGGTTATCCAGCGACTGTGATAATCGCTTTTTTATCATGAACAATGGCATGCCGGATATGTTTCTGCGGAAAGCTGCTTTAGAAATAAAAGTTTTTTTAAAGTTATAACAGGATTTTGGGCAAATAAAAACCCCCTCACTCTCGCAGCTTGGGGGCTTTAACCTAAACCTTATCACAAAAGGCAGACAGACGCCTGCCGTATGAACTGCAAAAGTAACATTACTTTTTGGAATAACAATTGCATATTTTGTCATAAAAATGGAGTTTTTATCCCTATTTTATAAAACTTGATGCGGGTTAAACAATCGGAATGTATTAAGTATTATGCTTGTTATTAATAATCAATAACTTATGAATTGAATTTAACATGCCGGTCAACTACGCGCCGCGAGTCGCCGTATTCGCAATATTAAGCTGAAAACAGCACGATCATCATTTTTTAACCCGATCAAACTTAAATTCATGTCAAAAGAAATCTCATCAATCATCATCAATTGTATTAAAACGCTGCAGGACCGGTAGTCAGGCGCCGAACTGCTTCCAGGTTGAACGCCCTGGTATTTTAGCGAACCGAAAGACACAAAAAAGGCATGAGTTTTACCTGTGTTGCAGGCTCAACCCATGCCCCCATATAGCTGGATACGGCTTTTATAAGTAAGGTTTAGGGTTTATTGATAGCTTAAAAAATTTAAACTAAGATAAGTCCATCGCAACGAGCGGTCAACGGGTATTTTAACCCTATTTATACCGTGTTTTAACGGGGTGCTGGTAGCAAGGTGTCTGGGTATTGTGCACCCCTTCCCCGGAGTAGACAATTGTTCATCACGGCTGATTAGCAAGCTTGAAAGCTATTTATGGGTAAACGTAAATCCAGCAGAAGGATTTAAAAAAAGCTGTAGGGATCTTGTACCTAAACGTCCATATCCCTAACCTGCTCTTCCAGTTCGGTGTACCATTGTTCGCCGTATTTGCGGATGAGGGGCGCTTTTAAAAACTCATGGACATGCACCTTCAATTCGTTACCAAATGAACATGCGGGGCTGCAAATGCTCCAGCGGTCGTAATTAAGCACATCAAATTCGGGATATTTGGTTACCCTTATCGGGTATAAATGACATGATATGGGCTTTTTCCAATTGATAGCTCCATTTTCGTAAGCCTTTTCAATTGCGCATTTGGTGATGCCGCCTTCCCATATTACATAGGCGCATTCTTTATTTACATCAACACAGGGGGTAGTATAATCGCCTTCAAAATCTTTTACATAAGTGCCCACCTTTTCAATGGTGGCAATCCCTTTGGCGGTCATAAAGGGTTTTACTTTGGGATATATTTCATCAAGTATGCCAAGTTCGGTAGTTTCCAGCGGAGCGCCGGAGTCACCCTCAAGGCAACAAGCCCCTTTGCACTTATTTAAATTACAAACAAAATTCTCTTTAACTACATCTTCATGCAGTAATACAGCACCTACTTCTATCATATTTATTTTTACAGGAGCTGTTAAGATAACACCTGATCCAAACTCCTGATTTCTTCTAAATTTTTGTCCTGATTCCGGGCCCTGTTTCCAGAACCTAAAAATATCCTATTTCTTAAGCGGATTCAGCGGGTATTTAAGCTCTTTTGCCCCGGTGAGCTCCATGGTAACGCTGCCTACAATTAATTCAACATGGGCCTTTAATGGTATCCTGTTTTCGTCGTCAGTAATCCAAAGGTACAACTTACTGTCTTTTCTGAACACCCGGCCCGGGATAATGGTCGGGTTAAATTTTAAACAATTAAAAGTTCCCAGGTCATTTTTTACTTTTTCCTTGCCAACATAGGTGATACTAAGTGTATGAACACCATCCTCCAAAAAATATTTCAAATCAAAAGTATCGCCTATTTTTATTTTAGAAACATCAATGCTGCGCGAAAAATAATAGGCCGATAAAAAGTCAAACACTTTCCCCTTATATGGGTAAACACCCTTGGCTGCCGTTATTTTATCATCACCATGATTAAAAGTCACATTATCGCTGTGCCTGTAACTGGCTTCGCGGCGGTTCTCGGTATAAAAGTAGGGCTGCAGCGTGGTTTCATCCACGTAACTTTCGTAACGGTTGCGCACTTTGTATAAAACATCAAAGGCCCCCGCAGTTTTGCCGTCGGCCACAATGTGATATGCAGAGTGTCCGTCGAATTTCTTGTCGGTGGCTTCCACCTTCAAATGCGCTTCGGCAGCGGTGAAAAAACCATATTTTAACTTGTAATTCAGCTCCTCGCCAACCTTAAAAACAGGCGTTACAATATTGGCCATTTCCTGGCAAAAGCAGCGGGAGGTAAATGCTGCTATTAGTAATGCCGTTAAGAAGTACTTTTTCATGTATTTAATTTTACGGTAGAGGTTGTTGGGTGCCGGCAAATTTTACGAAGATCTCCGCGAAGCGAGCTATTTAATCCCTCTCTGCAACAATCAATCCTTCTTCTTATAAATCGGCACTGTTGAACAGGGTTCGCCAAACATCAGGCTTTTTACAACAGGGGTTAGCTTTTTGGTTAACGCAACGTATGCGGATACCGGCACATCAATATCACCACACCCTTTTATAACTACACGTTGCCCATTATATTGTTCAACGTCAAGGTTTTCAATGCTTTTTATAAATAAAACAGTCTCTAAAACGGCTGCGTCACCAAAAACAACTTCGCGGGCATAGGGGGCCAGCTTGTTTGCCAAAAGCATATAGGCCCAGGCCGGCACAATGGCGTCTTCGGTACAGGTAACAGCTACGTACTTATCCTGGTACGCCGACCAATCATGCGCCTTTACAAATTCCCGGAAGTCCTTTTCGCGCAGGATAAGGCCCATGTACAAATTGTCTTTTATATCATAAACTAGGCGTTCGCCCACGGGGTAAAACTGGGCCGGGTCCAAAGTGACCAGGCCGCTTTGGGCTACTTTATTTATTATGTTTTCCTGTATTTCCATGGTCATTATACTATCGCTATTTCGCCGGGCTTCTTTAATCTTAATGCCGTCTTTTTATCGGGGTCTTAAAATAAACAATCCGGGTATAACTCAATGTTATACCCGGATGCAAAATTACTTCAAAATATCTTATAAAAGCTTCGAGCGGTAATCTTTTACATTCGCCTTATCTTTTAGCGCCTCAAATACCAGTTGATCGGCACGTTGAGCCAGGGCTTGTCCTAATTGCTGTTTTTCCCTAACTGCATTGTTAAGCGGTGCAGGGTTGGTAAAGCTGTCTAAAATAAATACATAAACGCCTTGCTGACCAACAACCGGTTTCGAAAGCTTGTTTGGCTGCGAACCGAAGATAGTTCCTATAAATTTGTATTCGGCAGATGAACCAGGGATAACAGGGTTAGCAAAAACCATATTTTGGATGGGGTTAGCTGTTGTGCCTGCCTTTTGCGCAACCTGGTCGATAGTTGATGAACCATTTAATGCCGCCTGTAATTTATCGCTCAATAGTTTGCCTTTAACCTGGTTTAACACCATTGGTTGTATTTGCTTTTTAACAGCGTCAAGCGATAGTATGCCTTTAGGTTTTATTTGCACCAGTTGCGAAACAATATATTGATCGCCCTCGATGTATACTTTATCAGATACGTCGCCTTTTTCGGCGCCAAAGGCCCATCTAACCAGGTCACGTGCACTTTGGATGCCCAGTACCGAAGAGGCCACACCATTAACATCGGCAGCGGTTTGTTTCTTTAAACCTGTCTTTTTTACCTGCTCATCAAAGTTGTCTTTGGTAAGCGAAGCCAAAAACCTCTGGGCTTTGGTATAAACAGCTGTTTGTGTTTCGCTGCTTGCTTTTAACGGAACATCAACAATAGCAACTTTCACTACTTTCGACGAACCTTTTTGATCTTCTATCTGGATAAGGTGAACGCCAAACTGTGTTGTCACAATTTTATATTCGCCTTTTTTACCGCCGAATGCAGCGTCTTCAAATGGCCCTGCCATTACACCACGCGCAAAGTAACCTACATCGCCGCCTTTAGCTGCTGAGCCCGGATCTTTCGAGAATTTAGTTGCCAGATCGGCAAACGATGCACCGCCCTCAAGTAATTTTTTAAGCGAGTCGGCTACTTTCATCGCCTTTTCATGACCAAGGGTACGTTCATCTATCAAAATGTGCCTTGCTTTTGCCGAATCTGCTTCCACACGGTTATCAACCAGTTTGGCAATTTTGTAGCTGCCGTTTGACAAGTAAGGACCGTAAACAAATCCGTTGGATGCGCTAAACATAGCGGTATCTAATTTAGGATCGCCCAGGTGGCCTTTATGCTGAAAAGTGATTGGGGTTGTTTTGGTTTCGGCATTTATCTGCACAAAGAGTGAATCATTGGTGCTTGCCTTAAAATCAACCGCCAGCTTATCAGCTGTTTTTCTTACAGCGGCCGAATCGGCTGCCGAAGGTGCTGCATTAAAACTAACGTAGTCAAATGACCGCAGTTCCGATGGGTTTTTAAATTCGGCTTTGTGATCGTTATAATAAGCCTGGTAGTCGTCATCAGTAGCGGTAACCTTGTTATCGGGTATCGATGAATATAACAGCGACACATATTTAAAATTAGCCAGGCGGTTTTTATTCTCGTAGTCGTCCTTAGCATCGAGCGAATTTACAAAAAGCCCGTTGGATACCAGCGCCGTGTATTTTTCAGATAGTTTAGCCTCAACTAACTGCCTGATAAATTCCGACCATTGCGTTTGTACGTCGGCAGTTAGTGTAGGCAACTTTTGCAAAAAGTTATTTAGCCTGTTCCTGTCCAGCTGACCGGTCTTAGGATCGCCAAATGCCTGTACAATCTGCGGGTTTGGGTTATTACCACTAACCATCGCGTGCGCTTCATCGGTACCAACCTGTAAGCCTACCTTATCAACTTCTTTTTGAAGAACGGTTTGTGCCACCATCTGGTTCCAGGTGTTTTCCTGCACGTAGTTTAAAATCTGGGGCGATAATGCGCCCTGTTGTTGTTTAAACTGCGCGCTGTTTTGATCAACCCTTTTGTTAAATTCATCAAGAGATATCTTTTCTCCGCTAACTTCACCCAACATGCTCCTGTCTTCCCTGAAAAACGATCCGCCAGAGCGGATAACTTCACCCACGATGAATGCAAGAAGAGAAATACCAATACATATTGCGAGAATTTTTCCCATCTTCTCCCGCAAATAACCCATTATACCCATATACCTATATAATTACTTTATAATTTTACACTGTTAAAAAGAGGGCGCAAGATACAATTTTTAGTAAAATTCTATAACACAATTTTTTGAGTAATTTTTGTGCTGATGAATTGTATTGTTAGAGTGCCATTTTGGGATTTGACACTTTTTGAAAGTTGTCAAATCTGCCAAATTAAACCATACGCTACTGCTTCAACGGGTTCTGCTTTTCATCAACATGAAAAACACCAGTTGACTGTTTAATGGTCCAGGGGTATAAGCTTTCGTTACTGACAGCGCCAATACCCTGCATTATATTGCCGTTACCCATGTTAATTTCAACCGGCTTTTCGGTATGTATTTTTTTGGCGGTCTGATCGTATATCAGCTCTTCTGATTTAAAAGTTTCACCCTCGGCATTGGTGGCCACAACGTTTTTGCGGAAAGTGATGGTGTTTTCTTTTTGGAGCCTGATAGCGTAATCAGATGTTATGGTTCCCTTAACTTTCATCAGGTCATCATAAAAGGTGATGTTAACACCTTTGGGCATTTCCTGGTAGCCTTTCGCGGGATCGTCCCTTTCCAGCATTAAAGGAGCAAGCATGCGTGCTTTTACTTTTGCCGAATCGCTGTAAATAACATCAACACCCTTTGAAGTTGAAATTGGCTGATCTGCCTCATTCGATGCTATCTTCTGGATATCATTTAAAGAATTTTCGCATGCGCTTAGCAGCAGCATGCAGGTTAACAGCGCCGGCAAACAAACCAATAACTTTTTTGCCCGACTATACATGCGTGGGTTATTCGAATTTAAACTTCTGGAACCACCTGTCGTTTAATGTAAAACTTAAATGCAGGGTAACATAATTTTCTTTAACAAGCGGGTTAGCCACAGTATTAAGTGTTCCGCGCTGTCCTATCTCGGCCGCAAAGTTTACCTTGTAAAAACTTGTACCTCCGGCGCCAGGCGCCAACGGGAACCCGAAACCAAACGTTACAGCGTAGCTTTTAATGCTGGTATTGTATAAATTAAGGTACGATTCGTCGTACATAAAGCCCAACCGGTAGTCGGTACGCGCAAAATAATTATGCAGTGAGTTGATGTCGGGGGTAAACTGCCCGCCAACATTTATGGTTTTGCTGTCCTGGAAACCCTGGTTTACACCATCGATGGCAAGCGATGACCAATGGCCCATGGTGTAATCGGCGCCCACCAGGAAATGCCCGTCGTTTTGAAACGATATACCAAAATGGTTGATCTGCGGCAATTGTATTTTGGTTTTAGCGCTCTGGGTGTTCTGGAGCGAGTCGGCGGCGACATTTGCAACGCCACTGGCATCAAAGGTATATTGACTGACGATATGGGTTAATGTTGAATTTATTTTTGAATTTGCCGCAGCCGAATAACCGAGCACGAGGTGCTTTGTAGCCGACTCGCCAAAATCAAAGGAGTACTGTGCGCCGTAATCATAGTTGAAACCACCCACCGCGTTGTTTCGTTCATCACGCGAATTTAGTGCGCCGTACAAATCGGGTAATTCAGTAGAGCTGAATTGTTGCAGGTTGCCGAAGATGTACGATGCATTGGCGCCGATTAATAAGTGTTTGCCAATGCCAAAGCCGTAACCCAGGTATGCTTTTGATAAGCCGCCGTCGCCCGAATAAATATTGTTTATAGTAGTATCAACAGATGTTGAGCTATTTGGCGAACCATTGCGGACATAGGTTTTTTTATAATTATAACCCATTTGGCTGTATGGCAACAAGCCAAAGCTTAAAGCCGATCGTTTTGTAACCGGGATGGCGAAAGCCAGGTGACTGAACCTGAAATTGGAATTATTTACCTTTACAGTTTGTCCCGACGCGTTGTACTGGCTTAAAGTTTGGATATTTGTATAAATGCCTGCATCAATAGTAGTAAATTGAATAGCGCCGTATGAGGCAGGGTTTAACGGGTTTATGTTGTTGTATAGGTTTATTTTGTTGATGGCTGTTGCTATGCCGCCCATTGCAGCCGTTTGAGGCAGTATGGAAGGGTAAATGTCACCTAATCCATACTGTGAATAAGGGGAGCTTGTTGTGGCCGTTGATTGCGCCTTCACTCCAAAAGCAATAAAAGCAAGTAAAACTGTTATAAAAATCCTGGTATATCTAATCATTATTGTTGTGTATGGCTGCATTTAATCCTTTTAGAACCAAGTAAGGCTCAATTTTTATACAGGGGGCAAAGATGCTATTTTTTAATAGCGTATCAAAAAAAATACTGTCGCCCCCGCTAAGTACAATATTCAGTTCGTTTTTGTCGGTTTTATAGCTTTCAATAAAGCCCATCAACTCATATTTAATCCCGTTTTGCACGCCAGACCGTAAGGCTTCGGTTGTGGTCGTTCCGTATTTGCCCTCGAAACCGCTGTCTGCCGTAATTAATGGCAAGCCATCGGTATAGTTATTTAAAGCCTTATAACGCATATTTAATCCCGGCGATATACTGCCCCCATAATAATTTCCGTCAGCATCAACCCAATCATATGTTATGGCGGTTCCGCCGCCAATTACCAGGTTGTTTTTACCTGGAAAAAGGTGATTTGCGCCCAAAACTGCCGCTAATCTGTCGATCCCTAACGTTTCGGGTGTTAAATAGTGGTTGTTTATCCCTTTAGCCATCCCTGCGTTAAAATAGCTTAAGGTTGTCCGCGCGGCTAAAACTTCCTGCCATCCACTGTTTTCTTTTTTTTTTACTGTCGAAATGATTGCTTTACCAACCGGGTATTCATCCAGTATTTTATTTATTATCCCGCTGTCAACTTCAGCGTGCTGCGTGTTATAAAGCAATCTGTCCTGCTCAAAAACAGCAATTTTGGTGTAAGTGTTGCCAATGTCAATAACGAGGTTCACTGTTTAAGTCGGGAGGCTTGAGTCGTAAGTCTTGAGTCAGGAAAAATCATTTCGTTTCGCCCTTAATTTTTTGTACCAACATAGCTACAGTTTATTAGCAGAAGCCTCATGACTTTCAACTGGCGACTTAAGATTTAAAAATCTCAAGCTTTAACCATCGCTAATATCGATTCAAAAATGGCGAGACCGTCTTCGTTGGCCACCAAGGCGTCCGAAGCACGTTCAGGGTGTGGCATGTAACCAAATACATTGCGGCCTGCGTTGCATATACCGGCGATGTTTTCGATGGACCCGTTCGGATTGGCGCTGGCAACAATATTACCGGCTTCGTCGCAATACCTGAACAATACCTGGTCGTTATCATTCAGCGATTTAAGCACATCGGCATCAGCAAAATAATTACCCTCGCCGTGGGCTATTGGTACCTTAAGTGCCCGTTGCGGGTCAATCAGCGAAGTAACCAATGCGTTTGAAGTCTGGATTTTTGTATAAACGTTGCGGCAGATAAATTTCCGGTTCTCGTTGTGCAAAAGGGCTCCTTCAAGTAAACCGGCTTCGCAAAGTATCTGGAAACCGTTGCAGATGCCAAATACATAGCCGCCGTTTGCAGCAAAGCGGATAACTTCCTGCATAATAGGCGAAAAGCGGGCAATAGCGCCCGAACGTAAATAATCGCCAAATGAAAAACCGCCGGGTAGCAGGATAAAGTCGGCGCCCTGCAGGTCATGGTCTTTATGCCACAGGCGTACTACCTGCTGTCCAAGTATTTTTTCCAATACATAGATGAGATCTTCATCGCAATTGGATCCCGGAAATATAACTACTCCAAATTTCATTTGAATAATTTTTAGATAAGTGGCAAATCGCCAGCCGGATTTACACCGGGTTTATTTATTTACAAAATCCCTAAAATGGTTTTATGCTACAAAACTAATATAACAGCGCTAAATTGAACGAAACTAAAAGTTAAAAAGTGTTAAACTGAAAATATACGATGGTAACAAGCAGTAAACCAAACAGTACCTCGTAAAACCATTTACGCCGGGCATACAAAAAATAATAGGAAAAAAACACCGATGCGGGCACCGCACACAGCAAAAAATGACTTAACTGAAAACCCGCCTTTACATAAAAAGTAAGCGACGCGACTAACAGTATAAAAAATAGCAATTGAAATGATTTGCGCGCCTGCACATAGCTTTTATAAAAGTTTTGCTGCAATTTAAAAAAGCAAAGCACCAAGATTATTATTACCGGTATAAGTACCAGGTAGTTATAATAATTAATGCTGATTTTATTGGGGAAATGGGTGGCAAGCGGCAGCCAGATATTAACAAATTGTGCCAAACTATTATTGAGGTAGTAATATACAGCTAAAAAGAAGAAAATGATAACATAACCAAGGATTGCCGCTACCCACTCGCGCCAGGCAAATGGTTTAAAAATTACCAGCGCGATAAAAATGATTAAAAACTGGTAAACAAACGGCAGGTAAATGATGCTGCCTATGGCCACCATCATGCCTAAATCAAAGGCGTTTGATTTGCAATCCTTGCTTTTATAAAACCGGAAGAGTTTAAAGAGCATCCATATCACCAGGAAATTGCAGATCAAAGGTGCGCTCAGTATCAAAAACGGTGTAAATAAGCCGGATATGGTAATGTACATTAAAGCCGGCAAAAAGGTGGGCTTGCCCAGCAGGTTAAAGTGATTAACCAGATGATTTAACAGCAATGCCTGCACAAATACAATCAGGGCGGCCAATGCAACATTAAAGAGTGGCGAAATAACAATATTGACCGGCACGAGCAAGACCCGGGATAGTGGCAACACGAACCCTGCATCAATTTTTAGGGGAAGGTTAAACAAATAGCCCGCCCGTAAAGCAAACAGCACAATGGCGAGCCATAAAATATTAAGCGGGTTAAGCGATTTAAAAAAATTGATCATACCAGGTAGTTGACTAATACGCAGACGCTGGTTGATGGCTTGATTTAAGAAAGGTGCGGCAAATCCTGAACGGATGGCTTGTACTTAGTTAAAAAAACAACCGGATCACAAAGCTTGTAAAAGTTAAAACTAATTTACCGGCAATTTTAAGTTTTTTTTATGATATATTTTGTTGGGACTGATGGTAAAGCTGCCCGGAATATGATTTATTTTGCTTTTTGGTGTGTAATGCTCTTTAAACCGGATCAGGTGATATAACATTACCTCAAACCTGTTTTTGTATATCATTTTGCCCTCTTCCCATCTGAGTTTGCCGGGGCGGCCGCCTTCAATTATAAACAAGTCAAAAAATGGTTTTATATAGTTTTGGGCTTCCAGCCTTTGTACCACGTGCATCATGCTCTCCACTTCGGTTGTGATTTCGTTATACATTTTTCCGGCCTCAAACTCGTTATGAGCAAAATTTGTTTCATCAAAACAATAGTGTTTATCGGAAGTAAAAACCTTTTTGTAGTCCCTGCTTTGTTGAAAAAGCGTATTCATTTTTACGTTGTTTTTATAAAGCAGGAAGCATCCGGGTATCCAGTCGGGGCGCACACTGATGAGTTCGTAATTATCAAGCAGCTCATCGGTCATAAAACCGCGGATATCACCAAAAATAACATCTATATCACAATGCCCCCAAAAATTATAGGGTTTCACCAGGTCCGCAAAGATAAAACCATAGGCTGGTTTAAAATCGCATAGCTTATAACAATTGGCTATTTTTACATCGAACCCTAATCGCCTGGTTGCCAATTCGCTTACATCACCAAGGGTACTGTATAATAACTTAACGTTTGCCGGCAATTCATCGTTCCATGTTGTATCATCGGTAATAACAAAAAAATCAATAGTGGGGTTATACTGGCATGAATGGACAAAATAACTAAAATACCAGGGTAATTTACCGAAGTAACAATTGATTAAGGCTATGCTGTTATTTTGTTTCATGTTTAGTTAGCAGGTCGATAGTACACCATATCATATCCAATGGGCGTTAGCAGTTCTGTTGCAGGATAAAATAGAGGTCATTGCTGCTGGTTCAGGGTTTTTTATTGGTTTATAACCCAAATCTAAATATTAACTTTAGAATAGACAAAACGATTTTATGAGGTTGTTAACCGTGATTTAAAGGGAGCCGACCTTGTTGGTCAGGAAGTGAGTAGTTAGGTTCAGCCCGATTTATGATTATATTCTCCGGCTACCTCGCATACTTTTTCACCATATCATCAATAATTTGTGCTGTTTCGTCGGGGAAGTCGACAATTATCTTTTTATCGTGTGTTATCCAGTTGTTGATATGGAAGATAAACTGGTCATCAATCTCCTGTATTACCGGTACGCCAAGCCTGGAGGCCGAGAGTGCATTGCATTGCTGCTCGTATTGTCCTTTCATGGGTATCATCATTACCTTTTTCTGCAAAAAAAGCGCTTCAGCAGGCCCCTCAAAACCTCCGCCGGTCAGTAAGCCCTCGCAACTGGCAAGGCTGCTATTGAAAGCTTCGTTATTTACAGGGAATACGCTAACATTTCCCTGGACATAAGGCATTTTTTGCCTTTTTGAAAATACATGCCATTGTACTTTACTGGCCTTGTTTAAAAGGCCTGCAAGCACTTTATCATCATAGGCCGGCAGGTAAACGGTATAATGTCCCTGGTTTGATGTGGTTAAACCGCGTATTTCGCTGCGGATAACCGGGGTGTGGATAAAATCGTCATACCGCTCAAAATGAAAGCCAATGCGGTCGGTTGTTGGCGAGTAATACTTAAACAGGATCTCCTTCCAGCTGCGTTTCTCGTATCGCGGCGTTTTGGGCGAGGTAAATGAACACTGGTGACTCAGCGAAACTGATGGTATTTTTTGCAGCTTGCATGCCCAGGCGCTCACGGGCTCAAAATCATTTATGATCAGGTCATATTGTTTCAGGGGCAGGCTGTGGATGTCGCGCCAGAGCTGCGGCAGATTCATCAGCTTAAAAGTGGCCCAATTGTCAACTCCACCGTTGTTGCCAAACACAAAGCTAAAGCCGTGAAACCGGTATTTTAACGGCTGCGCAAGGCTGACCTCCGCTTCGGTACCGCTAACCAGCAAATCAAGGTCGCCATATTGCTGCAGCAGTGGCACAATTTCGCGCGCCCTGCTGATATGGCCATTACCTGTTCCCTGTATAGCGTAGAGTATTTTCATGGTAGTTGGAAGAAGTTGTAATGGTTGTAAAGGTTTAAAAAGTTTTATTGTTTTCCATTGTTAAAAAGCAATTGTGGATTTAATAACTGTAAAGGTGTAAAAAATATTTTGTCTGAAGCTGTAGGTCTTCAACAATCAACCATTACAACTTATTCCAACCATTACAACTTACTGCAACCCCTATCCCGGTTCCTGTTTAAATCGTTCCAGCAGTATGTTTACGTCCATTTTGGCTTCCAGGTCCTCGGCATCGGTTTTGTCGTCTTCGTCGGCGTCGCTCACAAAGTTCAGGGGTTCGTATTTAAAAATGGTCCATTTACCATCATGATATTCCAAGGATGACAGGCTTTCCACCCAATCGCCTGAGTTAAGGTACAAAACAGAGCCCGTTTTTTCGGTCGATTCAATTTCCCTGATCTCGGCATGATGTATATGGCCACAAATAACGTAACCATAGTTTTTATCGACGGCAAGATCAGCGGCCGTCTGTTCAAACTGGTTAATAAATTTTACAGCTTCCTTAAACCGCGCTTTTACTTTTTGCGAAAAGCTCATTTTTTGCCTGCCCAGGGCTGTTAAAATCCAATTGGTGAAGCTGTTGATCAGGATAAGGGTATCGTACCCCACGGCGCCCAGTTTGGCCAGCCATTTGGAGTGCTGCATGGTAACATCAAAAACATCGCCATGAAATATCCAGGCTTTTTTACCATCTATATTCAGGATCACTTTATTAAGTAGCTGGAACGACCCAAGGTTAAAATCGGTAAACTTGCGCAGCATTTCGTCGTGGTTGCCTGTTAAATAATAAACCGGAATGCCTTCGGTAACAAACTTTAAAATACGGCGCACCACTTTCATGTGGGCCTCGGGCCAATAAGATTTGCTGAACTGCCAGATATCAATAATATCGCCATTTAAAATGAGCATTTTAGGTTTAATGCTTTTTAAATATTTAAGCAATTCTTTGGCGTGACAACCATACGTGCCCAAATGCACGTCGGATATAACAACAATATCAACTTCGCGTTTTGCCATTAAAATAGAGAGGGTAGTTTACCGCCCGGTAAAAAATACCGGAAATAAGTGTAAGAATTATGGAAGCAACGATTACTCGTCGTCGTCGTCATGGTTAACTTTCAGATCAAAGGGGCTCAGATAAAATACTCCCACCAGGAATAATAATCCAACCACAACCAAATAAGCAAATTCAAAATGCATGCTATACAATTTTTACAAATATCCGGCAATCAGGTTATTCTAATGTTAAGACTCTGTTAAATGTAAAAGGTTTCACCGGTTTTAAAATTTTTTTCGGATGCGCCGGAGTTGTTTTAAATGATGCTGCAAATGTATCCTGATAAATTTAAGCCATTGTGCTGCGTTTAACATGCCAAGTCGCGGGTGTTTGTGCCTCGATCCGGGGTCGGCATCCTTCACCGCAGCCAGCGTATCATCAAGCCGTTTGCGGCATTTTACGATCAGGTTTTTTGCTTCCTCCTTGCTCAGTTTAACCACCGGCATCCGCGCGGCTACTTTCTCCGGAACTTTTACTCTGATAGGAAACCGCCCGAATAGCATTACGAATTTACCCAAAAAGTTTGTCCGCTCCGTTGTGGGGTGGCAATTGTTACTGGTACACCGCTCCAAAGCAATGGTTGAACCTAATGTAGCCTGCATAATATGGCTGTAAACCTCGGCAAATGACCATCCGCCTCCTTTGGGCGTTTCGGTAAACTGCTCATCAGGAATAGTATCCAGCCACGCCCGGTATTTATCTAAAGCGACATAGATGGATTTACGTTCTTTGGCGAGGTTCATCAAAGTAAAGTTAGGTATTTTTGAATGGAATAAAATATGTTATTTGACCGAAGAGAGAACGTAACCATCAAAATACACCTACAGCGGGTTGAGCAATTTATTCATTGATAGCGCGCGAAGCCGGTTATCTACAACAGCCCCATCAATTCGCTCAAATGTGTTATCTGCAATGGGACATCCTCCGGCTTTGTTGAACCAGACGGATTAAAATAAATGGCGTCCATGCCAAAATGGAGCGCTCCGTATACATCCGCCTCCAGGCTGTCGCCAATCATCAGGCTTTCACTTTTGGTGGTGCCAGCTAAACTAAGCGCATGTTCAAATATGGCTTTATCGGGTTTATTTACGCCAACGACTTCGGAGATAATAACATGCTGAAAATACCCCCCGATATTCGTGTTATCTATTTTATGCTCGGATGTTTCCTTAAAACCATTGGTTATCAAGTGCATGGTATAATGGTTTTGCAGGTATTGCAATGTTTCATGCGCATGCGGGATCAGGTTGGTTTTAAAAGGGCAAAGTCTGACGTAATCATCTTCAAAAGCCAGGGGCAGCAGATCGGGTTGCACGCCCAGTTCCAAAAAAGTTTTTTTAAAACGTGTTTCACGCAACTGGTTTTTGGTGATCTTTCCCATATGATATTCTGCCCAAAGCAGGTGGTTGTTGCGGGTATAGGTTTCGATAAATAAAGTGGCCGACGGCAGCCCGATAGCGCTCAAATTGTAAATGTCGTACAACTCATACAGCGTTTCTTCCGCATTTTTGTCAAAATCCCAAATCGTGTGATCGAGGTCGAAAAAGATGTGCTTGTATTTTTTGATTCGGGATGTATTTGAATGCATTAATCTAATAAAAATCAAAACTAAATATTTAGATATACTTAATGGCTGAAATTGTAAATATAAAAAAGTATTTGCAATTTAGGAATACAATTCCTAAATTGCAAAGATGATTGATCGCCAACTGCACGACAAGGCCCAACAACTTCTGTCAAAATTTCCAATAGTCGCTATTACCGGCCCAAGACAATCCGGAAAAACTACTTTTTCTCAAGAGCTACGACCCAACTATAAATACGTAAATCTTGAATTGCCCGATGAGCGGCAATTTGCAAGAGAAGACCCTAAGGGTTTTTTGAACACCTACAACGACGGGGTAATTATTGATGAAGCGCAGTATGTGCCGGAATTGTTTTCGTATTTGCAGGCGGTAACCGATCAGCGTAAAATAAATGGCGAATACCTGCTTACAGGATCACAAAATTTTTTGCTGTCGCAGCATATTGCACAATCGTTGGCCGGTAGGGTAGCATTACTAACGTTATTGCCATTCTCGTTTGCCGAACTAAATGCATCGGCTTATAAAACAGATGGTTGGATGGAATTTTTGTACAGAGGCGGCTATCCGCGGATTTATGGGCAACAAATAGAACCTTTTGATTTTTATCCTAATTACCTGCAAACTTACATTGAACGGGACGTGCGGCAAATGCTTAATGTACGCGATTTGGCCACCTTTCAAAAATTCATCCAGTTATTAGCTGGTCGCACTGGACAGCTATTCAATCAAAATAACCTGGCGAACGAATTGGGGCTTACCAATAAAACAATAGAATCCTGGATTTCCGTTTTGGAAGCTTCTTTTATCGTTTACCGCTTGCAGCCATATTATGCAAATTTTAATAAAAGGCTCGTAAAAACACCCAAATTATACTTTTACGATACCGGTCTAGCGTCCTACTTGTTAGGTATTCGGAAGGTATCAGATATACAAATCCATTTTGCGCATGGTGCTTTGTTTGAAAACCTGGTTATCAATGAGTTTATGAAAGATGGGTTGAACAACGGCGAGCGGCCGCAATTATACTTTTGGCGGGATAGTTCACAACGCGAAATAGATTTAATAATTGAGAAAGGCCTGGTAAGAAATGCTTACGAAATAAAAATATCACAAACCCTAAATTCTGATTTTTTTAAAACACTGAAATATTATAGCGAGTTGGACCCTCAAGCGAAGATAAACCTAATTTATGGGGGAAATAGCGACCAGACAAGAAGCGACGCAAAAGTTTTCGGTTTTGAAAACAGTGCGTATTTAAAGTAGGTATTTAACTGAAATACAGTTTCTTAAAAATCGAAATAGAAATTATTCCTGCAAATTTGTGTCAAATTTATAAAATTGCAGGAATGATGATTCTTTGCACATTCGTGCTAAAATTTTTACAGCACTAATTTCCTCCAATAAAACAATCCCTCCTGACATACCGTTGTCATTACTGCATCCTAATTTTGGTTCTAAGAAGCGGAATCGTCAATAGTCCGGCATTTTCTTTCGGACTCCCCGACTTTTCTGACTTTCGGACTAAAAAACAGTATTTTTGCATCTACCCATGGATTTCAGCTTAACTTCTCAATACAAACCCACCGGCGATCAGCCCGAAGCCATCAGGCAGCTGGTTGAAGGCGTAAACAATGGCGACCCGTTTCAAACATTGCTGGGTGTAACGGGCTCGGGCAAAACGTTTACCATTGCCAACGTAATTGCGCAAACGCAAAAACCTACATTGGTTTTAAGCCATAATAAAACGCTTGCCGCGCAGCTTTACGGCGAGTTTAAACAGTTTTTCCCGGAGAATGCGGTAAATTACTTTGTATCGTATTATGATTATTACCAGCCGGAGGCCTTTATCCCGACTACCAATACCTATATTGAAAAGGACCTGCAGATAAACGAGGAAATTGAAAAACTGCGTCTGCGCACCACTTCGGCGCTGATGTCGGGGCGGCGAGATATTATTGTGGTTTCGTCTATCTCCTGCATTTATGGTATGGGTAATCCCGAAGATTTTAAAGATTCCGTTTTTCGGTTCGCAGTGGGAACGCGGATAAGCCGCAATGCATTTTTGCATCGTTTGGTGGAGATACTATACTCACGCACTACGGCCGATTTTAAGCGCGGCACCTTCAGGGTTAAGGGCGATATTGTGGATATTTTTCCGGCATACATGGATCATGCCTATCGGGTATCTTTTTTTGGCGATGATATTGAGGAGCTGACAACATTTGATGTAAGCACCGGCAAAACACTGGAGAAGATGACCCATATGGTACTTTTTCCGGCAAACTTATACGTGGCCCCTCGCGAACGATTCACCCAATCGATATGGGCTATCCAGGAAGAGCTGGAAACCCGCAAAAAGCAGTTTATAAGCGATGGCCGTTTTCTGGAGGCTAAGCGGCTTGAAGAAAGGGTGAATTACGACCTGGAGATGATCCGCGAGTTGGGTTATTGCTCGGGGATTGAAAACTATTCGCGGTTTTTTGATGGGCGCCTCCCCGGGGCACGCCCATTCTGTTTGCTTGATTATTTTCCGGATGATTACCTGATGGTGATTGACGAAAGTCACGTTACTGTGGGGCAGATCAGGGCTATGTATGGCGGCGACAGGTCGCGTAAAATATCGCTGGTTGAATATGGCTTCCGGCTGCCTGCCGCGCTGGATAACCGTCCGCTTAATTTCCAGGAATTCGAAGGATTAGCGCCGCAAACTATTTATGTAAGCGCTACGCCAGGCGATTTTGAGTTGGAAAAATCGGGCGGCGTGGTGGTTGAGCAGGTAATACGCCCAACCGGGTTGCTTGATCCTGTTATTGATGTGCGGCCGGTAATAAACCAGGTAGATGATCTGCTTGAAGAAGTTGACAAAACCGTAAAAATGGGCGACCGTGTGCTGGTTACCACACTTACAAAGCGCATGGCCGAAGAACTGGCCAAATACATGGACCGCCTGGGCATAAAATGCCGTTATATCCATTCCGAAGTAAAAACCCTGCAAAGGGTGGAGATTTTGAGGGGACTTCGCCTCGGCGAGTTTGATGTGCTGATAGGTATTAACCTGCTGCGCGAAGGGCTGGATTTACCAGAGGTATCGCTGGTAGCCATATTGGATGCCGATAAAGAAGGTTTCCTGCGATCGGAGCGTTCACTAATACAAACCATTGGTCGTGCGGCGCGTAACGACCGTGGCCGGGTAATTATGTACGCTGATAAGATAACCGACTCGATGCAGATCACGATGGATGAAACCAACCGCCGGCGCGATATACAGATTGCCTACAACACCGAACACGGCATTACGCCATTAACCGTTGGCAAAACCCGGAGCGAGATTATTGAGCAAACATCGGTAATGGACTTTAAAGATGGGGTGCAACGAGCCTATGTAGAGATGGACGCCATGACACTGGCTGCCGACCCGATAGTACAATATATGACGAAACCCGATCTGAAGAAATCAATAGAAAACACCAAAAAGGAAATGCTCGCCGCCGCCAAAAACATGGACTTTTTACTGGCTGCAAAGCTGCGCGATGAAATGTTTGCGTTGGAGAAAATGATGGAAGAGAAATTTTGATTGATGTGCGGATGCCCTGGTGATTTGAAAATTTGATGATTGGGGAATTTGAAGATGCCTGGTTCAGAGTTGTACATTCCGATCCCGATAGCTATCGGGACGAAATTCCGAAATCCGAAATCCCCTGTAACAAATACCATCAATGTCCTGTCAAAATAAATAGCAATATCATACGCAAACATTTTTGCCGTTATTATATTTATATTTGAAGGCTAATTTTTTTTAACCATGGAATTCATAGATTTCCTCATAGGGTGCATCATTGTTTATTATATACTGAAGGCTATACTTCGTTATTTGTTACCGGTAATGTTTGAAAAAGCAGTTAACCGTGCACAACATCAGCAACAACAATACCACCAGACTGGCGGACAACAACAGCAATATTATAACCGTACCACCGGTACATCCGATAAAGTTAAGGTTGATTATGTACCACCTCAGCCCAAACGCAAAGCATCGATCCCCGATTCGGAGGGCGATTTTATAGATTACGAAGAAATAAAATAATTTTTTTGAGCAATGATACCAGAACAAGTATTTAAAAGACGGCGCAACCACAACAATACGCCGGAGGTAATATTGCTCATTATCACCAATTTTATTGTCACCTCGTTAGCCATTACCATTTTTACAGGGAAGGATTACATTAATTTGTTTTTTTGGGTAATTGAGGCGGTGCTGGCTTACTATAATTTCTACACCATCCGCCGCAACCGCGAAGAATTCGAAAACAAAGGCGTCATGATTTCCTATATCATCAGCCTGGCTTTGCTGGTGGTGGTGTTTTTCCTTTTTAAGGGGGTATATTGAGGTGAATGGCGAGTGGTTAATAGGGAGTGCCTTATTATTAACCTTTCAAATTCATCAAATCGCCCCTTCAACAACTCACTATTCACCTACTCTCAACTCACTAACTCACCCATTCACCAACTGACTATTCACTAATTTACTTATTCCATTCCTATTCCCAATCAAATTTCTATTTTTGGGGATTATATAATCCTATTAAGATACTTAAATGAATAACTGGTTCAAGCGCAATGGCATACACTTTTTGATTGCCGGAATTTTTATAGTGATATGCTTCGTTTATTTTACGCCTGCGTTCCAGGGTAAAACTTTAGGTCAGGGTGACGTTATTGGTGCACAATCGACCCAAAAGGAAATTAACGACTACAAAGCAAAAGATACCACCATCCTGTGGACCAACCAGATTTACGGCGGCATGCCCACATTTCAAATCTGGGCGCCTTATCCCAGCAATATCACCACGGGCATTGTAAATGTGCTGGTTGGGGTTTTCCCAAATCCACTTTATATTGTATTGTTACTGCTTTTTGGTACTTATTTCCTGCTGTCGGTATTAAAGCTTAATCCCTGGGTGGCTGCTGCGGGGGCGGTAGCTGTTACGTTTTCGTCCTATAATATTATCCTGTTGGCTGCAGGCCATAGCAACCAGGCCTTTGCCATCGCATTTTTTGCCCCCATATTAGCAGGCATTATTTTAATATTACGGGGCAAATACTGGCTGGGCAGCCCGATACTCGCATTCTTTTTAGCATTGGAGATACGTGCAAACCACATCCAAATGACGTATTACCTCCTGCTGGCCATCATTATATTGATGATCATGGAGTTGTACCGCGCCTTCAAAAACAAAACTATTCCAGCTTTTGTAAAGTCGCTGGTTTTTGTGGCAATTGCCACTGTTTTGGCTATCGCGGTAAACGCTTCGCTTTTATGGAGTACCTATGATTATGGACAAGATACCATCCGCGGCCAGTCGAATTTAACCCAGCACACCAAACAGCCCAGCAATGGGCTTGCCAAAAATTATGTTTATGAATATAGCCAGACGCCTGCGGAAAACCTAACCTTTTTGGTGCCCAACGCTTATGGCGGCGATACCGGCCTAGGTTCTATCGATATGCAGAATTCCGATATGGTGAAAGCCATGGTTGCGGCGGGCATACAGGAAGAACAGGTGGGCAATGCTATACAAACACTGGATAGTATGGGGCTTGAGTTTAGCAGCTACTGGGGCGATAAACCCCTAACCAGCGGTCCGCATTATTTTGGCGCCGTAATATGCTTCCTGTTTGTTTTCGGGATGTTTATTGTGAGAAACAAATTAAAATGGTGGATACTCGCTACAGTTGTTCTTACTATTTTCCTTTCATTCGGCGCTTCGTTCCCCTATGTTTCCGATTTGTTTTTCAATTACTTCCCGCTGTATAACAAATTCAGGGCTATTGAATCTATCCTGGCAATAACCGGCTTATTTGTGCCGATCTTGGCAATAATGGCCGTTGGTGAAGCAACTGCGCTAGCCGATAAAACCGACTTATTTAAAAAATTAAAACTTTCGCTTTATATCACAGGCGGTCTCACGCTTATACTGTTGGCATTCCCATCAATATTTTTGAGCTTTAAGCAGAGCAACCAGCTTACGTTTGTGAACAATTTAACGCAGGTACTTAAAGGCAACAGCAAAGCTGCCAACGATATTGTAAAAGGCCTGGTTAGCGATCGCCAAAATATTGAGCAGTTAGATGCGCTCCGGTCATTGGTGTTTATCCTGATTACATTTGGTTTGTTATGGGCATTTATTAAAGAGAAAATATCAGTACGGATATTGTCGATAGCCGTATTTGCCCTGGTGTTAATTGACCTTTGGCAGGTTGATAAACGTTATTTAAAAGATACTGATTTCCAGGAAAAACAAGATGCCAGCCAGGTTGTTCAGCCGCGCGAAGTTGATCAGTTTATTCAAAAAGACCGCGATCCTGATTTCCGTGTTTTTGATTTAACACGCGATATTAAACGTGATACCTATAGCCCGTTTTTCCATAAATCTATCGGCGGATATTCGGCTGCCAGGTTAAAACGCTATGATGAATTGATAGATAATCAGTTGGCCATCAACCCGCCAAACCACGATGTGCTGGACATGATGAATGCCAAGTATTTTATCACCCAGGATACCGCGCGCAATTATAAAATGGTGGCTAATACTACCGCCTGCGGTCATGCCTGGTTTGTAAAAACCATCAAGTTTGCTAAAAATGCCGACCAGGAAATGCAGGCTATCAGCACTTTTGCACCTAAGGACGAGGCGATTGTGGATGAGCGCTATAAGGGCATGATAGATACTAAACAACCTATTGGCGGCGACCCGATGTCTTCTATCAAGTTAACTGCCTACAGCCCCGATCATTTAACTTATCAAACCGGTTCAACAGCTACCGAGATTGCTGTTTTCTCGGAGATTTATTATGATAAGGGCTGGAAAATGTATGTTGATGGCAAAGAGTCGCCTTATTTCCGTGCTGATTATGTTTTACGTGCGGCACAGATACCTCTTGGTAACCACAAGGTTGAATTTATATTCCACCCGGCATCATACTATACCGGCGAAAAAATATCCATGGCAGGTTCCATATTGCTGATACTGGCATTAGGCGGCGCCATCTATACAGAGGCTAAACGCAAAAAAACTGACGGCCCGCAGCCCGAGCCTCAGCCTACTCCCGAGCCTCATCCAACACCGACCAAACCCGTTGCTGCAAAAAAAGGGAAGAAGTAAGCATCTGAAATATTCAATAAAAAAAGCGACAGGTTAATAAACCTGCCGCTTTTTTTATGTGCAGACGAAGCCGTGTGTTAAAAATTAAACCCCCGCTTCGCGGCATATTCTGCGATACCGGATGCGGCGTCGGCATCGAGCAATATCTCGCAATTGGGATGCAATTGCACCACCGATGCGGGTATATCCGTAGTTACCGGGCCCAGTATAGCTTGTTTAACAATATCAGCTTTGTGTTTGCCTTTGGCAATCAGTATCAGTTTGCGGGTGTGCATAATGTTTTTAACGCCCCTGGTTAAGCCACCCAATTCGGTTTCGGGGGGTACTTGTGTTTCGCGGCGTACACGGGCCTCAAAGTCAGGGTCCATAGGCGATACCCAGGTTTCGCTTTCAAACGGCGTGCCCGGCTGGTTTATGCCGATATGGCCGTTGCTGCCAAGGCCCAACATTTGCAGATCGGCGCCGCCACGTTCGGCAAGGCGTTTTTCAAAAAGCAGCGCCTCCGCGTCAAAATCATCCGACAGGGTAGGGGGCATGATAAAATTCTCCTCCGGTATCCCCAGCGGACCGGCAATCTGGTTTAGTATCATGGTGTAGCAGCTGCCTGCATACTCGCGCTCCAGGTTGGTAAGCTCATCCACGTTAAAAAGCGTGATCCGCGAAACATCAAACGGGTATTTGGCATAAATTTCGGATACAATAGCGTGCATGGCTATGGTAGTTTGCCCTGTTGAAAGGCCTATGACCGCATCAGGTTTCTCCAGCATCTGCGCAATAATGCGCCAGGCTGCTGTTGCGTCAAATTCGCGTTCGTTTTTGGTTATGGTTATTTTCATTGTAAATAGTTGTATTATTTGTGCACGCGACGATTGACTTTTTCACCACAAGGCTCGGCACAGCGCTTTTGGTAGTCAATCTTAATAGCGATGGGTTTATAAACCCATCGCTATTAAACTCATAAGTCCTTTAATTCCTCCTCAAAAAATTGGTCAATCGCCGCTGCTGCATCCGCTTCATCCTCGCCTTCAATTAACACCGAAACCGTTTCACCTCCCTTTATCCCAAGCGACAATATATTCAGTAAACTGTTCAATTTAACAATTTTATCTCCTTTTTTCAGGCTGATGGCCGACTTGAAATTTTTGCCTAGTTTTACCAGGGCGGTGGCCGGCCTGGCATGCATTCCCTGGGCTGCCATGATGGTATATTCCTTTGTTATCATTTTATAAATTGCTGCAGATAGGTTTTTATATCGTCCGGATTGTCAAACTCCATCACCTTTTCACATACCTGCTTCGCCTCTGCCATATCGGTATGGATGATGTTATTTTTTATGGTTGGGATGGATGTTGCACTCATCGAAAATTCCTTTAGCCCCATACCCAGTAATAATATAGTTGCCAGCGGGTCGCCGGCCATTTCGCCGCACATCCCTACGTGTATTTGATGTTTGTTGGCCTGCTCAATGATATTGCTGATCAGTCTTAAAACGCCCAGGTTGAAAGGATCATAAAGATGAGCTATTTTTTCGTTCATCCTGTCCACAGCCAGTGTATATTGACACAGATCATTGGTACCGATGCTGAAAAAATCAACCTCTTTAGCCAAAATATCGGCGGTTATGGCCGCCGAGGGGATCTCTATCATAATACCCAATTTAATGTTGTGATTAAAGGCAATGTTATCTTTTGAGAGTTGATTTTTAGCTTTTTCGATGATGCCTTTTGTTTGCCTTAACTCCTGAACGCCGGCGATCATCGGTAGCATGATCTTCAGTTCACCAAAAACAGAGGCCCGTAAAATGGCTTTCAGCTGAGTTATAAAAATATCCTCCCTGTCGAGGCAGATGCGGATGGCGCGATAGCCTAGAAACGGATTCTCTTCAACAGGCAAATCAAAATAAGGGATTTGTTTATCGCCGCCTATATCAATGGTGCGCACAATAACCGGTTTGCCTTTTGCCTTTAAAGCGGTTTGTTTATAAAATTCAAACTGTTCATCTTCCATTGGGAAAGTATCCCGGTTCATGAAAAGCAACTCGGTACGAAACAGGCCTACGCCCTCGCCGCCATGGTAAAACACATCGTCCATATCTGCCGCGCCGGATATATTGGCCGATAAAACAATTGCCGTTCCGTCGGTGGTAACAGCCGGAGTATCCTTGAGCTGTTTCAGTTTTGCGGTTTGCATGATGAATTGCTCACGCTTTATCTTAAGTTGACGAATGGTTTCATCGTCGGCGTTAACATACAGCGCCCCGCGTGTGCCGTCAACAATAACTGCGTCCCCATCTTGTACGTCCATTAATGCCGCACTGCAGCCTACCACTGCCGGTAAACCCCTGGCTCTTGCAATAATAGCCGAGTGCGAAGTAGTACTGCCTGCCCGGGTCGCAAAGCCGATGATACAACTCAGATCCATCGTAATGGTATCCGATGGACTTAAATCTTCCGCTATAATAATGGTGCCCGGTTCAAACTTTTGGGTAGCCAACGTATCGGCTCCAATCAAATGCTTTAGTATCCGGTTGCCGATGTCTTCCATATCCGCGGCCCGTGCCTGCATGTATTCATCATCCATATTGCGAAACAGCTCAATCATGTTCTGGGTAACCTGGATGAGGGCATCGTTCGCGTTTTTCTTTTCGGCAGTGATCAGTTCGGTTACATCGTCCTTAATCTGCGGGTCGCCTATCAGTTCAATATGGGTTTCAAGAATAGCGATGTCTTTATCGGCCAGCACCGTGTTGTTTTTGATGCTTTCAATTTCACTAATTGCCAGGAGAACGGCATTATCAAAGCGCTCAATTTCAACCGCTATTTCGGCATCGTCAATTAACAGGATGCCGGTAACAGCAGCCTGCTTTTTTTTGATAACGCAGGCCTTGCCTATTGCAATACCGGGTGAAACGCCTATGCCTTTTATCTCCATTTAATTATTAAATTCAATCTGCTCATCTGATCCGCGCTAAATCATCAATGTCATCAAGTTAAGAATGTTAATATCGAATACTGAACGCCCAATATCGAATGATGAAGTAAGAAAATTTGGGAGTTCGACATTCAAAATTCATTATTCGATATTAAATTCCCCCTTTTTTCCTGATCTTAAACATTGCTTACATGCTCTCTGCCCTACGCCAATATATGCAGCATACTCCCCACAAAGCCCAAAACCAATAAGCCCAGTAATAACCAGGTTGTCTTTACGCTCTTTTTTACAAAATAATACACCAAAAACGTTATTCCCAACGGAATTACCGAAGGTATCACCTGGTCCAAAATTTCCTGTACCGAGGCACCTGATTTTGCCGCGCCGATACTCAACGGTGTGGTAATGGCCATTAACGTTGCCGGCATGGCCCCAACCACCATCAACCCTAAAATTGCCGCCCCTTTGGTAAGTTTGTCCATCACGTTGTTTTTAGCCAGGGTTTGCAGGAAACGCGTGCCGGCATTATAACCTATAAAAGTTAATTGGTACCGGAGCAACAGATGCGGCACGTTAAATATTAGCAGGAAAAGCACCGGCCCTAAAATATTGCCTTTTATAGCCAGCGATGCGCCGACCCCGGCTGCTATTACCTTAAACGTACCCCAAAATAACGAATCGAACACCCCGGCCAGCGGCCCCATAAGTCCCAGCTTAACCGAATTTATCGACTCCTCGTCGAAGTCGAGATCGTTACTGTTTTGTTCCTCCATCGCGGCCGTAATACCGATGATGAGCGTTGAACCATAGGGGCTGGTATTAAAAAACTGCAGATGCCGTTTGAGGGCTAAAGCCATTTGCTCTTTGGTTTTGTAAAGCCTTTTCAAGGCGGGGATAATGGCAAACGCAAAACCCGTGTTTTGCCAGGTCTCGAAATTGAAATTAGCTTCCAGCGCCAGCGAGCGGAAAAATAGTCCCCTGATATCGCGTTTGCTGAGTTTTTGCTGTGGTTTTTCTTCGGTGGAGCTTTCATCCGTATCTTCGTTATCATCATCGTCGCCGGTAGAAGCTTTTGGTGTACTTTGGGTAACAATCAGCGCTATAATAACACCGATGCCGCCAATGGCGATAACAGGTAGTTTTAAGTAAGCCGCCAGTATAAACCCAAGGAAAAAGTAAGGGGCAACGGTTTTGTTGAACATCAAATTCATCAACAGGGCAAAGCCCAGCGCGGGCAGCATATTCCCCGCAACCTGCAAACCCGATTGCACCCAGGCGGGTATCATATCCAAAAAAGACTTCATGGCGGCAGCGCCCAGTTGCAGGGCCAGCCAAACAATAACGCCCATCAGCAATGGCTTTAACAAGCCCGACAGCACATGCAAATACTGAATCTTTTTATAATCGCCATCGTCGGCGTATTGGGCAAATTTTTTATTAAGTACTGAGCGGAATACAAATAGCCCGCTGATGACCATTTCGGCCAGGATAGAAACGGGTACCGCAATAGCCAGCGCGATGGCCGGTCCTTTGCCCGATATAATAGCAAATGCCGCACCCAGCACACCACCGGTAATTACATCGGGAGGAATGGCAGCGCCTACTTTGATATTCCCCATAAATATGAGTTCCAGCGTGCCGCCGATAATAATTCCCTGGGTAATATCGCCCAAAACCAGCCCTACCAGCGGCCCAAGCACCAGCGGACGGCTCAACAAGGTCGTCCCCAAAAAATCTTCGGAATGCCCGAACATCGCAATCAGCGCGATTAGAATATAGGTTATGGTCACGTTAAAAAATCTAAAAAGTCATGTCATTTCGACCGTAGGGAGAAAGCTTCTACGCCTTCCATTGCCGCCGTTGCATTTCCGTCTTGCATTGGGCAAATGCATATTGTAAAAGTTCTCTCACTGCGTTCGAGATGACATGATTTATTAATTTATTATATTGTTCTTTTATATCAACCCCTCCACCATCTGCTTGCTATCTGTTGGCACCTGCCTTATTTCCAGTTCAATGCCTTTGCCCAGCAGATCCCTTATCAATTCAACATCATTATCATTAATGGCAACTGCTTTTGAAATTAACCGCGCACCCTCTTTTGTGCGGATGCCTCCAAAATTTATGGATTTAATCTCCGCTACCACTCCCACAAGTGCATGCGCGTCCTTTACACTATTTATCAACACTAAAATTTTCAGGTTCCTGCTTTTTTCATCGTTCAGGTAAGCAGCGGCATCTGTAACCGATTTTATTAAAAGTTTTGCCCCGGCAGGTTTGGCCAGGCCTAACGTCATCTTCATAAATTCGTCTTTGGCTACTTTGTCGTTGGCAATCAGCAGGCAATCGGCGCCGAGGGCGGGTGTCCAGGTAAAGGCAACCTGGCCGTGTACAAGCCTGTCGTCAATACGGGTTAGTTTAATCATTGTGTTCTTCGTTGTTTGCTGCGGCTACCAGTTTGTTTACAAACACCATTTGTTGTTTTGCATTGGTGATGGATTCTTCAATCAATTCTTCCAGGGGAGTATCTGTATCGCCCAGCACCAGCTCAATCACCAGGGGCAGGTTAAACCCCGACACTATATATACGTTGGGCCGCAACGCAAACTGCAATAGCTGGTTGGTGACGCTACCGCCCAAAATATCCGAAAAGATGAGCAATTCGTCCTGGTCGCCAACCTGTTTTAGTACCTCGTTTATCTCATCCTCCAATGCTTTGTTTTCATCTACATAAGCTTCAATTAAAAAAACATTGTCTACGGCGCCAACAATTAAATTGAGCGATGATTTTAGCCCGGTGGCCAAAGTGCCATGGGTGGCAATGAGGAATTTCCTGGTTTTACTGCTTTGCATAAGGCGTTAAAAAAGTATTACAATTGGCCTTACAATGTATGAAATTATTTAACAGGTATGTTTCGGACTTGTTAAATTTTTTTAAAATCTTTTTAAAACGGAAAGATTTGTCAACTTTTTAAAAGTTGACAAATCTGATTATCAACAAGACTCCGGACTTCGGGCTCAAGACTAATGACTCAACACCAGCTTATCCAGCTTCTCCTTTATTTCGGTGGTAAATTTTAACGACAGCGCCTTTTTGAAGTATTTGGCAGCGTTGATTTTATCACCCATGGCCAGGTAACAATCGCCCATGCCGTCGTAGGTGTTAAAATTGCCGGGGAAGTAATCGATGTTTATTTGAAAGAACATTTTTGACCGTTCGAAATCCTTCTGTTGTAAAAAAACATAGCCAAACATATTGATTAGGCCCTCCTGCGGCTTTACTGCATACCCGCGCTCAGCCGATACCAGTGCGTAATGTTCATCGACCATATTCCTCAGTTGTGCTACAGAAATTGTTTTATCCATAAACTGATTTTGCGGCTGGTTACGCGGGAACCGGTTACTCTGGAAAATAAACCGCAGACCATCATATTCCGAAGGCAGGGGCATCGAGCTATGGTCGTCATCCGCATAATACTTATAGTTCCATCGCAGGTTTGCCCCGGCGGCATGCACTTGCAAGTAATCTTTCAATTTAAAAATTGTACGGATATGGCGGGTAATTTCGGTGGTATCGTGCCGCATTTGCAGCGTATCCATCCCGGCGTTCATGGTATTGGCTATGCCCAGGAACAGCGTTTTTCCTTTCAAATTCATGCTACCCATTTTAGCCATTGCCTGTTTCAGCATGTCCTCGTTATTGTAAAACATACTGGCGTCAAGGGCCAGGTAGGCGTTAAATAAATCCGGGTGATTGATGAGGGTATTCATCACCATCAGCCCACCAAAGGAATGGCCCGCAAGCACCCGGTAAGGCGCCGTTGCGTAGTTTTTATCCACGTAAGGGATCAGTTCTTTTTCCAAAAAGGCGGTAAAATTTTCGCCCCCGCCGGAGGTTTTGTCCATTACGCTGCTGGTGGGCGTAAGGTCGCGGGTACGGTGACCCCGGGTATTGGTTATACCCACCACAATCATTTCAGGCAAAGCGGTATTGCCATTAATAACCGCCAACTGCCTGATCATGGTTACCAGGTTATCGAAATAACCATCCCCATCCAGCACATACAACACAGGGAACTGCGGCCTGCTGAAATAGCTGGTATCGAAATTTGGGGAATAGATCAGTATTGGTCTTTTTTCTTTCAGGATAGTGGAATACACTGTATCCACATGTCCTATTTTTATTTGGTCCTGGCCTTTTGCCCAAAGTGAAAGGCACAGCAAAGCCATGAGTAAGATATTTCTTTTCATTGTTTTTAGTTTTTTAAATTTTGATGAATGATATTAATGATCTTCAGGCCTAAAGATCATTGGGTATTATTTATGTTGATAGAATTCGTTTTTTCATTCGTGCCCATTCGCAATAATTTGTGACAATTAGTGCCCTATAAACTTTTCAACCTCATCCGCATACGCTGCTCCAATGGGTAGCTCTTTATTACCTATCCAAACCGACCGTTTGTCAACCTTCGAAATATGTTTTTTTGCGGCGATAAAACTGCGGTGCACCCTGATAAATCCCGCCGGGATCAGCAGATCCTCAGCATCGGCCATGGTGAGTCGCGATACAATATTCCGGTCGGCCAATACAAATTGTACATAGTTACCGGTGCTTTCGGCAAATAAAATATCTGCCAGGTTAACACGCACCTGCTCGTAGCCGCTTTTTATAAATATAGATGGTGTGCCGGCCGCAGTCGGGTCTCCCTTTTTCCGCAGCTCAAACTGCTCATGTGCCTTGTTACAGGCCTTCAAAAACCGGGGTAACGAAAACGGCTTTAGCAAGTAGTCAATGGCATCCAGCTCAAAACTTTGCACGGCATGTTCGCTGTAGGCGGTAGTAAATATCACCATCGGCGGATTGGGGATGATTTTCATAAAATCGATGCCCGATATATTGGGCATTTTTATGTCCAGGAATATCAGATCCACCTTATTTTTTTGCAGGTATTCCATTGCTTTAAAGGCATTGGTAAAATATGCCCCAATGCTCATAAAAACCACATCGGCCGCCAGGCTTTTAATTACCTCCAGGGCTATGGGTTCGTCATCTATGGCTATTGCTTTGAGCATGTTTTTTTGGGCTGAAAGGTAAAAGCATAAAGCTAAAAGCTAATATCGCAATACCGCTGTTTTTGTTGTGTTAATTATCCCTAAAATATTTTCGGCGTTTTAAGGCATCTTCACCGTTCGTTTCACAGCTTTTATTTTATTCAAAGATAATTTTGCCACAAATTCATCGCCCTCCTTTCCGTAATTGAACTGGTGTTTTCCGGGATAAAGCAATTGCAAACGTTCCTGTACATTTTTAAGCCCGATGCCTGAATGATCTTTTTCCGGGTCGTTTTGAAGCGATGGATGCAACGTGTTTCGCACCTCAAAAAGGATGTGTTCAGCATCAAAAGCCAGTTTAATTTTTATCGATGATTTTTCCGTAAGGCTAATCCCGTGTTTAAAAGCATTTTCCACAAAGGGGATCAATAGCATAGGCGCAATGGCCTGCTGGTCGTCCGCTTCGCTTATATCCTCCTCAATAACAATATCCTTTGATAGCTGAGTACGCAGTTTTTGCAGCGATATATAGTTTTTCAGGTATTCAACTTCTTTTTCCAGCGGGATAAAGTCCATGCCGTTATCGTGCAGCATAAAGCGCATCATATCGCCCAGTTTTTGTATGCCCTCCGCCGTGTTTTTGGATCCTTCTATCAGCGCCGTTCCGTAAAGCGTATTTAAGGCGTTGAAAAGAAAATGCGGGTTTATCTGCGAACGCAGGAATTGCAGGTCGGCATTTGATTTTACCAGGTCGGCTTCAATGCCTCTTAAATGCAAGATCAAGCCTTTTCGCTGGTTGTAGTCTATCCACGAAAGCGGGGTAACGATTGCCACCTGTGCAAACCAAAAACACAACACCAATATCCACGACCATTCGGGTCCCAGGAAAATGCTAAAGAAAAACGTGTAAATAAAGGTTGTAAATAACAGCGGGCCAGCAAACTGCCACCTGAAAAGCGACTTTCCCTCACTCCGCGGAAACAGGCCGTAAGTATTGGTAATAAAAATAAGCAACGCCGGCAAAACAAACGCAAAATATCCCTGGTAATAAATATCGCCGCTTACCAGTTTAAACACCGAGGTAAATATGGGCAATGCAAAAAACGGTACCAGCGTCATCGTCGCCTGGTTGCATATCAGTATATAATAGGATGCCTTGAACGGCGCTTTTTCAATAAAACGAATGGTGATCTCGCGGAATAAAGCGTATATAAGGTATAGCCCGACCAGGAACACCGGCACCTCAAAACCGCCAAAATTATTTAAAAAAGGCTGTGGATGTCCGCCAAAACCAAGGGGAAAGTAAAATACCAGGTTAACAGGACCGAATGGTATGGAATAATAGGAGATAAAATTGATACCTGGCCCCAGCACATAACAAATGACAAGCAATTGCAAAACGGCCATTAAAAGCGTAACAGCGAAATTTTTTCCGGAGTTGGTTATTTGCCTGATGATCCCCCGGTTTACCCACCTGTAGGCCAGCCATAATATAATGATGCAACCTATCTGCGGTAATAAAATACGTGTGAAATAGTTAAACGAAACGTGGTGCTGCGCAAACACCGCACGAATAGTGCTCATTTGTTCCGGGCTCATGACCACCAGCGCCCTGATATACCCAGCTATAATAATTAAGGCAATTATGGTCATCAAAACCGCCTCGTGTTCTCTCCATCTTGTTTTCATTTCCTGTTTTTTTCTTCAATAATAAAGCAAGATTTAAACTCCATTTTAAAAATGTGACGAACAGTGAGATATTTGGGACAGAAAGGTGGATTTTGACGTGACTATAAACGTTCTTATACTATTACGCCAGCAAATTAATGCCGGACAACGAATAACCAATATTGAATGATGGAGCAAAAAATTCAACTTTTTTTAGCCATTGCCATATTTTACGCAGAATTTCTGTTCGCGTGTTCTAGTTTTTTGCGCGCACGCTTTTTTGAACACGTTGATTATTAAATTTTTACAGCATTCTGTTCTCGAAAAAAAATGCATTTACTGACAAAATAGTGTCACCATTTTCCTCGTTTCCGATTTTTACCTTTGCCCAACCTTTTCGTTAATTTGATTTCCGCCTTCCGGGCTGGGCTATCTGCCAGCGGAGAGACCATGTTGAAATGAAATACGGACTGTGCGCCACAACATGGGCCGGTCCGGCCAAAAAATCAGCGGCCTTATAGGCTTTTAACCTTTTTTAACTTACGTCTCAGCAGGGTCTTCTGAGAAACCCTGCTGAGACGAAATGGCGCAGCTAGTTTAACTTACACATTGATCGCCGAAAACTTTAGCATTTAGGGCGAGGTAATAAAGTAAACAATACCTTATATTTGTTTTATTCCAATTTAATAAATACATGGAAACAGTTATCGTTCAGTTAACCAATAAAAAGGCCTACAAGCTTTTAAAAGATTTGGAAGAATTGGATATCATCAAATTAATGAAAAGATCTCCTGATATTGCTTCGTTACGCGGCATGATTAAAACGCCTATGAGCAATGAGGAAATCGATAAGCAATTGGCGGAACTCCGGGACGAATGGAAGAGAGATTTTTAATTGACACATCCGCAATTATTAAATATCTCAATGGGGTGTTGCCGGCCCATGGATTGACTTTTTTGGACAACATTGCTGCTAACGAATTGATAATATCGTTTGTGTCGGAGATAGAATTACAAAGCTGGGACCCCGTTAACCCTGATGATCTGAACGTTTATCGGCAATTTATTTCCCAATGCACTATTGTTGGTGTCGACGCTGCAATAATTGAGGAAACAATTAACATCAGGCGTTCTTTTAAACTCAAGTTACCGGATGCCTTGATAGCGGCAACAGCAATTATAAACGATTTAGTACTTGTTGCCGACAACGACAAAGACTTCTCCCGCGTTTCCCGTTTAAAATATTTTAATCCCAGGATCGGCAGTTAACGATAGTGGCACCCTCCGAAAATTTTTCACAATCGTCAACTCCCTAATCTATTTAGCTTTTTTAACTTATTTTTGACCCCGATGCTCACCGAAGATCACTTTGAAATAAAACTACCGCAGTTTGAAGGCCCCTTCGATCTGTTGCTTTTCTTTATTGAACGTGATGAGCTTGAGATTCACGAAATACCCATTGCCCGCATTACCGACGATTTTTTAGGCTACCTGCACCACATGACGATCCTAAACATGGAGATTGCCAGTGAGTTTATTTATGTAGCCGCCACACTGATGCGCATCAAAGCCAAAATGCTGCTCCCCCGGTACGATGCCAATGCCGATGAAAACGAAACGGACACCAAGGAAGACCTGATCAGGAAACTGATCGAGTACAAAAAATTCAAGGAGATTTGCGAGGAACTGCACCCGTTTGAAGACGAGCGTTTTAAGCAGGAAAAACGCGGTAATATAAAGTTTGACATCGAACAGGCCGATTCGGTGCCGCTGCCCGGCGAAGAGTTATCGGAACTGAACCTGTATCGCCTAATGGTGGTTTATGGCCGCCTGTTAAAACGCTACCAAAGCCGCAGCGAAGAAGTACACCATACGGTTGTGCAATATCCCTACACCATCGAGCAGCAAAAGAAGGCCATCGAAGAATTGCTGAAAATCAATAAAATGATGGATTTTAAAGCCATTGCAGGCAATTCGGAAAATAAAGTACATTTTGTTTACAACTTTTTAGCCGTGCTGGAAATGCTGCAACAGGAATTGATTGATATACAGGTGGGGTTGGGGTATAATAATTTTAGAATATCGGCCAGGTGAGGTGAAAGGCAAAAGGTCAAAGGCGAAAGGATTCTTGCGTTAAGGATGGAAGCGGATACCGGCCCGCGCTTAAGGCCTGTGCAGTATGAGCGAACAGCCTGACCCGGCTTCTACCAGCCGGGGAACGCCCTGGTGAAGAACCAGGAGCCAGGAACCAAGAACAGGGAGTCAAGACGAATCCAGGTTATTCATATTCATGTATGCTGATCCGCAGCTTTTTATTTCTTAACACAGCAACCTGTTTTTTCACATCTCCCCTCTCAAAACTGCTATCTCAAATCTAATTTTCCTATCTTAGCGCCGTTTTTAAAATTTACATGAAAAGAGACAAACTGATTTTTAAGTTATTGGACGAAGAGCAGCAACGCCAGGAAGAAGGCATTGAACTGATTGCGTCGGAAAATTTTGTTAGCAAACAGGTTATGGAAGCTGCCGGATCGGTTGCAACCAACAAATATGCCGAAGGCTTGCCGGGCAAACGCTATTACGGCGGTTGCGAGGTGGTTGACGAAATTGAAACAATAGCTATTGAGCGTGCCAAACAATTGTTTAACGCCGAATGGGCAAATGTGCAGCCACACTCGGGCGCACAGGCAAATGCAGCTGTTATGCTGGCTTGCTTACAGCCCGGCGATAATATTTTAGGCTTTGATTTGTCGCACGGTGGCCACTTAACACATGGCTCACCGGTAAACTTTTCAGGTAAATTATACAAGCCTCATTTTTACGGGGTAAAAAAGGAAACCGGCACGGTTGACTATGACCAGCTGAAAAAAACAGCTCTTGAGGTAAAACCAAAACTCATCATCTGCGGCGCTTCGGCGTACTCCCGCGATTGGGATTATGCATTTATCCGGGCCGTGGCCGATGAAGTTGGCGCCCTGGTACTGGCTGATATTTCGCACCCGGCAGGCCTGATAGCACGAGGTTTATTGAACGACCCGATGCCCTATTGTCACATTGTTACTACTACTACACACAAAACCCTGCGCGGCCCACGCGGCGGGATGATATTATTAGGCAAAGATTTTGAGAACCCATGGGGTTTAAAAACGCCAAAAGGCGAAGTGCGGATGATGTCGGCATTGCTGGATATGGCTGTTTTCCCGGGTACACAGGGTGGTCCGCTGGAGCACATTATTGCTGCAAAGGCCATTGCCTTTGGCGAGGCCCTTACCGAAGAGTATATGAAATATATACTGCAGGTAAAAGTTAATGCCGCCGCCATGGCAAAATCATTTGTTGACCGCGGTTACGAAATTGTTTCGGGCGGAACCGATAACCACTTGATACTGATCGATCTTCGCAATAAAAATATTACCGGCAAAGCTGCCGAAAATGCTTTAGTTGCTGCTGATATCACTGTAAACAAAAACATGGTGCCCTATGACGATAAATCGCCATTTGTAACATCGGGTATTCGCGTTGGAACGGCTGCCATCACCACCCGTGGTTTAAAGGAAAAACACATGGACGAGATTGTGGAACTGATTGATATGGTGATAAGGGATCATGAAAACGAGCACACTTTGAAAAAGGTGAAAAAAGAGGTTCACAAACTGATGGAAAAACATCCGTTGTATAAAGACTAACCCAGGTTGATCTGAAAAAGGTTTTAAATAGTCCCTTAAAAACCGGACTTTTTAAAACCTTTTTGCGGCTATGAACGTAAAAAGAGGTCGATTATTAAATAACATTGCCTTGGAAACAGATCTGAAAATAAATGTGCTGGTAGTTGATGACAATAATATCAACAGGTTGCTGATCAACAAAGTGCTTACGCGTTGGGGTGCCACTGCCGATTTTGCCGAAAATGGCGTACAGGCTGTTGACAAAGTTACCACCAATCAAAACTACGACGTTGTTTTAATGGATGTTTACATGCCCGAGATGGGTGGCATCGAAGCCACGCAGGTTATCAGGGCAACCCCGGGTGCATATTTTCAGCAATTGCCTATCATCGCGCTTACCGCATCTATGTTAAGCAGCGAACGCACCCAGATAGATGAATCAGGTATGAACGATTTCATCCTGAAACCATTCGACCCCCAAAAGCTATTCGAAAAGCTGAGCGTTTACCAGAAGGTGTGATTTAGTTCATAGTTGATGGTTCATAGTTCATAGTTGATGGTTCATAGTTTCATAGGTCATAGCCGAACTGTTCCTGGTTATAGCCCCTTGATTCCTGATTCTTGGCTCTTTTTTGCAGCTACCATTAACTATGAACCATTCCCTATGAGCTACTCAGCGTACGCAATCGTAGCAATACTTAACTTTAATCCTTCAATTTTTAATAATTGAGCTCCGCAGGCTTCCAGTGTCGAACCGGTGGTGATAACGTCATCAACCAATAAAACATGCTTGTTGCGTAGTCTTTCGGGATGTTTTATCGTAAAAACTTCCTGCATATTGTTAAACCGGTCGAACCGCGATTTATGGGTTTGGGTTTCGGTAGCCGTCGGGCGTACAAGGTTATCCGTTTCAACGGCGATGTTTAGTTTTTCGGCGATCCCTTCAGCAAAACATTCGCTTTGATTGTAACCGCGTTGCCGCATCCTTTTTTTGTGTAGTGGCACCGGTATTACCAGGTCTGCAGTTTTAAATACCTCATTTTTATTAAGCTGCTCGCCGGCAATATTCCCCAATAAATTACCAATCTGTTTAACACCCTTGTATTTAAAGGCGTGCATCAGGTTTTGGATTTTGCCGCCCTTGGCAAAATAATAAAGGGCGTAGGCGCCTTCCAGCTTAAGTTTACCCCAAAACTGCTGTGCCACAATATTATCGGGGTGTAAATGAAAATTGGTAAGCGGCAGGCTGAAACGACAACCGGTACATATTAAATGCTCATTGGCCACTAAACTTTCCCCGCAAGCCGCGCAAAGCTCAGGAAACAGCAGCGAGACAAAATCGGAAAGGTAGGTGTGTTTAAGGTTCATGAAACTAATTTAATGCGCTAGGGCGAATTTGGCTTAAATTTCTTTTAAAAAATCTGTAATCGTCATGATCCTTGTTCCGGCAAAGTTAGTCAGCACTAGCAGGTCTTTATCGCCGGTTAACAGCAAGTCAGCATTTCCATCCAGCGATAGCGATAACAAGAAGTTATCTTTTGGATCTCTGCAAGCGTCTACGGTAGATTGAATAGTAACAAAGTCGGCAAATTCTTCAATTGTTTCAAGAAGGCTTTCAATTTCGATTTGTTAAAAGAATCGTCGTAATTTTGGCCGTTGTGCAACTTCAATAAACTCATCAAGTAGTTCGTTACTAAAAAGTAACCTACATTGGCGGGTAAATATTATCTCATCAAGTTTGGAAAAATCTTTGGTGATCAAAAAACTGATCCACAAGTTTGTATCAATTACAATTCTGGCCGCCTTATATTGCATGGCGTTTTGACCTCACCAATTCAACTTCTTTAGTGATTTCATCCAGGCTAGGGGCCGATTTAGCTTTCGCGCGTAATTTTTTTAAAACACTTTCAAATCCGCTTGTTTCCTTGTCATGGATCGAAATAAGATTCAATTCAGCCAGGTCACGTAGTAGTTTTTCAGCTTTGGGATTTAATATATCAACTGTTATGGTGTTCATGTTATCAAATTTAAAGAAAGAATCTCATAATTTATTGTTTCTTTTTGTTTGATGTTGCGGGGATGCTTTATTCCCATCTTGGTTCTTGATTCCTGGTTCTTGACTCTTCCTAAGCATCATCCCTTTATCGCCAGTTGCCCGCATGCAGCGTCAATATCCTTGCCGCGGCTGCGGCGCAGGTTGGTGGTTATGCCCTGGCTGCGCAGATAATCGGCAAAAACTTCAATTTTATCCTCGCCGGCATTTATAAAGCTGGCAAAGGCAATGGGGTTATATTCAATAATATTTACCTTGCAGGGCAGGTGTTTGCAAAAACGGGCCAACTCAATGGCATCTTGCAGGATATCGTTAACACCGTCAAACACAATGTATTCGTAGGTAACCGGATTTTTTGTTTTGGCGTAGTAATATTTTAAGGCTTCGGCAAGCGCTTTTAACGAGTTTTGCTCATTAATGGGCATTATGGTATTCCGCTTTTCGTCGTTGGCGGCATGTAATGACAGGGCAAGGTTAAACTTCACCTGGTCGTCGCCCAGTTTTTTAATCATTTTGGCAATGCCGGCGGTTGATACCGTTATCCTTTTGGCCGCCATGTTCAAACCTTCTTCCGAAGTTATTTTTTCAATCGATGCCAGCACATTTTTATAATTGAGCAAGGGCTCGCCCATGCCCATGTAAACAATATTTGATAAAGGGATGCCGTAGCTCTCGCGGGCCTGGCGGTCAATCAATACAACCTGGTCGTAAATCTCATCGGGATTTAGATTGCGCTTACGCTCCATATAACCCGTCGCGCAAAATTTACAGGTTAAACTGCAGCCCACTTGTGATGATACACAAGCCGTCATTCTTTCCGGTGTCGGAATTAAAACACCCTCAATTAGGTGGGCATCGTGTAAAATAAAAGAATTTTTTATAGTTTTATCCGCGCTGTATTGCGAGTTGTGTATTTTAACGTTGTTAATAACGAAATGCTCATCCAGCTTAGCACGCAGTTCTTTAGAAATATTACTCATCTCGTCGAAAGAAAAGCATGATTTTTTCCATAGCCATTCATACACCTGTTTTGCCCTGAAGTTTTTTTCCTCGCCAAGATGGCTTATAAAATACTTTTGAAGGGTTTCCAGGTCGAGGCTACGGATATCAATTTTTTCTTTTGCGGTATTCACGCTGCAAAAGTACAAAAATTAAAAATTATCTTTTAAATAGCATTCTTTTTATGTTTAAAAACTATAACTAAAAGTTAAATGTTTTAAATTTGAAAAAGGGGTCTATTGTAAAACGGTAACGAGGTAGCTATAATTATTGAATGAAAAGTTTTAAAGCCGATTACGTTTTTCCTGTTTGTGCCGATCCAATTAAAAATGGAATTGTTACAGTTGATGATTTTGGTAAGATAATAAGCGTCTCCAACCAGAATCTTCACCCTGCTAATAATCCCGTAGAGCAGCTTAGTGGCATTATTTGCCCCGGGTTTGTTAATACCCACTGCCACCTCGAACTTTCGCATCTCAAAGATAAAGTTGACCGCCATACCGGCCTGGTTAACTTTATAATGAATGTGCAAAAATTACGGGGGACTGATAAGTCCATGGTGGAGGAAGCTGCCAACAATGCCGAAAATGAAATGATTGAAAACGGGATAGTCGCTGTAGGCGATATTTCCAATACCGACGTTACCATCTCCATAAAAGCCGCCGGCAAATTATATTATCACAGTTTTATCGAAACTTTTGGGTTTTTACCAGCGCGGGCCGCTGAAACCTTTCAAAATGCACTCGATCTGCTAAAGGAATTTAAGCCGCAGTCGTGTTCCATTACCCCGCATGCGCCGTATTCGGTTTCCAAGGAATTATTTAAGCTGATAAAACGCTATAGCGACACAGGCAACAACCTGATCAGCATCCATAACCAGGAATGCGAAGATGAAAACAAGTTCTATCGTTATAAACAGGGGACTTTTCTGGACCTGTACAGTTCTTTTGGTATTGATATAAGCCACTTTAAGCCGATGGCGCGTAATTCATTACAATCCATCATTCCCCTGCTAACCAATAAGCAGCAAATTTTGCTGGTGCATAATACCTGCACCAATTTAAAGGATATTTATTTCCTGAAACGGTTTGATCATGATATTCATTGGTGCTTTTGCCCTAATGCAAATTTGTACATCGAAAACCGCCTGCCTAAAATTGAACTTTTTACCGGCCAGGGCTACAACATAACGCTGGGCACCGATAGCCTTGCATCAAACAATAAGCTGTGCATTTTAAGCGAAATGCGCACTATCCAGCAAAAATTTTCTTCTATCAGCACAGGTACACTAATTGAATGGGGCACCCTAAACGGCGCTAAATATTTAGGCATCGATGATGAAAAAGGTACGCTCGAAGCCGGCAAAGCCCCCGGCCTCAACCTCATAACCAACCTGGACGGATTGATGTTAACACCTGAAAGTAGAGTGCGAAGATTGTTGTAAAGTTGGAAAGTTGTAAGGTTGGAATATTAGAAAACATTAAAATAATTTTGTTATTCCACCCCTTCAATAACAATAACTTTACAACATTTCAACTTTTCAGCTTTGCAACATTCGTAACTTTACAACATTTCAACCTTCCAACTTTCCAACAAAAAATGAAACACCTCAACATAACAGTAAAAGGCAAGGTACAGGGCGTTTTTTACAGGGCATCCACAAAGGCGGTGGCCGATCAGCTTGGGGTTAAAGGCAACATAAAAAACACACTGGCCGGCGATGTTGTTATAGAAGCCGAAGGTGATGATCTTTCCCTCGATATGTTTTTAGACTGGTGCAAAGAAGGCCCTGAAAATGCTGTTGTAAGTTCTGTTGAAAGTATTGAGGGCGAATTAAAAAACTATCGTAATTTTGAAATCGTAAAAACGAGATAATCCCTGTTTAAATAGCGATGGGTTTACAAACCCATCGCTATTTAAACGGTCGGAGTGCATCCTGGTATTTAAAACTACAACAATCTACATTGTCAACTGCTAAAAAATTCGCCGGGCAAACAGCTGTTTATGGTATAAGCACAATCGCCGGTCGCGTATTAAGTTTCTTTTTAACGCCTGTTTATACCCACGCCTATAAAACCGGCGTATATGGCATTTTAACCACCATGTTTGCCTGGGCCTCTGTACTAAATGCCGTTATGGCTTTTGGGATGGAGACCACGTTTTTCAGGTATCTCAACAAATACCCAGATAATAAGGCCAAAGTTTACAACAACGCTTTTGCTTCGGTACTGTTTATCACTGTTTTGTTCCTGCTGTTAACCTTGCCGTTTACCGGGCATATTGCGAGTTTTATAAAAGTAGGTGAGGCAAGCAGCCATAGCGATTTCGAGCGGTTTATCGTTTATTTCATCGGCATATTGGTGATTGACGCATGGTGTGTAATCCCTTTTGCCAAACTAAGGGCCGAAAACAGGCCCGGCCGTTATGGGATCATCAAATTTGTAAACGTTATCATTTTTATTGCGCTTAACCTCACCTTTATATGGGTGCTGCCCTATTGGACAAAACATCAATTACCGGGCACTGCCTGGATAAACGGCTGGTATGTAAAAGGCTGGGTGGGTTATGTTTTTGTATCGAACCTGATTTCGAGTGCGTTAACATTGCTGCTTTTGCTGCCCGAATTCATTAAAGTGCGGCTAAAACTCGATTGGCGCATGCTGGGCGAAATGTTTGCCTACAGTTGGCCGGTGCTGGTAGCCAACCTTTCGTTCATTATTAATGAAAACCTGGATAAAATTCTATTGGGCCAGATGCTTCCGCAAAATGTGAGCGATCACCAGGTAGGTATTTATGGCGCTTGCGCCAAAATATCGCTGTTCCTCAGCATATTTATACAGGCATTTCGCCTCGGGGCCGAGCCTTTCTTTTTTAGCCACGCCAAAAACAAAAACGCCGGGCAAACCTACGCCCGTATTATGGACTATTTTGTGATAGTGATATGCGTAATTTTTGTGGGATTGATAGCCAATATCGAAATACTGAAATACTTTATCCAAAATAAAAGCTATTGGGTGGGTCTGCCGGTGGTGCCGCCATTGGTTTTTGGTTACGTAAGCCTGGGTGTTTACATGAATCTATCGGTATGGTATAAACTGTCTGATCAAACCAAATATGGCTTGTACATATCTGGTGTTGGCGCCATATTAACCATCGTAATAAATGTTTTATTTATACCAAAGTACAGCTATATGGCATCGGCATGGGCCTCGTTAATTGCCTATGCAACCATGATGGTGCTATCGTATGTTTGGGGGCAAAAAAATTATCCTATACCGTACGATCTTAAAAAAAACCTTGCATATATTGTTTCGTCAATTGTAATCGTTTATATATCTTTCTACGTCTTTAACCGCAACATATTTGTGGGCGATGCGCTGTTGGCATTATTTATTTTGGCGGCGCTTTATTTTGAATTTAACAACTTAAAAGCTATTTTTAGTAGGAAATGAACATCAGGATAATCAACCGCTCCAAAAACCCCTTGCCGGCTTACGAAACGCTGCATGCTGCCGGTATGGACCTTCGCGCCGAACTGGAAGCAACGATGTTGTTACAGCCCATGGAGCGCAAGCTGGTGCCAACAGGATTGTATATCGAATTGCCCGAAGGGTTTGAGGCGCAGATCCGTCCGCGTAGCGGCCTGGCATTTAAGCATGGTATAGGTATAGTAAATTCCCCGGGAACCATTGATGCCGATTACCGCGGCGAGATTAAAGTATTGCTGATCAATTTTTCGGATCAGGCGTTCGAGATTAAATCAGGCGACAGGGTTGCGCAGATGATTGTGGCCAAACACGAAAAAGTAGACTGGCAGCCCGTTGAGGTATTAAACGAAACAACCCGTGGCGAAGGCGGTTATGGACATACCGGGGTAGGATAAGGAGTCAAGAGTCAAGAGTCAAGAGTCAAGAGTCAAGAGTCAAGAGTCAAGAGTCAAGAGTCAAGAGTCAAGAGTCAAGATAGCTTAGAATAGGTTTAATTAAAAAAAGCAAAGCTAAAATATTAGGAGAGCGAAGCTAAAGTCACTCCAGTAAACAGCGGAGGAGATTTACAGAGGCTTCTGCAGGCGATGCGTTCACGATGTAAAAAAGGGTAATAAGATAAGATAAGACAATGCATCAACATAAAAGCGTAGTAAATAAAAGTCTTCGTGCCGGGATATTAATGCTGGGGTGTTGCTTTTTTACGCTTTTCTCATTTGCCCAAACCAAGACCTTTACGCCCGGCAAACCGATGACCAATGCCGATAGTGGCACCGTAAAACAGCTTTTCTTTTCGGCATTGCGCGAAAAAACGGTTGAAAACCTGAGCCTGGCAAGTGAGCTTTTTGAAAGGGTTTTGCAGATTGATCCGGCCAACGATGCTTCGATGTTCGAGCTGGCGAATCTTAAAAAACTAAAGGACGATTACGAAGGCGCCCAAACCCTCCTCGAAAAAGCGGTAACCGTTAACCAGGATAACGAATGGTACTGGACAGCATTGGCCGACTGCTACGAAAAAAGCAACCAGATTGATAAACTCGAAAATGTTTTTAACCAGTTGATAAGGTTAAACCCCGATAAACCGGACAGTTATTTTGATAAGGCCAACGTTTACTATCACCAAAAAAAATACGACGAGGCACTGAAGGTATATGACCAGGTGGAACAGCTTACAGGCATTACCGATGACCTGCTTGCCGACCGGCAAAAAATTTACCTGAAGGAAAATAAAACAGATTTGGCTGCACAGCAACTTGAAAAAATGATTGCTGATAACCCCGACCAGATAAAGTACTATCTTTTTCTGTCCGAAGTGTATAATTCAAATGGTTTCCCGGATAAAGCGATGAAGGTATTGCAGGCGGCCGAAAAACTTGGCGGAGGCCCCCAAAATAGCGGATTGGTACACCTGGCCCTTGCGGATATTTACCGGGATAAAAAAGATTACGAAGCCAGCTACACCCAACTAACGCTCGCTTTTGCCATTCCCGAAGTAGATATTGACCAGAAGATAAAGATTGTAATGGGGTATTTGCCAAAATTCCCCGACCCTGACGCAAAGGCCAGCGCGCTGGAATTAAGCAGGATACTTACCGTGGCCCATCCGGGCGAATCAAGGGCCTTTGCTATTTACGGCGACATGCTTTTGCAAAACGGGAAAAGTGCAGAAGCAAAAGCGATGTACCAACGGTCGATTGCTTTAAACAGCCAGGTTTACGAGGTGCAGGAACAATTGGTCAGGATTGAACTGGGCAGTAATGATGATGACAGCGCTATAAAGGATGGCGAAAACTCGCTATCACTGTTCCCTAACCAGGCCTGGATGAATTACCTGGTTGGCGTTGCATGGCTGCAGAAAAAAGACTTTAAAAAGGCGATAGATTATATAAAAAATGCAACTTCGTTAGAAATGCAGGACAAGGAACTTCTTGCAGAAAGCTATTCGGCATTGGGCGATTGTTATCATGCTATAAAAGAGAATAGAAGCTCGGACGATGCCTATACCAAATCGTTATCATACAATCCCGATAATGTTTTCACGCTGAACAATTATGCCTATTATTTGTCGTTAAGGGGTGAGTCGCTGGATAAAGCGGCGGCAATGTCCAAAAGATCAAACGATTTGCAGCCCAATAATGCATCGTTTGAAGATACTTACGCGTGGATATTGTTTAAACAAAAAAATTATACCGACGCCAAATTATGGATTGAAAAGGCGCTTACCGACGATAAAAACGGCAGCGCTGTAAAAATGGAACATTACGGCGATATTATGTTTTACCTCGGCAACGTGGATGCCGCGGTTGATAATTGGAAAAAAGCTAAAGCGAACGGTGACCAGAGTCCAGTTTTAGAAAGAAAAATAAATGAAAAAAAATACATCGAATAGCATATTCAATCGTTTCAATATCAAAATTGGTAGTTGTATAAAATTATTTGCCCTGTGTTGTTTGGCGCTGTTGTTTAGTTGCAGGGCAAAAAAGCACCTGATTGTTAAAAGGGCGGTTGCCGATAGCGTAGTAAAGAAAGTGGACGATAAAGCGCTTAAGCTTAATGCCATACGGGCGGCGCAAACCAACTTCATTACTTTCTCGGGCAAGGCGCGCACCAAACTAAATATTAACGGTAGCAGTAACGATGTAACGTTAAACGTCCGGATACAGCAGGGTCAAAAAATATGGATTTCGGTTACTGCAATTGCCGGGATTGAGGTGGCCCGCGTATTAATTACGCCCGACAGTATTTTAATTATCAACCGCCTGCAAAGCGAGTACGTTAAAAAGCCGTTCAGCTATATTAACAAAATTGCCGGCGACCAGGCAAACTATCAGTCGCTCGAATCCTTATTTATCGGTAATGCTGTACCGCAGATGATTAACGAAAATGCCGACCTGCAATCGGCAAGCGGCAATACAACACTCACCGGCAGCCTTTCTGACTTTGCTTATACCTTAACGCTGGGCACCGATTTGCGGGTGAATCAAACAACACTCAACAACCAAACGGCCGGCCAGTCGCTGCAAATTACTAATAGCGCGTTTGTTGCCGCAGGTACTAAGGTGTTACCATCGCAAATAGATATGACATCGGTAGTAAAAGATAAAAAATTAGCGGTTAATTTGCATTACATAAAAGAGGACTTTGACTTGCCGCTTGAATATCCCTTTACCATACCCCCGAGGTATAAACCGATGGAGTAAGGTGAGTCAGGAGTCTGAAGTACTGAGTCTTAAGTCTTTTGGTTGATAATTTAAAAGGGACTAAATTAAATACTATAAAAAGCTTTGTTAAAAGCCGAACGATACACGAATGAAATTTATAAAAACGCTGTTACTTCTACTTTTTATTTTTGCGGCTTTTGCGGCGCATGCCCAAAGCAGCGAAGAGCTAAAACGTCAGCGTGAGCAATTAAAACAGCAATTGGATCAGCTTAACCGCGAGTATGATCAAACAATAAATAATAAAAAAACTACGCTCAAGCAGCTTACGTTGTTAAAACAGAAGATCAGCCTGCGCGAAGAGGAGATCAGCAATATCAATTCGGGCATCCGGGCGCTTGATAACCAGATTGCCGAAAGCAATAACTCTGTGCATAGCCTGCAAAGCCAGCTCGATCAGCTGAAAAAAGAGTATGCGGCAATGGTGCTCTTTACCTATCATAACCAAAGTTCGTATAATAAGCTGATGTTTGTTTTTGCCTCGAAGGATTTTAACCAATCGTACAAGCGGTTAAAATATTTGCAGCAGATAGGAAGCTACCGCGAACGCCAGGCCAATTATATAAACCAAACACAGGCCGAACTGCATGTTAAAATTGGTGAACTCGACCGAAATAAAAAAGAAAAAAGCAATTTGCTGGTTGACCAGGTAAAGCAAAAACAGGCGCTTGGCGATGAACGCAATACACAGGCGCAGGTGGTTGCCGATCTGTCAAAACATGAAGGCTTGCTCAAGCAGGCGCAGCAGGATGTGCAACGAAAAATATCTAAAACAAACCGGGAGATACAGGCAGCTATCAGCCGCGAAATTGAAGAGGCACGACGTAAAGCCGAGGAAAAAGAGCGGGCCGAAGCCAGGTTAGCCGCAGCACGGGCAGCTGCCGAAAATAAGGAAGCAGCGCCGGCCGCCAAAGTTAAGGCGGCGCCGCCAAAAAAATTAACCGCCAGCGAAGCGCTGAACGCCACGCCCGAGGCAGCCAAACTATCCAGCGACTTTTTGGATAACCGCGGATCGTTGCCATGGCCGGTTACCAATGGAAATGTGGTGCAGGGTTTTGGTATTTATTACGATAACCTGGGTATTAAAAACGAAAGCCTGGGCTGGGATATCCGTACCGGCACCGGCGCACCGGTAAGGGCCGTATTCCAGGGCGAAGTAACTACCATTCAAAATATCAGTGGCACCTATTTAATCGTTATAAAACATGGCGAGTATTTTACGGCTTATTCAAACCTCAAGTCATTTAGCGTAAAAGTTGGCCAAAAAGTTGCTACAAAACAAAACATAGGTATTGTAGCTACTGATTCGGCAACCGGCGAGGCAGTGGTTAGTTTTGCCCTCACAAAAGGCGGCACTTATGTTAACCCTAAAATTTGGCTGGCGCCAAATTAGTTTTAACTTTTTACTATTTTAATTACATATATTTGTAACCTCAATTCGTGAAATAATGCATATTTCGGTTCTTTTATTTTTCAGCAACCTTTTTTCGACGGATATGATCCTGATCCTGATCGTCGCGCTGATGTTGTTTGGAGGCGATAAACTTCCTGAAATTGCGCGGGGGCTGGGGAAAGGGATCCGTGATTTTAAGGAAGCATCTGAAGGCGTAAAACGGGAGATTAATAATCAGATTTACGCTTACGAAGAGAAAAAGGAAGAGAAAAAAATGGAGGAGGCTATAAAAGCCAACCAGGAAAATCCGCAGAATCCGGGCCCTGAAAACACTGTGCCTATTGTTGAAAATACGATACCTTTTGGCGAAAGTCATCCGTCGGAAGCTGTTCATCATACGGACAATAAAGACACGGAGCATGCTGAAGTGGGTACTGAACACCACAATGCCGCGTCCGACAACAGCAAGCCTGTTGTTTAATTGAGAGTTTAAAAACGAATGTTAACCGAATATAAAATTTATAGATCATGGGCTTATTAGAACCACAGCATATCATTTTGATTTTGCTGGTACTTGTGCTGTTTTTTGGTGGTAGAAAAATTCCTGAACTAATGAGAGGCTTAGGAAAAGGGATGAAAGAATTTAAGGATGCACAAAACGGCGAAAGCAGCAATCCAACAAATAATACCAGTAATCCAACAAATCACCCCGACGATAAACCACGCGTTTAACCCGGGGCTGGAGTGTTTTTGTTACATAATCCGTGAGTCCGAAAGAAGAAACAGTGATTGTTTGTTCTTTCGGCTTTTCTGTGTAAAGAAAAATCGGGATGCGCTCTGTCGGGCGCAGCCTTTATAAATTTCAAATAAACTGCATTCGTACACCTTGCGCGCTACCAAAAGCGCTATTTCTTTAGGACTTTCCGACTTTCGCACTTTCGGACTAAAATAAAAGTATTATTTTCGGCCATGACTAAATCGTACACCTCTTTAAGTGAAATAAAGAGTGAGATAGCTAAAGGGGATATCACTGTTAAAAAGCTGGTTGAAGGTTATTTGAACAGGATAGCTGCCAATGCCCATTTAAACGCCTTTAACGAAGTATTTGATGCCGAAGCCCTCAGCAAAGCTCAGGATGTTGATTTAAAGATAAAACAGGGGACCGCCGGCAAACTTGCCGGAATGGTGATAGCTATAAAAGACAATATCTGCTACAAGGGCCATAAAGTAAGCGCCTCATCCAAAATACTCAGCAACTTTACTTCAATTTATTCGTCAACCATTGTTGAACGCCTGCTTGCAGAAGATGCGGTAATTATTGGACGTTGCAATTGCGATGAATTTGCGATGGGCGCATCAAACGAAAATTCGTTTTTTGGCCCGGTTAAAAACCATGCTGACGAAACCCGCGTGCCTGGAGGGTCTTCGGGGGGGTCGGCGGTTGCGGTGCAGGCAGGGATGTGCCATGCCGCAATAGGTACCGATACAGGTGGTTCGGTAAGACAACCAGCCTCGTTTTGCGGTTTAGTAGGCTTAAAACCTACCTATGGCCGCATCTCCAGGCATGGTATTATTGCCTATGCCTCGTCCTTTGACCAGGTTGGCCCCATCACCCGCTCCATTGAAGATGCTGCCTTGTTATATGAAATTATGGCCGGCCCCGATGAATTCGACAGTACTTTATCTTCTGTTGGCGTTCAGCCATTTGATAAAAATACCAAAGGCACTTCGCCTAAAAAAATTGCTTATTTACAGGAAGCTATCTCGAGCCCAGGCGTTAGCGAAGATGTTAAAACAAACCTGGTAAACTACATTGATAAACTCCGCGCCGAGGGCCATATGGTAAAGCCAATAGCCTTTGAATTGCTGGAGTATTTGGTGCCAGCCTATTATATACTCGCTATGGCCGAAGCGTCCTCAAATCTTTCGCGGTATGATGGTGTACATATGGGCTATCGCAGCCCGGCCGCTGTTGATCTTATGTCGACGTATAAACGCTCACGCTCTGAAGGTTTCGGCAAAGAAGTTAAACGGCGTATTATGCTTGGAACGTTTGTTTTGAGCGCCGGATATTACGATGCCTATTTTGCCAAGGCCCAAAAAGTGCGCCGCATGATCAGGGAAAAAACCGAGGCTATATTAAAAGAATACGATTTTATTTTAATACCAACCGCTCCCGAACCTGCGTTCAAGATCGGTAAAGTTGAAAAGGACCCCGTGGTAACCTATCTGGCCGATATTTTTACGGTACAGGCATCGTTAACAGGCGCGCCTGCTATTTCTTTACCTACGGGCAATAATCGCGACGGTTTGCCGTTAGGTTTACAATTACTTACAAGGCATTTCGAAGAGCGGGAACTGCTGAATTTTTCGAAATATTTCCTTGAACTATAGAATATTTAATATTTTAGTAGAAATATTAAGTTAAATTGTAAACCCCTGATTAAAACTTTAAAGGATGAAGATAACTTTTACTTTAATTATCTGTTTTGTATCACTGCAAATTGTTAAAGCATCTTCTTTAGTTTCATCTGCAAAAAATTACAATACATCACGCGATACGGTTATCCTGCCGGTAATAAACCAACCCCCGCCTTTAGCCGATCATAACAACATATTCAAACGCCGTCTCGACTCTATAAAAAAAGATGTTCAGATGGATTATAACGAATATGTGCAAAGTTATATCGATATCTATATGCACAACCGCGATGAGATGGGTCATGTGCTGGGCCTCACAAAATATTACTTCCCCATTTACGAAAAAGCCTTCAGGGATGCCGGCATTCCTGACGAAATAAAATATTTATCTATCGTTGAATCAAAACTCGATCCCCAGGCGGTATCGCGTGTTGGCGCAACCGGGCCATGGCAGTTTATGTACACCACTGCCAAAATATATGGCTTAAATATGGACGATTATGTTGATGATCGCCGCGACCCGATACAGGCCAGCTACGCTGCTGCCGCTTATTTAAAGGATGCCTACGAAGAATTTGGCGACTGGCTGGTGGCTATAGCCTCATACAACTGTGGCAAAAGCAACGTTGAGCATGCTATTGACAAAGCCGGCGCCAGCGATTTTTGGTCCATCCGCCCATACCTGCCTGTTGAAACCCGCGGTTACGTGCCCGCGTTTATTGCTGTTGCCTATGTAATGAACTATTACAACAGACACAACATTATCCCACAGCAATGTGATTTTGCTTTTAAAACTGATACCGTACTGGTAAACAAATATGTTTCGCTGGGCTCAATTGCCAATGTTTTGAATGTTGATTTAAGGGTACTTTCGAACTTAAACCCCGCTTATAAACGGCAGATTGTTAACGGCACAAGCGGCGCCCCGCGGAGGTTAATTATCCCCCAAATTGATAAGGCCAAATACGGCGCGTTATACGAAACGTTAAATAATTCAACCTTGACCGCCCAGGCCCCGGTGGCTGTGCATACTACTTACGTTGAAAATAAACCCGTACGCAGGCCGGCATACCATACCATGCAACGCGGCGAAACCCTGAGCGACGTTGCCGATGCCTACGGCATTGAAGTACAGGACTTAAAAGTTTGGAACCATTTGCAAGGCAAGAAAGCGGTGGTGGGTCAAAAAATCAGATTAAATGAATCTACCGATGAACCCGACAATGGTCCATCGCCTAAACATAGCCATAATTATATTACTTATAAAGTTAAAAGAGGAGATACACTCAGCGGAATAGCTTCCAGGTTTGAAGGCGCTTCTGTTGAAAGAATCAGGTCGGTAAACGGTTTAAAAAAAGACCAGTTACAGCCCGGCATGACAATTAGGATCACTAAAGGATAAGAATATTGCGGAAGTCGGAAGTTCGATTTCGGAATTCGTCTGCAGAATAGCTGGTCGATTCCAGAATTGGAAATTTCGGACAAATAGCCGTGACAATCTTATTTTATCCTGAGCCCTTACTCCAAAGACAAGCAAATCAAAAATCGATCAAATCCGAATTCTAAAATAAATCCGAAATCGAACTTCCGACTTCCGCGATCAAAATAAATCCGAAATCGAATCCCGATAGCTATCGGGACCGAAATGCGCAATAAAGAATTAGTACTTTTGGGCAATTGAAATTGAGAAGATGAACAGACCTAATCGCAACCAGGACGCTTTAAATTACCATTCAAAGGGCCGCCCGGGTAAAATACAGGTAGTGCCTACAAAACCAACCAACTCGCAACGCGACCTGAGTATGGCTTACTCGCCGGGTGTTGCGGAACCATGCCTCCGAATTGCCGACAACGTAGAAGACGTTTACAAATATACTGCCAAGGGAAACCTTGTAGGCGTTATTTCCAATGGTACCGCCGTGCTGGGCCTTGGGAATATTGGCCCCGAAGCCAGCAAACCCGTAATGGAGGGAAAAGGCCTGCTGTTTAAAATATACGCTGATATTGATGTTTTCGACCTGGAGGTTAATGCCAAAACGGTTGATGAATTTGTAAACATTGTTAAAGCGCTTGAGCCTACTTTTGGCGGGATTAACCTCGAAGATATTTCGGCCCCAACCTGTTTCGAAATTGAGCGGCGCCTGAAAGCCGAGATGAAGATCCCGGTGATGCACGATGATCAGCATGGTACGGCCATCATATCGGGTGCTGCCTTACTGAATGCATGCGAAATCCAGGGAAAAAAGCTCGACAAAATAAAAATGGTTGTTAATGGCGCCGGTGCTGCTGCGGTATCATGTACCAAAATGTACCTGGCCCTGGGCGTAAAAAAGGAAAACCTGGTGATGTTTGACATTAACGGTTTGATAACCCCCGAACGGACCGACCTTGACGAGATCCGGCTGGTGTTTGCGTCGACGCGTAAGGATGCCGCCACACTTACCGAAGCAATGAAGGATGCCGATGTGTTTGTAGGCCTCTCCGCCGGGAATGTGGTAACGCCCGAAATGCTGCGCATGATGGCTAAAAACCCCATTGTTTTTGCCATGGCAAACCCCGACCCGGAAATAGACTATAATCTTGCAAAAAATGCGCGTAAGGATATCCTGATGGCCACCGGACGGTCCGATTTTCCTAACCAGGTGAATAATGTATTGGGCTTCCCTTATATTTTCAGGGGAGCGCTTGACGTGAGGGCCACAGCGATTAACGAGGAAATGAAGATAGCCGCCGTTAAAGCGATAGCCGAAATGGCTAAAAAGCCCATTCCGGAAGCCGTTAACCTGGCGTATAACACCACCAACCTTAAGTTTGGCCGCGAATACATAATTCCCAAACCCATGGACCCGCGCCTGATTACAGAAGTGTCATCGGCAGTGGCAAGGGCGGCTATTGACTCGGGCGTGGCGCGAAAGGTGATAGCCGATTGGGATGCCTATACCGAAGAGCTTAGGGTACGGGTGGGGATGAATGACAAGCTATTGCGCAACCTCACCAATAAAGCAAAGCAAAACCCTAAACGCATCGTTTTTGCGGAGGCGGATACTTATAAAATATTAAGGGCGGCGCAAATTGTAAAAGAGGAGAATATCGCCACGCCAATACTGCTGGGCAATAAAGCAAAGATCAGGCAGATTATGCGTGATAACGATATTGAACTGGGCGACGTTCATATCATCGACACCAAAGAGCAATGCGAACACATTGATGAATATGCTGATTACCTGTACAAAAAACGCCAGCGCAGGGGCATAACCCTGTTCGAATCGCGAAAATTACTGACCGACCGTAATTATTATGGGGCCTGCATGGTACAGTTTGGCGAGGCCGATGCCCTGATATCGGGCCTGACAAAAGATTATGTGACTACCATAAAGCCGGCATTGCAAATTATAGGTACTGCCGCAGGTGTAAAGCGTGTAGCAGGTATGTACATGATGATCACCAAAAAAGGCCCTGTGTTTTTTGGCGATACCACTGTAAACATTAACCCAACGGTGCAGGAACTGGTTGATATAACTGTATTGATTGAACACGCCGTGCGGCAGTTTAATGTTAACCCCCGCGTTGCAGTGTTATCGTATTCGAACTTTGGCTCGAACGAGGGGCCTATTCCAGAAAAAACAAGGGAAGCGGTGGGCATTCTACATGAAAAATATCCTGATATGGTTGTCGACGGCGATATGCAGGCAAACTTTGCCTTGAATGGTGAGTTGCTGGCCGATAATTTTCCATTTTCAACCCTGGTTGGTAAACCGGCAAATACGCTGATTTTTCCTAATTTGGAGTCGGGCAATATTGCCTACAAATTGTTGCAGGAAATGGGCGGGGCCGAGGCTGTAGGCCCTATATTGTTAGGGCTAAAAAAACCGGTTCACGTTTTGCAACTGGGTAGCTCGGTAAGGGAAATAGTTAACATGATAACCATTGCGGTTATTGATGCGCAGGAGAAGGAAGCCGAAAATTTAAAAGGAAGTTAAAGGGAAAAGTGACGTGGCGAAGGGTTTTAAAGTGTAAAAGAATCAAGGTTTTTTCGCCGTAATCAGAAAAAAACCTTTTACCTTTCGCCTTTAACCTTTCACCCCAAAAAAGAAAAGATGTACGCTTATATAGATGGTAAATTAGTTTTTAAAAGCCCGGCTTTTGTGGTGATTGATGCGGGCGGGGTGGGGTATCATATCAACATCTCGCTGAACACATTTTCGCGGCTGGGGGCAGCGGAGCGGTGTAAATTGTTCACGTGGCTGCATGTTAAGGAAGATGCGCATACGCTTTATGGCTTTGCCGATGAAGGCGAACGCCGCCTGTTTTTGCACCTGATCTCGATTTCGGGGATAGGGCCGAATACCGGGCGCATGATGCTTTCGTCCATTACGCCGGAGGAAATTCAAAATGCCATCATTTCGGGTAATGTATCCCTTATCCAGCGGATCAAGGGTATCGGGCCAAAATCGGCCCAGCGAATTATCCTGGAATTGCAGGATAAATTGCGAAAAGAAGGGCCGGATACTTTAAGTACCGTTCCGTTAAATAAAACAGTTAAGGACGAAGCGCTGTCGGCGCTGGTTATGCTGGGCTTCGCCCGGCAGGCCGCCGAAAAAGTGCTGGACCAGGAAATAAATAAAAATAGTGGCGATTTATCAGTTGAACAACTGATAAAATTTGCATTAAAAGCTTTATAATTACGTACGATTTTTTTGCCGAATTTTGACTAGAATTTTTACCCCAAAGGTCGCTTTGCTTTTTTTAATTTCTGCATTTTGCGGACTAAGCATTGCGCGTGCACAGCAGCCGGGAGCTCCCGGCAATGGGGCAAAAAAGGATACATCCAAAACAGCCCGTCCGCAACAGGCTGCTACTCCTGCCAAGACGTCAAAAAACGATACATCAGTTGTATCACAACCAATAACGCTGCCGCCGGGGAATTTGTTTCGTTTCAGCGACGGTATTTTTAATACCGATCCGCCAAACCTGATGCGGACCATTGAATACGACCCTATAACCAACCGCTATATACTTTACGAACGCGTGGGTAATATGCTTTATCGCCCGCCGGTGTACCTTACCTTTGCCGAATATTTAGCACTGAAGCAACGCGAAAATCAACGCACCTATTTCCAGCAACTGTCGGATAGTTATGCCTACCAGTCGCAGCAGCCGGGCTTTATACCGCAGATAAAGATCCGTAGCCAGACATTCGAGCAAATTTTCGGCGGTTCAACCATTAACATTAAGCCGCAGGGATCGGCCGAGGCCATTATATCAGGGCAGATCAATAAAAACGATAATCCGCTGTTTAACACCATCCAGCGCAGCCAGTTTAACTTTAACCTCGATCAAAAAATACAATTAAACGTAACCGGTACCGTGGGTGATAAGTTAAAGATCACCACCAATTATAATACCGACGCACAGTTTCAGTTTGAAAACCAGATAAAACTGGAATACACCGGCCACCCCGATGAGATCATCCAGAAAATTGAAATGGGTACCGTTAGTATGCCGCTGCCCACCACATTAATAACGGGTAGCCAGGCTTTGTTTGGGGTAAAAACCAAGTTAAAGTTTGGCAAACTGGAAGTCACAAGTTTATTTTCGCAACAGCGCTCGCAACCCCAAACCATCACTATTACCAACGGATCGCAGCAGGGCTCATTTAAACTTACATCGGCACAGTACGATGCTAACCGGCACTTCTTTTTATCCCAATTTTTCAGGGATAATTATAACAATGCGCTCGCCAACATACCCATCATCAGTTCAAACGTAAACGTTACCAAAATTGAAGTTTGGATAACCAACCGGGTAAACAGCACCACCAATGCCAGGGATATCCTCGCGTTTATGGACCTGGGCGAAAATAAACCATATAATACTACCATAGTACGTGGTGGCCTGGGCTTTTCGGGCTTGCCGGCAGGTACCACCGCACCGGGTTTTACACAACAATCAAATAACCTGTTGCGTAATTTACCGGCGAATGCGCGTTTAACTTACGACCCGCAAAACAGCATAGCATCGTACTTTGCCAGCACCGGCGGCTCCGACAACTACGCCAAGCTAACCTATGCACGCCAGCTTACACCAAAGGAATTTACACTGCACCCGCAACTGGGTTATATTACCCTGGCTTCGCCCTTAAATAACGACGAAGTATTGGCGGTTGCTTATCAGTACACTTACAATGGCCAGCAATACCAGGTAGGTGAGTTCTCCAGCGATCAGCCGGTAAACCCAACCACCCATAAGGTATTATACACCAAGTTACTTAAGAACGAGCTTTTAAAGACCAATCTGCCTACCTGGAAGCTGATGATGAAAAATATTTATTCATTAAACGCACTCCAGATAAGCCCTACAAACTTTAAAATGACCATCAGCAGACTCGATGATAAATCGGGCATTACCAAAACGGTAATGGAGGAGGGCCAAAATACCAAGAGCAAGTTGTGGCTGCAGATCTTAGGGCTCGATGACCTGGACGCACAGCAAAATAAACAACCCGACGGCTATTTCGACTACCTGGAGGGGATAACGATTGACTCCAACAACGGTATATTGATATTCCCCAGCCTGGAGCCTTTTGGCGAGGACATGGCCAAACAGTTTTTGCCCGGCGAGCAAAGCCTGTCGAGTCGATACGTTTACCAGCCGCTGTATGATTCTACCCAAACAACGGCCCAGCAATTGTTCCCTTCATTAAACAGGTACGTTATTTCGGGCACCTACTCGGCAACCAGTGGCTCGTCCTATCAATTAAACGCGGTTAATATTCCGCAGGGCTCCGTAGTGGTTAACTCAGGCGCTATTACCCTTGTAGAAGGCACCGATTATACCATCGATTACAATGCAGGCCGGATCACCATATTAAACCAGGCTTTGCTGACATCGGGTCAACCTATTACCGTTAAGGTTGAAAATAATGAATTGTTTGGCGTGCAGCAAAAATCGCTGTTTGGTACCAGGTTTGATTATAAGGTAAACGATAAACTGAATTTGGGTGCAACCATAATGCACCTAACCGAACAGCCCATTACGCAAAATGAGGTGATAGGGCAGGAGTCCATCTCAAACACCATGTACGGTTTCGATGCCAATTACAGTTCGCCCTCAAGGTTCCTGACCAGGCTGGTTGATAAAATACCGCTCATTCACACAAAGGTGCCATCTTCCTTTAATTTTAGCGGCGAGTTTGCCCAGTTGTTGCCGGGTAACCCTTCGGCATTAAACTTTGCGGGCTCAAAAAATGGTACTGCTTATTTGGATGATTTCGAGAACAGCCAGTCGGTTATTGATGTGAGCAGCGCCAGCACCTGGCAAATTTCGGGTACGCCGCAAAATCAAAATTTCCCGTCGGACTATGGTGCTTTTAACGATTTAAGTTACGGTTATCACCGCGCGCGCCTGGCGTTTTACAATATCGACCCTATATTTTATACCAGTACCACCATACCCATAAGCCGTAACCAGTTATCAAACAACTACGTGCGCCAGGTACTGGAAACGGAGGTTTTCCCGTACAAACAATCGCCTACGGGTCAGCCATTACCTATTGCAACACTCGATCTGGCGTTTTATCCAATGGTTCGGGGGCCGTACAACTTTACCACCACCGGTATTAACAGCGACGGTACGCTGCAAAACCCAACTACCCGCTGGGGCGGTATTTTCAGAGGCATTAATTCCAGCGATTTTGAGGACCTGAACGTACAGTATATTGAATTCTGGCTACTTGATCCGTTTATCGGGAAGCCAAACTCCGCAGGTGGTAACCTGTATTTCGATTTAGGTAATATATCCGAAGATATCCTGAAAGACGGGCAAAAGAGCCTTGAAAACGGTTTGCCCGTTGATGGAAGCACCACCAACACCACCGAAACCGTTTGGGGGCGTGTGCCAACCATACAACCGGTAGTAAATTCATTCGACAGCGACCCTGCATCCCGTGCGCTGCAGGACGTTGGTTTGGATGGTTTGAACGATGCCGCTGAAAGGGTAAAATATGCAAACGTTATACAGCAGGTTAAAGGGCAGCTAAACCCGCAAGCCGCTGCCGACTTTGCCGCTGACCCTTCGTCGGACGATTACCAGTACTACCAGGGCCCGCCGCTTGACCAGGCCGGCGCCGGTATATTGCAGCGTTACAGCAGGTATAATGGTACCGAAGGTAACTCGCCAACCACGCAGCAATCGCAGGCACTGTTGGGCCTGCAAACCTCGGCATCAACTGCATTGCCTGATGGTGAAGATATTAACCATGATAACAACATGGACCAGGATGAAGAGTACTTTGAGTACACCGTACCTTTGCATCCCAGCGGTTTGGTAGTAGGGCAAAACTATATTACGGATAAGGTTAGTTCGACTGTTACCTTGCCAAACGGCCAAAAAACAAATGTAACCTGGTACCAGTTTAGGGTGCCGATAAACTCCTATACCAATGCTTTCGGTGGTATCCAGGATTTTAAATCTATCCGGTATATGCGCACTTATCTGACTAATTTTGCAGATACTGTTGTGCTTAGGTTTGCTACGCTGCAACTGGTACGCGGCGAATGGCGCGCATTTAATAATGAAAATAACCCTTCGAACGTAATTTATACCGACCCGGTTAATCCTGCAAATGATATTAACCAGCCGCTCGATAACTCGACTATCGACGTGGAGACTGTGAATATTGAGGAGAATGGTAACCGTGTTCCGATACCTTATGTAGTGCCTCCGGGTATTACCCGCCAAACCAATTACGCCAATTTACAGGCCAATACACAACTGAACGAACAGTCGTTGTCGATTTTGGTATCAGGTCTTCGTGATGGCTATTCACGCGCGGCGTTCAGGTTGTTCAGCAATGACCTGAGGCAGTATAAGGAATTGGATATGTTTATCCACGCCGAAGGAACCAATTTGAAAAATAACGATGTGAGCGCCTTCATCCGTCTTGGCGCCGACTACGTAAACAACTATTACGAATACGAAATTCCGTTGCAGATTACACAGCCGGGTACCTCGGACCCGAATGCGATCTGGCCTGCTGCAAACGAACTGTCTCTGAAACTAACCTTGCTAACCAACGCAAAACTGGCGCGTAACAATGCCAGGTTGAACGGGCAGCCATGGCCGCTCACTACGCCGTTTACCCTGAGCGACGGGCAAAACAAAATCACCATTTTGGGCGAACCTGATCTGAGCCAGGTGACTACCGTAATGCTGGGTGTACGCAATCCTTTAAAGACCGCCCTGACATCAAGTACCGACGATGGCCTCGACAAAACAGCTACGGTTTGGTTTGATGAGTTGCGTTTAACCAACTTTAACGAAAAAGGCGGTTGGGCCGCAATCGGAAAAATTAATACCAAGCTGGCCGACTTTGCCGATATAACTGTATCCGGTAATAAGCAAACAGCGGGATTCGGTGCGCTGGATTCAAGAATGGAGGACCGCAGCCTGAACAATATAGTTGGCTATAATGTTGCCGCAAATGTGGAGCTGGGTAAATTCTTCCCTGACAAAGCTGGAGTGCATATCCCGGCTTACGTTAACGTATCTACCCAGGTAAGTACGCCTGAATATGACCCGGCATCGCCCGATATATTGCTGAGTCAATCGCTGGCTGCCGCGCCAAGTGCGCACGCCCGCGACTCGATAAAAACGGCCGCCGAAGACTATACCACGCGTAAAAGCATCAACTTTACCAACGTACACAAAGCTAAAACTGATCCTAAGGCCAAAAATCATTTTTATGACATCGAAAATTTTAACGCCACCATTGCTTATAGCGAGTATGAGCATCACGACTTTATAACCTTAAATGACCTGGAGCGGACTTATAAGCTGGCTTTTGCCTATAATTTTACCAATACGCCAAAATTTCATAATCCGTTCGAAAAAATAATCAAGAAAAACTCGCTGGCTTTGCTGCGCGATATAAATTACAGCCTGTGGCCGTCGAGGTTGAACTTTAGTTTGAGTTTTGACAGGTTTTACTCGGAAAATACACCAAGGAACAATGATCCAAACAACATAGTTCCTGTTCAAACCACCTTTAATAAAACATTTACCGTTACCCGTGTTTACGGCATAGGATGGAACCTCACCAAATCTTTCTCGATGGACCTGGATGCGACCAACCTGTCCACTGTTGATGAGCCTTACGGCAGGTTAAACGGTATAAAAATAGATACCCTATGGCACAATATTTTAAATTTGGGCCGTACAACCAATTACAACCACACCATTACATTTACCTATACGCCGCCTATTAACAAAATACCAGGCCTGGATTGGGTAGGCGTTACCACCCATTATCAAACACATTTTAACTGGCAGGGCCAGCCCTTGTTTGCTATTGACAATCCACAGTTCGACGTAGGTAACAGTATATCAAATGCACGTACCATTACCGTTAGCCCTACGCTTAACTTTGATATGCTGTACAAAAAGTTTGGGTTTGTAAAACGGTCGCAAAGTAAGGATAACGAAGATAAGTTCAACAAATTCCTGGTGGGCCTGGTAACAAGCGTTAAAAATATCAGCGGAACTTATACCCGTACCGATGGTACATTTATACCCGGATACCTGCCGCAGTCGAACTTTTTGGGCGAGGATATGAACTACGGTGCACCGGGTCTTGGTTTCTTGCTGGGCAGTCAAAGCGACTTGCGTGCCACAGCCCTGGCCCATGGCTGGATAAGTACCGATACGCTGCAAAACCAGTTGTACGTGAGAACTTATACCGAAGATATTCGTCTGAAGAGCACCATCGAACCGTTTAAAGATTTCAGGATACAATTGAGCGCCTTTAAAACAGCCGACCATACTTATCAAACCAACTTTAAATCCATCGACGGATCGGCCAATATCCAGAGTTATAACCCGGTAACTTCGGGCGATTATTCGATTTCGTATCTGACTATCGGTACTGCGTTCTCGAAGATCAGCGGTGCAAATAATACCTCGGCTACCTTCCAGAAATTTGAGGCCGACCGTACGACTATTTCACAACGACTGGGTGCGCTTAATCCAAATTCCACCGGCCCGGGTACCGGCGGTTATGCCGATGGTTATGGGCCTAATTCGCAAAACGTATTGGTGCCGGCATTCCTGGCAGCATATACAGGGAAAAACCCGTCATCGTCGGGCTTGAGTCAATTCCCCAATATCCCGATCCCGAACTGGCAGATAACGTACAACGGCTTAAGTAAAATACCATTCTTCAGCGATATGTTCGAATCGTTCGACGTTACGCATGGTTATCAATCATCATACACCGTGAGCGGTTACAGCACCCTGCTGCAATACCAGGCCACAAACGGCGCGGTAAGTTCGCGCGATGCCAATAACGACTTTTTACCTTTTTACCAGTTCTCGTCAATCACCATTTTTGAGCAGTTTGTGCCATTGCTCGGCGTTAACGCGCGCTTTAAAAATGCGATGACGGCGAGCATTGAATACAGGCAAAGCCGCTCATTAAACTTAAGCGTATTAAACAGCCAGCTTTCGCAGGAAAATCAGCATGTATTAGTGCTTGGCTGGGGGTATCACGATAAAAACTTCAAGTTCCCATTTGGCTGGTTTAGCGGCCGTAAGCAAAATAACGATGTGAACTTTAAAATTGATTTCTCGCTCCAGTCGACCAAAGATTTGATTTACCAGGCCGATGTCGCCGAGGCCCAGGTATCATCGGGTGCGGAAAATATTACGGTTCGGCCGTCTATCGATTACGTGATCAACCAGCGGTTTAACCTTAACTTGTTTTACGACTCCAATATCACCAGGCCGTACACTTCGCAAACATTTAATACAGCGTTCACTAATTTTGGTATCAACCTGAAATTGCTGCTGCAATAAAAGGAGAAAACTTTATCGCAAAAAATTTGTCAATTGCTACCAAATGGTGAAGCCCCAGGTGCGTGCAACCACGCTTTGCAGGCGGCAATGTCGGGTGTATAAGATTTCTCGCTATCGCTCGAAATGACACAAGGGATGAAAGGGAGAACAAAAAATATGTCATTTCTCGTCGCTGAACAACGAAAAGAAATGACATAAAAGAGGACAAGTGTGCTCTCGATTTACATAAAACAATATACTTAGTCAGCCTTACTAACGCTTCCTGAACCGATGGTATGGCTTTCGGTAATGGTGGCATTACCCGAATAAACTACATTTCCTGAACCTACAATATGCGCCGAAACAGTTTTATCGGCACTAAAATAGGCGCTGCCCGAACCGGCTATTGTAGCTGAGGCCGAATTGGTTTTTAATTCCCGGCCTTTCATTTCACCAGACCCGCTGATGGTAACTTTTGCTTCATCGGCACTGCCGCGCAGTTCAATATCGCCCGACCCGCTGATGGTTGCATGAAGGTTGCCTGCTTTAACCGCCGACTGAATATTTCCCGATCCGCTTAATACCACGTCAACATTTTCGCCTTTCACTACGCCTTCAACTTTTATGGAGCCCGAGCCCGAATTTACCAGCGATGAGAGTGCTTTTGCCGTAACATACACATCAATTTTGCCCACATGGTCGTGGTTCCAGTTGTAATGATGTTTAAATTTTATCTCGAGTTTACCGCTTTCAACCACGGTTTCAATCTCGTTGAGGATGCTCGAGCTTGCTTCAATTTTTAAGCTCTCGGTTCCGTTGATGTTTACATGTACATCAAATGGCCCGGCAGACGCAATGGCATCAAATCCGGAAACTTGCCTGCTCTCCGATGATTGAGCCGACGATTTTAACGTTGCACCCACCATCAGCAGTGCAACAATGGTATAGGAAATTCTTTTCATAATGTTTGTTTTATGAATAAGATGCCGTTGCAAGACAAAACGTTGCACAGGTGGAAGAAGATATTTTAGATTGGAGGTGAAAAACCTTAAAGGATTAAAAACCCCTTTTTTATCAATCTTAATTCAGCACGGAAAAACCCCTGGTACCGCGTTAGTGAAACAACCGGCATTTTTACGAGGTGACGACTACTATTTTACCTCCTGCAGTGTTACTTTCCATCAATATGTGAGCAGCCGCAATTTCGTCGAGTGTGAAAATTCGTCCGATGCTGAGTTTTATTAATCCGGCTTCAACATTGTGTATAAATTCCTGAAACCTTTGTTTATCCACCCTTATCTGGCCGCTATCATAAACCGTAAGATTTACAGTGGCCGGTATATATTCCATTGGAGCAAAGTCGTTAAAAGACCACTGCTCTGAAAGCATACCGGTCATACACACGGCACCGCCCGGTGCAGCGCATTTAAGTGAGTCTTTTAATGTAGCAGTTCCAATCAGTTCCAACACTTTGTTTACACCACCGGGAAACGACTGTTTGAGTTTGACTGATATGTTGCCGTCATCCACAAGAACATCATCGGCACCATTTTGCAACAAAAGTTGTCTCTTTTGGGGATTTCGGGTTGTAGCGATAACCTTTACGCCGCTTACCCTGGCAAGTTGTGTGGCGAGCATTCCGATTGATGAGGTACCGCCCCTGATCAGCAAGGTTTCATTTGGTTGGATTTTGAGCGCGAGGTGCAGCGAGCCATACACCGTTTGAAACATTTCGGGCATAGCCCCGAGTCGCTCCCAATTTAGCGTACTTTCGAACGGAGAAAGAATCGATCTCGGCAACACTGCGTATTCGGCATAACTTCCATCAAATTCTCGCCCCATACCCCCCATAAAGGCTGCTACTTTTTGGCCTTTTGGTAACTCTCCGCTGGGGTCATGTTCAACTTCGCCCACACATTCGATACCCAGCACCCTGGGAAAGATGATGCCTGGTGATAAACCTTTGCGCGTCATCAATTCAGACCGGTTGAGGCCGAATGCTTTTACCTTTACCAATACCTGTCCATCGCCCGGGCGCGGCAAAGGTCTTTCTTCGATAAAAAAATTTTCAGGGCCGCCTGGCCTTAATGACACTACCGCTTTCATGAGTTTTATAAACCTTGTTTAAAAATGAATTATTGAGTTATCCCGCATCGTTCGGTCGATTAGATGGTACGGCGCCAATTTGCTGTAATAAGCTAAGAAGGTCGGGCTGACCGAATTCTTCTATTATCCGGCCATCCGTAAAACTGTAAAAATTCATGGCCCTCACCTCAATTGATTTTCCGGTGGCGGGTACGCCAAAAAAAGTACCCTGGTGTGTTCCGCGCATCGTAAAACGCGCTGCCACCTGCTCATCTTCAGCTACCAGATCATCTAGTACCCATTGAATATCTGGAAAGCCCGAACGCATCATCAGTATGATCCCTAAATAGCCTGCCGGTCCGCGTATTGGCTCGGGTTGTCCCGGTACGTAAAAATTGGCATCCACAGAAATTAGCTCGTTAGCCAATGACTCGCTGGCCGTATTGATGAACTCCAAAAAGCGGCTCATCGTCTGTTTGTTATTTTCGGCTGACATTAAATTTTACTTAATTGTTCGAAAGCAAAGTTCAGCTGTTTTGGATAATTCGACATATAAGGTATCTTAAGAAATACCCTTAAGATACTTCAAGGTTAAGCTTTATAAGCCAAACTTTTGCGGATGGTGCTCAGGAATTCCGGAGTAACGCCCAGGTACGAAGCGATTTGGGTATTTGGCAAGCGGTTGGCAAGATCGGGATATTGCTTAAGAAAACATGCGTATCGTTCCTCGGCTGTGGAGCTGATGGCCTGCAGCACCCTGTTTTGCAGTTCGATATATTTTTGCTCGATAATTACCCGGAAATTATGGTCGAATTTGTGATAGTTCGTATATAAGTGTAAAAGATCAGCATGTTTAACCTGCAGTAGGGTTGTGGGTTCAACCGCCTCTATGTACAACTGACTTGGCATTTCGGCATAAAAGCTGCTCATATCGGCGACCCAGTCATTCTCTGCCGCAAATTGGATATTATGTTCTTTGCCTTTTTTATCAATGGCATACATCTTCAGGCAACCATGAACAACAAATGAAAAGTGGCGGCATACATCACCCTGTTGTAAACTGAATTGACGCCGCTTAATTTTACGCTCGGTAAAACGTTGCGTTAGTTCATCGCATTCCCTACCATTAAGCGGAAAGTAATTATTAAAATTGCTAATTAACTTTTGTATCGATGTGTTTTGCTTATCCAAGACCTTTACAAGAAGAGTTGATAAAGATAATAAAAAGCAAAAATTATGGTGGTATTTTAAAAGATGAAAATATTTCCGCAATAAAATCTCCGGGGTCTAACTCAATTTTCAGACTTCTACCTGATCTCCTTCGCTTTTTAGTTTGGTTTACTCCCCTTCAGCCTGTGCTTTTTCCAGTTTTTTTTCAGCCCGGCGTGCTCTGCGGGCGGCGCGCCGCTGTTGTCGCAGTTCCTTTTTTATTTTACGGTTTTGCTTGTCAATGGTCATTTGGTTAACAAGGGCAACCGTTTCGTTCAGCTTTTTTTTATCGAGGCCGATGGCCGGTTTTATGCCCTCGAGCAGCGTTTGCCAGGCAAATTTGAAAAAGGGAGTTTCGCTTTTGCGGGGGAGCGTAACATAAAAGGACCGAGGCATACCGCCTGCTACATCCGGATTATTATGTTTTAAAATAAAAATATTGGCATACAATGTTTCAATAGGCCGCGATTTTAACCTGTCGTTTGCCGTATCGGGTTTTAAAATATTCACCTTAACATCGTTATATAAAAAGAGCACTTTACCGCGGCTCGTCTGCCGGTCGGCATGGATGTCGAAATCAAATTGCTTTAAAGTACCCGCATTAATTTTCAGCATGGTTAACGGCATGGTTGCCTGGTTTATGGCTTTCAGGTTCATGGGCCCCAGGCGCCCTTTGTAGGCAAATGAATGGTTATTATCCGTCAGGTTAAAAGTAAACGCCAAATGCAGTTTTCCCTGGTTCATGAACATGGTATTTAAATCAACGGTGCAAATGTTGTTTTTTTGCAACATAGCGGGCCTGGTGGTAATATTTAAAAAGCTGCCGCTGGTATTGTAAAACGCAACTGTGCCAACTTTATCTGATTTGGAATTGTGTTCGTAATAAAAAACATTAACCTGGCGTACGTTTACGGTATCCAGTTGCAAATCAATATTCATTTTAAACAGACCAACATTTGGGTAGGTTTCAACACCGTTCACCGTGGGTGGCGCATTATTCGGGATCCCGAACACCTCCACGCTGCCATTGTTTAAAATAAGGCTCGAGGCGGTTATCCGCCGGTATTTGTGGTAGTTTAAAAAATCAAAATTATTTAACTGCAGCGAATCAAGCCGCATGGTGAATTTGTCTTTATTGCTTTTTGAAAAAAACTTTTCGGGATTAACAGGTTTCAGCTTCAATCCTTCAATATTCAGTCGCGAGGTTAAAGTTGATAGTTTAAGGTGATCGAAGGTATAGGTATACAGCCCCGTTGGTGATCTGCCCGAATAGTTGTTGAGCTCTACCACAATATTTTTGCAAAAAAGCCGGCGCGACGTGTCTTTTTGTGTAGCGGAATCAATGAGCAGATCATAGGCGCTCAGGTTCATTTCCTTAAATTCTGATTTGGTGAACTTATTGCCCGAGTAGTCTTCATAATCCAGCTTAACATCGCCCAGCAAAATACTCCCTATATGTATGGAGTGAAGGCTTTTGGATATTTTTTGCCAGGGCGTTTTATACTGCTTTAAAACAGTATCTTTTTTATGATTAAGCTGATAGGTAACATGTAGTACAGGCTCGTTCAAAGCAATTTCGCCAATATCAAGCTTCTTTTGAAAATACAGTTTAAAGGGATGTATGTGCGATAGCGTGAGCCGCTTTACATGCATTTCGACCAGGTTATTTGGCGCCAGGTTTTCTCGTTTTTTTTGATTGAAGACTGCTGTATCCGGTTTCAGGGTGATATCATAAATGATGATGGTGCCCCGCAATACATGTAATTCGGCGGATGAAAAACTAACTTTGTAAAGGCCATCGCTGCTTTTAGCTACTACCTTTTTAACTTCCGAAGACAAAATGGGCGACCAATACATATTGATCACCAGGCCAAGGATTAAAATTAAGGCTACGAAAAAGGCCAAAATGCTCATCACTATTTTGTGCCATTTTTTTAATTCAAATGCTTTAGCCATTAATTTCCGTTGTTTTCCTTTACCTTTTTTAATGAATCCCGTTTGGCCTGCCGTTTTAATTTCCGCTCTTCGCGCCGTTGTTTTCGCTCTTCTTTAAATTTGTTAAATTGGTTTACCAAATTACTAACTTTTACTATAGTTGTGTTAACCTGCGTTTCTGTTTTTTTATCATAACCCACGCTGGGTTTCAATCCATTAAGCAGGGCCTTGTATAAAAAGCTGAAAAAAGTGACGTCCGGATCTCTCTTCAAGTCGATAGGGCCGGGGGTAAAGACTCCTTTTTTATCGGGATTATTGGGTTGAATGATCAGTTTATTTGCAAGCGACGATATAAACCCCATTTTTTGCAGCGTATCCACGCCTTCAGCTTTTTTTAACAAGGCTATTTTTAAATTTTTGTAGTAAAACTGCACATTGCCTTTGCCGGAGTAGTTGCTGGCATCAACATTAAAATCGAGTTTATCAATATCGGCCGATTCCACATGCACCATTGCCAGCGGTTTTACCAGTTTGTCCAGTATCTTGCCATCAAAACTGCCTAATTCGCCCGAGTAGTTAAAATCTCCGCTTTTGGAGGCCAGGTTAAATTTGAAATTAACCTTAAAAGGCGCTGCATCCATAAACCGCGTGGTAATATAGGCCCGCATATACGGATTGCGTCGTTTCTGATCGTCGTCGTTAGTGACGTTTAGTAAATAGCCATTGGTATGCGTAAATAATATCTGGCCAGTGGCTTTTGTAGTGGCATCGGTTTCTTCATAACTTATTTTGGTGTTTTTTATGTTGATGCGTTTTATATTGAGGTCGAGCGCCAGCTTTTGTAATTCCTGTTGCGGATCCTTGCCAATTTTCGATGATTTTTTGCCCTTATATGCATTATTTGAATATAGTTCAACATCCCCGTTACCAATATTCATGGTGCCGGCATATAATACCTGTGCCCGCAAAAAATCCTGTAAGTCGATATCATTAATATCAATGCGTTTAAACTTTAACGTGTACATTTCGCCGGTTCGGCCCTGTTGGCCATAAAATGCAACGCGGCTGATTCGGGGTTTCAGGCTTATTTTATCGAGCGTTATTTTTCGCTCCGCTGTTGAAAAAAATATAGTACCAACGCTTGCTGCGTATATACTGTCGGGTGTAGCAATATGATAATCATGAACAGTAACATCAACGCCTTTGGTATAATAAAACCTCGACTGGTCCATCGACGACAATGAATCTATCAGCACATGAGATATATTGATATCGATATGTTTAATGGAAGTTTGTTTTATTTGGGGCTTGTTTCGGTTAATATAGGTCAGGCTGATGTCTTTTAAAGAAACAGAATCGATGCTAAACTGCTTAAAAACCTTTTTTAATACCTGGTAAGGTGTTTTGGGTTTCCCTACTTTAACCGTATCGTTAAACTTAAAACGCTTGTCGACTATAGTAAGGTCAGGATTTTCTATTACAATGCTTTCAATAGCCATAACCTTTTCGTGATAGGCTTTGCTGGCGCCGATGTTTTTGATCGATAGTTTTTTTACGCTGAGGATGAACAAATTATCCGGCGCTTTTTTTAGGGCAACCAATTTTTGATAAACGGCGGTGTCGGGTACCAGCCTGAAATTGTCAAGCGTTGCGTCGCCTGATGAAATATTTAGATCGAAATCGGAATATTCAATCCTGTAGAGGCTATCGCTGGAGCGAAGCACCAGTTCTTTAAGCTGCCGCTGCAACAGGGGCTTCCATCGGTTGCTGGCAATGTATTGGTTATATATATAATAAACCGTGCCGCCAATCAGGGCAATTATCGCCAGGACGACAATTGGCCAGCGGCGCATTCTTTTTGGTTTGGAGGGCTCTTCGGGCATTTGGCTGTGGTTAAATCAGTTGTACAACAGCAAACAAATGATTTTGTTATTCCTGACAATATGTCACGTTGTATATAAATTTTATGTATTTTTGCAGACTAATTTTTTATTTAGATGATGGATCTGGTTACAACAGGTAAGGTGCATGACGAGAGCAGGCAGGGAGAAGCGCTGGTAGTAGAAGCAAAAACGGGTAAAAATAACGGTCGTAAACTATACATCGAAAGTTATGGCTGTGCCATGAATTTTTCGGATAGCGAGATAGTAGCTTCCATTTTGCTTGAACAGGGATTTGAAACCACTGCCGATTATAACGTAGCCGACGTTATTTTTATAAACACCTGTTCCATCCGCGAAAACGCCGAACAGCGTGTGCGCAACCGCCTGCGCGAATTTACCATAGCAAAAGTTAAAAACCCCGGCCTGGTAGTAGGTGTGCTGGGCTGTATGGCAGAGCGACTGAAGTCGAAATTTTTAGAAGAGGAGAAACTGGTTGACGTAGTAGTTGGCCCCGATGCTTACCGCGACCTTCCTAACTTGATTGACCAGGTTGATGATGGCCAGAAAGCGGTAAACGTACTGCTTTCGCGCGAAGAAACGTACGCGGATATCAGCCCGGTGCGCTTAAACAGCAACGGCATTAATGCGTTTGTATCGATTATGCGCGGATGCGATAATATGTGTTCTTTCTGCGTGGTTCCTTTCACCCGGGGCCGCGAACGCAGCCGCGATCCGCAATCAATCGTTAAAGAATGTATCGATTTGTTCGAAAAGGGTTACCGCGAGGTTACCCTGCTGGGGCAAAATGTGGATTCGTACAAGTGGAGTCCGGAAGTCCGAAAGTCCGGAAGTCCGGAAGAAGGAACGCTAACTGCTAGCGAAGCTAAAGTCTCTCCGCCATCGGGCGGAGGAGATTTAGAGGGGGCTTTTGAGGCGTCCCCCGTCAACTTCGCCAATTTGCTCGAAATGGTTGCCCAAATAAGTCCCGATCTGCGGGTGCGCTTTTCTACTTCGCATCCAAAGGATATTACGGACGAAGTGTTGTATACCATCAACAAATACGATAATATCTGTAATTATATTCACCTGCCGGTGCAATCGGGCAACAGCCGCGTGCTGGAGATGATGAACCGCACCTACGACAGGGATTGGTATATCGACAGGATTGATGCCATCCGCCGGGTTATTCCCGGATGCGCTATCTCAACCGATGTAATTACGGGCTTTTGCACCGAAACCGAAGAGGAACACAGGGATACTTTAAGCATGATGGATTATGTGCAATACGATTTTGCGTATATGTTTATGTACTCCGAAAGGCCGGGCACACTCGCTGCAAAACGTTATAAAGACGATATACCTGACGAAGTTAAACGCAGCCGCTTAAAACAAATAGTAGCCAGGCAACAGGAACATTCCTTCCTGAGGCTGCAAAGCCAGGTTGGCTCGGTACAAAAAGTACTGATAGAAGGTTTCTCAAAGAAATCGGACAACGACTATTGCGGCCGCAGTGATAATAATGCCATGGTTGTTTTCCCGGTAGGCGAAGGCTACAAACCAGGAGAATATGTGAATGTGCTGGTGGAGCGGAGTACGACGGCTACTTTGATTGGAAAAGTAATTAGTTAATTTGATGATTTGAAAATTTGAAGATTGTAATTTTCAAATTTTCAAATCGTCAAATTTTCAAATTGAATAAAATGGAAATACAAGAAATAAAACAACGCTTTGGTATCATCGGCAATTCGCCGTTGCTTAACCGGGCAATAAATATAGCCAACCAGGTTGCGCCTACCGATATTTCGGTTTTAATAACGGGCGAAAGCGGTAGTGGTAAGGAAGTGTTTTCGCATATTATCCACCAGATGAGTCCGCGTAAACACGGGCCTTTTATAGCCGTAAACTGCGGTGCCATACCCGAAGGTACTATCGATTCGGAACTTTTTGGTCACGAAAAAGGCGCTTATACAGGTGCGGTTGGCGAGCGTAAGGGCTATTTTGAGACCGTAAACGGGGGCACTATATTTTTGGATGAAATTGCCGAAATGCCGCTAGGTACCCAGGCGCGTTTATTGCGGGTGCTTGAGTCGGGCCAGTACATTAAGGTGGGTTCGTCAAAGGTCGAAAAAACAAACGTGCGGGTTATTGCAGCTACCAACGTGGATGTATATGACGCGGTGAGGAACGGAAAGTTCAGGGAGGATTTGTATTACCGTTTAAATACTGTTCCGCTGCGCATCCCACCCCTGCGCGACCGAAAGGAGGATGTTTATCTTTTATTCAGGAAATTCACATCAGATTTTACCGATAAATACCGCACGCCCGCTATCCAACTGGATGACGAAGCACAGCAGATACTGATTAACTACTCCTGGCCGGGTAACATCAGGCAGCTAAAAAATATGGCCGAACAGCTGGCGGTTTTGGAGCGCGACCGGGTGATAACTGCACAAACCCTGCTGACCTACATACCGGCCGAAGTAGGAGGGCGAAACCTCCCGATGCGCGTGGAAAATCAGCAGAAGGAAGATTTTTCGGAACGCGATATCCTGTATAAAGTCCTGTTTGACATGAAACGCGACATGGTTGAGTTAAAAAAACTGGTTGCCGATATTATTGAACATGGTGGCGTTTCAATCAACCATTCAGCCAATTCGCAAAGCATAAATCAATTATATCGCGATATTGAGATGCCTGGCACGCCTGAGCCACAATTTACCTTGCAAAAACCTGTTATTAACAACAATAACATGGGTAATAATCCGTACAATATCACACATGAAGCAGAAGAGGTTGAAGAATCACTTTCGCTGATTGATAAAGAGTCGGACCTTATCCGCAAAGCGTTAAAAAAGCACAAAGGTAAACGTAAGCTGGCTGCAAGCGAATTGGGCATATCCGAAAGAACCTTGTACCGTAAAATAAAAGAGCTAAATTTATAATGGGAATGAAAAGGGTTAAGGAGATATTGATAGTAGTTATAGGTGTAATATTGCTTGGGCCGTCGTGCTCCTATAAGTTAAGCCTCAATGGTTCGTCAGTCGGGAACTTGAAAACTATCCATGTCGACTTTTTCGAAAACAATGCCCTTATCGTAGTGAATAATTTAAGTACGCAGTTTACCGAGGCATTAAAAACCAGGATAAGGAATACTACCAGCCTGGCAATTGTATCGGGCGAAGGGGACGCCACCATGTCCGGCTCTATAACCGGGTATGAGTTCGCCCCAATATCCATAAACGCTACAGCAAATAACGTAGCACCGATTGCGGGCGCTAGCCGCCTGACGATTACAGTGCATGTAAAATATGTAGATAACCTGGATAAAAAAAACAACTTTGATGAGTCGTTCACCAAATATGAAAACTATACCGGTGACATTGCTGCCAAGGAACAAACCCTTATAGCCGACATAAACAAACAGTTAACCGAAGATATTTTTAACAAAGCCTTTGCAAATTGGTAAGCAATTCGTAGTTTCAACCACGTGGATCAACATTTAGATAATACCAGGAACGAATTTTTATGGACATTGCTGGCCAATCCGGCTAATGATGCTCATTTATATGCCTTTAATTTGCAGCGGCTGGTTAATGATTTTCCGCAAAGCGGCATTTTACAGGCACTGCTGGCCCACGCCAGCGACGAAAAAAACCTCAGGCAGGCATCTGTTTATTTTAATCCAAAATCGTTATATAAATTAATTAATGCGCCCTCAACTTTTATTGGGGTGCCCGATGAGCGGATTGTAATACAGCCGGGCATCGCTGCCAACGGCCACTATTATCATGAGGCATCGCCATCGTTCCGGGAATATAGTACAGAAAAGGTTGATGAGGTTTATTTTAATGAACCTCCGGCTGTTGAAGCTGAACACGTAGACGTACATCAGCAAGATGTACATGAACCTACTGCAGAAACGCATCCTGAAACGCATTTAAATATTGAGGAAGTTGTTGAAGAGCATGCCGCCCCTGCTATCGAGACAGCCGAAAATATTTTTGTCGAAGAGCATGTTCCAGCCGAACCTGAAACAGTTGCGCCTGTGGCTGATGAGGTTTCGCACGAAGATCAACCAGAAATTGAATCACTTGCAGCGACACCCGATGTTGTTGAAGAAAAAATACATGAGGAAGCGCCTGTTGATGCTTTTGAACATCATGCAGAACCCGAAACACCTGCAATTGAATCAGAAAAAGCCGGTGAAGAATCTGCCGCAGATCACCAGGTAAATCATTTGACCGATGAAACGCCTGCACCGGTTGGGGAGGAGCACGAACCCCAAACTTATGAGGAGGCAATTGCCGTTGATCCGCTGGCGCATTACTGGAATGATGAAACCCAGCAGCCCGTTGCAGGCCACGACGAAAATAAAACCCATGAAGAGGCAATAGCCCTTGAGCAAGAGACACATCAATTGGCCGAAGAATCTACATTGCCGATTCATGAACAAGAAGAAGCAAAACCTACCGAAGAGGCAATAGCTATTGACCAGGAGGCACATCCCCGGACAGATGAACCTACGCAACCGGCTCATGAACATGAGGAAATAAAAACATTTGAAGAAACAACGGCCAGCCTGGTTGAGCACGAAGCAATAGCCGATGTTACTGAACCTTTGCATGTTGATCTGCACGAAACTGCAGAACACCCTGTACAGGATCAGCCTGTAGCTGAGGCTACAACTGAGGAAGTACCCGTTGAGGCTTTAGATGAACAGCAAGAAGCTGAACATCCTGTTTATGCGCCGCCTGTGCACGAAGAGCCTGTTCCCCATGTTGCTGAAACGACACATACAGCGGATGATGCGGAAGAAACTTACGACGAGATTGTTGGTATTGAGGATATTAATTTTAGCACCAACAACAACGCGGCAGCAACAGGCAGTAACTTCTTCTCGTTCGATAAAGAGTTTGGGGAACATGCAGATGAAGAAGTAGAAGATGAAGCACCTGCACAAAATGTGCCTGCAGCCGAAGCGCCAAAAACTGCTGCTCCCGGCGAGGGCGATCACCAGGATGTTTCAAAATATCACGATGAAAAAATGCCGTATTCCTTTATGTGGTGGCTTGATAAAACCCGTAAGGAATATTCGCAGATTTACCAGCCTTATGTAAAGGCAGCCGCTGCACCTCCCGTTAAAAAAGTTAAAAAACTTACCGATGAATTGCAGCAGCAATACTTCGAGAATATTTTCCATATCACATCGGTAGAAGATTTGGATAAAACACCGGCTCCAACCCAGGCCCCTTACAATGTAAGGCGCAAGGAGCAGGTGATTATTGAGCGCTTTATTAAAGAAGAACCGCAAATAAGGCCGCAAAGCAGCGATAAGCTGGACAACGAAAATAAAGCGAAAAAAAGCTCGGAAGACCGCGACGAACTGGTGACCGAAACATTAGCGGCCATTTATTCCGACCAAATGCTATATCACAAGGCGATAGCATCATACAAAAAATTGATGTTGAAATTTCCGGAAAAAAGCCGTTACTTTGCAGACAAGATTGAACAGTTAGAAAAGAAAACCAATTAATAATAAATAAATGTACGAGTTATTGCTGATCATCGCGATCATAGTGTGTGTGTTTTTAGTGTTGATAGTATTAATACAAAACCCGAAGGGCGGCGGTTTGTCGTCAAATTTTTCAAGCTCGTCGCAATTGATGGGTGTTCAAAAGACAGGTGATTTCCTTGAAAAAGGAACCTGGGGACTTGCTATCTTTTTGATGGTATTATCATTGGCTATTAACGTTGCCGTAAAAGGCGGTACAGCCGATAAGCCATCTAATAAATATGAGGATCTAAACAAAGCCGCTTCGAAACCGTCAACAACGCCAACAACTGCTGCTCCAAATTTCCCGGCTCCTGCTGCACCAGCTAACACTCCAGCTACTGCTACTCCGAAGAAATAATAGTAAAAAAATATAAAAAGCCCCATTTTGACTCAGGTTAAAATGGGGCTTTTTTTGTTTTCAAAAATCATGACGTCTTCAGCTCGCTTAGTCTCCCCGAAGAAGATTTTTAATTGGTACTCATAAAGACAAGGCACAGCCGGGCGATAAATCAAATTGCCTACTGACACGATGGCACTTCAATGTTAAGGTATCATTATTAATAAAAAACTTACCCGGCTAAATGTGACAATTGAACAGTTAACATGCCAAAATTTAGCGCCAAAACGGGCTTGGCATAATTGATGAGGATAGGGATGCGGAACTTAAATTTATTTCTAAAAATTAAATAATAGTATAACTATGTCATTAAACATTAAACCTATCGGAGACAGGGTAGTAGTGGAAGCTGCTCCGGCCGAAGAGAAAACTGCTTCCGGGATCATTATTCCGGATACTGCTAAAGAGAAACCACAGCGTGGAACTATTGTTGCTGTTGGTGATGGAAAGGTGGATGAACCTTTAACTGTAAAAGTTGGTGACCATGTTTTATATGGTAAGTACGCCGGTACCGAAATTACGTACGAAGGCAAAGAGTATTTAATTATGCGTGAATCTGATATTTACGCGGTATTATAATTGATGAGTTATTGAGGGATTGAATTATTGATTTAATTCTTTCGTTCCTCAAATCAATAACTCGATAATTCACTAATTCAAAACTAAAAAGAAAATGGCAAAACAAGTTAAATACAATGTAGAAGCACGCGACGCTTTAAAGCGTGGTGTTGATATTTTAGCCAATGCGGTTAAAGTAACCCTGGGCCCTAAAGGTCGTCACGTAATTATCGATAAAAAATTCGGTTCACCTGCAATCACTAAAGACGGTGTTACCGTAGCAAAAGAAATTGAATTAAAGGACCCAATTGAAAACATGGGTGCTCAAATGGTAAAAGAAGTTGCCTCAAAAACTGCTGATATAGCAGGTGATGGTACTACTACTGCTACCGTTTTAGCACAGGCTATTGTTACAGCTGGTATTAAAAACGTAGCCGCCGGTGCAAATCCAATGGATTTAAAACGCGGTATCGACAAAGCGGTATCTGCAGTTGTTGAAGACCTGAAAAAACAATCACAGGCAATCGGCGACGATAACAACAAAATCAAACAAGTTGCATCAATTTCAGCTAATAACGACGAGATGATCGGTTCGTTAATTGCTGAAGCAATGGAAAAAGTTGGTAAAGACGGCGTAATTACTGTTGAAGAAGCAAAAGGTACCGAAACTGAAGTTAAAACTGTTGAAGGTATGCAATTCGACCGTGGTTACTTATCTCCTTACTTTGTAACCAATGCGGATAAAATGGAAGCAGAATTAGAAAACTGCTATATCCTGATTTACGACAAAAAGATTTCTTCGATGAAGGAATTGCTTCCTATCCTGGAAAAACAAGTTCAAACAGGCAAACCATTGTTAATTATTGCTGAAGACCTTGATGGCGAAGCATTAGCTACTTTGGTAGTTAACAAAATCCGCGGTTCACTGAAAGTTGCAGCTGTTAAAGCTCCTGGTTTTGGCGATCGTCGTAAAGCAATGCTTGAGGATATCGCTATCCTTACCGGTGGTACTGTAATTTCTGAAGAAAGAGGTTACAAACTGGAAAATGCTGACCTATCGTACTTAGGTACTGCTGAAAAGATTGTTGTTGATAAAGATAATACTACCATTATCAATGGCGCCGGTAAAGCTGAAGAAATCAAATCACGCGTAAGCCAGATTAAAGCGCAGATCGACTCAACTACTTCTGATTATGACCGCGAAAAATTACAGGAACGTTTAGCCAAATTATCGGGCGGTGTTGCTGTATTGTACATCGGTGCAGCTTCGGAAGTTGAAATGAAAGAAAAGAAAGACCGTGTTGACGATGCTTTACATGCAACCCGCGCGGCTGTTGAAGAAGGTATTGTTGCAGGTGGTGGTGTTGCTTTCATCCGCGCAGTTGAATCCTTAAAAGACCTTAAGGGCGCAAATGAAGACGAAAATACTGGTATCCAGATCATCCGTCGCGCTATCGAAGAGCCTTTACGCCAGATCTGCGAAAACGCAGGTATCGAAGGTTCTATCGTAGTGCAAAAAGTTAAAGAAGGCAAAGCCGACTTTGGTTACAACGCCCGTACCGATAAATACGAAAACTTAATTGGTGCCGGTGTTATCGACCCAACTAAAGTAGGTCGTGTAGCGTTAGAGCATGCAGCATCAATTGCAGCTATGTTGTTAACAACCGAATGCGTATTGGCTGATGATCCAGAAGATGAAAAAGCCGGCGGTCCTCCAATG
>Ga0068855_100000132_pt1 | contig 95296 bp, 77 predicted proteins | sample KBSCornC52_FD_66592 | JGI IMG/M metagenome (GOLD analysis project Ga0068855, IMG submission 66592) | Corn rhizosphere microbial communities from Kellogg Biological Station, Michigan, USA - KBS Corn C5-2 | ecosystem: Host-associated > Plants > Roots > Rhizosphere > Soil ...
AGTCGGGCGCGCCGGCCGCGACGCAGGCTTCGGGGCTGGCGGCGCAGCCAATGTCGCCAGCGCAGCAAGTAGACCCCGGCAAACAGCTCTCGGCGCCGCAAACCAGATACCCAATCCGATCGTCACCGGGCGTGCTCGGATCGTCCTGAGACTGGGGGTCCGAATCGGGCGGAGTGCAGTAAACGGTGGCCTCCGCCGTGTCCGAGCACAATCCGCCGCCACCCTGCACGACCAAGGTCAAACGTACGGTTCCGGGCGAGGTGCAGGTGAGCTCCGGGTGAGGCGTGTCTGCATCGGCCAACGTGCCGTCGCTGATCGTCCACAAGTAGCGATAGAGCGAGTCAGGGTCCTCCGCCTCGACGGATAGCGCAATCGTGTCACCGACCGTGGTCTCCGAAGGTTCGGCCGAAAGCGAGTCGATCGTGGGGCAACGAACGACCGAGCCATTGATGGCGACGCTGCCGGTAGTCGCGTCTTGTCGGCAGTAGAGATTGACCGACGCCCTACTGGTCTGGCGCGGGACGATGTCGAACGCACCCCAGCCGCTGCAGTTGATGGTTGGGTCATTGGCGTCCGTCGCGCTCAGCGCCACTTCGAAATGGCCCTCGGGCAGGCCGCCAATCAGCGCGGAGATCCGCGTGCTCTTCGTCACGTCGACGACGCTGGTGCGGCTGAAATCAGCGCCGGTAATCGTGTACGTGACGGTGTTCAGGATTACGCCGTTCGTCTCGAGCGCGAGACTGAGCGAGCCGGTAGCTTCCGGCTCTCCGTCGCCCGCCGAGCCACAGCCGAGCAGCAAAACGACAGCCGGCAACCAGCACGAAATTCGGTTCATGAGACCCTCTCCTTGATCGAAGCGCCGCAGCGCTCGTTGATGTGCAGCGTTCCGAAGCCGTGTGACCTCGTCGCTGTGATTCGCTATCTATCAGACTACTGCTGTCGCCGGTTGAAGCCCTTTCGCCTCACGTCCACCAGCTTCGCCACACGTGAGACCGACTGCCACGCAGCAACCGCTGGATACGCTGTCGTCACGTTTCCGCGGCGTCAGCATGATGGGCGTCCGGTACGGGGAAGCGGTCCAGCCCAGCGCGACCGCGGTCGCAGATTCGGTTTCGGGAGCGAGCGCGAACCCCGGGGTCGCGAGTCGTGGAAACGACGAATTCCGGCCGAGACCGCGCTCAAAACGCGGCGCGGTCCGCAGCGGTGGGAGAGCATGCTAGATGGCCGGGCGTGACCGGCGGCGGCATTTCAACCCGACAACTCCAAGCCAGCGTTCCCGGCGAAGTGCGCGAGCTGTGCCAACGCTTGAAGGAGGCGGGGCACCGCAGCTGGCTCGTGGGCGGTTGCGTGCGCGACGAGCTGTTGCGCGAAGAAGGTAGCGCGGAGGACGCCAGTCACCGCGGCGATTGGGACATCGCGACCTCGGCGCGACCGGAGCAGGTGCAGAAGTTGTTTCGGCGGGTCATTCCGACCGGCATTCAGCACGGCACGGTCACGGTGCTGATGCGCGACGGCCAGTACGAGGTCACCACGCTGCGCGGAGAGACCACGTACAGCGACGGGCGGCGCCCCGATGCCGTCTATTTCGTCGACGACATCAAGGACGATTTGGCGCGGCGTGACTTTACCATCAACGCCATCGCCTATGACGTGCTCGAAGATCGGCTGATCGATCCGTTCGACGGCGCCCAAGATCTGGCCAAGCGGTTACTGCGCGCGGTAGGCGTGGCCAGCGAGCGCTTTGCCGAAGACGGACTGCGCGTGCTGCGCGGCGCGCGCTTTGCCGCGACGTTGGAGCTGGAAATCGAGCCCAGCACGGCGCAGGCCATCCAGCCGTCGCTCGACAGCTACCGCAAGGTGAGCGCCGAGCGCATTCGCGACGAGTGGCTGAAGACGATGAAGGCGAAGAAGCCGAGCCGCGCCTTCGAGCTGATGAAAAATCACGGCATTTTGGCGGTCACGGCGCCCGAGATGCTGGAGTCGGTCGGCTGCGAGCAGAACAAGTACCACGCGTTCGACGTGTGGGGACACGCCATGAGCTGCCTCGACTCCGCGCCGCGGGCGGCCGTGCTGCGGGTGGCCGCGCTGCTGCACGACATCGGCAAGCCGCGCTCGCGCGCGTTCAGCGACAAGACCAACGACTACACGTTTTACGAGCACGAGCGGATCGGCGCCGAGATGGTCGAGCCGCTGCTCTCACGCTTGCGCTTCTCGAACGAGGAACGCCAGCACATCGTCGCCCTCGTGCGACACCATTTGATTTGCTACGACTCGAGCTGGTCGGACGCAGCCGTGCGGCGCTGGATCCGTCGCGTCACGCCCGAGCTGGTGCCGGATTTATACCTGTTGAACGAGGCCGACGTGCGCGGCAAAGGCCGCGACGCCAGCCCCGATTTGGAGGCCCTTTCGGCGTTGAAAGCGCACGTGGAGCGCATTTTGGCGGCCGGCGCGGCGTTCAGCGCCAAAGACCTGGCCATCGACGGGCGCGTGCTGATGCAGGAGCTGGGCATGAAGCCAGGGCCCGACCTCGGTCGCATCTTGAAAGCTTTGTTGGACGAGGTCGTGGACGACCCGAGCAAGAACCAGCGCGACGTGTTGCTGGAACGCGCCCGCGCGCTGTTGTGAGTAGCTCAGCGCGGCCAGATCACGATCGCGTACCCGACCTTGGCGAAGGGCGGGCGCGGCTTGGCGTGGACGGCCGGCCCGAACCAGACGCCGCTCGACGGACCCCCATCGAGGTTCAAGGCGCGGCGGCAGCCGAAGCCGGCCGGTGACGGCTGTCGCAGCAACGCCGCCGTTTCGAACAGCGTGGGGCCGTCACCGCGCGGCGCCGCGATCACGATGAAGTGCAGCGTGTCGTCTACCAAGCAGGCGATGGTGCGGGCGGCGCGGCGCCCATCGTCGCGGTAGATGCCGGCCTTGCCCTCGGCTTCGACGACCAACGGAAAGCTCTGCACGGCCAGCACCGGTGCGAAGCCGAGCCCCGAAACCGGGCCGACATACAAGCCGCCCGCGCCGAGCGCCAGCACCCCGCCCTTCGAGGTATCGGACTTCGGCGCAAGCTCGACCCCGTTGGCGACGACCCAGGTCGAAGGCCGAAAATCGGCCTCGAAATAGCCGCCGTTGACCGCCGCCAGGGCGCCCGGAACCAGCAAGCTGTCGAGATTGGCGCCGCTGGGTGCCAGCCGGATCTCCAGCTTGGTGCGGTCCCGGTCGAGCGTAAGATTGCTGAAGCCCCAGCGCGCGGCCGCGCCAAGCGTGCCGCTTTGAACGCGCAGCCCAGGCGCTTGCACGTCGCTCGTGACGAGCGGAGCGAGCTCGACGACGTTGCCGACGCTAGCGGCGAGCGGAGCGGACGGGCGCGCGCTCGCGGAGGGAGCGCTGCTGCTCGCGGCCTCGGTCGACGCCGAGTGGCGGCAGCCGGCGCTCAGCGTGAGCACGGCGCCCACGGATGCGAGCCACTGCCTCACGTGTCAGCCCCACGCCTGTGTAGCCAGGGCGAAGCGCTGCGCCACCTGCCACGGCAGCCGCGGAGCGCCGCGCCCCATTTCCACCCGCTCGGCCTTTTCTTCCAAGCCCAACGACACGAGCCAGCGGCGAAACGCGACGTGCTCGCGCGGCACGTCGATGCGCACGGGGCCGGAGGCGGCGGCAAACAGCGCTTGCGCCAGCTGGCGCGCGCCCTGCTCCGTTTCGGCCAAAATGGGGCCGACCAGCGTGCCCTCGCCCTGAAAACTGGCGAAGCCGAAGCCGCTTTCGGCCCCCGCCAAGGCGAGCTGGGCGCAGCTTTCCCGGTAGCGCGCGCGCAGCATGCGACTGCGATCACAACCGGAGAATCGACGGTCCAGCTGCACGGCAAGCTCCGCATCCGGCAGGGGAACGACGGGGCCCCCCGGCTCTGTTCCCGGGCGCGGCTTGCCCATCAAAATCACCAGCTCACCCGTGACTTCGAAATATCGCGAAACGTAGAGGGGGCGCCCCTGGTCGGTGGCGCACAAGCCGACCGGTACGCCACGCGCGTCGGCGCGCGCCAAGAGCTCGTCCAGCATGCGCCCGCCCCACCCTTGCCGCTGCAGCTCCGGAGCGACGATCATCTTTGCGAGCGTCATGCAGGTGCCGTAGTCGCCGAGCGCCCCCTGCACCAGCAAGCGCTCGTCGGCACGGACGCCCAGGACCTCGGCGGCTTCGTGCAGCACCCGCCATTCGCTCTCGACGTCCTTCCAGCCCACGCTGTGCGAAAGCAGCACGTTCTTCGGGGCGTCACGAGGCGCCAGACGCTCGATGGCGGGGACGGAAACGCGGTCGAGAAAGCTCATGGCGGCCGGCAGAGCGTGTCACGGCGCGAGCTTTTCGGGGGTCCCATTGTGCGTCGGGCCGGCAAACCAGCGGGTCCCGCCGGCGGCCACGAAAACTGATGGCGGCCGCGCGAGTTCGCGGTAAGTGGTGCCGCATGCCTGAACAGCTTATCGCCGACGGCCAGGTCGTCATCATGCAGTACACGCTCCGCGCCGACGACGGCGAAGTGCTCGACGCTTCTACCGCCGACGAGCCCATGGCCTACCTGCACGGCGCCGACAACATCGTGCCCGGGCTAGAGAAGGCGCTCGAGGGCAAAGGCGTTGGCTACAAAGGCAAAATCGTGGTCTCGCCCGAAGACGGCTACGGCGAACGCGAAGACGAAGAGCCCGACGCGATTCCGCGCAAGGCCTTCCCACCCGACATGGACATCGAGCCCGGGATGACCTTCATGGCCGAAGGCCCCAACAACGAGCACGCCCCCATCTGGGTCATTGCCGTCGAGGGCGACAAAGTCATCGTCGACTCCCAACACCCGCTCGCCGGCAAAACCCTCCACTTCGAGGTCGAGGTCACCGGGATCCGCACCGCCACCGCCGACGAAATGGCCCACGGCCATCCCCACGGCCCCACCGGCACCGAAGGCCACGGGCATCATCACTGATCGCACCTAGGGGGCGCAGACGCCCCGCGCCCCGCGCCCCGCGCCCCGCGCCCCGCGCAGACGCTGCACGCTAGCGCCCCCGCTCGAACAATTCCGCAGGTCGCGTCTCCACGACCTCTCCACGCACTCTCCTCCAAAGCTCTCGCCGTGCCCGGGCATGCTGAGACCTCATGGCGAAACGAATTTACGCCTGGGTCTTGCGACTGGGGGCGCTCGCATTCTGCGCTGGCGTCGTGCCTCGTGTGCTGCTGAGCGAGCCGCCTTCCGAGTCGAGCTCGCGCGCAGCGTCGCGCACGATGTATCGACCAGAGTTGGCAGCGAGCGATTTCACACCGGTAGCGAGCGTTTCGACGGGGAGTGGGCGTTCGGCACCTACCTGATGGCTGCGCTCGGCTTGGGACAAGTCGCGCTACTCCACCCCGAAGAGCGCGCGCGGTTCGTGCCGGCGATGGAGCAGAGCGTTGCGCGCTTGGTCGCGAGGGAAACGAACGCCTTCGGCAGCGCGGCCTGGGGCAACGTCGGTCTCGAGCATCTGGCCGACGGCCATGGTCACGGTTACCTCGGTTACGCCAACCTGGCCCTGTCGATGCTACGGCTCCTGCACCACGAAACTCCTTACGCGAGCCTGAGCGACGAGCTGACCGAAGCCCTGGCGCGCCGACTGGCCGCCGCCCCGCACGCGCTCATCGAGACGTACCCGGGCGAGGCATATCCATCGGACATGGCTATGGTCGCGGGCTCAATCGCCCTTCACGACTGCGCCGTGGGCGCGCCGGCGCGCGCTTTCATGCCCGCGTGGCGCGCCGAGTTTTCTCGCTACATCGACGCAGATTCCGGGCTGTTGTACCAGGCCGCGAGCGCCGAAAGCGGCAGAACGCGCGACAAACCCCGCGGCTCGGGCACTGCCATTTCAGCGTACGCTCTGTCGTTCGCCAGCCCCGAGCTTTCTCGCCGCCTGTTCGCGGGGCTGCGTCGGCAATCGTCGAGCCTGCTCGGTTTCGGCATGATGCGCGAATACGACGCCGGCCAAGTTGGCGATGGCGACATCGACTCCGGCCCGGTGTTTCTGGGCCTCGGCGTGTCCGTCACGGGCTTCTCGCTCGCCACCGCGCGGCTGCAACGCGACGACCAGCTGTTCGCGTCCCTGTACCGCACCGTCAACTTGGTCGGCGCGCCGATCGCAGACGCGAACGGAAGTCACTTCATGAGCGGCGGCCCGTTGGGCAACGCCATCTTGCTAGCCATGACCAGCGCCGATCCGAACTTTTCGCGGCATTGTCGACCGGAGAGCTCGTGAAGCTCCGTACGGCGGCCTACCTGCTCGCGGGCAGCGCGCTCTTGAACTTGCTCGGCGCGCGGTTGCTCGACCGGCTGGGCCTGATCGAAGGCTTGCTCTCCCCGAGCGGCGCGCGCCTGGTCGTGTTGGTGCCGGTCGCGGTCGTCTTCTACGCGGCGCGTTTTTTCGCCTTCTTCGTTGCCCCCGGGCTCTTGCTAGGCGCGGCGGCTGCGACGCGGCAGCGCCCCGAGAATTCGCCAGATCTCGGGGCTGCCAATCCGCAGCCTGAATCGCAGAAGCTTCTGTAGCGGCTTCCGGCCACCCTCGCCCGCTCGAGATTTACGGCGCGGCCGACGCGGCGGCTCGCCGGTAAGACGCCTTCACGCTACGTCCTTCCCTGCGTCTCCGAATGACTTCGCATGCGAAGTCATCACGATGAGCTCTTCCCGCTCGCTGCGTTTGCTAGGGAATACGAAGAGTTGCAGCTCTGCCGCCGGTGGAAGCGGAGATGACTTCGCATGCGAAGTCATTCTGGCGCGAGCAAAGGGCACGGGAGCGCTTGCCAGCGACGGCCAAGGTCCGGGCAGTCGTGCCGCGGCGCCTCTTCACCAAAAAATGCCCGCACCCGAAGTCGAGCCGCGCGGCGCTCGCGTCTCACTTGAACGGCTCGGGGGTGCAGCCGGTTCCGCGGCAACCCTCGATGTCCACGCCCCGGATCTTGTGTTCTTGCTTGGACCAACAACCTTCGGCCGTGGTGTCGAGCACGTAGTTGTAGCCGCGGGTGCCCGGCGCCGAATTGCTGAAGATGCGCGTGACCACGTTGCGCTCTTCATCGAGCCGCAGCCGCACGTGGAAACGGTAGAAATTCTTGGCCGGGAACTCGTTCTTGTAGCCCGCCTCAGGAGCCGTGAAGAGCACACGCATCTTCAGCTCACACTGATTGCTCTCGACGCTCACCCGATAAAACTCGTGTCCGTGAATGTGCGTTTCGAACTCAGCCTGCTGCCCCCACGCGAACGCCACCGCCGGCACGATGCAAAGCGCCGCCGCCGCCGCCGCGACGCGGAACTTGGAAATCTTCGCCATCCGCCTGGAAGTCATGCGCCCGATTGTAACCTCTCACGCCTCAGCTCTGGCCCCCTACCGCACCAACTTGACGAGCGTCCCCACGACGCGGTCCAGCTGGTCGTGCAGGGCTGCGTCCTGCTGGACATAGCCGCACACCACCGCCACCTCCAAACACGCCAGCGCCTCCCGCGCAGACCCCAACGCCGTGTGATACCGCACGCCCCGATTCTGCCCCCGGCTGTACATCCCCTCCGCCAAGTTGAGAGCCACCGAACAACTGCACCTCCGCAACTGCCGCGCAAGGTCCCGATCCCTCCCCTCAATCCGCCTGACCACCGGCTGCAACTGCCTCAAAACCTCCAAAACAACGTTATAAATACGGAGCATGCTGACCTTCCCAGCGCGCAAAACCCACGCGCCACCTGCACCCCTGGCGTGCTCGCGGGCGCCGGGTCCAGGCTGAGCGCGCGCGCCAGCAAGCGCTCACCGGCGCGAAGCGCCGGCCACGGGCCTGGAGGCGGCGCCCGCGAGCAGGCAAAATGGCAATCCCAGCGGCAGGCCCTCCCGCGCAGCCGCCGTCCCTCCCAAAGTCCCGCGCCCCGCGCCCCACGCCCCGCGCCCCGCGCCCCGCGCCCCGCACCCCGCACCCCGCACCCCGCGCAGACGCTGCACGCTGCACGCTGCACGCTGCACGCTGCACGCTGCACGCTGCACGCTCACCGCCTCCCCCGCCCATCTGTACCGCTCGCCGCCCCATCAGCTTCTGCAATCCAAGCCGCATCTCGGCAGCCCCCCGCGAACAAAACAAGAAAGGCGACTCAACCGAGCCGCCTTTCTCTTTCCACAGCCGCTGACGCGGCTTGCTCTCAGGTGCCGCTAGTCGCCGGCTTCGGCGCGCCGAAGATGCTGGCGGGGCGTCGCTTCTCGGCTTTGTCTTTGCGCTTCTCACTCCATGTAGGGATGATGGCGCGTTGACGGGGCGGCAGGTCACGACCGGCTAGCACGGCTTCGATCTCGGAAGAGTCGAGCGTTTCGCGCTCGAGCAAGGCTGTGGCCAAAGCGTCTAGCTTGTCACGGTTGTCGCTCAGCACCTGGCGAGCCTTGTCGTACTGCTCGTCGACGATGCTGCGCACCTCTTGGTCGATCTCGGTGGCGGTTGTCTCCGAGTAGTCCTCGCGGCGCGACGTCATTTCGCGGCCCAGGAACACGCTTTCCTCGTTCTCGCCGTAGGCGACGGGGCCGAGGCGCTTGGTCATGCCCAGCTCGCACACCATGGCGCGAGCCAAGCGCGTGGCGCGCTTGATGTCGTCTTGAGCGCCGGTGGTGATCTCGTTGAAAACGAGCTCTTCCGCGACGCGGCCACCCAGCGCCATGGCGATGCGCGCCTTGGTCTGCTGCTTGGTCATCAAGTGGCGGTCTTCGGTGGGCAAGAACATGGTGACGCCCAGCGCGGCGCCGCGCGGGATGATCGACACCTTGTGCACCGAGTCATTACCCTCGACGAGCTTGCCGACGATGGTGTGACCGGCTTCGTGCCAAGCCGCCGTGCGGCGTTCACCTTCGCTCATCACCATGGAGCGACGCTCGGTGCCCATCAGGACCTTGTCCTTGGCGAGCTCGAAGTCTTCCATCGTGACGGAATCCTTGTCCTGACGTGCGGCCAACAGCGCCGCTTCGTTGACCAGGTTTTCCAGATCCGCGCCGACGAACCCGGGCGTACCAGCCGCCAGGATGTTCAGGTCGACGTCGCCACCGAGCGGCACCTTCTTGGTGTGCACCGCCAAGATGCCTTCGCGACCGCGGATGTCCGGACGCGGCACGGTGATGCGGCGGTCGAAGCGACCGGGGCGCAAGATGGCCGGGTCGAGCACGTCGGGCCGGTTGGTGGCGGCGATGATGATGACGCCTTCGTTGGATTCGAAGCCGTCCATCTCCACCAGGAGCTGGTTCAACGTTTGCTCGCGCTCGTCGTGACCGCCGCCCAGGCCGGCGCCGCGGTGACGACCGACAGCGTCGATTTCATCGATGAAGATGATGCAGGGCGCGTGCTTTTTGCCCTGCTCGAACAAGTCGCGCACGCGGCTGGCGCCCACGCCGACGAACATTTCGACGAAGTCGGAGCCGGAGATGCTGAAGAACGGCACGCCGGCTTCACCCGCGATGGCGCGAGCCAAGAGGGTCTTGCCGGTGCCGGGGGGGCCCATCATCAAGACGCCCTTGGGGATGCGGCCGCCCAGGCGCTGGAACTTCTTCGGGTCCTTGAGGAAGGCGATGATCTCTTCGACCTCGTCCTTGGCCTCGTCGATGCCGGCTACGTCGGCGAACGTGATCTTGTTCTGCGACTCGCTCAGCAAGCGCGCGCGGCTCTTGCCGAAGCTCATCGCCTTGCCACCGCCCGCCTGCAGCTGGCGCATGAACAAGTAGAACATGACGATCACGAACAACATCGGCAGGAGGATGGTGAGCACCGGCCCGACCAGCGGGCTGCTCTCGTCCTTCTGGTAGGTGACCTCGACGCCGTCCTTCACCAGGCTGGCGGCGGCGTCCTCGTCCTTGACCGGACCGACGGTGTGGCCGCGCGTCGGCTCACCCTTGCCACCGGCGTTCTTGATCATGAACGTGTAGTCACGGTCCTTGATCTCGACCTTGTCGATGTGGCGCGCGTCCTTGGGCGCTTTGGTGAGCGCGATGAACTCGCTGTAGGAGATGTCGGGGCGAGGCGGGTTCTCGATACTGAGGAAATGCCAGATCGACAAGAACGCGACGAGAACGACTACCCAGAGAAGAAGAGTCTTCGGCGGTTGCTTCACTCGAACCTCTACAAACGAAAAAGTGCCGGTGGGGCCCAACGGATCATGCCACCCATGGCCCGAAACGTCGATTGCCCAAAATCACTTTTCTTTTCGGTTTCCAGCTTATGACTTGATTTCCGCTGGCCGTTTCACCAGCAATTCTCGGCCACCAGCGACGCGGATGGCGACGCTGCGCCCAAGACGGCCCGCGCGCAGCACCTGAGCGATTTGTGCGCGATTCAGCTCGGGTTCGCCCTCTAGCCCGGCGAAGTCGGGCAAATTCGAGCCATTCAAGGCGTCTGCGAGCGCGTTCAGGTGCCGAACGATTTGGGGCGAAAGCTGCTCGAGGAGCGGCAGCGCCTCGTGTCGAACTCGGGCGCGCAAGAATGCCGCGTCCTGGTTCGACGGATCTTCGGCGAAAGCGAGGCAATGTCGCTCCAGGTGGAGCCGCACGTCCCGCTTGCCAGCTCTCACGAGCGGGCGAATCACATCCTGTGCACGCGGAGCCAGCACCGCAAGCCCCCGCGGCCCCGCGCCGCGTAGCAAACGTAGCAGCACCGTCTCGGCGCGATCGTCGGCGTGATGCGCCGTGGCGATCAGCGCCGCGTGGGGCGCCGCGACGTCACGCAACGCGGCGTAACGCGCCTCTCTCGCGCGCGCCTGCAGGTTGCCACCGCGCGCCAGCTTCAGCTGGGTTCGTCCGAACGGCACTCCCAGCTGGCTTGCGAGCGCTTCGGCCAGGTCCAGCTCAGCGGCGGCCGCGGCGCGCAGGCCGTGATCGACGCCGTGCGCCAACAAGCGGAAGCCGAGCTCGGGCGCCAACCGCGCCAACACCGACAGCATGGCCTGCGAATCGCCACCGCCCGACACCGCCGCCAGCACGCAGCCTCCGGCGAGCGGTCCGCACTCTTCGCGCAGGGTGCGGCGAACGGTCGTGATCAAGGTGGGCGGATGCGAGCGCGGCATGAGCCCTCACATCAGCTCGAAGTCTTTGCAGAATTCGAGCGCCTCCACCCGCGAAAGCTGGACGCCGAGGTGCGGAGCGGTGGGGTAGCCGTTGCCGCAAGCCCGCGCCTCGGGCGCAAAGTGCGCGCAATCTTCGCAGCCGAAGCGCAGCCGAAAACGCTCGGCCTCGGTACGCAACCGCTCGTCCACCCGACTGGTGGTCATTGGAACGGCTGCGCGGGCTGGCCGCGTTGAAAGAAGAAGCGGAACTCCCCGTGCACGTTCTCGCTCGTCAACAAGTCCGGATCGGGAGCGTCGACCAGCTCGCGCGGATCGGCGAAGCGCACGTCGAAGGTAGCGTCGGTCAGCCGAGCGTCGCTGTCTTCTTCGTTCGGATCGCCGCTGAAGATGGAGTCGAACGTGATGTCGCCGCTGACCGAGTAGGTGGCGCTGTTCTGCTCGTGGCAGGTCTGGTGCAAGTAGAGCGACAGCGATACCAGCGGCCCCGGTTCACCGGTCAAAGGCTGACCCGGCGGCGCGACCCCTGCCGGCAAGCCCACCGGAATGGGGACGTGCAGCTGCTTTCGGACGGCGCTGAGATCGCTCACGAGCACGGTCAGGCCGTCGGAGGCCTCTTGGTTGTTGTCGCCGCGCTGGACGCGGATTTGCAGCGACTCGGCGCGATACGGATTGGCGGCGAAAAAATCGGGTTGAAGGTTGAATGAGCCGTTCCAGCAGCCTTTGAGGTACAGGCGGTCGGACGTCACCTTGCCCTGGCCGTCGCCCACCGTGCAGCCGGTGCCCAGCGCGAGCACCAGCGCGAGCGCCGGCCAAAGCGCCGCTCGCGTCACGGGCTGAGCTCCGCAGCGCTGGTGGCCGTCGACTCGGCGGCGTCGGCCTTGCGGATCAAGCCGCCGCCCAACACGCGAGTACCGGCGTAAAAGACCGCAAACTGGCCGGGCACCACCGCTTGCACCGGCTTTTCGAACAGCACGCGCGCCCCGCTGGGCGACTTGACGATGCGAGCCGGCAAGGGCGTGCCGCGATAGCGAACCTGCACCTCGGCCGAGAGCGGCAACTCCACGCCATCGGCCAAGCTGACGTCAGCGAGCTCGGCCGAAACCGCCATCAAACGCTCGACGGGGCCGAGCGTGATCCGGCCCTGTTCGGGCTCGATGGCCACCACGTAGCTGGGCTTGCCCAGCGCGACGCCGAGGTTCTTGCGCTGCCCGACCGTGAAGCGGTGCACGCCGGCGTGCTGCCCGACGGTGCGCCCGTTCTCGTCGACGATTGGTCCGGGTCGCAAGCGCTCGCCCGCGCGCTCGCCGACGAAGGCGTCGTAGCGACCGGTGGGCACGAAGCACAGCTCTTGGCTTTCGCCCTTCTGTGCGCCCGGCAAATCGAGCTTCAGCGCTTCGGCGCGCACCTCGGCCTTGTCGGAATCACCCAGCGGGAAGCACAAGCGCGACAGCGTGGCGTCGCCGAGCATGTGCAAAAAGTAGCTTTGGTCTTTGCTGGCGTCGCGACCGCGGTGCAGCTCCGTGCGACCGCCGTTCTCGACCAGGCGCGCGTAGTGGCCGGTGGCCAAGCGCGAGGCGTCGAGCTTGTCGGCCAGCGCGAGCAGCTCTTTGATCTTCACGCCGCGGTTGCAGCGCACGCAGGGGCTGGGAGTTTCGCCGCCCAAGTAGCTGTCGACGAACGGCTCGACCACCTCGCGCTGAAACAGCTCGCGGCGATCGAACGCGTAGTGCGGAAACCCGAGCGCGTCGGCGACGCGGCGCGCGTCGTGAATGTCCTCGGGCGCGCAGCAGCGGCTCTTCACGCTGCCGTCGTCGGGATAGTCCCAGAGGTGCAACGTGACGCCCACGACGTCGTAGCCCTGCGCCAAGAGGCGAGCGGCGGCTACGGAGGAGTCGACTCCCCCGCTCATGGCTACGAGGATGCGCTGGCGCGTCACGGGCCGAAGAGTAGCCGGGTTTGTGCAGCAGGCCCGCGCTCGCTCGCAAATTCCCGATTAGTGCGGAGAAATCACGGTTTTGACCGCGGTCGAGGCGCGGTCGACCACTTTGGCGACCAGATCCACGGCCTCGCTGTAGCGGTAGATGCCGGCCTGGAGCGCGATCAGCTGGCCGGAGTCGAGGCTACCCAGGTTGCCCCGCGCCGCCCCGGCAATCAGCGCCTCGCCTCCGTCGACGGCGCGCCCGAGCCCCTTCAAAGCTCGCAAGAACGACGCCTCGCCCGCGGCCCGGCCGCTCGCCATGGACCGCCCCCCCTCGATGGGCGCCTGTAGCGGCACCAGCTCGTAACGCGGGGCCTCTCCTCCGATTCGCATGGCAGCTCATCGGTCGGCCTGTCCGGCAGTTGCGCTTTTTGAGGAGGGGCCGGAAGAAACCGGCGCCCAGCTAGTAAGCCAACCGGAATTTCCCGCTGAGATGCAGCATGGCCAACAAATAGAGGCTGCCCGAGTAGTAGCGGTAGGTGCCGGTCGGCACGGTGGCGTCCCAAGCGGCCTGCAGGAATGGCTTTCCGTCGGCGGCCGGCAAGGTAAAGGCGAGCATGGCGTTCATGGCGGTGGGGCCTGCGCCGTGGGTCCCCGACTTTCCGGAGCCGTCGAGGTTGTAGGTGTCGCCATAGCTGGCGAGGCCCTCCTTCACCCAAAACGCGGCCATGGTCTTGGCCCAGGTGGCCTGCCAGGGGTCGGCGTTGTTCAGGTTCAGGTCGGCCATGATGTTCATGGGCACGCGCTGCGCGTCGTAGTTGTAGTGACCGTTGTTGCTGGCCGTGTACGGCGTCCCATCCCAATTGCATTGGCCCGGCGCCAGCCCGGTGGTCGCGTTGGTCGTCTTTTGGAACAACGTACGACCGTAGCTCGTGGCCTGCTTCCAAAACTCGGTGTGCGCGGTGTCGAAGCAGGTGGCGCCTCCGAATTTCCATTTAGAAATCGGTCAGCGACGCGCACGGCGCCGAGCGCAAGACTTGCGCGGGCGCGCGACACGCGCAGTCGAGCGCAAGCGCTGCGCTCAGTGGACGAACTTGGACAGCAGGCGCAGGTAGTAGACCTGGTAGCCGTCCGAATTTTCGGTGACGGACCACGAGTTCACCGGCCAACTGTCGTTGAAGTTGGCGTAGCTCTTCTGCGGCGGCTGGCCGTAAGGCGGAGTGAGTCGCGCGCTGGGGCAGAGCGCGTTGCCCGGGCAGACCCCGTCCCAGTCGTAGCTCGGGTTGGGACCGCCCACTAGAAAGCCGGGCGGCGGACCGTAGGTCGAAACCCCGACCTCGTCCCAGAGCGGGCTCTTGTCGGCGAACCAGGTGTGAAAGAACGTCGTAGCCGACTTGGCCGCGCCGCTTCCGCCCATGTTGCTCAGGTAAACCAGGCCGAGCGGGTTCACCCCGTGGATATAGTGGATGTAGCGCTCGGCCGCGCGCCGCGCATCGGCCTCTTTGTTGGCATCGATGCCGAAGGAGATGACGTCGTATTGCAGGCACCCCGTGCGCGCTTTGTGCGCGTTCGAGCCCCAAGTGTAGTCCGCCACGTACGCCAGGTACGGGTCAGGATCACCCTGGAGGGTACCCAAGTTGTCGGCGCTCGCGATGGTGGTGGCGAACGCTTGGGTGATGGCTTGCTTTACCGCGGCCGTTGCGTCCGGCATGCGAGTGTAATCCATGAACAGCTCGGTCAGCTGCACCTCCCACCCCGCGTTGTAGCCGTTCAAAAGACCGAGCCCCGACGCCGCGTAGTTGGTGTCGAAGAAGCTCTTGAAGGTGCCGTCTGCGTCCACGTCGGCCCGGTGCAGCGCCACCGCGAATCCCAGTTGGTACAGCGCGACTTCTTTGTCGCTCGATTGCTGCTCGCCCGAAGCCACCTTGCCCGAGTTTTCGAATTTGGCAGCCGGGTTGGCTTTGGCCCAGTCCCAGGCTTTCTTGGCGCGAGACAACAGGTCGTCGGCATAGGCCGCGTCGCTCGCGCGAAAAATGCGCGACGCCCAGGCGAAGGCGATACCGGTACGCACGGTGGCGTTGGTGGTCTCGGGGCCGTAAACGCTGGGCTTCTTGGCGGTGGAGGGTGGGCTGGCGCCGTCGACCCCCAGCACCGAGATCACACCGCCGCGAGAGGAACGAGGGCGGACCGAAGCTCGAAGCTAAGCGATGGCATTCAGAATGGCGGGGGCGGTGGTGCGGTCCGAAGGAAAGCACGCCTTCGAGATATGACCAGCGGGTGAGCGTCCTTTCGTTAGACAAGATTGTTTCGTCCGGCCAAGGCTCACGTATCGACATGGGACGCGGGCCGGCGGCCGCGCCCTACTGTCGGCCGGTCAGGAGCGCCAGGTCCAGCAGCTTGCTCGCGTAGCCCCACTCGTTGTCGTACCAAGCAACCAACTTCACGAACGTCGAATCGAGTTGGATTCCCGCCTTGGCGTCGAACACCGAGGTGCACGCTTGCCCGCGGACGTCGCTCGATACCAGCTCTTCGTCCGTGTAGCCGAGCACGCCTTTCAAAGGGCCGCGCGAAGCGGCCAGCATGGCGGCGCAGATTTCGTCGTAGCTGGTCGGCCGTTCCAGCTCACAGGTCAGATCGACGACCGAAACGTTGGGCACCGGTACCCGAAACGACATGCCGGTCAGCTTGCCAGCCAGCTCGGGCAATACCTTGGCCACCGCTTGGGCCGCGCCGGTGGAGGCGGGGATGATGTTGCCGAGAATACCGCGACCGAAGCGCCAGTCCTTGCCCGACACCCCATCTACGACCTTCTGCGTGGCAGTAGTCGCGTGGATGGTGGTCATCAACCCGCGACGAACGCCAAAAGCGTCGTTGACCACCTTGGCCAGCGGCGCCAAGCAATTGGTGGTGCACGACGCCGCGGAAATCACCGCCTCACCCGCGTAGCGGTCGCTGTTCACGCCGGACACGAACGTGGGCATGTCGTCTTTGGCCGGCGCCGACACGATGACGCGGCGCGCGCCGGCGCGCAGGTGCCCCTGCGCCGCCGCTTCCGTCAAAATCATCCCCGTCGATTCGATCACCACGTCCACTCCGGCTGCGCGCCAAGCGACCTCGGCCGGATCTTTGCTGGCGCTCACCTGCAGCCGTTGCCCGTCCAGCACGAGCGCATCGCCGTCCGTGCGCAGCTCGTGGCCGAGCCGGCCGTGCACGGAGTCGTAGGCCAGCAGGTACGCCAGGTGCGCCGGCTCGAGCAGGTCGTTGACGGCCACGACTTGCACGTCGTCGCGCTCGAGCGCGGCGCGCAGCGCCATTCGGCCGATTCGTCCCAGTCCATTGATTCCGATTTTGAGCATGCCTGGGGCCTAGCGCGGGCCACGGTTGGCCTAAAGGACAACAAGCTTGCATTTTAGGCCAAGGCTCGCACACTGCCGGAAATGGCCTTCGCCGCGCGACGCGTTTGGATTCTGGCCCTTCCCCAAACCGGCTTGCTGAGCATCGCCGACCCGTGGGAGGTGCTGGGCCACACCAACGACGTTTTGGGGCGCACCGCCTACGAGCTCGAGCTGCACGGCCCGCGCGGTCCATCGCTGCAAACAGCCCACGGCCTGGCGGTGGCGGGGCTTCGGCCGCTGCCCGCAACGCCACGTCGCTTGCCCGACATCGCCATCGTGGCCGGAGCGCCGCGGGCTCGGCCGGACGCGCAGGCGCAAAGCCAATTGGCGCGCTGGGTCCGTCGGCACCAGCGGCGCATCCCTACTTTGGTATCCATCTGCACCGGCGCGTTCGTGCTGGCGGAAGCGGGCGTGCTGGATGGCCGGCGCGCGACCACGCACTGGCAGTTCGCCGACAGTCTGCGCGAGCTGTTTCCGAAAGTGAAAGTGGTCGACGACGGTATTTTCGTACACGACCGCGGCGTGTGGACCTCGGCCGGGGTCACGGCCGGGGTCGACCTGATGCTGGCGCTGGTGCAAGAGCATCACGGGCACGAAGTCGCGATGACGGTGGCCAAGCGCATGGTGTTGTTCTTGCGTCGCTCCGGCAAACAGGCGCAATTCAGCTCCGCGCTCCAGCGCCAAGCCCGTGAGCCCGGGCGGCTGAGCGAGCTGGACGGCTTCGTGCTCGAGCATCTGGCGGAGTCACTGCCGGTGGCGCGCCTGGCCGTCGGGCTCCGCATGAGCGTGCGATCGCTGACGCGCTGGTGTCGGTCCCACCTCGATGAGTCGCCAGCAGAAGTCGTGCGCCGACTGCGCATCGAGGCGGCCCAGCGCCTGCTCGAAGAGTCATCGCTGTCGCTGAAAGAGGTCGCCGCGCGCACCGGTCTTGGCGACCCGAGCACGTTGTGGCGCGTGTTTACGCAGCAGCTCGGGGTGACGCCGGCCGACTACCGCGCCCGCTTCGCCAGTGAGAGCGCGTGACCGCGCGTACGCTGCGATTACACACATCTTGGGCTGCCAAGCCGCAGCCTGAATCGCAGAAGCTTCTGTCGCGGATCCAGGCCGCCCTGCACGAGCGAGATTTTTTCACGGGGAGGACGGGAGGACGGGAGGACGAGACAGAGGCGAGAATTTTGGGGTGCGCGCTGCCGCCAGCGAATCCTGCTGGCGCCTTGCCGACCGCGGCCTCCGGCTTCCTCAAGGAAAATATTTTTGGTTTTGGTCCTCCAAAAACAAAAATGCGTTCTCGCCTCCCTGCGTCCTCCCGTCCTCCCGTCCTCCCTGTTAATCTCAGGCACTCGAATGGGGCTGTCAGAACGCGAGCAGCCCGAAGCGCTCGCGCGGAGTGGCCTTTCGACGCCACGGTAGTTTCTGCAAGGGATCTGCGGCGTGGCAGCCCAAGATGTGATGAATCGTTGGCCGCGCGTCCGAGCCGGCGCCGGTCGTTCGCCTGCGCCTGCTACGAGCCGCGGAGCCGCTTGGCCAGGCGCTGCATGGCGCGTGTGTGCAGCCGGCTTGCCCAAGACTTGCTGAGGCCGAGCGATTGAGCGACTTGGTCGAAGCGTTCCCCTTCGAGGTAGTGACGCCGCACCAACACGCCCTCATCCGGCGGCAGCCCCGAGATGGCTTCTTCCACCAGGGCCAGCAGCTGGGCCCGCGCCACCGCTTCCTCCGGGTTGTCGGCGGTGGACACTTGGACGTGTCCGCCGTCCTCACCCACCGCGGTGGGTGCGATCAGCCCCATCGTCATGGCGGCGGCCATGGCCGCCAAGTGATCACCCAACGCCTGGTCGGCTTGGGCGCGCGTCGAGCTCGCGGCTGACGCGAAAGTATCGTCGGCGGCTCCCTCGCTCACCTTCAACTGCGCCGACAGGCCGTTCAACCGCTCGAAGGCGCGACGCGGCAGCTGCGCCAACGAACGGACGCCGTCGATGGTAGCGCCACGAACTCGGAAATTCGCGTAGGCGCGGAATGGCACCCCGCGCGCGCTGTCGAACTTGCGCGCGGCGTCGAGCAACCCCTCGCGCGCAAAACTGCGCAAGTCGTCGAGCTCGACGATGGGACCGAGCGTTCTTGCCACTTGGCGCGCTACGATATCCACGAGCTCGAGCTCGGCTTGAAACCGCTCCAGCACCTCGGGCGCGTCCGCCCCACGCGCGGGCGCGCCGCCGGGCGTGGCTGAAGTGGTGCTGCGCGGCGTCGCCATTCGGGCTCGAGATCTATCAAATCGCGGAGGTGCTGGGGTTTCGAATCAGGTGGAAGCATGGCATATTGACGACATGTTCCGCTGGGGCCGAGCCTCGGTAGCGTATGCCCTCATTGCCATGGGTGCGCTCGCCGTCGGCCAGGGCTTCGAGCTCGGCTGGCTCGTCTCGTACCGCAGCCCCTGGTTGCCGCTCGCCGGAGCCGAGTCGCACGCTTTCAGCTTGGTGCTGGGCGCCGCGTTCGCGGCAGCGGTCGTGGTCGGCACACGGGTGCTCGTAGAAAATGTCGGTTGGGCCAAGAACCTCCACCGCGATCTCCGCCCGATGACGTTGCGCCTGGACGGGGCCGGCATCGCGGTCATCGCCGGCCTCTCGGCCCTGGCCGAGGAGCTCGTGTTTCGCGGGTTGCTCATGCCGTGGCTCGGTTTGGTGCCCCAAGCGTTGCTGTTCGGCGTGGTGCACGCTCAGCTCAGCGGCCCCAGTCGCTGGGTCTGGGTGGCGTGGGCCAGCGTCGTCGGGCTAGCGCTCGGGGCCATCTTCGCGCTCAGCGGGTCGCTGCTCGGCGCCATGTTGGCGCATGCGCTCATCAACGGGCTCAACTTGCTGTACCTGCGCTCGCACGACACCGCGCCCCCGCGCAATTCGCTCGGTGGCCTGTTGTCCGACCGGCGCTCGCCGGTGCCGGACGCGCGAGACAGCTGGAGCCGGAGCCCCAGCGACCGCGCCATGCGCCCCGCCGGCCGCCGAGCCTAAGCCGCACTAAACCAGGCCCGACGACGCCGGTGGGTGGTGTTCGGGCGTTCTGAGCTATTCTGGTGGCAGCACCCCCCGACCAAGAATGCCTGCGCTCGAGTCTGGTCACCCCGAGGACCGTCCCAGGGTCCTCGTCGTCGATGACGAAAAGTTCATCCGCGACATCATCGCCGACTTCCTCGGTATGGAAGGCTACATCGTGCGCACCGCCGAGGACGGGACCAGCGCGGTCACCGAGCTCGAGCGCGCGCGCTACGACATGGTCATCAGCGATTTGAAGATGCCCAAAATGGGCGGGCTCGATCTGCTGAAAGAAGTGGCGCGCGTCCACCCCGACACGCTCACCGTGATCATGACCGGCTTCGGCACCGTCGAGACCGCCATCGACGCGATGAAGCGCGGCGCCTACGACTACATCCTCAAGCCGTTCAAGGTGGAAGAGATCGTGCACATCGTGCAGCGCGGTCTCGAGAAGCGCCGGCTGTCGGCCGAGAACCTGCGGCTACGCGAAGCCCTGTCGCTGTACAAGGTGAGCGAAGCCATCGCCGCCAGCTTGTCGCTCGACGAAGTCGTCTCGACCTTGTCCGAGAGCGCTCTGTCCGAGGTGCGGAGCGATCTGGTGATGACCTGGCTGGCCGACGGCGAAGGCAATTTCGCCCTGCGCAGCTTGAACTACAGCTCCCTCTTGGAAGAGGGTGAAGAGCTCGGCGAGCTCGACCCGGCCAAGGTGACCGAGCGGCTCGGCACGGGGCCCATCATCGAGCACGGCGCGCGCGCCCGCGAGCTGTTCAAGACGCATCCGTCACGCCAGGTTTCGAGCCTGATCGTGGTGCCGCTGAAGATGCGCGACCGCTTGCTGGGCTTCGTCAGCACGGTGTCGCTCACCGCCAGCCGCCGCTTCGACGAAGGGCAGCGCAAGTTGCTGTCGATCATCGCCTCGCGCGCGGCTGCCGCCATCGAAAACGCCAGGCTTTACGAAGACTTACAAGCCACGTTCCAGCAGACGATCCAAAGCTTGGCCCGCACCATCGACAAGATGGACCGCTACACCTCGGGTCACTCGGAGCGCGTGGCGCGCTACGCCGTCAACCTGGCCAAGTGGCTGGGCCTGGACGAGGCGCAGATCGAAATCGTGCGTCATTCGGCCTTGATGCACGACATCGGCAAGATTGGCTGCGTGATGAACCTCAACAAAGCCGGCAAGCTGACGCAGTCGGAGTACGAGGTGTTCAAGCGTCACCCCGCCTACGGCCGTGAAATTCTCGACCCGATCAAGTTCTTGGGCCCGGTGATTCCCGGCGTTCACCTGCACCACGAACGCTGGGACGGCCGCGGCTACCCGATCGGGCTCTCGGGCAAAGACATTCCGCTGATTGCCCGCATCATCGCCGTCGCCGACACCTACGACGCCATGACCAGTGACCGCGCTTACCGCCGCGCGCTGCCGCACGAGGTCACGGTCAGCGAAATCGAGCGCTGCTCCGGGACCCAGTTCGACCCGGACATTGCCCGCACCTTCACCGAACGGATCGAGCTGCTACGCGAAGAGCTGCGCGCTACCGGCCACGAACCGCCGGAATGACGACACGACGACTGGACGGCTTTTTCCTGGGCCGGCGTGACTACGGTTGGTGCCTGGCGCTCCAGGAGACGCTGCACGCGGCGCGCACGACCGGCGCCGTGGGCGACACGGTGCTGTTCGTCGAGCACCCGGCGGTCATCACCCTGGGGCGCGGCGCGCACGCAGAAAACTTACTGGCTTCGGCGCAACGGCTGGCCGAGCTGGGCGTGGCCGTCGTCGAAACCGGGCGTGGCGGAGACGTCACGCTGCACGCACCCGGGCAGCTGGTTTGCTATCCGATCGTCGACTTGGCGCCGGATCGCAAAGACGTACGGCGCTACGTGAAAGACCTGACCGAGGTCATGCGGCGCGTGGCGGAGGCCAGCGGCGCCGCGACCGGTCGCTTCGAAGAGCACATTGGGCTGTGGGCCAACCGCGAGTCACCGCGCGCCTTCTTGGGCACCGAGTCCGCGCACGACTTGGCCAAGCTGGGCGCCATCGGCGTGCGCATCTCGCGCTGGGTCACGATGCACGGCTTCGCGCTCAATTTGTCGCCGGACATGCGGCTGTTTTCGCTGATCGTGCCGTGCGGTATCCGCGACTTCGGGGTCACCTCGTTGGCCGAGCTGCTGGACGGCCCCGCTCCCAGCGTGGAAACCGCCGCGCGTCAGGCGTTCGCGGCGCTGATCGGCGTGCTGGGCGCCGATGAGGCACGCTCCACCTTCACGCTGGGCGAGCCGCCCGCGACGATCAACACGTTGGCGAACGGTGTGCGTTCCGACGCGCCCTGAACTCGGCACCCCAGGCCCACGCCTTCCAGCAGCTGGGTCACGGCGCTGGCCGGCCGATACGCGGTGGCGCGGCCGCGATTGAGCCCGATGCGACGCCCGCACCACTCGAAAAAGCGCGTCACCGCACCGCGCGCCGAGGGATCGCCGTCGAGCTCACGGATCAGCAAGCGACCGCCTGGCTCGAGCGCGCTCGCCGCCGCCAGCAAGAGCGCATCTTGTTCCGCCAACGGCAGGTAATGCAGCACGTCGATCAGCAGGATGGTATCGGCGCGGGGCAGCTGGGCCTGCGCCACGTCGGCGACCCGAAAATCCGCTTCCGGCCCCGCCGCGCGCGCGACCTCGATTTTGGCGGCGTCGGAGTCGAGACCGGTGACGCGCGTCGCCCGCCCGAGCTCCAGCAACAAGAGTGACAGCTGACCGCGCCCGCAGCCCAAATCCAGCACGTGGCCCAGCCCCGTGAGCTCGCGCAGCAGCTGGAACACGGGGTCGAACGCCAGCTTGCCGGCAACGTAGTAGCGATGCGCGGGCTTGGCGCTGTCGTAGCGGGCGCGTGTGCGCTCGACAGCGGCCGCAAACGAAGCGTCGGGCAACGCAGCCTCGGCTCGCGACGTTGCGCGCCGAGACGCGACCAGCCACGCGAGGCCGAAGCCGCACGCCGCCAACAGCGCGCCCACCACGACGCCGCCCACCAGCAGCTGACGCGCGAAGCCCAGCGCGCCCGTGCTGCGCGCCTGGGCCACGTCGAACGCGGCAAAGCGTCCCGTCGTGAGGTACGCGCCGACCTCTACCTCGGAGAAGATCAAGAACGGCGCCACCAGCGGATTGGAGATGTTGGCGGCCAGGTACGACAGCACGCTGTCGAGCTTCAGCGGCAGACATACCGCCAGCACCAGCACGAAGTGCAGCCCATAAAGCGGCTGACAACCGATGAACAAGCCCACCGCCACCGCACAGGCGGCTCTAACGGCGGACCCGGGCGTGCCGCGCAAGCGCTGCCACAGCCCGAGCAGGAACGACTTCACGCGCCCGGATGCTCCGATCGCGAGCGCTGCGCTTCGGCCAGCTTGCGATACATGAGCGCGCTCTTGTGGTCGGGGTCGCGGCCGAGCACGGCGTCGAATTCGCGAATTGCCGCGTCGTGCTCGCCGGCTGAAAGATGCATCACGCCCAACAGCAAGCGCGCTTGGCCGTAGTTCGGGTTCGCTTCGCGCGCGGCCTCCAGCTGCTCTCGAGCGCGCTCCGGTTGGTTGGTGTCGCGGTACAGCGTCGCGAGCTTGGTGCGCAGATCGGCGAAGCCCGGGCAAAGCGCGACGGCGCGCTCCAACTCCAACACTGCTTCGGGCACCATGCCGGCGTCCGCGTACGCCTGGCTGATCTCGGCGTGCATGTTGGCGATCTTGCCTTTGGCGAAGGGGTCTGCCTTGGCCGGCCCGCCAGCTCCGCGATGCCGGATCTGACTGTAGATTTGCCGTGCGGCGTCGTACTTCCCGAGGTCATTGTAGGTGACCATCAGGTTCAACTGCGCCTCGGTGTAGTTCGGATTCAGGCTGACCGCCTTCTCGAAGTACCGTTCGGCCTGCGTGAAATCACCCTTGGAGTGATTGATCACGCCGAGCATGTCGAAAACGTCTGCGAAACGATCCGTCTCGGCCACGACCTGCCGCAGCAAGTACTCGGCCTTGTCGAGCTCGCGCTTTTGGTAATGCTCCCTGCCTAAGAGCAGAAGCTGCTTGACGTGGTCGTCCATGCGTCCGGTATGGAACCTCGAAAGTCCCTGTAAAGTACAGGGCTTGGCGCGGACACGGTGCGATTTTGAGGAAATTTCGCACGCTCCAGCCGTCAACTTGAACTGGCTCGAGAATGCGAGTGACCTCGGCCCGCGCGGGTCAGCCCAGCGTCACCGCTGCGGCTACCGTAACAATTTGTTGGTTCGGCCTCGGCAAAACGTGCCGTGTCTGTCACCCTGAGCAAGGTTTGGAGGGGCGGCCTCGTATCGAACGGTGGCACTTGCACGGGCAATGCCGCCAAGCCGCCGGGTGATCGCCGCGTGTCGTCGAGGTGAGTCATGGGCATCCGTTTGGATGACAGGAGTAGCGGAATGAGAGGGCGCGTACGTTGGATGCGGGCGCTCGCCCTGGCTCCACTCCTTGGGCTCTGGTCAGGCTGCTCGTCGCCGCATCCGTCGGCCGCGGTCGGCGGCAGCTCCAACACGTCGCAAGGCGGGGCGGCGAGCGCGGCGGCTGGTGCGTCGACCGGCGCCGCAACTGCGACCGCGGGAGCGGGTGGTCACGGGCTCGATCTTTCGTTGTCGCAGCCCGGTGCGGGCAACGCCGGCACCAGCTCCGTCTACACGACTCCCGACGCGGGGCAGCTGTGTCAGGCGCCGCAGCTAGTGGCAGACGGCTGCATGCCCGGGCTCGACGACGAGCCGTGCAACGGGCTCGACGACGATTGTGACGGCACCGTCGACGAAAATTGTCCCTGCAAAGCAGGCGACGTGCAGCCCTGTTTTCTCGGTCCGCCCGGGCGGCGCGGCGTTGGCGCGTGCGTAGACGGCACTCAGCTGTGCCGGCGTGGCGGCGAATTTGCGGCGCACTGGGGCGAGTGCACGGACGGCATCCGCCCCAGCCCCGAAACGTGCGACGGCCTCGACAACGACTGCAACGGCTGCATCGACGATCTGGAAGACTGCAAGGCCGAGTGGAAGTGCCCGGGCCCCGGCGATCCCAGGACGCCGGACGGCTTGCCGCTCGCGCCGTACCCGCTGCGCGGTCACGATTTCTACGAGGGCGCCGCCAAGACGTGGTCCTGGACCATCCAAGGCGGGCCGTGCGACGCGCTCACGGCTACTCCGAGCTTCACGCTCGAAGGCGCTGACTCCGAGACCGCGACGTTCACACCCAAGCTCAGCGGTGACTACACGGTCACGCTCACCGTAACGCCCGAGGTCGGGCCGCCCTTCAAGTGCTCGTGGATCGTGCACATCGAAGGCCCCGGCTTGCGCATCGAGCTGTGTTATCCGGAGAGCACCACGTACGATCTCGATCTTTACGTCAAGCAACCGGGCAAAAAGACGCCCTGGTTCACCGGGACGGCGCAGTTCAGCTCGGCGCTCGATCAATGCTGCTGGGCCAACTGTGAAGCCAACTTGCGCCCCGGCGACCTGATGCCCGCGCAAACCGTCACCCGCGCCGATTGGGGCTACGCCACCAGCCCGCTTTCATTGTGCGAAAACGACTTGCAAGGAGCCGCGTGGCAAACGCTCGGCTACTGCGCCAGCCCCCGTCTCGACATCGACAACAACTTGGTCGAAGCCACCGGCGTACCCGAAAACATCAACGTCGACGCGCCGCGCGAGAACGAAACCTTCCGCGTCATGGTGGCGAACTTTACCGGCGCCGACGCGCATCCGCTCGTCAACGTGTACTGCGACGGTCGCCGCGTCGCGACCATCGGCGCCGCGCCCGACGGACTGACGAATTTCAGCGGCACTCCCGGCAGCGCCGGCATCGGTCCGTTGTGGCGCGTCGCCGACATCACCACCCACGTCACCGGCGGCGTCACGAGCTGCACCGTCGACGTGCTGCACCCCCCGGGCAGCACCACCGGCTTCGACGTCACCGTCGACGATGCTCGTTACTGAGATAGCTCGCTCAGCGGCAGCCCTACATGGCGCACGCCTGATTGCCCATGATGGTAATGCTGTCTGCCGACGCGCCAGCATCCTGATACACCTTCGCTAGCTCGCGCGCGCGGCACTCGGACAACAGCGGATTGTCGACGATGCGCACGGCGTACGTGCCGCCTACGACGATGCCGTCGCTCTTGAAGGAAATGCCGGTAAAACCGAGTACTTGGCTCAGCTGCGCGTTGGATTCGAAGGCTAGCTGGCCCATCGTGAGCGTGGTGCTGCTCGGCAACGTGACCTTGGTCAGCCCGCTGCCCTTGATGCGAATGTGCTTGTTCACTTTGAGCTGAGACAGATTGAGCTCGCCGACCAGCGGCCCCTGCACGTCGACGGCGCCGCCCGTAAAGTAATCGGCGCCCAGACTCGCCAAACGGGAAAACCCGCAATCGACGTACAAGCTCGCGTCCGGTTTGATGTCGATGGTTTCGCCCACCGACTTCAGGTTGCGGAGGCCCCACAGCGAGGCTTCGTCTTCCTCCGCGAAGAAGTCGAGCTCGAGCGAGCCATCGACCGTTTCCAAGCACGACAGCGAGTCGAGCCCCAAGGGAGACATCAACATGAGATCGCCGCCGACGTGCGTGACCCCCGCGAGCGCCGCCCACTCCGCTTCGTTGTCGGCGATCACGGTACCTGCCAGCGTCTTGGCCGGGCAGGGAGGGTCCGGCGTTGCCGGGCAAGTGTGCAGCTGCACGGTTGGGCCACCGCCGCTGCTGGTCCCGCCCGATGCCGTTCCGGCCATGCCGGTCGCCTTTCCACCGGCCCCACCGCCACCATCGAGCCCGAGCGACAAGGAGCCAGCGGCTCCCCCGGCCCCGCCCGAGCCGCCTTTGGGCGTGGCGATGCCGGAGCCCGGCGCCTCGCCACCGCCACCGCACCCCAGCAGCAGCACGGCACAGCCCAACCCCGTCCAAACCCAACCGAGCACAGCCATCACGAACCTCCGAAGCGCCATCCTACCTGGGTTCGAATCGATTCCTTCCTCGCTTTTCCGAGAACCGGGGCCCCGCGGCCCCCCGCCTTGCCGCGCCCCGGGTTCCTTGCTACTTCGCCCCCGTGGCCTCACCGCCGGGCGCCGGTGGTTCACGTTATGCCGGCCGCGTCGTCGACCCCGACGTGCGCGATGACGGCGAGACGGAACCCGAAGTCGAGCTGAACCCCAGCCCGCCGCTTGCGCCTGCCCTCACGTCGTCCGACCAGCTGCTCGAGAGCGCCCCCGGAGGCGATGAGCCACGCGATACGCCATCGCGCCCGGGCGCCACTGGCCGAGGAGCCGAAATTCGCGAACGGTTGCTGGCCAAGGCGCGCGCGGCCGAGCGAGCCTTGGCCGAGGAGCCCACGACCCTCGACGACGAGCTCGAGGCCATCGGACGCGACCCGACCGCCACCGTCGAGGTAGCGGAAGACTTCGCGCCGGGTCCGCCATCGGGGCGCGCGCCGTCGGCGCCGTTCACGCCCAGCGCGCCGCGCGAGCTCTCGCCAACGCTCGTCGCCATCTTCTCGGCGCTGGTCGGCATCGCCACCATCGCGTCGATCACCGCGTTGTTCATGAGCCTGGAGACGCGCGCGGGAAGCGGAACCAGCAGCGCGGCGGCCGTCGAAGGCACCGCCAGCGTGGCCCCGCCCAGCGCGCCGGAGCCCAAGCAAAAAGCCAAGCGCGCCCGTCAAAAGATTCCCGGTCCCTGGCGCCTGTCCGACGCCAAAGGCGACGCCAAATACCGCTTCATCGAGGGCAAAGTCGGCACCGACTCCTTCTTGAAAGCGCTGGAGGCCGCGGGCGCGCCCGAAGCTCAAGGCTACCGCGTGCTGGCGGCCATGCGCGGCGTGCTCGATTTGGACAAGTGCAAGAAGAGCGATCGCTTCCAAGCGTTGCTCGAACGCGGCTCGAACAAGTTGTTCGCGCTCGAGTACCTGGCCGGTCCCGAAGACGTCTACCAAGCCAAAGAGACCGACGGTCGTCTCACTGGCAGCAAGCTGGACTTGAAGATCGAGCGCGGCCAAGTGCTGGGTGCGCTCAGCTACGACGGCTCGAGCTTCGACAGGTCGGCGGATTTGGCCGGCTTCGACCCAGGCTTGAGCAAGGTGGTGCAGCGCGCGCTGGACGGGCAAATGTCGCTCGACGAGCTGGAGCGCGGCGACGTCATCAAGGTCGTGGTGCAAGAAGTCACGGTTCTGGGCGAATTCGCGCGCTACGCGGGCGTGGAAGCGCTGGAGCTGGTGCGCGCGGATCCGAAAAAGCCGCGCGAGCGGATCTACTACTGGGACGCGCCCAACGTGCGCGGCTACTACGACCACGACGGCAAAGCGCCGTTCGAAGGCGGCTGGCGCAAGCCGATCAAGGACGCGCCACGCACCTCCCCCTGGAACCCGAAGCGCGTGAACCCGGTGCTGCACAAAGTGATGCCGCACCAAGGCACCGACTTCGGCTCACCGGTGGGCACCCCCATCGGTGCGTCTTCGTTCGGCACCGTGAGCTTCATCGGCCCCGCTGGCGCCGCTGGCAACTTGGTCAAGGTGATGCACCCGGGCGGCATCGAGACCGGCTACGCGCACATGTCGCGCTTCGCCGAGGGTCTCAAGGTAGGCGACAAAGTGAAGCGCATGCAGCTGCTCGGCTACGTGGGGAGCACCGGTCGCTCGACGGGGCCGCATCTGCACTTCAGCGCCAGCCGCGACGGCACCTTCTTCGATCCCGAGACGTTGAACTTGGATGGCATGCGGACGTTGACGCCGGAAGAGCGCGAAAATTTCCGCCCGATCATGGCCAAGTACGACGCCATGCTCGACGGCATCCCCATGCCCGAGCGCTTCCAGCCGCTGGTCGTGGCCAAGGCCGAGCCGGCGGTGGCCGCGGCCGCGGCACCGGTTCCGGCCGTCGCTGTCGCCCCCGGCGACGACTCGGGCGAAGGCGACGATGACGCAGCCGCCGCTACCCCAGCGGCCCCCGCCGTCGCCGCAGCCCCTCCCGACGCTACTCCCGCCGCCGCCGCCGCCGCTCCGCCCGGCGCGGCCGCGGCCGCCGCCCAAAAGCCGGGCGGCTCCGCCGTCTACTTGAGTGACAAAGAGCTGCTCGACGCGCAATCGGCGACGGACGACGGCGAAGTCGAAGAGTAGCCGCCTGACTCGGGTGCGGCCGACGTCGCGTGACCAGCCGCGTTCGCGCGACACGCTTCGTCCAAGTCGCGCGCCAGCCAGTCCAACGTACAAGCTCCGCGCGTGCACAACAGCTCGACCAGGTATTCTTCCTGTTCGACGCTCAGCTCGCAAAAATCGATGGCAGCCATGATCAGGCTCGATTCGCCAGCGACGAGACGAAGGATTCCAAGCGATCGAGCGTCTCGCGCATGCCGCGCTCCATGCCCGAAGCCAGGTGCGCGTCGCGCGACTGGACGCTTTGATGCAGCTGCTCGACGCGCACGTACGTCTTGCGGTCGCGCTCGGTCATGGTCACGGTGACGACCGACGGATGATCCGGAAAGGGCTCGTAGATTTCCGTGAACACGATGCGCTGGGGCGGCTCCAGCTCTTTGTACACGCCGTGAAAGCCGACCCGTGAGCCGTCTTGCATGCGCAGCACGCGCCGCCACGCTCCGCCGGGCCGCACGTCCATCTCGCAAGTCTCGAGCGTGGAGCAGCTGTTGCCGTACCAGAGCAACATGAGCTCGGGCTTCGTCCACGCATCCCAGACGAAGCGCGCGGGCGCGTTGAACATGCGCGTGACGACGAACATGGGCTCGCCCGGATTGGCGATCAGCTCGGTGTCACCCTCGAACCTATTTTTTTGCAGCATGCTGTTCCTTCTCCTGCAGCTCTTGCAAAAGGCCATCGAGCCGCTGAAAGCTCTCTTCCCAGAACGAGCGGTAGCGCTCGAGCCAATCGACGGCGTCCTTCAGCGGCGCCACCTGCAGCCGCCGTGGTCGCAGCTGGGCTCGACGCCCCTGAGTCACCAGGCCCGCCCGCTCCAGCACCCGCAGGTGCCGCGAAACCGCCGGCTGACTCAGCGCGAAGGGCTTGCCAAGCTCGGTCACGCTGGCCTCCCCTTCCGCCAAACGAGCCAAAATCGCCCGGCGCGTGGGATCGGCGAGGGCGGTGAAAGTGGCGTCCAGGGCTTGGCTTGAGGTCATTGCATAACGCCTTTGCTATATAACGTTTATGTTATGTACGCTCGCACGGCGACTTCGTCAAGGCGGTTTTTGAGGGCCGCTCTCGCCGCCCAGCTGGGCGGCGTCGCACCGAACGAGACTGGGCCTACCTACTCAGGACGGGCGGCGGGTTAGGCGGAGGGTGAAGATTGAGCCGAAGGGCGAGCCGTCTTCGACGCGGATGCTGCCGCCGTGGGCTTCGGCGATGTGCTTCACGAGCGAGAGACCGATGCCGGAGCCGCGCACTTGTTTGCCGCGCGCGGCGCGACCGCGCACGAAGCGGTCGAAGATGCGTTTGCGATCTTCGGGGGCGATGCCGGGGCCCTGATCGACGACGCACACTTCGGCGCCCCCCGACGCGGCCCGCACCAGCACGCCGACGCGCTTGCCTTCGGGCGCGTACTTCAGCGCGTTGTCGACCAGGTTGATGACGGCAATTTCGATCGCGCGCTCGTCGAGCAACAGCTCCGGCACGTCTTCCACGGATAGCTCGAGCGCCACGCCTTCGCGCTCGGCGCGCACCCGGCAGGCCTCCACGGCGCGCCCGACCGGCTCCGCCAGGCGCGCGGGCGCAAATTCGTAGGCGGCTTGGCCCTTCTCGACCTTGGCAAAGTCGAGCACGTTCTCGATCAGCGCGTTGAGGCGGTCGCTCTCGTTGACGATGATCGACAGGTATTGGCTCTGCTTTTCGGGGGTATCGGCGCGACCGGTCTGCAGCAGCTCTCCGAACATGCGCACGAGCGCGAGCGGCGTTTTCAGCTCGTGCGACACGTTGGCCACGAACTCGCTCTTCAGGTTCGACAGCCGCCGCTCGCGCTCGGCCGCGATCAAAATCACGAACAACCCGGCGATCACGACCACGCTCGACAGGCCGACCAACACCATCTCCAGCAACCGACGGCGCGCCACCGCGGCCGCCAGCTCCTCGGCGCTGTTCATGGTCACGTTCAGGGTCCACTTGTATAGCGTGGTCTCGAACTGGCGTCCGAGCGTGAGCCCGCCACGACCGAGCGGCGGCCCGAACACGATCTTGCCGTCAGCATCCACGATGTTGACGCGGCTCTGCTGCATGTCCGAATACAGCGCCGGAAACAGGTCGTGCACGATGCGCGGCACGTCGTGCCAAACCACGATCAAAAAATGCCGATCGCCCACGGCCTGCTCCCAATGGCTGAGCAGGTACGCTTTCTCTCGCTCGACCTTGTGCAGGTGGCGCAGCTCTTCGATGGGCGGCTTGTCGAGCTTGAGCTCGGGCAACAAGCGGTGCACCAACAGCCGACGAAAACGTTCGGTTTCGAGCTCCGGCGCGCGCGACGCCAACGCCACCACGTTGTGCGCGGGCGTGCCCAGGTCGACCAAGAACACGGCGCGCACGGTGGGCGTCTGTAGCGCCGCCGTTTCCAACCATTGGCTGCCGAACTCACTACGCTGCGTGAGGTCGAGCACGGAGCGGATGGCGTTGTCTTGCTCGATGATGCGCTTGTCGAGCCGATCGGCGCGTTCGTTGGCGAGCGACAGCGTGGCCTCGACCACCGATTGCTCGCGCAGCTTTTCCAGCTGGAAGCTGGAGCGAAACATCACCCCCGACAGCACCAGCACCGCGATCACGATCGCCGGCAACACGAAGAACGTGAGCAATTGCCCACGCCGGGTGCGGTCGGTCGCCATGAAACCGAGCCTAGCAGCTCCGTACGGCTCGAGATTTTTTCACAGGAAGATCACAAGGGCAGAAGGGGCATTGGGCGCCGCGTCGAGCCGGAGCTCGCGTCGTTTTGCAAGGTTCCGTTCAGGATGCTCGGGAAACGACGCAAGCGTCGCAACGGGTCGGCGCCCCTACTCTCGCCCTTCTGTCCTTCTGCCCTTCCTGTGAAAAAATCTGGGTCCCATGAGCGGCTGCTACCGCGCCGCACAGCGCCTCGATCGTTCAGCGACGTAAAATGACGTCGGCTTCGAGGACGATGGGGCGGTTTGCCAGGAACTCGGCGAACTGCTCGCACACGTAGTCGATGGCGTTCTGCTCGGTTTGGTGGAACGGGGCGTCTCCGAGCGGATTGACGACCTCCAGCAAGCCCAGGTAGCGGCCACCCTGGCGGACGGGGCCGCACAGCGCGCGCTGGGGCGCGACGCCGAGGGCGTCCCAACGCGGGCCGAGCACGCGCGGGTCCGCGGCCACGTCGGCAATCGCGACGGAGCCTGGTCGGCGCATGACCGCGTTGACGAACGGCTCGGTGTCGGGCGTGCGGTGCAAGAGCACTTGCATGGCGCCGGGCCCCTTCGCGCGAACGACCACGAATTGCCGCGTATTGATGTCGAAGACGTGGATCAAGACGCCGTCGCAAGGCACGATGGATTCGACGGCGGCGAGCATGAACTCCGCGCCGTCGGCCACGCCTTGCATGAAGTGCAAGTCGTGCATCGTTTCGAACAGCTCACCTATCAAGTCCTCGCCGGCGCGCCGGCGCACGGCGGGTAGGCGAGGTTTGGAGGCGCGCGCCGCGCTCGGCTGCGACGGCATTTTCTCGCGCGTGAGCGGGATGGCAACGGCTTGCGCATCCGACTTGGACTCGAGCGAATTGGGCGTGACGGCGACGACGAGCGGAGCCTGCGGAGGCGGCGCGCTCTCCACGGACGGCGGAACGGCCACGAGGACCGGAGCGGCGACGGTAGCGGGAGCGGGAGCGGCCTCGACGGGCGGCGCGGCAGCGGGGCCCGCGGTCGACGCCGCCGAGACGGACGGCGGGAGGGGGGGGGCGGCTTCCGCGGCCGCGGTGGGCGACGCCGCAGGCGCGGGCGGAGCCGGGCTGGAGATCCGCACGACCGGCACCGGCTTGATGGACGGCGCCGGTACGGACGCGCGCGCCGGCGCCGTGCCGTCGAACAGCGGGAAGGTCAGCACCGGATTGCCGCGCCAGTCCTTCCACGCGAGCGTGCCGAGCGGTGGACGCTCGGGCTTCCGTTCGAACTTGTGGTCGAACACCGCAAGCTGCACGAACTTCTGACCTTCGCGATCGGCCAGCTCGCGAGAGATGTCGCGGAAGCTGGCCCACAACAAGGCTTCGACCGAACCACGGCTCACGCCGGGCGCGACCACGTAAGCCACCTCGCGGTAGGTGATGGGTGACTCGGCGGTGGGCTCTTCTTGTCGCTTGCGGAGCAAGCTGGAGGGCGGCGGCATGTCGACGACCGCGCTCGGTTGCGTGAACGCCTGCGGCAGGCCAACCGGCGGTCCCAGGCCCTTCGGCACCGCCGGTGCGGCCGGGATTTTGTCCGCGGGAACGGTGATGCCCGCCGGTGGTTTTGCCGAGGGCGGCCGAACCGAGCCAGGTCGGGGCGGAAATGCCGAGCCAGATGACTTGCTCGTTAACGGAGCGGCCGCAGGCGCGAGAGCCGCCGCAAGATCAACTGGCTGAACCCCGCTGACCGCCGGCGGCGCGTTGGGCGACAGCGCACTGGACGGAACGCCGGCGTAGGGCTCGGCGTGGACGGGCGGTGCCGCCAGGGCGGAAGCTGGCGCAGCCGATGGCGTGGGCGCGGCGGCGAGCGAAGCCGGAGTGCCTGACGGTGGCGTAGCGATGGTAGGCGCGAGTGCCGCGACGGGCGCGGGTGCTGGTGCCGTCACGGGCACGGCCGCGACGACCGGTGCCATGACCGGAGCCGCCGCGACCACCGGAGCCGGAGCCGCAACGGGAGCCGGAGCCGCGACGGGAGCCGAAGCGGCTGGAGCCGAAGCGGCTGGAGCCGGAGCCGCGACGGGAGCCGAGGCGGCTGGAGCCGGAGCAGCTACCGAAGCCGTGGCCACCGGGGGCGGCGCGACCGAAGTCACTTGGCCATTGAGATGGGGCCCGTCGGTGCGGACCGCCGACTCGGTGCTGAGCTCTGCGTCTTGAGGTGCTTTGGCGACGACGAAGCGCAGCTTCAGCTTCGGATCGACGGCGCGGTAGCCATCGTCCAACAGCTCGATCGAGAACTTGGACAGCGGGCCGCTGTCGCCGCGCAGCTTGCGCGCTTCTTGCAGCGCCGCCTGCCACTGCTTGGCCTCGACGCAATACTTCTCGTCGGAACTATTCTCGCCAACGCGAGAGACCTCAACGAACCATCGCATCAAAATTCAGTTGCCGAGATGACTTGACCGTACCCGCGGTCGTCCTGAAAGCGTTGTCCCCACGCCAAGGTGGGGACGGCAAGTAGAGCGCCTTGAGCGCGGTCCCGCAAGCAACAATGTCCCAAAAAGCTACCCATGCTGAACGGATGCACGCTCTCTTGCTCATGATGCCGCTGAAGGTCGCAAGCACTCCACATCATTTACAAAAATGACTGCATGGCCCTGCCGCCTTCGGGTTACTCGCCCTGGCTCCGGCCATTTCACCGCCGGATTTACGCGCTGCGCCCGGCCGGCGGACCCGCGCTCACTGACCCACGGCGCGTCGTAGTACAAGCGCCGAAACGTGACCGATACGCACCTTGCCCGCGCGAAACAGCGCCTGAGCGCGCTCGCGCCCCTCGAACCGATCTTGTACGCAATTTGGGCCGCTGCCCTCACGTTGCTTTGCGCGTGTCGCTTCTATTCTTCGATGCGACTTCAGACCGCTTACGCGGATCTATTTTTCGACGCGCGCTCGTTCGAGCGAGCCGTCGCGGGGGCGCTGGGGCCTTGGTCGGCGCCGCTGGACGACGTGTTCATCCACTTCGATTTCGCGCGCCAAACCGCGCGCGGTCACGCCTTCGAGTGGTCGCCGGGCGCCGGCTATTCGAGCGGCGGAACGAGCCTGCTTTACCCCTTCGTGCTCGTGCCCGGCTACTGGCTCGACCTGAACGGCCTGAATTTGATGCAGTGGGCGGCGGTCGTCGCCTGCGTCTCGGTGTTCGGCACGTTGCTCGCGTTACGGCGGTTGTGGCGTGGCCTGCCGCGCGCCACCAGCTATTTGCTGCCGCCCGTCTTGCTCAGCGTCGGCGCATTGGACTGGTCGCTGTGGAGCGGCATGGAAGTGGCGCTGTTCCTCGGCTTGTGGTCGCTGGCCATCGTGGCCTGGGACGACCTGTGCTTGGCGGTCGATGACGCGGGAACACCGTTCGTGGCGGCAGCGCTGTTCGGACTCAGCGGGCTGTTGGTGTGCGCCACGCGGCCCGAGGGCATCGGCGCGCTGTTCGTGCTGGCCGGAACCGCGTTGTGGAAGCTGCGACGGCAACCGCCGGTGCGCTTGCTGCTGCTGGCGGGGCTAGCGGTGGCGCCCGCCTGCGCCGTGCTGGTCGGCCACGCCGTCGCCAATCGCCTGCTGACCGGTGATTCGACCGCGGCCGGCGCCCTGGTGAAGCTGGAAATGCACCACCCGTACCTGACGCGCAGTGAAGTGCTCGGCGCCTGGTGGTTTCATTTCAAGTACCAGGTGCTGCGCGTCACTCAGTACCATTTCTCGGACATTTCCTGGGTCGGCTGGAGCGCGTGGTTGATCGCGGCGTACGCGTTGTGGGCGCCGAGCACGCGCCGGGTGGCGTTCGTGTTGTGGCTGTCGATGCTCACCTGGGTGAGCATCGTGGCGCTGAACGGCCAAGTGCGCTGGCAGAACGAGCGCTACACCATGCCGGCGGTGGCTTGGCTGCTGACGTCCGCGGCGCTCGGGCTAGCCGCCGCCTTCGCGCAAGTGGAGCGGCGCAACCTGCGCAGCGTCGTGCCGGCCGCGCTGGGCGTGCTGTTGTCGGCGCTGTTCATGTGGCGACAGGCGCCGCGCTTTCGCGAGCAGCTGTGGTTCTTCGGGCGCGCCTCGCGCAACATTTTGGACCAGCATGTGCGCACCGGCCGCAAGCTGCGCGACGAATTTCGGCCGCAGCCGAGCCGCGTGCTGGTCGGCGACGCCGGCGCCATTCCCTACATTTCCGATTTGCCGGCGCTCGACATCATCGGCCTGGGCGGCTTCCACGGTTTGCCGTTCGCGCGTGCCACCCGTCAAAACGTGGCCGCCGGTATCGAGCTCATCGAAAGGCTGAACCCCGCCGAGCGCCCGGACGTGCTCGCCATCTATCCTGGCTGGTGGGGAGACTTCCCGCTCTGGTTCGGGCGGCGCATCGACGAAACGCCGGTGCGCGGCAACGTGATCTGCGGCGGCGCCAGCAAGGTCCTGTACCTGCCGCGCTGGGAGTCGTTGGATCGCAGCGAAGAGCCGTTCTCGCTCTCGCCTCACGAGCGCCGGGTCGACGGCGTGGACATGGCCGACCTGGTCAGCGAAAAAGCGCACGGCTACGCGCTGTCGAACGGCTCGGTCGGGCACGTGATGATGAAGCTGCTGCAAAACCCCACGCTGCCGCGCGAGGATCTGTGGGACGCCGGCCGCATCGTCCCCCCCGGCGTTCGCGAAAGCTTCACTCTCTCCGGGCTCGATCCCGAGCGACCGGTGGCGCTGATCGTCCGGGCCGCGCCCACCGAAGCCGTCCCGCTCGACCTCGAAGCAGATCCGAACGTGCAGAAGCGCACGGAGCTGCCCGCCCGCGACGGCTGGCTCGAGCAGCGCATCGAGCTGGGCACGCCCGGCACGTCGCGCTTGTCGGTGCGGCTGCAGAGCGAGCGCGTGGAGCGAGTGCTGTTCCACGTGTGGGCCGTGCAACCGGAATAGGCTCATGCGGCGCACGCTCGGGCTCGCTGCGCTGTGCTTGGCCGCTTTCGCGCTGTCGTGCCTGTACGTGTCTCACTACTTGCGTGGTGGGCCGCGCATCATCGACGCCACCAGCTATTTTCTGGAAGCTCGCAGCCTGGCCGCCGGCTCCTTCAGCTTTCACGCGCTGGCTCCCACCGCCGCGTTTCGCGGGCGCTTTCTGCTGGCCAGCCCCGACGGGCAGCAGCTCGGAGTGATCTTCCCGCCAGGCTATCCGCTGGTGCTCGCGCTGGGCGTGCGGCTCGGCAGTCCGCTGCTGGTGGGGCCGACGTTGGGAGCGCTGTTGGTGGCCGTAACCTACGCCTTGGCTCGCGCGCTCGGCCAAGCGCGAAACGTCGCGCTACTCGCCGCCGGGCTCTCGGTGCTGTCCGCCGCGCTCCGCTATCACACCGCGGACACCATGTCGCACGGCCTGGCCACGCTGCTCGGCTGCACCGCGCTCAGCTTGGCGTTGAAGCCAGCGTTGCGCGGCGCGGCCCTGGGCTCGGGCTTGTGCCTGGGTCTGCTCGTCGCAACCCGACCGGTCAGCGCCGTGGTGGCCTGCCTTTTGGTCGGCTACACGCTGCGACGCGAGCGACGCAGCTGGCTGCCGGTGCTGGTGGGGCTACTGCCCGGCATCGCGCTGTTGTTAGCTCAACAACACGCGCTCACCGGTAGCTGGCTCGGCTCGACGCAGCTCGCGTACTACGCGGCCTCGGACTCGCCCGCCGGCTGCTTTCGCTACGGTTTTGGGCAGGGGATCGGTTGCCGCTTCGAGCACGGCGACTACGTGTCGCGCTTTCTGCCGGACGGCTACGGGGCCGCGCCGGCGCTGCGAAACTTCTTCGTGCGCCTGGCCCTGTTCGCCAGCGACGCCACCAATGCCTGGCCGCTCACGCTGTTGGCCGGCTACGCGCTCGCGCGTCACGTTCGCTCACCGCTCGCGGTGCTGGGGGCCGGCATCTTGCTGCAAGCGCTCGCCTACGTACCGTTCTACTTCGACGGCAACTACCCGGGCGGCGGTGCGCGCTTTCTGTGCGAGGTCATTCCGTTTTGCCAGATCTTGGTAGCGCGAGCCGCCTGGGATCTACGCATCGGCTGGCTCGTGCCGCCGGTCGCGCTGGCCGGCTTCGCCCTCTTCACACGCCACGGTCACGAGGAGCTCAGCGCGCGTGAAGGGGGCCGCCCGATGTTCGAGCCAGCAGTCGTCGCCCAGGCGGGCGTGACGCGCGGCCTGGTATTCGTCGACACCGATCACGGTTTCAACCTCGGTCACGATCCGCGAACCGAAGACCCGCGGCAGGGCCTGCTCGTCGCGCGCGCGCGCAACGACGCCCATGACCGCGAGCTGTACGAGCGGCTCGGTCGGCCCCCCACCTATCGCTATGCCTTCGACTTCCAGGGCCGGGTCCCGCCTAGACTGGTCGTCGAGACGCCTACCCCATCGGCTCGCTACGAAGCGGAGGCGGAATGGCCGGCCCTGCTCCAGCAAGGGCACGCCTACCCCATCCACTTCCCCTGTGCCTCACGAGGCAAGGCCCTCCGGCTGGTCCGCGGCACGCGCCTCACCCTACCGGTGGCGTCCGCCGCCGGGTCGGGAGGGGTCTCGGTCGGCTGGCTGGGCACGACAGGAGAGGGCTCCAAGGGGCGCATCCGCTGGGAGAGCACAGCTTGGACGGCGCTATCGGCCAAGGGGCCCGGCTGCACGTCACTGCGGTTGCCCGGCCGTCCGCCGAGCTTCGGGGCCGGTCTCGAGCTCGAGCTACTCGAAGGCGAGGGCGCGCTCGACTTCGTCCAGATCGAGCCCGACACACCCTAGCCCTCCGACACGAAGCGCCGTAACCCGTTGACAATTCAGACTTTAAGGGGGAGCATCACCTCAATCAGTTAGCGTTGGTTCACCGGCTGAGGGAGGCGACCCGCGAATGACGAAGAGCGAGCTCATCGAGGCCATCGCAGCACGCGGCGAGCTAACGAAAGCGCGCGCCGAGATGGTCGTCAACTGCGTGTTCGACGCCATGACCGAGGCGCTGCAACGTGGCGAAGGAATTGAGATTCGCGGCTACGGCAGCTTCACCGTTCGCCCGTACAAGCCCTACGCCGGCCGCAATCCACGCACCGGGCAACCCGTTCCAGTGCCAGCCAAGCGCTTGCCCTTCTTCAAAGTCGGTAAAGAGCTGAAAGAGCTCGTGAACGACAGCCGCCACATCCCCATCACTGGGGGTGACGAAGGCGATGACGACGACGACGATGATGAAGACGGCGAAGAGTGAGTCGCGAGCACGACGCTAGCCCGTCATCGCCTCGCATCGGTCGCCGTGCCGCACTAGTCGGAACGCTTTCGCTAGCTTGCACGCGCGCGCCGGCCAGAGCACCCGCGCCCGCCACGCCTCCGCCGCTTCGCTACTCGGGGCGGCTCGAAGACTACGTTCCAGCGGCTGGCCTGCGCTGGCTGGTTCGGGGCTCACCGGCGAAGCTCGCGGAAAGCCAGAGCTTTCGTCCCGCGCTCGACCTGCTGTTCACCGAAGAGCGGTTGCGAGGCGTCGCTCAGACCACCGGCTTCGCCCTCGAGACGCTGCCCCACGGTGTGATCGCGAGCTTCGATCTCGGGACGCTGTACCTGGCGGAGCTGCCGACCCCGACCGCAGCCCAAGCGCGCGCCCGCTTCATCTCGCGTCAGATCCGCGAGCCTGGTCAACGCCGGCCGGATCCCAATGTGGTGGTGCTGACGGGCATGAACGAAGGCGTGCCCGCGGGCCTCGTCACTATCGACGACCGCGTCGTCGCCTATGGCATTGGGGATCCCATGTTGTGCCGCGTCGTCGAGGCGTACGCTCGGGGCAAGCTCAAGGCCAAGCGCGCCTTCGAGGGCGCTGCGCTGGCGGGGCTCGAGAGCGAAAGCGCGGGCGCGCTATTGGCCGCGTACGTTCCCGGGCCCTTCGCCGAGCGATGGCAAAATGCCGCAGGTGGACTGCTGGCCATCACTACTGCCCTTTCTGCCACACTCAAACCAACGTCAGCTGGACACGCCACCTTGGAGCTCACGCTACATGGTGACTTCGCGGACAGCAGCGCAGCGGAGCGACTCAGATCAACCTACATGTCGGTAGCGAGCAGCTCTACCGGTACGCTGCTTGGTTTGGCTTCGGCGCTCGATGTTCGGACGGTGACAAGCGCGCAAAGCGACCGCGTCACCTTGATGGTGCCACTCCCACTCACCGAGATCGCCAAAGGCGCGCGCGCAGTCACGAGTGGTGATCTCGATGATATTTTTCGGCTTTCATCAACGAGCTCTCGAGTCATCACACCTACATCACCTACATCACCCGCCGACTTGCGCTAGAAATTGCAGCGATTTCGACGATCTATGAGATACGTGCGGGGATGGATTCGATTGACCAAAAGCCGCCACTGATGTTACGACCTCCGCCGTGCTGCACTGCGGCGAGCGGGATGAACGAACGGCAGCCAGCGCTTGAGCGTCGGAGGTCAGAGGTGACTTCGTGGTGAAGCCGAAGTCGCGTGGCGGACGTGTCGCCGCCCCTGCCCTAGTCGAACGTTTAGTTCCCGCGCAAGCAGGTCAGGAGGGCAATTTGTCGGTTGAAACCATTCGCATCAACTTCAAGACCGGTGACATGGCGGTACATCCCGCCCACGGTGTCGGTGAAGTTCAAGACATCGAAGAGAAGGATTTCGGCGGGCGCAAGACCGCCTGCTACGTGATCAAGATCCGCGACAGCGGTTTGAAGGTCATGGTTCCGACCGAAGCTGCTTCACGCGTCGGGCTCCGCCCGGTGATGAAGAAGAAGGAAGCCCAAAAGATCCTGGATATCTTGAAGGCGCCCGAGGTCGCGGTGGATCTGCAGCCGTGGAACCGTCGCTTCCGCGCTTACACGGAAATGCTGAAGAGTGGTCTGCCGTCGGAGATCGCCAAAGTGCTCCGCGACATGTACCGCCTCAAGTTCGACAAGGACCTCTCCTTCGGAGAGCGTCGTTTGCTGGACCAAGCCCGCAGCTTGCTCGTGCAAGAGCTGGCCCTGGCCAAGAAGGTTCCGCCTTCCGCCATGGAAGGCGAGATTCAGCAGATTTTCAGCGCGTAGGATTACGGCCCCAGATTTTCTCACAGGAAGATCGAAAGATCGGAAGGTTTGGGGGCGCCAATCTTGGCCAGGTTTGCGTCGAACCGGCGAACGCCGTGTCGACGCTGGCAGGTCGGCTGACGTTCGACGCTGAGGTTTCGCCATAGCGCGGCGGCAACCCCGGAATCTGCACCGTTCAGGGGATGTAAGTCTTGGAGTCAAGGAGCGGCTCGACGGACCCGCGCTGCTCTCGGCGTACCGCTGCGACGCGATCGACTGAAAACCTCGGCGCCCCAAAAATCCTGACGGATGGCGACGCGCGTCGTGGCTCTTGCCGCCCCAATCCCGCCCTTCCTGTAAAATCTGGGTCGTTTATAGGGACTTAGCTCCTCCGTCCCGCCCAGAGACTAAATAGATCCGTAGAGTGGCCGTGCTGTGGGGGGCATGGAATCGCGCGCGTTGTTGGCTTTGGGTCGGTTTCGACGTGAGGAGCGCGCCGCTCTCGCGGTCGCCGCGGAACAGGCCGCTTTCGACCTACACGCGGTCGATACCAGCGACGAAGCGTCCGATTGGCTTTCCAATCACGACGCACACGGGGCGTTGCTCGAGAGCGAGCAGTCCGAAGCGCTCGCGGTCGAAGCGCGCAGCAGCGCTCGCCACGTGCGACTGCCGATGCTGGCGCTGGCGCGCAGCGTGTCCGACTTGGCGTTCAACGACGCCTTCAGCTGGGGCGCCGACGACGTGCTGCCCTTCGGCGAGATTCGCCCCCTACTCACGCGCTTGCGCAATCTGCCGCGTGAAGCTCCCGAAGCTCCGAAGACGGGCCGCGGCAACGCGCTGATAGCCGAAGCGGATCGCACGCGCCGCACGGTGGTGGCGCGCGTGCTGCGCAACGCCGGCTATGCGGTGACGTTCGCGGTAACCAGCGAAGATGCCGCGAGCTTTTCGCAACGGCCGGAGCTGAGCTTGGCGGTGGTCAATGCGGAGCTGATGCCCAACGCCCGCCCCATCGTCGAGCGTGCGCGCGGCGCCGGCAGCAACGCCAACTTCATCTTGTGCTGCGCCCCTCGCGATCTGCGCGCCGCCCGCGAAGGTCTGCAAGACTTGAGCGGCATCTCGGCGGTGGACGGCTTCGCGGCTCCGGAGAACGTGCTGTTCGCCTCGAACGAGCTGCGCGCGGGCACCGTGAACAACCGCAAGAGCCCGCGCCTGCTGTACGGCACGACGGTGGCGTTCCGCGGCGCTGGTCGCGAGCGCGACGACCTGGGCTTCACCTACAACGTCTCGAGCGGCGGTATCTACGTGCGCACGCTGGCCCCGCCGGACGACGACGAAACCTGGATCGAGCTGCGCCCGCCGCGTAGCGACCGGCTGGTGCGGCTGGTAGCCAAGATCGCTTGGCGGCGCCGTTTCAATCACAACGAGAACGCCACCGTGCCGCCCGGTTTCGGCGCGCAGATCATCGACGGCGCCAGAGCCGATTTGGAAGCGTGGAACGCGGGCAACGCGGCCATGCAAGCCGCCCTCGGTTGAAATCCCCTTCCAGGCGAGGGAGCGCCGAAGGCGCAGTGAAGCCAGAGTCCGAAATCGGCGGGCGTGCTTAACGGTCAGCACGAGGCTACCCTCCCGCCCCATGAAGATCTACACGCGCACCGGTGATAAGGGTGACACGGGCCTGTTCGGGGGCGTGCGCGTACCGAAAGACGACCCGCGCGTCGAAGCGTACGGAACCGTCGACGAAACCAACGCCGCCATCGGCGTTGCGCTGTCGCACTGCCGGGTGCCGCTGGTGCAGCGGGTGCTGACGGAGCTGCAAAGCGATCTCTTCACGTTGGGTGCAGAGCTGGCGGCGGCGAGCGGCAGCGAGGAGCGGCTTGGGATCGATTTGCTGACTGACGCTGACGTGCTGCGCCTCGAACAGACCATCGACGAGGCCGAGGAGCCGTTGCCGCCGCTCAAGAACTTCGTCCTGCCCGGCGGGCCGCCCGACGTGTCCGCGCTGCATTTGGCGCGTACGGTGGCGCGACGCGCGGAACGGCGCGTTCTTTCGCTCTCCCAGCGCGAAGCCGTGCGCCCCACCCTGCTGGTGTATCTCAATCGCCTCGCTGACCTACTATTCGTGCTGGCCCGGCGCGCGGGGCACGAAAATGGCGCTGCCGAGGTGCCTTGGGCGCCGCGCGGGCGCCGCGCGTGAACGCCGGCCGTTTTGGGCTACGATGCCCGCCGTGGCCATCCGGAAAATCGCGCAAATGGGCGAACCCGTACTGCGTAGGGTTGCGCGCCCGCTGAGCGTCGAGGAGCTGAAGAGCCCCGCGATTCAAACCCTGATAGCCGACATGATCGACACGATGCACGACGCCGACGGCGCTGGCCTGGCCGCACCGCAGGTGTACGAGTCCGTTCAGCTGTGCGTGATCGAGCTGAGCAAGAATCCGCGCTATCCGGACGCGCTCGATATTCCGTTGACGGTGTTGGTCAATCCGGTCGTGACGCCGCTGGTCGACGGCCACCCCGGCCCGCTGCGCCCCGAAGACAGCATCGCCATGTTCGAAGGCTGCCTGTCGGTAGCCGGCATGCGCGGCCAAGTCGTCCGTCCTCGCAAGGTGCGCGTGCAAGCGCTCGATCGCGAAGGCCAGCCGCTCGACTTCGTCTGGGAGGGGGTGCGCGCCAGCGTGGTGCAGCACGAGACCGATCACTTGAAAGGCGTGCTGTACGTGGACCTAGCCGACAGCAAAAGCCTGACTTTCTTGCGCGAGTACGAGCGCTACGTGCCGCGCGAAGAGCGCATCGTGGATCGAGGCGCGCCGTGAGCCGCTTCGCCCCGGGCGATTTGATCTCCGGTAAATACCGGATCGTTCGCTTGATTGGCGACGGCGGCATGGGCGTCGTGTACGAAGCTCGGCACGAAGTGCTCGGCTCGAGCGTCGCGCTCAAGTTCCTGCACGCGGATTTGGCCAAGCGCCCCGGCCTGACCCAACGCTTCCTGCAAGAAGCCCGCGTTTCCGCCACCATTCAAAGCCCGCACGTGACGCACGTCACCGACGTGGACACCGCCCAAGATGGCTCGCCCTACCTGGTGATGGAGCTGCTGCACGGACAATCGCTGCAGAGCATGCTGGACCGACAGGGCAAGCTGTCCGTGGATTTGTCCGTGGATTTTGCCCTGCAGATCCTGGCCGGGCTCGAGGCCGCGCATGCCACCGGCGTCGTTCACCGCGACTTGAAGCCCGACAACGTGTTCGTCACGCCGTCGGGCGGCGGCCCGCTGCTGAAGCTGATCGACTTCGGCATCGCCAAGCTGCGCGCCTCGAGCGAGTTCACCAAGGGCTTGACGCGCGCGGGCGTGGTGATGGGGACGCCCGAATACATGGCGCCCGAGCAGCTCTCGTCGGCCCACACCACCGATCATCGCGCGGACATTTATTCGCTCGGGGTGATGCTATTCGAAATGATCGCGGGCTGTCGCCCCGCCGACGGCGAGGACGCCGACGTCATCGTGGCCGCCGTCGAGGCCGGCCGCGTGCGCAAGCTGAACGACATCGTGCCCGGCTTGCCGCCAGGGCTGGTAGCACTGGTCGAGCGCGCGACTTCGCCCCTGCGCGACCAGCGCTTCGAGAGCGCCAGCAGCATGCGCCTGACCTTGGCCCAGTTCGCCGGCCAGCTCAGCCATGCCGGGCGGCTCGCCGCGACGGCTGAGCCGCTGGCACCCCTGCCCACGCCCGCTTCGGCGGCGCTGCTTTCGTTGCCCGAGCACATCAGCAACCCCGGCGTACCGAAGACGCTGCCACCCGATGGACCACCGCTCAGCGTGAGCCAACTGGGCGCCACACGCACCAGCATCTCCGAAGGCGAGCCGGTCATGTCGCAGATGGCGCGACCGATGACCGGCACCGCGATGGCGGCTCCGGCGTTCGGTGGCCCCGCGCCGTACGGTCCGCCTCCGGGTTATGGGCCACCGCCTGGTTTCGGCGGCGCTCCCGCGTACGCAGGTGCGGTCATCCAGCACCCGTCTCAGCAACCTCCACGGCCGAAGCGTCGTTCGGGGTTGCTGATCTCGGCGCTGGTGTTGGTGGTGTTGGGCGGTGGCGGCGCCGTGGGCTACGCCGCGTACCGCGCCGCCGATCGCCAACGCACGGTGGTTCCGCCGCTGCCCGACGCGGGCGTGCTGGCCACTACCACGCCCACGACCGAAGTCTTGAACCCCGACGGGCCGGTCGTCACCAGCACCGCTCCCACGACCACGCCCACCGGCGGGCGCACACCGAGCGGCAGCAAGCCCGCCACCGGCACGGGCGGTACGACGAGCAACAGCGGGGGCACGACCGGCACGGGACCGGTGGTGGTGACCAGCGGCGGCGGTACCACCACCTTCCAGCTCCCGTTCCCACTCCCGAGCGGTATTCAGATTCCGACCGCCCTGCCCTCCACGATTCAACTGCCCCCAGGCATCACTTTTCCCCCAGGGTTTCCAGGCGTTCCGCAGCAACCGCCCGCGGCCACGCCCGCGCCGACGCCAGTCCCCACCAGCGTTCCTACCCCGACGCCGACCGCCACCCCGACCTCGACGCCGACGACGCGGCCTTCCCGACCCAGGACGAGCGCCAAGCCCTGAAACGACGATAATCCGGAGGCGCGACGTCCTCGTGCGTCACTGCCGCCGCAAAATCGATTGTCGCTCTGGACCTATCCAAAAATGGGACTATGTCACCTCCCCGAAACATGACCGAAAGCCGCGGGTGCGGCGCTTGGTCGTATCGTTCATCATTCGCGCCGCACAGAGAATCCCAGTGAGCTCCGTCCCCCCTTCCGAGGATTTCCTGCGCTCGTTCGCAGCATCCCTGCCCGCCAGCTACCGCGCTAACTTCGAGGCAGGCGCCATAGCGGCGCACGCTCGGATTGCTCGCGAGCGTGAGTCCGCACCCGCCAACATCGGCGCCTTCTTCTCACCGCGCGTGCCGGGCGCTGCCATTTGCGTCGTTGCCGACGACCGGCCGGGCTTGCTTGCAACCATCAGCGCCGCCCTGGTGCTGTGCAACCTCGACGTGATCGAGGCCGAAGCCTACACGCGCCGCATTCCAGGCCAGCATGACGAAGCCGTCGACATCTTCTGGGTGCGTCGCGAAGCCTCGTCCGACCAGCCGCAAACGCTGTCGAACGAAGAGATTCTGCAGCTGTGCCAAACCTTGATCGGCCTGATCGAGGGCAAGCTCGATCGCAAACGAGCCGATACTTCGGCGCGCGCCGCCGTAACGCCGGCCGCCAAAGAAACCGTCGTGCGTTTCATCGAGGGTGAGGACGGCACGTTCGCCACGCTCGAGGTCGAAACCTTCGATCGTTCGGGCTTGCTGTTGTCGCTGTCGCAGGCGTTGTTCTCACAGCGCGTGCAGATCGTCGGCTCGCAGGTGAAGACGCGGGGCGGTCGCGTCTTCGATCGCTTTCACATCGTCGAGCTGGACAACAAGCCCATCTCGCCGGCGCGGCGCCTGGAAATCCAGGTGGCGATCCTGTCGGCCATCGATCCCGTGCCCGACGACGCCGAAGCCGTCAGCGCCCAAGCCTGACGCAGCAGCGCGGCAAAGCTCCCCGCCTGAGGCGCGGACGTCAGCCCCAAGCGGGCTCATGTTCGCGATTGGCCCGCAAAAATGTTTGTAAAGACGGGCCGATAGCTGCAGTCAGCGCGGGCGGCGCGCACTTTGCAACTTGGGGTCGCAGGAGGTCGCCACCATGGCTTCCCGAGCCCACGTCATTCACGACTACTCTTTCAGCAACCCTCAGGCGCGACCGCGTCGCCAAATTCGGTACCGCGACGATCCGGTCGTCGTGCCGCGCTCGAGCGTGTGGCGAGCCGGCGGCGGCGTGGTCGTTTCGGCGCTCGCCCTCGGCGCCATCGTTGCCGCAAGCGCTTACGCCGCCTATCACCCCGAGCCCCCGGCGCTGGCCGAAACGCCGGCTGCCCCGCTCGCGGATACTTGGCAGCTCGACCCACTCGTCCAAGACGCGCACGTCACGAACCTGCTCGCTGGACCGGCACGCGCGGTGCCAAATCGAGCGACGCCCAACGCCGGTGGCTTTTTGGACGACGAGCCGTTCATCTCTACGCCGCCGGACGAGGTGATCATCAATGACTCCGCGCCGGGCGTGCAAGACCATTTGCCGGGCGTGGCGCCCGAGCCTGCGCCGGCTCCCACCGCACCGGAAGTTGCCGAGCCGAAGCCGTACCCGAACCCCACCACGACCCCGCCTGAAGCGATAGCGCCGACCAGCCCCATGCCGCAAACGTCGACGCTCGATCCCGAAAATCCCTATCGCGACTAGCTAGGAGACGCTCGAGGGCGACGCATCGACTGAAGCAGGTGCCGCGCGTAGGGCGATGAACAGGGCGGCAACCGATAGCACGGCGGACACGAAGAACGGCGCCCCCGGCGACCGGTGCTCTAACGCACCGAACACCTGCGACATGAGAATGGGGCCGAAGATGGACGACAGGCTTTCGGCCGCTCCCACCGCCCCTTGCAGGCGACCCTGCGCGTCGTCGGGAGCCAGCTTCGACATCCACGCTTGCATGGCCGGCATGGCGACAGCCGCCGGCGACGTGACGACGATGACGGCAAATACCATCCACGTCTCCGAAGCGAGGCCGGTCAGTACGAACGCGACGACGGTCAGGACGAGCCCTACGAACGCGGTCTTCCGGTCGCCCCAACGCTTCGTGAAAAAGCCGACCAACAAAGATTGAGTGACGATGCTGGTGACGCCGTACACCGCCAGTGAGATACCGATCATCCGAGGGCTCCAGGCGAAGCGGGCGTTCGACCAGAACGACCACACCGCCGGATAAACTGCCGAGCCCAGAAACAGCGGGAAGAGCGCCAGCACGAGCGTGCGCACGTGCTTGCCGCCGGGAATGTTGGCGATGGCGCCGAACGGGTGGATCTGACCTAGCTTGAGCGGCCGCCGCTTCTCGGGCGGTAGCGTCTCGGGCAAGAACACCAGCCCGTACAAAAAATTCGTGAGCGACAGACCGGCCGCGACGAAGAACGGAACGCGCGGCCCCAGATCACCCAACAGGCCGCCGATGGCGGGGCCGACCACGAAGCCGACCCCGAACGCCGCGCCCAGCATGCCAAACGCTTTGCCGCGCTCTTCGGGCGGCGTGACGTCGGCAATGTAGGCGTTGGCGGTGGTGTAGGACGCGCCAAAAATGCCCGCGATGATGCGGCCGGCGAACAGCCAGACGATGGTCGGCGACAGCGCGGTGAGCCCGTAGTCGACGCCCAACCCCAGCACGGCCAGCAGCAGCACGGGGCGGCGCCCGAACGCATCCGACAGCCCACCGATGACCGGCGCGCAAAAGAACTGCATCAACGCGTACGCGAAGAATAGCCACCCGCCGTAGATGGACGCGTGAGCGACGTCGGCGCCGGTCAGCTCCCGCAGGATGGCCGGCAAAATCGGCATGATGAGCCCGAGGCCCACCATGTCGAGCAGAACCGTGACCCACACGAACGCGAACGCATGCTTGGTCGAACGAGTCATCGGCGCTCCCTCTCTAGTGCGCAGCAAGCTGCACGTCGATGGGGTGGCGCTCGCTCGACCCTTGCCAATCGTCGACCGGCGCGCTACACACTGAACCACATGGTTCAGTTTTCGAAGACCCGCCTCGACGCCTCGTTCGCTGCGCTCTCCGACGCCACCCGCCGTGGCGTTCTGGAGCAGCTCGGTCGAACCGACGCTTCGATCACGGACCTGGCCGAAAAGTTCCACATGACCCTCACGGGCATGAAGAAGCACGTCGGCGTCCTGGAGCAGGCCGGCCTCGTAACCACCGAAAAGCTCGGGCGGGTGCGGACCTGCAAGCTTGGCCCGCGCCGACTGGAAGAAGAAACAGCCTGGCTCGAGCGCTACCGCCAGCTTTGGGACGCACGTTTCGACGAGTTGGACCAGGTCGTAGAGGAACTGAAACGCAAGGAGAAGATCGATGGACGCAAGAAAAGAGAGTGACGCCGCCCCCATGAAAAACCGCACGAATCTGGAGCGGAGGTCCGATCGCGAGCTGGTCATCACGCGCACCATCAACGGACCGCCGCGCCTGGTATTCGAAGCCTGGACCAAGCCCGAGCTGCTGCAGCAATGGTGGGTCCCAAAGTCGACCGGCTTGTCGCTGCGTTCTTGCGAGGCGGACGTGCGGGTCGGCGGCAGCTACCGCCTGGTGTTCAACGTCCCGGGCTCGGAGCCGATGGCTTTCTTCGGCAAGTATCTCGAAGTGACGCCTTGCTCACGCTTGGTATGGAGCAATGAGGAAGCTGGTGACGCCGGGCACGTCACCACCGTGACGTTCGAGGAACGAGCGGGGAAGACGCTCATGGTGGTGCACGAGCTCTATCCTTCGAAGGACGCCCTCGACGCCGCGCGCGCCTCGGGCGTCGAGGAGGGAACGCTCGAAGCGTTCGAGCAACTGGACGTGCTCATCGCGGCGGGCGCCGCGAACGTCCAATGAAACGTCTTCGGCTCCCCTGCACCCCATTCGTCATCGCGGTCGTCGTTGGCGTGTGGGGTTGCGGGGAAACGAAGAACAACGGCGCCGTAGGCGCGCCGAGCGGGGACGGCGGAGAGGCCCAGGCCGGCGGCAGCAGCGGGACTAGCGGCAACGGCGGAGAGGCCCAGGCCGGCGTCACCTCGGAGCCAACCTATGCTGGCGCCGTGTTGGCGATGGTGAAGGAGCACGAAGGCACGCAGGACTACGTGGCGCGCGCTGTTTTTTCCGCCGGGCCGCGCCCCACTATCGGAGGCTGTCCGCGGTGTTGCTGCAGAAGCACGGAGCGTGGCCTGCCCTTTCCGGACAAGCCGCCGGATGCGAGCGAAATCAGCCTGTCGCCCGCCGCCGGTCTCCCCGCGCTCGCAACGCTCGTGCCCGAGGTGTTCGAAGACGGACGCGGCGTCTTCCACGGTATGAGTGATCTCGGGTGGTCTTGGTTCGCGCCGCTGAGCGACTATGCAGCGGTGACCAGCCAGCCGTGGCAGGGCGGCGACACCCTCGCCGTGCAGGCTCAGGGCAACGAGGTTGCGCCGTTCTCGGGGCTGTTGCGCGCAGGCGTGGCGCTCACAGGCGTGACTCCGGCAATCGGCGCCGAGCCGGTCGTCATCGACCACGCTCAACCGTTCCAAATTTCGTGGACCCCGGAAGGCAATGGGGAAGCGACCGTGCTGCTCGGAATCCCCAACGCCACCGGCATTTGCTATTGCGACGCTCCGGACTCGGCCGGCACATTGGTCGTCCCCGCTGATCTCCTCAGCCCTATCTCGGGCGAAATCAGCTTGGCGAGGCTCACCATCTCGAACGTGGCCAGCAGCAACGCCAGCATCGACCTGGTGGGTGCGGCCGTCCAAACCGGGCCATTCGAAGCTCAGTAACGAAAAGCCTCAAAGCAGGCGTAAAAAGGCCGCCAACGCCTCACGACGCCGTGCCGCCAGCGCGCCGTCCGACTCGTGGCCGGCAGCGTCATGCAGCGCGCCCTGCGACGTTTCCCGGAAGCGCTCCAGCACGCTCGCCAGATTTGGCGAAGACGCGTTGGTGAAATAGCGCGGCTTCAGAGCCAGCCGACGCAAGCTGGTGATGCGCGTCCCGCGCTCGTGCACGTAAGGCAAAATGCCGGTCTTGGCGTAGTCACCGCGCGCCCAAACCAAGGGCGCGTTGCGCGACATGACCAAGCTCTCCCACTCGGCGAACGGCACCTCGCTGCGGTCGTCGTCGGAGAGCAGACGGGGGGCGTGACAACTTTGGCAATGGTCGCGAAAGGCGGCCGCGCCCTCGGCCTCGAGCGACGAAAAATGCGCGCGCCCTTGGCTGTTCGGGTTGGGCGAATGCGTAAATGCGTACAAAAACTGGAGGAGCGCGGCACGCAGCTCGAGCGGTGCAAGCTCGGCGCGATCGATGCCCAGCTCGTGCAGCCACGGAACGCGCGCCGTGGCCAACGTGAACCACGGATCCGTACCGCTGCCGGCACCGGCCACGCGAAATTCGTTGTGGCACACCGAGCTGAGGTCGGGGTCCATGGCGCGCGAGAAGTGCGGGCGGTTGTTGGCCAAGCCGAACAGTGGCTTGGTAACGACGCTCACGTCGGCGCGCCCCGTGTAGTGGACGCGGCCGTCCACACCGCCTTCGAGGTGGCACGTCTCGCAGCTGAAGCGCGAGTGCGTTCCGAGACTGCTGTTCTCGGGCGCCATCAGCTCCGTGAAGAACAAGGCTTCGCCGAGCCGCACGTCGGGCTCGGGCCGGCGCGCAGGGTCGACACGCGTGATGCGCGGGGCCCCACCGTCGACCTGGATCCAGGCGTCGAACAGCGGATCGGCATACGCAAGTCTGCCGTCGGCTGCGAACACGGCATCGCTCACGCCGGGTGGAATTGGCTGCGATTCGAGGCGAGGATTGCCGTGAAAGTCCTCGGGCCAGCTGGCGCGCAACAGCCGCCCGCTTCCGGCACCGAGCGCCGTGACCGTCCACTCGCCGGCGCTTCGGCCCAGCTGCAGCGCCTTCGGCACCACCAGGCCGTGGTCGGACACGTCGAGCGCCGCCAGCTCCGACACTTCCTGCTCGACGCGATACAGCCACAGGAACGAATCGATGTTTTCGAACTCGCCGTGCGCGCGCACCAGCGGCTTGTCCTCGACGCCGGTGACGGCGATGACGAGGCCGTCACCGTGCTCGCGCGCATCGAAAGCCCACAGCGTGCCGTCGTGGTGAACCCGGGCCCGCTCTCGGACCGGCACGCCGCGTCCGTCGAGATCGAGCACGCGCAGGCTGCGCTCGAATAGCGAGCTTTCCAGCAAGAACCGACCTCGTTTCAGCAGACGCAGCGGCCCCGGCATCGCCGGCCGCCGCCCGAGCACACGGCCCGCCGCGTCGAGCGTGAGCAAGTCGGAGCCGTCGGCGGGCAGCACGTACACGATACCCGCGTCCCCGCAGGCTAAGTCTGCCACCCCCGCCATCGGCAGCCGGCGCTCGACGAGCGTCGTCGTCGCACGCTCGGGCCCCAGCTGGACGCGCACGAGTCGATCTCCGTAGCGACTTGCCGCCCACGCGTCACCGTTCGCGGCGACGCACAGCGCGGTCGGCGTCTGCGGCAAGAGCACCCGCTGCAGCTCTGCCAGGTCACCGCTCAGCGCCACCAAAGCGCGCGCCCCCCGCAGCAACCCGACGAAACCGGCGCCGCTCGGCCGAGCGGCAAGGCGGTAGGGATCGGAGCCGCTCACGTCCAGCCAAGCCGGTTGCTCCCGCGGCGAGAACCCGCTGCGCAGCGCGCCTTCACGCTCACGGAGGGCACGAGCTCGTTCTTTCGTCGTCGAAGCGCGAGCCGGCGCCGGCTTCCCCGGCGAGCCGGGCGTCGCTGGCGCGCAGCCGATCAAGACGAGGACGGGCCAGAGCAGCCACGTCAGCAGCGCCAGCGACGCACCGCTTTGCTTCGACCTTCGCGCCAGCTCCCGCGCCATGTGCTGCGCGTAGCCGTGATGCGCTCGCACTGCAATTCTCGACTGTCTCGTCGAGAGACGCAGCGTCTCGGGCTGGAGCAACCGCGTTCGTTCACAGTTGCAAGGCGGCGCGGCGAAGTGCGCGACATCAGGCAGAGAGACGGCGTTTCCGAGCCGTTCCCGGCGGCAGCAGGCAGCGGCACGACTCGTGCTGAAGACAGCTTCGTGACCGACGACTCCGTGAGACAACGCCAAAAGCTCGAAGCCCAAGTGGAGCGCTGGACCGCTGAAGCCAAGAAGCTCGCGGAGGCCGGCAAAGAAGCAGCTGCGCTCGAGCTGTATCGGCGCGCCGCCGACGACCTGCCCGGAGCCCCATGGCTCCAACACCGAACCGCCGAGCTGGCGCGCAAGCTGAAGAAGCCCGACGTTGCCATCATCTACTTCCGGCGAGCCGCCACTGCGTTTCAAATCGCCGACTTTGCCAAGCGCGCGGTCGCACCCCTGCGCACGGGTTGGTCTTTGGCCATCGACGGCCTGCCCGCCACCTCCAAGCTCTTGGTCGACCTCGCGCTCGAGTTGATGCAACTACATCGCCGTCTCGGGTTTGCGGCCGATGCCACGGTGACGTTCGAGCGCACCAACGCCGCCTTGCGCTCGCGTGGCTTCTCCGAGATTGCGCCGCACGTGCTCGAGTCGATGCAGCGTGAGCCAGCGGGGGCGCGAGTCTCACAACCGCCGCCTTCAGGGCCGCCCAGCTCGAGACCGACGCCAGGCAGCCGCACCTCGGCGCCGCCGGCTTCGAACACGGTGCCGCGCGGCTCCGGGGCTCCTCCCAACGAAAACGAACCCGGCACCCGCAGCCGCGCCCTCGCGCGGCTGTTCGGGCGCCGGTAGCGCCCTAGCGGCGCCGACGGCGGCGAGCTGCCGCCGCACCCAACACGGTGAGGATGGACACCAGGGCCGAGAGTGGCGCATGGCTGGAAGCCGGCGCGCTGGTACGGCAGGCGCAACCGCCACCTTCCAACACGCCATCTTCCACGGCGCCGACGGCAGCGCTGCCGTTGCCCGAGCTGCCGCTGCTGCCCGCCACACCACCGGTAACGGCGCTGCCCGCCACGCCGCCATTGCCGGCTACGACGCCGCCGTTGCCGGCTACGACGCCGCTGCCAGCGTCTCCAGCGGTGCCGCCAGTGACCGTCGGAGCACCCGCGCTCGCCTCGCCGCCGGCGCCGCCTTCACCGTTACCGTTGGCGTCGTCGCTGGCGTCGTTCGGATCGCGCTCGCCGGTGTCGACCTTGCCGTCGTGGTTGGCGTCTTCGTCGCCGTCTTTGACGCCACCGCGGTCCGTATCCGGATCGAGCGGATTCGTCGTGGTGGTGGGGTCGGCGTCGGCGGTGCAGTGCTGCGCGGCCGCATCGGTAGCGGCATTGCCGCAACCCAGCCCTAGCTCCGTGCCGTCGAACAAACCGTCGTCGTCGCTGTCGGGGTCCTTGGCGTTGATGACGCCGTCGCCGTCGGTGTCGTCGGCGAAATTCGGCTCGTCGCCGTCTTTGACGCCGTCGTCGTCGCTGTCGGCGTCGTTCGGATCGGTGCCGAGCGTGTCTTCGGTGCCGTTCGAGATGCCGTCACCGTCGCTGTCTTCCAGCGAGCCGTCGTCGGCGCCATGTCCCGCGGTCGGGTCGGTCTCGCCGGAGTCTTTCACACCGTTGAGGTTTTCGTCCTCGTTGCCGTCGGTCACGCCGCCGTGATCCGTATCCGGATCGATCGGGCTGGTGGTGGTGGCTCCGGCGTCACCGTCGGGCACGCAATGGCCCTTGCTCTTGTCGGTGGCGGCGTCCTCGCAGTCGAAGCCCAGCTCGAGACCGTCCGGCAAGCCGTCGTTATCTGAGTCGGGGTCGAGCACGTTGATCAGCGCGTCGCCGTCGCTATTGTCGGAAGGGTTGGCTTCGTCACCGTCTTTGGCGCCGTCGTCGTCGCTGTCGGCGTCCTTCGGGTCGCTACCGATGGCGCCTTCTTCGCCGTTGGTGAGGCCGTCACCGTCGTCGTCCAGCAGATCCGCGTCGTCGGCGCCGTGACCGACGGTGGGGTCGGTCTCGCCGGCGTCTTTGGCCCCGTCGTGGTCGAGATCTTCGGAGCCGTCTTTGGCGCCCCCGTCGTCGGTGTCGTCGTCGAGCGGATCGGTCTTCGTCGTCGGATCGGCGTCGGCGATGCAATGCGTCGAGCCGGCCTTGGTACCCTTACCGGTGCAGTCGAAGCCCATCTCCGTACCGTCGAACAAGCCGTCGTTGTCCGAATCGGGGTCGAGCGCGTCGATGGTGCCGTCGCCGTCGCTGTCACCCCCGGCGTTCGGCTCCGCGCCGTCCATCACGCCGTCATCGTCGCTGTCGGCGTCGTTCTTGTCGGTGCCGATGCTGTCTTCGGTGGCGTCGGGAATGCCGTCGCCGTCGGTGTCACCGCAGTTGGTGGTGCAACCGCAGGTGTGATTCGGCAAGCACTGAGGCTTGGTGGGGTTGGTGCAGTCGCTGGCCAACACGCACTGCACGCACACGTTGGGTGCGGGCGCGGTGTCGCAGACCGGTGTCGGCGCCGCGCAGTCGGCGTTCGTGCCGCACTTGTCGACGATCGCCTCCGTTGGCGGCACGCCGGCGCCGTTGCCGTTGCCGTCGGTCGGGTAGTCGTCGGCGGGCGCGCCCTGCGCACCCTCGGCGCTCACGATGGCTTGGTTGAAAATCGACCCCGCGGCGTTGGCGTCGATGGTGACCTTGAACTTGACGACCGTGCTCGCGTTGATGGCGAGCGAGCCACCCACGGTGCCGGTCGCGCCGGTGCCGAGCCGCACCCGGACCGTGCGCGTACCGGCCACGTAGTCCGCCCGATCGTCGCCCGCGGCGTCGGTGAAGGTGCCGACACCCGGCCCCGAGCTGATGCTGATGCTCTGCGGTACGTAGGTGACGCCCGTGGGCAGCGCGTCGGTTAGTACCGTGTTGGCGGACGCGTCGTTGCCGGTGTTGGTGACCGTCACCGAATATTCGATGACGTCGCCGGGGCGGAGCGGAGCGCCGTTGATGTCCGTGAACGTCTTGCCGGAGGTCGTAAAATCCGGCTTGAAGGTGGAGATGGACGTGACGAACGCGCCGAGCAGGTAGGTGTCGCTGGAGCTCGACGCGGTGATGGTCGCAGACGAATCACCAGCCGCAAGCTGCGCCTTCACGTCCACCACGTCCATGTCGACGCCAGCCATGCTAGCGGCGCCGCCGGTGAGACGCGGCAGGTCACCCGCGTTGGACACGGCAGTGCCAAGGTAGCTGCGCGTGCTGTTGAAGAAATTCGTCGCCGGGTTGACGGCGTTACTGAGCGTAGCGCCATTGAAGACCAGGGAGTCGCCGGTGTGCTGCTGCTCACCCTCGTAAGCGACCACCCCGAGCTTGGCGTCGAAGCCGGCATTCGGCACGACGAAGCCAGATAGAGCGGCGGTCGCGGGGTTACCGTTGCTGACCAGGTCCAAACCGTCGAAAATCGTCAAATTTCGCGGAGGATCCGTGGGCAATGAGTAGAGGACGACCACGACCCAGGCCACCATCGGGTCCTCGTTGTCGAGGCCATTGAGCGCAATCGAGCCGATGTCACTGACGCGATAGGCACCCTCCCCGCCAGCGGTGAGCAGACTCGTGATGTCGGCCGTCGACTGGTACCAGCGGTTCGCGCCGCGAGCGACGAAGACCTGGTCGTCGGCAGGCACGTTGGTGTTCACCCCGCCCGGCGGCAGGACGCTCACGGCGGGATCCGTCGACATGTTGCCCGCCAACAGCCCCGCCCAGTAGATGCGCGCGTAGGTGATGGTGGCGCCGGCGGGAATGTCGAGCACGGCCGTGCTGCGTGCTTGCGCGGCCGTGATGGCGTTGCTGGCCGTAGCCTGACCGTCAACTGGAGAGTCCGAACGCCAGAAGATGTCCGGCGATGTGTCGTCCAGCTCGCCTTGCCGGTTGTTCGGCACGTTCGGGCACGTGGCGGTGCTGCCGGCGAGGGGCGCCGGAATCACGACGTTCTCGGCGCATTCGAAGCCGACGGTGTTGCCGAAGATGACGAAGTCACCCTTCTGGTCGACCTGCTTACGCAGCGTGGGGGCGGCATGAGCGGTGCCGGCAGCGGCCCCCAGTGAAAGAGCGATCAGGCTGGAAAATAAGCTATTTTGTCGCATGGCGGCTCCTGATCACTCCGAGTACGGCTGTCCGTCCTTCTCGAGTATGTGAAATTCGACGCGACGGTTGTTTTGGCGACCGGCGTCGGTGTCGTTGCTGTCGATGGGCTTGGTCATGCCGAAGCCCTGCGAGCTCAGGCGGCTCTTGGCCACGCCGTGATCGGTGAGCCACTTCATCACTGAAGCGGCGCGGCGACGGCTGAGCTCCAGGTTGTGCGCGGCGCCGCCGCGATTGTCGGTGTGGCCCTCGACGCCCAGCTTGGTGAACTCGGAATGTTCGTTCAAGAGCGCGAGCACCGCGTTCAAGATGCGATCGCTCTCCGGACGAATCTTGGCGCTGTTGTTCTCGAACTCCACGCGCTCCAAGATCTTGATCTGACCCTGTTCGACGCGGGCCGCCGGGCAGCCATTCTTCTTCGGGTCCGGATCCTTGGGCCCGGGCGCGGTGGGGCAAGCGTCCTCGGGATCGAAGATGGTGTCGTTGTCCGTGTCCTTCGGGGGCGGGCAGCCGTTGGTCGTGGGATCCGTCGTGCGAATACCGGGATCGTTCACGCACGCGTCTTCGTCGTCGAAGATGCCGTCCTTGTCGGTATCGGGGCGCGGGCAGCCGTTCTTCTGCGGATCTTCGCTCTTGATGCCGGGCTCGTCGGGGCAGGCGTCGTCGACGTCGAGGATGCCGTCCTTGTCGCGATCTCCGGGCAACGGACAGCCGTTCTTCTTCGGATCATCGCTCTTGACGCCGGCTTCGTCGGGACACGCATCGTCGCGATCGAGGATGCCGTCTTTGTCGCGATCGGCGGGCGGCGGCGCCGGCGGCAGCACCAGCGGCTCTTTCTTCGGCTCCGGCGCCCATTCGAGCGAGAGCAAGCCACGCACCTGGGGAGCGCCGAAACCGCGCGTCAACCCCGGGCCCACGCCGGCGCCCAACCGCACGTCGTCCGTCACCTTGTAGTGAGCACCGAACAACAGCTCGAAAGGCGTCTCGCGCTTGGAGAAGAAGGCGTCGCCGCTCGTCACCACCGTGGAGCCGAACAGCTCCGGCCCGAGCACCAGCTTGCCGTCATTGCTGCGGTAGCCGATGGCGGCGGCCACCACGGCCTCGGTGCCTCGAGGCGAGCCGTTGAAGCCGGCGTCATTGGCCCGGTACAACACGCCAAGCTTGGCGGAATAAGCCAGGTTGCCGATGTCACCCGCGAGCAACAGCCGCGGCAGCACGCGTACCTTGCCGTCGCTGGCGAAGGCAGCCTGGCTACCAGTGGGGGCGAACACCGCGACACCGGCGGCCAGCGAAAACGGCGAGCGATAGCTGCCCAGCAAGCGCACGTCGGCGGCGAGCCGAAGATCGCCGATGTTCGCGTCTTCTGCGGCCTCGACCTTGGTGCCTTGCACGGTCCCGCCCTCGCCGGCCTGGTAGGCCAACAGGGGCAAGCTCACACCGAGGCGCAGACGGTCCCACAGCACCACACTACCGCCCAGATGCACGAACAGCTGATGCTCGATGATGTCCTTCAGCTCGTCGCCGTCACGGTTGTAGAGGACCAGCGGCTTTTCGCTGAAGTCGCCGGTGGCGCCCAGCATGAGTCGACCGTGGCCGCGCATATCCAGCGAATCTGCCGCAAACCAGTCGCTTCCGCGCTCGGCCGGATCGAAGCGATTGATGGCAAAACCCGCGTTTTGGGCGCGCGCAGTGGTGGGAATCAGGGCAAGTAACGCCAGGGCACAAGCGGCCCGGCGCGGCGAAGCAAGCAACATAGGAACGAGCAGCGTAACTGATTCTCCGCAGCGCGTCACCCTTCCGACAACAACGCGAGCTCGGCCCCTTCCTGACGAGTCGCCATGTGTGCGCGAGCTTCTATCAGTGTCATTGAATTTCCGAGCGCGGCCACGAAGTCGTTCAGCTCGCCGCGCATGCGAATCAGGTGCCGCATTCGCTCTGCGCTCGTGACGCCGGGAGCGTTCTTGGGCCACGCCGACCACACCTTGGCCGCGCGTACGAACAGGCGTTGATAGGCCGAGCACTCGAAGCGCAGCGCCAGCTGATCCAAGAGCAGGTGCGGAATTCCGCTGCCCAGCAGCCGTTGCAGGGCCGCGTTCACGAAGCTCATCGACAAGCTTTGGTTGGCGCTCGGTAGGGGGTGAATGCGGACGAAGCCGTGGTGAAATGCACCAAGGGCCGCCAGAGCCGCGGGAACGTTGCCTTCCGCCTCGGCGGCCTGAACAGCGTGCAACTCGCGCAAAAGTGCCTCGAAATGCGCCGCTTGCAGTGGTCGCGGTGGAAGAAACCAAGGCCGGGCCTCGCTTGCCACTTCATTATCAGCGCGCGCCCTCACCACTCGCCCCAGGTCGAGCTCGCCGCTCTCCAGCTGTCGGTCGTCGCTCAAGGCGCCCGGGTCGTCGACGCTCTCGGACAGCAGCTGCCAATAGCTCAGCCCTCCCAGCAGCGGCACGCTGACGCGAGCGCCGCTGGTCAGGACCGTTTCGGCTCCGCGACGCTCGAGCCCGCTCGGCACCTCGTAGAACGTACCCGGCTCCGGACGTTTGCGACCCAGCAGGCTCGCCGGCAAGTAAAACGAGCTGCGGGCGTCCGCGTCGCTCGTGCCCAGCAAGAGCAGCTCGTGCAGCTCGAGCAAGAGCGCGCGCAGCTCCTCGACGTTACCCGGCAGACCGCGTTCGTCGAGCCGCGCCCTGACGGCGCAGGAGTTGCGCCAATACGAGCGAACGACCTCGTACGGCGAGCCCGGAAAACGCACGATTTCGGCGGCGGGCAAGCGCGCCTCCAGCTCGGCCACCGCCTGCGGCGCGAACACGACGCGAGAAAACGCCTGCGCCATGAAGCTTTCGCACTGATTGCCCAGCTCGATGGTCAGGCGCGAATAGCGGCAGGGCAGCTGCGCGAACACCGCGCGCAACTTGGCAAAGTCGAAGCCCACGAACGGCAACCGCGCCCCCGACGGCAGCTGGACCGCAACGCCATCGGCCGTGCGCACGACCTCGGCGCCGGGCGGCGCCACCAGCTCGTCCTGGATCTCGGGTTGGAAGCGGCACCGCGGAGAATCGAACAAATAGCCATCGCCATCGGCGGCTTTGGCGGTGGCCTCCACGAAGGCTCGATAAGCGGCGAGACGCGCGTCGTTCATTGCAAGGCTTCGCGCAGACCTGCTTCGCTGGCCGGCACGAGCTGGAACCCGGCCGGCGCCTCCGCCGCAGAGGCCGGATAGGGCAGACCCAAGTAGCGCTCGACGATTTCGTCGAGCTTGTCCCACAGGGCGCGCGACCCGGGTCGCAGGCCGCGCACCACGCACAGCCCCGAGGGCGCGGTGGCCACGATCTTGACCTGTAGCTCCGGCCGATATTCGCGCAAAATATCGACGACTTTCCAAACGTCGCCCACCCAAAAGCTGCTGCGCCGCTCGCGGCTGGCCGACAGCGGCGTGATCGGCAAGCAGTCGTGAAACACCACCACCGCATTCGGCTCCGACCAAGCCTCGACGTTCATGAAATCGCGCAGCGCGTACTCGAACAGGTGCATGCCGTCGATGAACGAGAGATCCAGGCGGTGCGCTCCCAACACCTGCTCCCGCGAGCGCTGCTCGAAGAAGGCGTCGCTGGTCTCGTGAAAAACGCGCGCGTTGGGCGGCAGTAAATCGCGCCGCAGCTTCGAAGCATCGGGATCGATACCGATCGCCCGCTCGGCGGCGTGCGCGAAGCCCAGCGTCGCGCCGGTCTCGACGCCAATCTCCAAGTAGCTGCGCGGCCGCAAGACCTCGTGGAGGCGACGGAGCACGTCGCGGTACGGTGGACCAGGAAAGCGCAAGCTGGCCAGCGCCCCCTGCGCGCCGGGAAAGTCCGGAAAGCGCTCGAGCACCTCCAACAGCAGCTCGCTCGCGTACGCCGCGTCGCCCAGGTGCTGAGCCATCTGGGCGCGATAGAAGAGCGCAGCCAGGTGCTCCGGGTGTTGCACCAGCACCGCGTCCACCAGCCCGAGCGCTCGCGCGTGCTCGCCCTGGCCGAATAGCGCCGCCGCTCGACACAGCCGCAGCGCCGGCTCGGCGGCGTGGACACCGTCAGGGTGCGACTCGCAGATCGCCGCGGCGTAGTCGGGGCTTCCGACCCGCAACGCATGCGCCGCCAGCAGCACCAAATCGGCCACTTGCAAGCCGGCCAAGGCGCTCTGCAACGCCTCAGGCGAGGAAAGATATTCGGGTCGGGCGGTCACGCCGACGAAACTTAGCAAATCCACCGCGGGCGCCGGGTCGTACTGATGACGAGAGCCGTGGAAAAACCGAAAACGCCCGTCATTTGCGACGTCGAGCTGCCGCAAGACCGCGCGCTACGGCGGACCGGCGAGCGATTGATAGGTGCGGTGACCGACCTGCCGCTGCGCTACGCCCCCTTTTTCGCGCGGCTTGCCCAGCTGTGGGAAGCCCCCGAGGAGCTGGTGGTGAGCGAGCTAACACGAGCCAATGACCCGAGGTGTTGGCAAAGGTCGTTGTTGCCGGGGTTGAGGACGTTCGACCTCAGGCTCGGCCCGGGGGGCGAGCGAGGCCGGGCGCGACTCTTGCGTTTCGCGCCCGGAGCGCGCTTTCCGAAGCACCGGCATCACGGCAGCGAGAGCGTGCTGGTCTTGGAGGGCAGCTACGCCGACGGCGAGGGACGAGAAGTCGGTCCTGGGCAGCTGCAAACCATGCCTGGAGGCAGCGAGCACGAGCTCGTCATCCTCGGGCCCACGCCGTGCATCGCCGCCGTGAGCGAGCGTGGGCTGGAATTCACCGGGCCGCTGTTGCGCTGGGCTAGCAAGCTGCTCGGCTAGCCCGTCGCGCGGGCGTCGTCACAAAGGAGGCAAGCCGGGGCGCCGCCCGATACCGCTCAGCGCGGAAGCGCCGACCCCGAGCGGAGCCAACGCCTGCATGTTGAGCGCGTCGATGCGATAGCTCCAAACCTCGTTTTCGACCTCGCTCTTGACGGTGAGCGCGCTCGTGACCCGCTGCGGCCCACTCAAGCGGAATTTGTCGAGCTGAATGCCGTTTTCGCTGGCGGACGCGCGCAAGAGTGGGTTCTTGAACACCGTCTCGACGATGCGCCCGGTATCGATCCAGAGCCGAAAATGGTGCTTGTCGGGCAGCGCCGCCAGCGCGGACTGATGAGCGGCGTCGTCCTTCAGCGTGCGGTCGCCCTTCGAGAACGCCGCCTCCGCGCGATCGCACAAGGCGTTTCCGCCAGCGGTGATGAACAGGTGCTTGTCGAAGAATTTGACGCGCAAGCTGACCGGTAGAGGCGCCCCGCGCGGCGTGAGCGCGAAGCCTGGACCGTCTTCGGTCACGGTGGCTTCGCGGATCGAGGGCAAAATCTTTTGCTTCAGCTGCGCGGCCAAGCGCTTGTACTCGGTGTCGTCCTTCAGCTGCATGACCCAAGTCGCGTTGAAGCGCGCGGCGGCTTCCGGTCCCTGCGCGAACGTCGCCAGGTCGAGCGTCACGTCGGCGGGGGCGAGCAGCGCCAGAACCGCTTCGTCACCGAGCCCGTCGACCAACCGTGCGAGGGTGATGCCGAGCGTCTGCTCGATCTGCTGCAGGCCTTGCTCGGCTTGGCGTTTGGAGCGCGGATCGGCCGCTTCCAGCTGCTCGAACAGCAGCTTTTGCACGTCGGCGCCGGTCATTTTCGTCTGCGTTTGAAAGCCCGCGTAGGCAAACGTCTCGACCGGCAAGCGGTTGGCGAGCTCGAGCTTGCTGGGCGCTTGGTAGGTCGAAGCCTTCGGTAGCTTGCTGCCGATGATGCGCCCGGTCAGGCTGGTGACGAAGCCGGCGGACTTGACCGTCAACATGCCGGTGAGCGGGCCCGCCGGCTTGAAATAGCTGTCGACGAATTCCTTCACCTTCGCGTCGTCGATGCTCGAAAAAACCGTCGGATCCAAGAAGGCGGTCAGGCGCGCGTTGGCGTCGAAATCTTTCGCAGCGGTCTGAAAAGATGGGTTGGCATCGACAGCGGCCGCGCCTTGCTCGAGAACTTTGGCCAAATCGGCCACGAAGGGCTCGCTGCCGAAGCTGAGTAGCTTTTTGTCCGGGAACCAGACGAGCACTTCTTTGCCGCTGCCCAGCTCGGCGTCGGCCAAGCCCTTGAGCAGCACGTCTTGTCCGACGCTGGACGACAGCTGTTTGCGCGTCAGCTGATAACGCTTGCCGGTCTGGCCGACGGCGCCCGACGCCACGAAGCGCGTGGACTTGAGCAAAGCCTCCACCGGCTCGGCGCTGGCAAAACCGATGGCAAACGCGACCTCCGGCTGCGTGGCGAGCTTGCGACCGCCCACACCCATGGTGCGCGAAGAGACCAGAAACGCGCGCGCGTCGTCGAGCGAGATATCGAAGGCTTTTGCCACCGAATCGGCGGTGTCGTCGAACATGCGCTTGTCGTCGCGCAGAGACGTGTCCAGGTACTCGACGTCTTTGAAGTCGACCAACAACTTTGGCACGTTCGAGATCTGGATCAGCATCTCGGAATCGCGCGGCATGGTGGCCGCCATTTGCGGCGCGCCGCCGCTCGAGAAAAACAGCAGGTACGCGCCAATGGCGCTGCTCACCAAGAAGACCAGCAGCACGCCCACCAAACCGACGATCAGCAGCGTGCGACTGCTCTTCTTTTCTTCGGGAATGGTCTTGCGCGCACCGCCAGGTGACATGGCGGGCGCGGGCGGTCCGTAGCCCGCGCCGGGCGCGGTGGGGCCGGGGCCGTAGCCGGGTGCAGTCGGACCGGGACCATACCCGGGCGCGGTCGGACCGGGGCCGTAGCCCTGCGGCGGCGCGCCGTAACCGCCAGCTTGCGGCGGCGGGCCGTAGCCCGGTTGTTGTGGTGGCGGGCCGTAGCCGGGTTGCTGCGGCGGCTGACCGTAGGCACCCGCTTGTGGAGGCTGACCGTAGGGCTGCTGCGCAGGCGGAGCGTAGCCAGGGGGCGGCGCGGCCGCACGTTGCGCGAGCGCTTGCGCGAACGCGGGGATCTGATTCAGCTGCCACCACTGGTTCTGACCGACCGGGCACACACCGGCTTGCACGAGCTCGCCCGACTGAATCATCTGGACGATGCGGGCTTCCTCGTACGGTCCTTCGGGCGCGCCACCGCGGTTCAAATAGAACATAAGCCGAGCAGAGTAGACCGACCCGGCGAGCGGTTCAATCGACGTAGCTCCGCGTGATCCCTCCCGTTTTGTCTCGAGTGTCGCGGGCGCCGCCGATTGGCGTACTCTAAGTCTCGTCTATCCCACGGCTGGCGGTTGCCACTGCCGACGGGCTCGGTCGCGTATGGACTCGTTCAGCAACGGTCAACGGAAGGTGCTGGAACAAGTCGCCAGCGGCGTTCCCCTGCCCAAAGTGTTGAACGCGCTCGCGAAGCTGATCGAGGCCCAGGCGCCAGGCGTGTTGTGCGGCATCCTGCTCGTCGATGCAGAGCGACGCACTTTGCATCACGCGGCCGCGCCCAGCTTGCCTAGCGAGTACACGGCCGCGTTCGACCGCGCCGCCTTCGGCCCCCACGCCGGCCCTTGCGGCGCCGCCGACGGCCTCGGCGAGCGAGTAATCGTCGAGGAGGTCGCAACACACCGCTACTGGCAAGCGCACCGTGACCTCGCGCTTCGGCATGGCCTGCAGACTCGTTGGCCCACCCCAATTTTCTCGGCAAAGCGCGAGCTGCTAGGCACCTTCGCCTTGTACTATCGTGAGCCGCGCCAGCCGAGCGCATTGGAGCAATCTTGGGTCGACATGGCCTCTTCGCTCGCCGCCATCGCCATCGAGCGCGACCGCTCGGAGCGAGCACTGCGAAGCAGCGAAGACCGAGCCGAGCGTCTGGCGCAGCTCTATTCGGCGTCGACCGCCATCGAGCAAGCGCTGCTCGCGAGCGAACAGCGCTTGCGGGTGCTGAACGAGCTCGGCGACGCGATGCGCGCCACGTCCAATCCGGACCGAGTCTTGCCCGTGGCACTAGAGTTGCTGGGGCGACACCTGGGCGTGTCGCGATGCGCCTATGCCAACATCGAGGCCGACGGCGACCACTACAGCGTGCCGCATGACTACACCAACGACTGCCCCAGTATGGTCGGCAGATATCGACTTTCCGACTTGAACCCTTTGCGCGAGCGAAGGCCCGATCCGTGGGTGGTGAGCGACGTGGACGCGGCGGGTGTGCACCCGGCGGGGGCCCAGCGCTACCGCACACTGGGCGTCAGAGCGTTCGTCTGCTGCTCGCTGTATCGAGAGGGCACGCGACGCGCAATGATGGTGGTGCACGACCGGGTGCCACGTGACTGGACGCCGGACGAGGTGGCCCTAGTCCAGGAATTCGTCGAACGCTGCTGGGCGACCATCGAACAGCGGGGCGCGGAAGCCAAGCTTCGCAAGAGCGAGGCCCTGCTCAGCATGGCGAGCCGCGCCGCCAAGCTGGGTGGCTGGATCCTCGAGCTGCGAGAGCCTCGCGTCATTTGGTCGGACGAGGTTTGCGCCATTCACGAAGTGGAAGTCGGAACCGAACCGACGTTGGAGGAGGCGATCAACTTCTATGCGCCGGAGTACCGGGGGCGCGTCCGCGACGCGGTGCATGAATGCGTGACGATCGGCAAGCCCTTCGATTTCGAAGCGCAGCTGCTGACCGCCAAAGGGCGGAGGCTCTGGGTGCGCGCCGTCGGCTACGCCGAGCGCGACGCGACCGGGTCCGTTTCACGCATCCTGGGCGCGTTTCAAGACATCGGTGAGCGGCAGAAGCTCCAAGAGCAACTGCGCCAGTCGCAAAAGATGGAGGCCATAGGTCAGCTCGCGGGGGGCGTGGCTCACGACTTCAACAATTTACTCTCGGTAATTCTCGGCTATTCGGTGTTGACCGCCGACAGCCTCGCCCCGGGCCACAAGCTGCGCGCCGACCTCGACGAGATCACGAGGGCGGCCGAGCGCGCTTCGGAGCTGACCCGCCAATTGTTGGCGTTCGGACGCAAACAAGTGTTGCAGCCGCGAGTCATCGACTTGAACCACACGGTGACCAAGTTGCGCAACATGCTTCGTCGCGTCCTGGGTGAAGACGTCACCCTGTCGATCGTCGCCTGCGACGACCTGGGCAAAGCGCTGGTCGATCCAGGACAGGTGGAGCAAGTTTTGTTGAATCTCGTCGTCAACGCGCGCGACGCGATGCCCAACGGCGGCACCCTCACGATCGAGACCGACAATGTCGTGCTCGATGCGGCTTACGCCGAGACCCACTCGAACGTAGCGGCCGGCCCGTACGTGACCTTGACCGTGACCGACACGGGCGTGGGCATGGACGAACCGACCCTCGCTCGGATTTTCGAGCCATTTTACACCACCAAAGAGCAAGGCAAAGGCACGGGCCTCGGGCTGTCCATGGTCTGGGGCATTGCCACCCAGAGCGGGGGCCACGTCTCGGTCGACAGCAAGCCGGGCAAAGGGGCGACGTTCACCGTCTATTTTCCGCGCGTGGACGCCCCGCTCGACGAGGTACCGCCGGCGCCGGAAGAGGCGTCTTCGCTGCGCGGCATGGAGACGATCCTCTTGGTCGAGGACGACGAGTCGGTGCGCGGCCTGCTGCGCTCGATCCTGAGTCGCAACGGCTACCAGGTGGTGGAGGCTCAGAACGCCGGCGAGGCCTTTCTGTTGTGCGAGCGGCACCAGGGCAAGCTGCACTTGCTCCTGACTGACGTCGTCATGCCGCGGATGAGCGGGTTCGAGCTAGCAGAGCGAGTAGCCCCCCTCAGGCCAGAGATGAAGGTGATTTACCTTTCAGGGCACGCGGAAGGCGCCATCGGGCATCACGGCCTGGCCACCCCTCGCCTATTCGTGCTCGAAAAACCGATCACCCCCGATGCACTGCTACACAAAGTCCGAGAAGTGCTCGACGCGAAGTAGCGCATTGTTTCTGGCTAGAGCTCAGTGGCGACGCCGGCCCGGCGCGCGGCCGAACCAGCCGTCACTCGGGCAGTGCGTACACGATCTGCACCGTCGTCGTCACGGTCAGCTCGCCGCGCTCGACCGGCGCCGAGGAGTCCATTTTGGCCATCGCGAACATGGGCACGGGGCCGCCGCCGCCGCCGTCGACCTCGGTGATTGAAACCGCGGGGCCAAGCTTCAGGCCGGCCAGCTGCGCCAGCCGCTCGGCTCGGTCACGTGCGTCCGCCACCGCTTTCTTGCGGGCTTCGGCCTGGAGCGGCGACGGATCTTCGAGCTCGAAGCGGATGCCGTACAGCTGGTTGGCTCCAGCGCTGGTGGCGGCGCTGAGCACCTTACCGGCGGCGTCCAAGTTACGGATCGTCACTTCGACGTTGTTCGTCGCGGTGTAAAAGCCTTGCGGCAACTTGACGAGGGGAGCGGCCGGAGCCTCGGGTTTTACCGGCGCCGCCACTGATTTCGACTTGCCCGCGGGCGCGACTGCGGGCGCCATGGTCGGCGCGACGGCGGGGGCGGCCGCCGGCGCCATCTCCGGGCGGGGCGACTCGTAGTTGCGCTCGAAGTTGAGCGAAATCGTCGAGGTGCGCACGTCGGCATCCGCGACGCCGGCTTGCTTCACGGCCGCGATCACCGCCGCCATCCGTTGATTCACCTCGCCGATCGCCTCCTCCGCCGTGCCGGCTCGCGCCTCGACCCCAATGGTGCCCCGCGCCACGTTCGGCTTGCCACTCGCCTTGCCGACCCCGTTGACGCTGATACCGCGCACCGGCGCGTTCACGGCCGGCGCCGCGCTGTTCACGACCGTCTGCGGCGTGCAAGCCGCGACGCCGAGAAGTCCCATCGAAACCAGCACGGTACGAGCAAAGAAGGCAGAACAAAGGGTTCGCATGGCCCACGCTTGGAACGCCCACCGCGGGCTGTCAAGGCGCAGGAACGGACCACAAATAAACGCGGTGCGGCGGCTTCATGGCGACGTTCACGGTAATGGCTCTCGTAGGGGCAAAACTTCCCATGTCGTGCATGTTCGACACGATGCGCGCGCCGGGCGGAAGCTCTCGCAACAGCTTGGGCAAAAGGCGCAAATTGACCTCGGGCCAAAGAAACAACATGACTACGGTCGCGCCGTGCAGGTCGGTCACGAACAAATCCTGGGTCAGAAAATCGATTCGATTGGCGACGCCGGCGCGGGTTGCGTTCTCGCGGGCTCGACGCACGAGCTTCGGATCGATGTCGACGCAAACGCCGCGTGCGCCGCTGCGCTTCACCGCCTCGATGACGACGCGGCCGTCACCGCAACCCAAGTCGTAAACGACGTCGCTTGGCCCCGGTTGTCCGAGCGTGATCATCGCGTCGATCGCGCGCGCGGACGACGGCTCGTAGGGCACGTCGGGCTCGCGCGCGGGCCGGTCGCGATCGATCTGCTGCCACGCCGCCGGGACGTCCGGATACGCGCAAGCCGTCGAAGCGAACGCCAACGCCATACCCCAAACGCGCAGCCATCCAAGCCGAAGCGCGCTCACGGGGTTGCTCGAGCCGTCGCTGCTCTTTTGGGGGCTGGGGCTAGTCCAGGCTCTGCTGATTCCGCCTCGAACACCGCTCGCAAGACCTTGGCCGTCGCCGTCTTCGAGCGCGCCACGACGCGCGGAGCCGCCGCTGCCACCACGCTGCCGCCGCGCTCGCCGCCTTCGGGGCCGAGCTCCAGCAAGAAGTCGGCCCCGGCCATGACCTCCGGATGATGCTCGATGACGACGAGCGTGTCGCCGCGTTCGACCAGGCGCGAGAGCACGCTCATCAGCTTTGCCACGTCGGCCATGTGCAGCCCCGTCGTCGGCTCGTCGAGCACGTAGAGAGTGGCGCCCTGGGTGGCGGTTTGGGTCAACTCGGCCGCCAGCTTCAAGCGCTGCGCTTCGCCGCCCGAAAGCGTGTGCGAGCCTTGGCCGAGCGCGATGTAGCCGGCGCCCAAATCGCACAAGGTGCGCAGCGGCGCCGCCACTTTCGGGTGATTTTCGAATATTCGCACGGCATCTTCGGCCGTCAGCTTCAGCACGTCGCCGATGCTGCGATCCATGTAGCGCACCTCCAACGTGCGCGGCTCGAAGCGCAAGCCATCGCAGGTCGGGCAAGCCGACACCACGTCCGGCAAGAAGCTCATCTCGTGCGTGATGGCGCCTTGACCTTCGCAGGTCGGGCACTGGCCACCGCGACCGGTGTTGAACGAGAAGCGCGAAGCCTCGAAGCCTCGAAGCTTGGCGTCGGGCGTCGCGGCAAAGATGCGGCGGATGTGGTCCCAGATGCCGAGGAACGTCGCCGGCACCGAGCGCGGCGTCCGCCCGATCGGCGACTGATCGACCGACACCGCGCGCTTCAAGCCGGCGACGCCGGTCAGCGTCTTGAACGTGCCTGGCGCTTCCGTCACGAGGCCCAGCTGCTGCTTGAGCGCCGGGAGCAGCACCTTGCGTACCAGCGTGCTCTTGCCGGAGCCGCTCACGCCCGCCACGACCGTGAAGCGACCGAGCGGCACCGAGACGTCGACGCTCTTCAAGTTGTGCGCGCTCGCGCCCGTCAGCAGCAAACGCTCGTGTTTGGCCGGAATCGGCAGCGGCTCGCGCAAGAGCGGCGGCGACGACAGGGCTCGCCCCGTAGGCGAATCGGGGTGCGCGCACACCAGGTTGGGCGCGCCCGCGGCGACGATTTGCCCGCCGCGCGAGCCACCTCCCGGTCCCAGATCGATGAGGTAATCGGCGGCGCGAATGGTCTCGGAGTCGTGCTCGACCACCACCACCGTCGAGCCCAGGTCGACCAAGCTGCGCAAATTGGCAATCAGCCGGCCGGTGTCGCGCGGGTGCAGCCCGATCGTCGGCTCGTCCAGCACGTACAACGCGCCGGTCAGCCCCGCGCCGAGCTGCGCGGCCAAGCGCAACCGTTGCATCTCCCCGCCCGACAACGTCGCCGCCGAGCGATCGAGGCTCAAGTAGCCGAGCCCGACTTGCACCAAGAAGCGCACACGGCGCAACAGCTCCGACAAGATCGGCGCCGCGACGCGCTCGCGGTCACCCGTGACGCGCAACGCTTCGAGCCGTCCCAGCAAGCTCTCGACCGAGCGAGCGACGATTTCGTGATAATGCTCGCCGTCGAAGCGGGCCGCGCGCGGAATGGGCGACAAGCGCGCGCCGTGGCAATCCGGACAGATGACTTCCGGAGCCGCCACCTCCACCGCTTTCCGCCCGCGCTTCTTGGTCGGCTCGATCGTGAGCACGCCTGAGCCCTCGCAGGTCTCACAGCGCCCCTGCTTGGTGGCGAACGAAAACCAACGCGGATCGAGCTCGGGCGCCGAGAAGCCGCACTTCGGGCAAGCGCTTTGGAGCGAGAAGAGCTGCTCTTTTCCTGAATTGTTTCGCGTTTTTACCGAACCGGCACCCAGCTTCAGCGCCCGCTCGAAGTCTTCGCGAACGAGGCGCTTCGGGTCGATCTTGTCCACCACGACCAAGTCGATGGTGTGCTCTTTGGTCTTGGCCAAGCGCGGCGGGTCACTCGTCTTGACCAGCACGCCGTCGCAATAGGCTTGGGCGATGCCGGCGCGCTCGGCCGCGGTGAACACGTCCAAGTACGTGCCCTTGCGCGCCTGCACGGCAGGGGCGAGCAGGGCGTAGCCGGCTTGGCTGCGCTTCAAGTTGGCGAACACGGCGTCGGGCGTGGTGTTCGAAATGGCTTCGTCGTGATCGGGGCAATGCAAGACGGCCAGCTTGGCGAACAACAGCCGCAAGTAGTGCGCCACCTCCGTGACGGTGGCGACGGTCGATTTGGCGCCAGCGCGCGTGGTGCGCTGCTCGAGCGCGATGGACGGCGGCACACCCGTCACGCGATCGACGTCGGGGCGCGGCATGGTCGGCAAGAACTGGCGCGCGTACGGCGTGAGCGTCTCCAGAAAGCGCCGCTGCCCTTCGGCGAACACGACGTCGAACGCCAGCGAGCTCTTGCCCGAGCCGCTCGGCCCCGTAACTACGCTCAGCTTGCCGTGCGGGATGTCGACCGACACGCCCTTCAAGTTGTGCTCGCGCGCGCAGACCACGCTCAGGCTGCGCGTCTCGCCAGCACCGCCTAGGCCCGTCTTGCCCCTGACTCTGCCCTTCTTCCCTGGCTTTACTAACCCCTGACCCTTAACCCCTGACCCCTCACCACCGGCGAAATAGTCGTGCAGCGCGGCCGCCGTCTTGGAGTCGGGGCTCGAGAGGTCACGCGGTGGGCCCACCGCGAGCAGCTGCCCGCCGCGGGTGCCGGCGCCGGGCCCCAAATCAATCACGTAGTCGGCGTTGCCAATCACGTCCAAATCGTGCTCGACGACCAGCACGCTGCCGCCGGCGGTGACGATGGCCGAGAGGGCTTGCAGCATCTGCTTCACCTCGTCGGCGTGCAGCCCGGCGCTCGGCTCGTCCAAGATCAAGAGCGCGCCCCGCAGCTCTTCGGAGAGTGTACGCGCCAGCTTCAAGCGTTGGGCCTCGCCGCCCGACAGCGTGGTCAGCGGCTGGCCCACGCGCAGATAGCCGAGACCCAGCAAGGCGAGCGGCCCGAGCGCCCGCTGGATGGGGGCCTCCGAACGAAACGTGGCCAGCGCTTGCTCGACCGTCATGCTGAGCACGTCGGCGATGCTCACGCCGTCGCGCTCGATGGCCAGCACCTCCGGCTTGAAGCGCAGCCCTTGGCACACCGGGCACACCAGCCGCACGTCCGCCAAGAACTGCATCTCGACGGTCTCGAAGCCTTCGCCCGAGCAAGCGTCGCAGCGCCCGCCCTCCACGTTGAACGAGAAATGCGAGGCGGTGAGCCCGCGCGCCGCCGCCGCCGGCACCTTTCCGTAAAGCGTGCGCACGGCGTCCCAAGCCTTGGTGTAGGTGGCGGGGTTACCGCGCGACGTGCGGCCGAGCGGCGATTGATCGACGAGCGCCACCCGTTTCAGCGCCGCTTGCCCGCTCAGCGACGTGAAGGCACCGGGCAGCTCTTCGTCGAAGTCTCCGAAATGGCGCGCCAGCGCGCGGTACAAAATGTCGACCGAAAGTGTGCTCTTGCCCGAGCCACTGGGCCCCGTGATGGCGCACACCACGCCCAGCGGTACGTCGACGTCCACGCCCCGCAAGTTGTTGGCGGTGGCGCCGCGTAACTGCAAAAAGCCGGTTGGCGTCCGCACTGCGTCCGCGCGCCGAGCGACCCCGGCCAGGGCGCGCGCCGTCGCACCGTTGCCCAGGCGCGCGGCCTCGGGCGTGCCGTCGAACACCACGCGCCCACCCGCCGCGCCCGCGCCGGGGCCCAGCTCCAAGACTCTATCGGCGGCGGCGATCAAGCCGGGGTCGTGCTCGACGACCAGCACGATGTTGTTGCGCTCCGAAAGCTCACGCACCATTTCCGCCAGCGGCGGCACGTCGCTCGGGTGCAGGCCCACGCTGGGCTCGTCCAGCACGAACAGCGCGTTGTGCAGGGACGTGCCGAGCGCCGCGGTCAAGGTCACCCGCTGCGCTTCTCCGCCCGAAAGGGTGCGCGCTTGCCGATCCAAAGTCAGGTAGCCGAGCCCGACGCGGTCCAAATACGTGAGCCGGCTCACCAGCTCTCGTCGCGCCAGATCACCCTGGGCGCTCTGGGTCTTCAAGGCTTCGATGCGCGTCCGCGCTTCGCCGATCTCGAGCGCGTGGTAGTCGGCGATGCTGAGGCCGCCCACGCGATACGACAGCGCGGTCGCGTTCAGCCGGCGCCCGCCGCAAGACGCACACGGATCGTACGAACGGTAGCGCGCGAGCAAGACGCGCACGTGCATCTTGTACGTCTTCGTCTCGAGCCACTTGAACCAGCCGACGACGCCCGGAAACAAGCCCTTGTGCCAGCTGCCATCACCCTCGAGGATGAGCTTCTGCTGCGCCGCGCTCAGGCTTTGGAACGGCACGTCGCTGGGAATGCCGTGACGTCGGCACAGCTTCTTCAGCTCGGCACGCTCCCACTTGGTGGAGCCGCCGCGCCAAGGCCGCACCACTCCATCGTCGATGGAGCGCGTGGTGTCGGGAATCACCTTGGACAGATCCACGCCCAAAGTGCGGCCGAAGCCGCGGCAAGTGGGGCACGCGCCCACCGGCGACTCGTAGCTGAACAGCCCGGCGCGCGCGCCTTCCAGTGATTTGGCGCACTGGGGGCAAGCCAGCCCCCGCCGCAAGCCGTGCGTCGCGTCGCCCACGTGCAGCTGCAGAAAGCCGAAACCACGCTGCCAGGCGATCTCCACGGCGGCGGCGACCCGCGATTTTTCCGCGCCGCTGGCGATGCGATCGACCACGACGTCGAGGGAGCCGAGCTTGGCCGCGGCCGATGGCTTCAAGGTGTCGATGTCTTGCGCCTCGCCGGCCACGAGCAAGCGGCGGTAGCCGTCGCGCGTTAGCTGCTCGCGCACCTCCAAGTACTGCTCACGCCCCGCCACCGGTACGGCGTAGCTGATCATCAGCCGTTCACCGCTCGCCGCCTCGGCGACGCGCTCGGTGGCACGCGCGATGGTGAGCTCGACCCCGGGCAGCTCGTGATCGGGGCAAACCGCGATGGATTCGCGCAAGAACAGTGCGGCCAAGTACGGCTCGATGTCGGCCATGGTCGCCACCGTCGAGCGCGAGCTCTTCACCGGTGCGCGCCGATCGACCGCGATGCCGGCCGGCACCGGCTCGAGCCGCGTCATGGGTGGGCGTTCCAGCCGTTCCAAGAACTGGCGGGCGTAGGGGCTGAAGCTCTCGACGAAGCGCCGTTGGCCTTCGGCGTACAGGGTGTCCAAGGCCAGGCTGCTCTTGCCGGCGCCACTAACCCCTGTGATTGCGACGATTTGTCCCGGCTCCAGCGTGACGTCGACGCCCTGTAAATTGTGCGTCCGCGCGCCTTCGAGGATCGTCTTCTGCATCCGGGAGCGGGAACGTAGTGCCGGAGACGCGACCTGACAATGTTGCTCGCCCCCGGGGTGCATGGCTAAATGTGGCACCTTGAAAGCTCGCTCTTGGTCGGTGGTCGCGTGGCTTGCGTGCTCGTTACCGCTCCTGGGGTGCAGCAGCACCGAGGACACGAAGAGCGCGGGCGCCGCCGGCGCCGGCAGCTCCGGTGGCAGCGCCAGCACCTCCGGCGGCAGCTCCAGCGGCGACGCGCCTACCTGGTATGCCGACATCGCGCCGCTCGTCAGCGAGCATTGTCTAGGTTGTCACACCGACGGCGGCATTGCTCCCTTCAGCCTCGAGAGCTACGCGCTCGCCAAAATGTGGAGCGGCTCCTTCGACGGCGTGCTCCCGAGCCGCACCATGCCGCCGTTTTTGGCGGCCAACACCGCCGATTGCAAGCCCCGCTTCGGCTTCAAAGACGATCTACGGCTCAGCGACGAACAGATCGATCTTTTCAAGCGCTGGAACGAAGCCGGCAACCCCGAAGGCGATCCCAAGACGGCGGCGCCGTTGCCCAACCCGCCCGAGCGCGAGCTGACGGACGCCGAAGTCAGCACCAAGATCCCGGCGACCATCACCGTCAGCGGTCCGGGCGACAAATTCGTGTGTTTCTCGCTCACCCCCGATCTCAGCGCGCTGGCCGCCACCGGCGCCGCCGCCGCGCTGCTCGGCGATCACGTGCTGATCAACGCGGCGCAAGTCCACCCCGGCAACGATTCCATCGTGCACCACGTGCTGGTCTTCACCGACGAGGCGGGGCAGAGCGCCGCTCTGGCTGGTGACAAAGGCTACTACGACTGCTTCGGTGGCCCCGGGCTCGATGACCCGAGCCTGGTGATGGCGTGGGCTCCCGGCGCCACCCCGCTGATTGCCCCGGAAGGAGTCGCCATGGTCGTGCCGACCAAGGGTCGCTTGGTGATGCAGGTGCACTACCATCCGGCCGCCACCGAGCAGACCGACAGCGGGACATCACTGCAGCTGCGCGGCTACGGCAGCGGCATCCCGGACTACGTTTCCACCCTGCAGCTGATCGGCAACGCTCGCAACAAGGCGGGCGGTCTTCAACCGGGGCCGGACGACACCGGCGCCCCCGAGTTCCGCATCCCTGCGGGCGCAACCAACCACACCGAATCCATGCTCTTCACCATGCCCGCCAGCACGCCCGATTTCCGGCTGTGGGCGGTGGGCACGCACATGCACTACGTCGGCACCGACATGCGCATCGGCGTGACGCGCGCCAGCCCCGGCGGCGAGCCGGCCGACGAATGCCTGCTCGACACCCCGAAGTGGGATTTCGACTGGCAACGTGGGTACCGCTACGACGTGCCGATCGAGCAGGCGCCGCTAATCAAGGCCGGCGACGTGCTGAATCTGCGCTGCAACTACGACAACAGCATGCAGAACGCCAACGTCGCCAACGCGCTCGTCGAACAGGGGTTGAGCGAACCGCGGGACGTCGTTCTCGGCGAAGAGACGCTGGACGAGATGTGCCTCGGTATCTTCGGCTTCGCCCAAAAAGTCTCCGATCTGCTCAAGTAAGTCCGCCGAACGCTTGCTGAAAGCCGGGTCTGCCCGCATATTGCCGGCCCTCAGGACCCGGAGCGATGGCGGCAGACAAGAAGAAACCCGGCGGCGACCGGCTGATTTCGAAGAATCGCCGCGCCAGCTTCAACTACGAGCTGGGCGACGCCTACGAAGCCGGGCTCGTGTTGATCGGCAGCGAAGCACGCTCGCTCCGCGAAAACACCGCTGACCTGACCGACGCCTGGGTCGACATCGACGCCCGCAACGAAGCCTGGGTCAAGGGCATGCGAGTGCCGCCCCTCAAGCACGCCGCCTTCGGCCATGACGAGCGCCGCCCGCGCAAGCTGCTCTTGCATCGCGAGCAGATCGACAAGCTGCGCGGCTTGGTCGACCGCGACGGCATGACGCTCATCGTCACCAAGTGCTACATCAAGAGCGGCAAGGCAAAGCTGGAGTTCGCGATTGCGCGCGGCAAGAAGACGCACGACAAGCGCCACGCCTTGCGCACCAAGATGGCGGATCGAGAAGCCGAAGCGGCCGTGCGTCGGGGGCGCAAGGGCCCGTGAGCAACGACGCGCCGGCGGCGGCGCCGCCCGTCGCCCAACCCGTACCGCTGCAGCTGAAACGCGGCGGAGGCGATGCCTTCATCATCGAGCACAAGGCCGACTTCGTGACGCTGGCGTCGGTCGCGCCGTCGCCGCCCGGCTCCACGGTGGAAGCCACCCACACCGCCGGCGAGCGCAGCGTGACGGTGCGAGTGAAAGTACGCGGCTGCCGCCGTCAGCCACTGCCTGACGGCCGCGACGGCTTTTGCATCGACGGCCGCTTCGTCAGCCTCACTCGCGCCGACCGCGAAATCTTGTTCGGGTCTCAGATCGAGTCAAATTCGCGATCCACATCTGAAACATAGTTCGCGAACGAGACACAGAGCTGCACTCCAAGCGCTCGTAAGTGGCTGATATCGCGTGGCGGAACCGCTGGCACGTCCGGTGCAATACGGACAGGCAGGCGGCACTCGAATCTCCCTCCGCTACCTGCGTGGTTCTGTTTCCCGTTCCCTCCTTCTGTTGCCCTGTCGAGTGCCGCCGCCCCGTTCTCAGCGGCCGGGCGCCCCATCCCCTGGCTCCCGGACCGCTGTTCTTCTTCTCAATAGGCTGTAGCGCTTCCCTCGTTGCAGCCTGTTGCACTGTTCCCAACGGGTCTCGGTGAATCCCCTCGCCGAGACCCGTTGTTTTTTACCCCCGCTCCCCCATCGGCCCGGCCCGCCCTAGCGCGCTCCGGGCCGATGCCTTTTTCAAGGATTGGCCCTAAGGAGGCGTGACCACGACGCCGAGGGACGCGCCCCACCAAAAGCCGTGCAGGTGTTGGGCGCGTTCATCGGTGTCGTAGGGCACCGTTCGCAACAGGCCGCCCGCGTCCGCCGCCAGCAGCGCGCGCACTTGGCGGCCCAGCCGCACTTCGAAGCGCGGCGCGAACGAAAGCCGCGCGGTCCAAGAGCTGTCTTGTCCGACGATGGCGTCGAGCGAGCGCGCTTGGGGCGCCGCGATCAGCAGAGCGGCCGCCTGCAGCCCCAAATCCAAATCTAGTCCGCGCGTCAGCGCGAGGCGATACGCGGGCCCCAGGTGCAAGCCCGTAAGCTCGGCGCTCAACCCCGGTTGGAGCGAGCCGGTCCAATGCTCGGCGCCTACGTCCAGCCGCAACGGGCCACGCAGAGTGAGCTCCCCCGTCACGCGCTGCCCGAACAGCCTCATCTTTCCGGACACGGCCCCGAGAGCCAGCTCGGAGCGCAGCGCCACCGGACCGTCTTGGGTGCGCTCGCGCTGGTCGCGGGCGCGAGCTTCGCGGGCTTTCTTCAGGCGCTCGTCGCGAGCAAGCGTGGCTTCGCGCTTGCGGGCCAGCCGCCGCCCGAGCTCGGCCGCCGCCAGCGCCACGCGCCGCGCCACCAATTGCGGGTTTTCGCCCGCGCCGCTGAGCACGCGAGCGCCGTGGTACTCGCCGCGCTCCCACAGCTCGATGCGCAAGCTGCCGTCGGCGCGACCCAGCACTCGAAAGAACAGCACCGAAGCGCCGCGCGCGCTGCCATTCACCGGCAAAGCAACGTCCGACAGCTCCAACGGCACGAGCCGACGCGCGCTGCGCGGATCGACCAAGCGCTCGGCAACGGCGTCGATCTCGACGACGACGCTGGCCGGCGCCGCCAGAACGGAACGGCTCGACGAGACGAACAGTGCCGCCACCAGCGCTACCAGCCACGCCAGCCGGCGGACGCGTCGTGCGTCAGTGCTCGCGTGCGGCGGCGGCCGGAGGCGCGGCGGGTGCGTCGGCGTTCGGCTCGTTGGCTTCGTCGTCGTCGTCGGCGTCGCCCGGCGCGGGCGTCGCCGCATCTGCAGGCGCTGCCAAAGCGGCGAGCCGCTTGCGCAGCTCGGCCAAGCGTCGCCCCTTCGGGAAATTCTGGGCGTACTCTTCCATGGCGCGGGTACCAAGCTCCAGATTCCCTTGGGAGAGCGCCGCGTCCACCTGACGGGCGGCGGCATCTTCGGCGAAGTCTCCGGTCGGTGACAAGCGCCGATACGTCGCGTAGGCCTCGGCCGCGCCGGACCTGTCCCCGGCTTGCTCGAGCAGGTTGCCCAGCGTCCAAGCGGCGAGCGGAGCTTCGGGAGCGGAAACGTATGCCGACAGCACCCTGCGCAAGGCCTGTGCGGCTTCTTCACGCTCGCCGGACGCGCGCGCAATGTCAGCGAGCACCAACAGCTGGCTCGCCGAAGCGCGGTCGCTCGCTCGCTGAAAGCCGCCGGCGCGATCGAGCGCGGATTTGGCGGCGCCAAAATCACCGGTCTCGGCCAACGTCTCCCACTCGGGTGGACCGCTCACCGCAACCGGCTCGCTCACCACCGTGCCCGCCGGCTCGCCGTAGCTCTCTACGTACTCGGGCGCGGCTTCGCCCACCGCGAGCGTGCGCCGGGCGTGCACGCGCTTTTGCACCGGCGCTTGCTGGTTCGGCTTGGCCGACGGGTCCGGCTCCGCGGCGGGGCCGGCGCCAGGCGTGGGCAGGGCCGGACGCGGCTCGGCCACCGCCGACACCTCGACCGAAGGCGCGTGCAAGCGCGTGCCCAACGCCACCCCCAACGCGAAAATGCCGACCGCACCAGCCGCAAGCCACCAGCCCAGCGCCGCCCGCGTCCGCGGCGGGGCCGCCAGGTCGAGCTCGAGGCGACGCCACACGCGCTCGACACGCGCAGGTTGCGCGTGGCTCTTCAGCGCCTCTTGGGGAATTTCGGGAAAGCTATCGCGGCTCATGACGAGTGCTGGCGGTAAGGGGTAACGAAGTGGGTGGTAAGAAAGCGCTGGGCGCGAGCGATACGCCGTTTGGCGGTCGCCAGTGAGCAATCCATCATCACGGCCACCGTTTCCAAACGGTGTCGCTCGACGTACCGCAGCGTCCAGGCGATGCGATCGTCGGCGGCCAGGGTTTGAAGCAGCGCGTAGACCTGCGCCAACAGCGCGCGCGCTTCCGGGTCGGCGTCAACGGCGGCGATGGTCTCGATCTCCACTGGCTCAGGCGTGACCAGACCGAGCGCGCTCAACAGCTTTCGGCGGCGCAGCCGCGTGCGCACCAGCCGCACCACGATGCTGCCGAGCCAGGGCCGGAACGCCGCCGAGTCGCGCAAATCTGCCAAGCGCTCTTGCGCCTTGAGGAACGCGTCGTGCACCACGTCTTCGACGTCGGTCGCGCTGCCTTGGATGCGCACGGCCAGGTTGAAAGCGAACTCGGCGTGGCGGCGGTACAACATCTCGAACGCCAGCGCCTCGGAGCGACGCGCGCGGCCGACCAGCTCCTGGTCCTCGTCGGCAGCGGCGAGGGCGGGATCTTGGGCCTCGACCGGCGAAGCCACCTCCGAGCCTAGCGCTTGAACACCCGACGCAACCTCGTCCAACGATTCGGACGAAATCAGCCGGAGGCGAGGCGACCTGTTGGGAGCTCCCATGAACGCGGACCCAGATGATGGACGCAGGCGGACCGGCTTTCGGCTCAAATCGACAATCGAAAGGGAGGGGTTAGGGGTTAGGGGTTAGGGGTTAGGGGGAATCGGCGAGCGGGAGCGTGGAGGGGCTAGGGATTTCGGGGGCTTACGGAGGTGATTGCGGCGCGCCCTCGGTCTCGCCCCACCTGGCTCGCCGCACCCCTCACCCCTCACCCCTCGCCCCCAAGCGCTGCGTAACCTCATGGATTGTTTCGATTTATTTAAACGACGCGCGTCTTTGCGCTTTGTGCGTGAGCCGGTTTGAGGTACTCGAACGTCTGTTCCAGGTCCGAGCCCATCGGTTCGGCAATAGGAGGATCCCCATATGTCGATTCGTTCTTTGATCGCGCTCGTCCCGGTGTGTGCTCTCGCGGTTGCTTGCGGTGGCGAAGCCACCCCCGAGCCGGCCACGCCCGACGCGGCGGCTGCTGGCGAAGCCAAGCCGGCTGACGCAGCGGCTCCGGCCGACGGCGCGGCTCCCGCTGGCGACGCGGCGGCAGCTCCGGCTGGCGACGCGGCTGCCCCGGCTGCCCCGGCCGAAGAGAAGAAGTGATTCTTCTCTCACTCTAACGAGTGGGAAATCTGGCGATAGGCCGGGTCCTAACGGACTCGGCCTTTTGCTTTTTGTGGTCGGTAGGCCCTGCCCCAGCGCCCAGCTGGGCTTCGCACGGACCCGTTGCCCCAGCGCCGTTACGGCTCGGATTTTTTCACAGGGAGGACGGGAGGACGGGAGGGCGAGACAGAGGCGAGAATTTTTGGGTTCGAGACGAGCGGCGTCGCGCGGCGACTGCGCAGTCGCCGGTGAGCTGCGGGCAGCTCGAAACCCAACAGACCTCCCGTCCTCCCGCTGACCATTGGTCTCATTTGTCAGCTGCCCGCCCGCTAAGCCTGGCCTCTGGCGAGGCTTTCGCGAGGAGCCGCTCTACGCCGCGCTGCGCGCCAAATCGACGACGAGGCGGGTGCGGCCGATGAGGAGCTCGTCGCCGTGGGCCAGCTCTTGCTCGCCGCGGATGCGCACGAAGACGCCGGTGCGGGTGCCGAGATCGGTGAGGACCATGGCGCCGGCTTGCTCTTCGATCAGGCAGTGCTGCTCGGCCACCAGCGGGTCGTCGGGGAACACCAAGTCGCCCACCGCGGAGCCGATTTGCAAGGTGTTGCCGCGGGCGACGACGCAGCAGCCGTCGGCACCGCCTTCGAACACCTGCGTGACCCGGAACGACGACGGCCACTTGGGCGACGAGTAGAAATACGTGGGATCCGGATCGGGGCCGTCGTCGGGGATGGGATTTTTCTGGATGCGCAGCAGCTGATCGCCGACCACGAACTCGTCCAGCATCTCGAGCTCGACCGGCGTGCGGATGCGCAAGAACACGCCGTTGCCGCCCTCCAAATCTTCGAGCCACAGCCGGCCGTCGCGGAAGCTGAGCAGCGCTTCTTCCGGGTGACAGAAGCGCTCCCCGGGCAGGCCGATGCCGCCGGCGGCGCCGACCAACACTTCGGTGCCGGGCGGGTCGTAGCGCTCGGGGCCGCCAGTCAGGCTGCGCAGCACGTGCAGCGTGAAATGCACCTTCGGCGGTGCCGGCGCGGGCGCGGCGGGCGCGGCGGCGGCGGCGGGCGGCACGATGGCGGGCGCGGGCGACGGAGGAGCGACGGGAGTGACCGGCGGCGCCGTAGACGAAGCGGGTGAGGCCTCCGCCCGCTGCTTCTTCTGGCTGGCCAGCTTCTTGATGTTGTCGACGTTCGGCGGCTCGGTCAGAAGCTGTAGGCCTCCCACCTCGCGGCCGGCGATCACGTTGTCGAAGCGACCTTCGCGCAGCAAAAGTACCATTTCCAGGTGCTGCGATTTCATCAACCCGCGCACGTACTCGGCCACGTCGTGGCGAGCCACCGCATCGGCGTAAGAACGCTTGTGACTCTTGATGACGCGGCCGCCGTCGGCAAACAGGTGCGTGATAATGTGCGGCTGGTCGAGGCCGCTGTCTTCCGTTTGAACGTGGAAGGTCTGCTCGTGGAACTTGATGTTGTTGTTGAAGCCCATCTGCGCGCGCCGAAAGCTCGGGCGCTTCATCTCGGCTTCGAGGCGGGCTAGCTCCTGGGGACCAAAGTGGGCGATGGCTTGGTCGAGCGCGCCGTGTTCCCCGGCCACGCCCTCCATACGTTCGAACGCCATCTGGGCGATCTTGGCGCCCGGGTCGATGCGCAGGGCTTCGGCCAGCAGGTGCTGGCCTTCACTGTCGTTGACGGTGGCGGCCCACGCCGCCAACAGGCCCACGGCCTCGTCGGGGCGGCCCTTGTCCACCAGCCACTGGGCTACACGAGCTGCGGATTCGCGCTGTTGAGTGAGGCTCGGGGCGGCGGACATGAGGCGGGGCTCGGGAGCCCCGCAGCATACTTGAGAATGCTCGCCGTAAAAGGGCCGTTTTTTAAGGGGCTGGAATCGGCGTGCCGGGCGCACCGAGCGGGAGCGGTAGCCCCCCGCCCGCCACCTGGCACTCCTCGGGGCACAGGAACAGGTCCGTGAGCTGACACGTCTTGTCGCCGCAGGTGGTGCCGCAATCTGGCACGCACCAGAAGCGCTCGAGGCGACCGCAGGTGCCGTCACCGCAGCAGTCGGCGGCGCAGGTTTGCTCCTCACCGGGATCACACTTGCCGTTCCCGCACGTGGACATGACCGGGCAGTCGCTCGGGCAAGTGGCGGACGTCTCGCCAGCGTCACACACGCCGTTCGGGCAGGTAGGCGGGTTCATGCCGCAGTCCGACGGGCAGCCCTGAGCGGTCTCGGTCCGGCTGCACACGCCGTCACCGCACCAGCAGTCCTTGCACGAGCTCGGGTCTTCCTGGGGGTCGCAGACGTCGCCGTTGCAGCTGGCGCACTCGCTGAAGCAGCTGCTCCAGTCGGCCAGATCGCAGCGGTTGTTGTTGCAAGTCAGGCCGCACTCTTTGGGGCAGCCCGCGCTTTGGTCGTAGCCGTCGTCGCAATAGCCGTTGCCGCAAGTCGCGCACTCGTTGCCGCAGCCGTTGGAATCGTCGAGGCTTGGGTCGCACTGGCCGTTGCCGCACGTGTCGCACTCGAAAGAGCAGCCGTTGTTGCTGTCCCAGAAGCCGTCGCAGACGCCGTTGTTGCACGTGCACTGCCAGCCGCAGTTGTTGAAGTCGTCGTAGGCGCCGTCACACCAGCTGTTATTGCAGGTCTCGCACTCCCACCCACAACCGTTGCTGTAGTCTTCGTTCTCGCACCGGCCATTGCCGCAGGTATCCTTGCACTGCCAGGCGCAGCCATTGTTTTGGTCGTAGCCCCCCTGGCACTTGGGATCAGCACAAGTCTGGCATTCCCAACCGCAGCCATTCATGTCGTCCAAACCGGGCGAGCATGCGTAGTCACCGCAGGTAGGCGGACACTGCCACGCGCAGTTGTTCGAGACGTCGTAGCCAGGGTTGCAGCTGGGGTCGTTGCAGGTCTGGCATTCGCCGGGGCAGCCGTTGAGCGTGTCGTACTGCGGATCGCAGGCGTAGTTGCCGCACGTTTGGGGATACATGCATTCTTTGGGGCAGCCGTTGGCCGCGTCCCAATCCCAATCACAAGCGCCGTTGCCGCAGCTGCACTCCCAGGGGCAGTTCAGGTAGTCGTCTTTGTCGCAAACGCCGTTGTTGCAGTTGCAGCTCGTGCCTTTGAAGCAGCCGCAGTCGAAACAATTGCCGACCTCGCCCGGGTCGCAAATGCCGTCACCGCAGCCGCAGTCGGGGCAGGTGCTGACGGTTTCACCCAAGCCAGGCTCGCACACGCCGTTGCCACAGGAACGAGGCTGGCAGTCGAACGGGCAGGATTGGTTCTCGTTGCCTTGGCAGACGCCGTCGCCGCACACGGGACCGGGGTTGCAGTCCGGGCAGCCCTGAGCCTTTTCGTTGCCGTTGCACACGCCGTCGCCACAGAAGCAGTCAGCAGGACAGCTGTTGGGGTTCTCGTTGCCGTCGCACTTTCCGTTGCCGCATTTTCCGGGCTGCGCACCCATGCCGGCGCTCCCGCCAAATCCGGTTCCAGCGTGGGAGCCGCCGAAGCTCGAGCCCGCGACGCTGCTGCTGCCGCCCTCGTTACTGCCACCGTAGACGGGCAGCTCCGCGCGGCCACAAGCCGTCGGCAGCAAACCGAAGAGCGCAACGACAGCCAACGAATAGACGACGGACCAGAATTTCATGCGAGTTTTACCGCCCCAACCAGAGCAAGCTCCGGGCCAGTGGGCCCAGCACCCAACCACTCCAAAACCACCGACACATTGTGACCGAGGAAAGGGGTGCTGTGCCAGTTTTGTTGAGAACGCTGGCACAGAGGCTGACAGCAGCCGCACCGAAACGCGCCGCGTCATGCCTGAACGGATGTGCGCTTCAGTAAGCCGCGCACTCCGCTTCGGCGCACGCACTGAGGCGCGCACCCAGCATGGTCAGCCTTCCGAACCAACCAGCGCGCGCCGCCTCAACTCTGACCGTAGCTGGTGTTTTCCAGCAGAATCACGTTCGTCTTGGAGCGCGTCTCACCCGCGTTGGTGACGTAAACCGCGGGCTTGTCGACGATGGGGCAAACCTTCTCGCAGGCGCCACAGCCGATGCACAGCGAAGGATCGACGTGGGGGCGTTGCACCTTGATGGTCTCCATCGCCAACGCTTCGCCCTTCGCCACGTACTTGCTGGCGCGCTTGGGGACCTCCACTTCCTCGGCCCAGATCGCCTTGGGCGAGGTCGGACAGAACTCTTCGCACACGATGCAGGGGGTGGCCATGGCCCACGGTAGGCAGCGCCCGTGATCGTACATGGCGGTGCCCATGCTGATGGGCTTCTGCTCTTTGCCGGTCTTGTCGTCGCGGCCCGTCTTCTGAAATTCGGTGATCTTCTGGATCGCGCCGGTGGGGCAAACCTGGCCGCACAACACGCAGCTGTATTCGCAGTAGCCGATGCGCGGAATCAGGATGGGCGTCCACAAGCCTTCTAGGCCCGCTTCGAAGAAGGCGGGGTGGAGCGCGTTGTTCGGGCACACCTTCATGCACTCGGCGCAGCGAATGCAGCGCTCGAGAAACTCGCGTTCCTCCACCGAGCCTGGCGGGCGAATCACCTTCTCGCTGTAGGCCTTGTCGGGCCAGTTGGCGATGCGCATGGCCGGAATCGCCAGCGCGCCGGCCGCGGCCGACGCCATCACGGTGCGGCGCTGCAGGTCGGGCTTCTGCACCGTGCCCTTGCGGTTCGGCAGGAAGCGGAACTTGATCACGTCCTCCGGGCAAGCGGTCTCGCAATTGAGACACATGTGGCACTCGTCCTGGCGATGCTTCACACCGCCCTGCGGGCTATCGGCGCCCTGGCAATTGACGAGGCACAGGTTGCAGTCCGTGCACTTGCTGTGATCCTTCTCCATCCCGAACAGCGCAAAGCGACTCATCACGCCCAAGAAGGCGCCGAGCGGACACAGCGCGCGACACCAGAAGCGCGGGATGAAGCGATTCATGAACAGAATCGCCACCAGGAAGAAAACGATGAACCACGTCTGGTGGTAGTAGCTCTGGTTCGCGGTCCAGATCTGCTGCGCCAGCACGTCTTGCGCGCCGTCCGCCGCCATTTGCAGCGGACGCACGTTGCTGGTCGCGATCACGTTGCTGCCGTGAATGCCCAGGTATTGCAGCGCCGGAATCACGCCCAAGCCGATGGCGCGCACGGCCACGCAGATGGGATCGAGCAAGCCGCCGATGGCGCTGCCAGCGACTGCCGCCGCCAAGAAACCCCACATCAAATAGTATTTGGCCGCTTGCCAGCCGTGGGTCTTGTTCGCGTCGACGCGCGAGCTGCCCTTCAAGTAGCGGCTCGGAAAAATCCAAGCAAAGAAGTGGTGCAGCGTACCGAATGGGCAAATCCAGCCGCAGAACACGCGCCCGAACACCAAGGTCAGCGCCACGATCACCAGCGACCACGCCAGCCCGCGGTACACGGCGTGGGTGCTGAGCAGCGTCATCGCCGCCACGAACGGATCGGCGAGCAGGAAGCCTTCGACCGGCAACGGCAGCCGCACCGGCTCCCCCGACTGCGCGGCGAACGTGCCGCGAAACGCGGTGTGAGTCAGAAAATAGAAGAACAGCGCGAAGAAGCCGATCTGCGACGCGCGGCGCAACCACACCAGGTTGGTGATGATCTTGCGCGCCGGTATGCCGGAGCCGGGCCGCTTCTTCTTAGGCTTGGCTTGCGGCACGACCTTGGCCGGCGCTCCCGGTACGGTCGCGGCCGCCGCCTGCGTAACAGGCGCTGCCGACACGGGCGCAGCCGCCGGGCCTTGGGCGACCACTGGCAAACGACGCTTGCCGCCCGCGACGTCGGCCACGGGTGCGCGCGCGGCTACGGGTGCGGGTGCGGGTGCGTCCAAGCTACCGACGCGGCCGGGCTTGCCGGCTTGGAGCCAGGGAATGACCTCGGGAAATTGTTCGCCGGGTCGGGGTGAGCCCGAGTGTTGCGAGGCGGCCACTTACACCTCGATTTGAGGCACTTCGTGCCAGTGCATGTTGCCGATGCCGCGCTCGTGACCAAGCTTGAGGTAGCGCACGTTCTCCGGCTTTTCGCCGATCAAACCGCAGCCGTAAGCGTCGGCGGCCACCTGGTCGAGGCTGGCGATGACTTGGTGCATGTCGCGCGCGTCGTCGATGTTGCCGCCCTGCGGACCATTGCGCAGAAGCACGCGCGTCGCGTCGACGATGGTCAACGTAGGGCGCATGAACGTCGCCAAGTCGGCGATCGAGACGTCGATGTTTTGGTGCAGGCGGTTGCGACGGCCGCCCAGCATGCCGTACCAATTCTTCATCGCGGCGGTGTACTTCGACAGATTGTGGTGCTTGGCGATCGGCACGTTGATCACCTTGTCGGCGTTGACCAGCGGCGTGTACACCGGCCAGAGGTCGAGCACGTCGCCCTTCATCCGCAGCTCGCGAAAGCGATGCGCCGAAGGCAAGATCACGGTGGCGCCCAGGGCGTAGGTCGCGCGCCAAATCCCGGACTTCTGAAAGCAACGGTTTGGCTCGTTGCACGAAGCGTCGGTGACGATGACCTGCTTGGCTCCGGCGTCGAAGCATAGCTTCACCACCTCGGCCACGACGCGCGGGTTGGTGTTGGCGGCGTGCACCGGCATGCGGTCCCAACCGATGTTCGGCTTGACGGCCACGATGTCGCCCCGCGAAATGAACTTCTTCATTCCGCCCAGCGCATCGACCGCACGGCGCACGAGCTCTTCTGGCTCTTGCGAGCTCTTGGCGATCGCCAGCTCTAGCTTCGGGTCGCCCTTGATCCGAAAGTCACGGACTTGCCGCTCGCCGGCCGGCGCCGCCAAGCCGTAGCCGCCGTGGTCGTAAAGCAGGCGCGCACCGAGCGCAGAAGCGCCTAGAACGGCTCCGGTTAGGCCGATTCGCTCTAGCGCCTCACGCCGAGACGACTTTTCGCCAGCCACGGGGTGCAACCTGTCTGAAAGGCATAAGGACGTCAAGTTTCGACCGGTCGCGGGGTCGGCAGCTCAATGTGCTGTATTTGCTCAGCATTTCAGCAGGGAGGCCGCAACATCCCGCCCAGAGCTTGTGCAACCTGCAAGGGGGCGCTACAAACGCCGCCCCCTCGAGGCCCCCGCCTCATCCCCCTCGGCCCCCCAGCGCCTTTTTGCGCATGAGGCAGGAAGAAACGAAAAATGAAAGACGGCATCCACCCCGAGTACCAGGTCGTTAACGTGAGCTGCGCGTGCGGCAACAAGTTCGAGACGCGCTCGACCCGGAACGAGCTCCAGGTCGATGTCTGTGCTGCCTGCCACCCGTTCTACACGGGCAAGCATCGCCTCATGGACACGCAAGGTCGCGTCGATCGCTTCCGCCGCAAGTACGCCGGCAACGCCGCCGCTGCTGCCGCCAAGAAGTAATCGGACGAACCAGAGCGTCCGCAAGAAGGCGGGACGGCGGGAAGAGTCACGTGGCGAGGCGCGTATGAGCGCCTCCCGACCCTTCCGCTATCCCGCCTTTTTTCTGGCCAAAACCTGGGGCATTTCTGAGTCGCGTCCGCGCCCGACCCGTACGAGGGTCGACGAAAAATCTTCCGGCCCCTGCTGGCTTGCGGCGGTCTCGCCCGGACAGCAACGGAGGCAGTGGCTATAGTAGGTAGAGAGATGTCGAATCAGCCTGCCGTGCTGGGTCCGGACGGAGTCGCGAGGCCATACATTGGCGGGCAAGCCCTGCTCGAGGGCGTGATGATGCGTTCGCCCCATGCGTTCTCGGCGGTCGTGCGTCGGCGCGACGGCTCGCTGGTGGTGCGAGAACGCCCCATGGTCGATCTGCGAAAGGGCGCCCGCGCTTGGCCCATCGTGCGCGGCATGATGGCGCTGGTGGAAGCGCTGAAGCTGGGCAGCCAAGCTCTGCGCTTTTCCGCGGAGATTTACGAGCGCGACCTGGAAGAGAGCGAGCAGGCCGAAGCGGCCAAGGGCAAAACCGCGGGCAGCACCCTGCTCTCGGCGTTGGCGCTGCCGATCGTCCATTTGATGACGGCCGAGCCGGAGCTACCGGCGTCAAAGCCTTCGGACGAGCCCAAGGGCAAAGGCTGGATGGGCCTCGTCAGCGTCGCCTTCGCGATTGGGCTGTTCGTGGCGCTGCCCCAGGCCTTCGCGGCCGGTGCCTCGAGTCTGTTCAAGCTCAACCTGGACGTGCGCTCGCCGCTGTTTCAGCTGCTCACCGCCTCGGCCAAGCTCACCATCTTGGTCGGCTACATGCTTTTGATTCGCCGGCTGCCCGAGATCTATCGGGTGTTTCAGTATCACGGGGCCGAGCACAAATCGATTTACACCTACGAGTCGGGCGCCGAGCTCACGGTGGAAAACGCCCGTAGCCGCACCACGCTGCACCCGCGCTGCGGCACCACTTTCATCGTGATGGTGGCGCTGGTCTCGATCGCGGTGTTCAGCGGTTTGGGGCCGTTCTTGCCACAACTGGGCCTGGGCAAGCTGGCCGACAACCTGCTGTTCTTCGTGCTGAAGCTGCCGTTCTTGCCGCTGATTGCCGCGATCACGTTCGAGCTGCAGCGCCTGCTCGCCAAGTACTGCTCGACGGGGCCGTTGTCGGTGCTGCTGTGGCCGGGCTTCTTGGTGCAAAAAATTACGACCATCGAGCCGGATGATCAGCAGCTGGAGGTGGCGTTGTCGGCGTTGCTGGTGACGTTGCGCGTGGAAAAGGGTGAGGCCGCCGTGCGCGAGGCCGACGCTTCGTTTCCCAGCTATGCGGCGTTGCAACAGGTTCCCACTCCGCTGCAGGATGCGCTGGCGTGATCCCCGCCGCCAAGCTCGAATCCCTCTCTCGCCGTTTCGCCGAAGTCGAACAGCTGTTGTGCGATCCGAAGACGCTGTCGGATCCGCAGGCGATCACGACCCTCAACCGTGAGCGCGCGCAGCTCTTGCCGGTGGTGGAGTCGTTCGGCAAGTGGACGCACCTGACCAAGCAGATTGCCGACGACAAAGAGGCCCTGTCCGATCCGGAGCTGGGCCCGCTGGCGGAGCAAGAGCTGCCAGAGCTCACCGCGCGGCTGGAAACGCTGGAGCGTGAGATTCAGATCCAGCTATTGCCGCGGGATCCGAACGACGAGCGCAACACCATCCTGGAAATTCGCGCCGGCACCGGCGGCGAAGAAGCCGCGTTGTTCGCGGGCGATTTGTTCCGCATGTACACCCGCTACGCCGAGACGCGCGGTTGGCGCGTGGAGATCATGAACACCAGCGACGCCGCGGCGGGCGGCCTGAAAGAGGTGATCGCGCTGATCACCGGCAACCGCGTGTTCTCCAGCCTCAAGTACGAGGGCGGCGTGCACCGCGTACAGCGCGTACCGGCCACGGAAGCCCAAGGCCGCATCCATACGTCTACCGCCACGGTGGCGGTGCTGCCCGAGGCCGAAGAGGTCGACGTGGCCATCGACGAAAAGGACTTGAAGGTGGACATTGCCGCGTCCGGCGGCCCCGGCGGGCAGGGCGTGAACACCACCAACAGCGCCGTCCAAATCACGCACCTACCCACCGGCATGATCGTGAAATGCCAGGACGAGCGCAGCCAGCTGAAGAACCGGGCCAAGGCCATGAAGGTGCTGCGTAGCCGCCTCTTGGACATCGAGCTACAAAAGCAGGCCGATTCCATCCGTGACGAGCGCCGCGGCATGGTCGGCGGCGGTGATCGCTCGGAGAAGATCCGCACCTACAATTTCCCGCAGAACCGCCTGACCGATCATCGCATCGGGCTCACCCTGTACAAGCTCGACCGAGTCATGGAGGGCGATTTGTCCGAAATGCTCGACGCGGTGGTGGCTCATTACCAGGCCGCGCTGTTGCAAGCTCAAACGCCGCACGGGGACGGCGCGTGAAACCCGAGGTGGATCTGGACGCGCTGCTCGCGGCCCTGATCCTGGCGCCTCGCACGTTCGCGCGTAACCGCTTCTTCACCCTGTTTCAAAACCCCGACGCGGCGCGGATCCGACGGCGCGCCGCGCGCGTGCGCGGCATCTTGCGGCAGCTGGCCGGCACGCCGCGCCCCGCCGCCGAGATCGTCGGCGAGCGCGTGATGAGCGACGGCCAAGTGCTCCTGCGCTATCGGGTGGAAGAGCTCAACTACACGCGCACGGCCGCCCTGTCGTCGCTCGAAGCGGCCACGCTGCGCTACGCCTTGCACCGTTCGGGCAAGGCCTCGCTCTCGCACGAAGAGCAAGCGGCGGTCGAAGCCGCGCTGTCACGGCTCAGCGAAACTCTCGGCATCGGCGGCGAGCTGCTGGAACGGCCTTCCTCTTCGTCGCCGTCCTGAGCGACAGCCCCCAGGCGAAGCCGCCGCGTGGAGGGGAGGCTCGAAAAGCTTTGCTTTTCGAGGGGAGGCGGCGCGTGCCTCCTCCCCCAGGACAAGGCTAGGAGGTTGGTGTTTGAAAAACACCAGCCTCCTAGGGTTTGCCGCGCGGAACTTCCAGCGCGTCAGCCAGCGCGCGATAAAAGTCGGTTCGCAGCCCCGGCTCGAGCTTCTCGGCGCCGTCGGCCAGTGCCAGGAACAACTCGCAAGCGCGGGCATCACTGACGTCGCGTCGCTTGACGTCCGCTTCGAAGCGCGAGCGTTCCTCGGGCGACAGCTGCTCGGCGATGGTAGCGAAACCACGCTCGAGGGCGGTCGACGAGGAACGCGGAGCAAGCCCATGCTCGGCGCGCGCCTGCTCGAGGCGCAGCGCCAACGCGCGCGCCAACATTTGCACGTAGGCCTCGAGCGCTTCGGGCCCCAGCTCGGCGACCGCCGGCCCCAAGAACGCCTCGTCGCCGCCTTTCCAAAGGTGGGTGCAGGCAGGCGGGGAGTGGCGGGCCACACGGGCTCGCGTCGCCGCCCACAGCTCGAGGTCCCGCGCGCCCAGATACGGAATGCTACGCTGCGCCAGATCGCGAGCCACCAGCCGCGCCTGACTCGAAGTAAGCGCCCCCACTGGGCCCCGCAAGTCGCTCTGCGACATGACGGGCAAAAGCGCCCGGTCGAGCTCGTCGTCGAAGCGCGACAGCGTGCGCCCGGGTCGAGTCCAAAGCCAATAGCAAGCCAGCGCCAGCGGCACGAGCAACGCGCTGGCGCGAAACCAGCGACCGGCGCTGCGCGAGCCCTCGGCGATCATGGCCCGCCCATGCAATCATGCCCCGGCAGCCGGCGCACGGATTTGCGGCGGCTGCGTCGGCCATGCTTAAGTTGCCCCACGGTTCATGGGCGAAGTCACGGCGCAGGTTAGGATTGACCGCTGGCTCACCGCGACGCGGGTCTTCAAGTCTCGCACGTTGGCTCAGGCCGCTTGCGAGGCCGGTCACGTGCGCATCAACGACGTCCACGCCAAGCCGAGCCACCTCGTCAAAATCGGCGACGAAGTGCGCGCCTTCGCGCCGCGCGGCGCCATCGTGTTCTCGGTCAAGGGGCTGGCGGAAAAACGCCTTTCGGCGGCCTTGGCCCAGCTGCTGTACGACGATCACTCTCCGCCGCCACCTCCCAAAGAGGAGCGCTTGGCAGTGCGGGAACGGGGCGCGGGGCGTCCCACCAAGGCCGATCGGCGGGCGCTTTCGCGCTTACGCGGCCGCTGAAGCTTCTTTACCTTCATCGATCGCGGCGGCGAACCACGGCCTGCGTTCAGCTTTTCTGAAACGCGGTGACCACGCGCTGCCAGGCCGCGCTCTCGGCCGTGGACAGCGGCGGCGAGCTGGCTTCGGGTGCGTTCGCGACAGAAGCCCCCAAGCGCACCAACGCCAACGACGCGCTTTCGACCTGTGCAATTTGGCCGCGCGCGCCGACGCACAACGCCGTCAGGTTTGGCCCGGTGGCGCGTCGGGGCGCGGCCAACAAGCGAAACTGGGCCACCGCGCCGCGGGCTTCCAACCCGCACACGCTGCCGCGCACCGGGTCCGCAAACGGCTCCGGCATGCCAGGCAATCCGGCGGCGATGAAGCCGCCGAGCGTCTGCTTCGCGGGCGGCCCCAACAGGCCCAAGCTCCAGCCCTTGGCTCGCGCCGCGCTTTCGATCTCGAATAGCGGCGTGCTGCCGCGAAAGGTCGCGATGCCTGACAGCGCGTCGATCCCCGGCAGGGGCTCGCGCGGCCGTACGGGGGGCGTGTCGCGCAGCGGTTCCAACGTGCTCGGGTTCAACAGCAGCTCCGGATCCCAGGCGCGGCGCAAGCGGCGCAGCGTGGCCAACCCGCCGCCCAGCTCGGCGTCGAGCCAATGCGCCTTGCTGCTGCCGACGCCGTGGTGGTGGCTGAGCGTGGCGCCCTCCGCCAGCGCTGCGCCCAGCGCCGCGTCGACCAACGAGTCGTAGCGCAAAAGCGGCTCGCCCGCGCGCGTGGCCACGAGCGTGAAGTAGATGCTGCAGCCGTCCGGATAGGCGTGCGAAAGGTGAGCGAGAACGAGGGCGTAGGCGCCGGCGGCCTTGCGCACCGCCGCGTAGACGTGCGCCAAGCGCGCCCAGGGCGCCGCGACCTCGAGCGTGTCGTTGAAGGCGCCCTGCTGAAAGACCTTGGATTGCCGGTAGCTCACGGCGTAGCGGTGCGCCAACCACGCGCGGGCGGGCGCTTCGCCCAAGCTTTGACCGCCGAGCGTGCGCAGCAGTCGTTCGGCGTCGCGCACGCCTCGTTCGGCTTCGTCGGGCGCCCCTTCGAACATCAAGATCAATGTGGCCGAGCCGCTCACGAAGCGCTCGAAGCCGGCGATGGCACGGTTCAGCAGACGCGGCGTGCTCAGCGCCCGGCGCAGCCAAAACCCGCTGGGCATTCCCGAACGACGCGGCTCGGGCTCGCGGCCGTGCTCGTCGGCGACTTTGCCGCGACTCAGTAGGTAGGAATCGATCGGGTCGTACAAGCGCATCACGGCCGGCCGCAGTCCAGCTTGCATCAGCGTGCGCATGCCGTCGGCTCCCGCCTCGAAGCTGGGCATACGAAAGGCCGAGAAGGTGCGCCGCGCCGGCTGCGGGTGCAGGCGCAGCCGCGCGCTGGTGATGAGCCCCAAGGTGCCCTCCGAGCCGATCAGCAGCTCGAGCGGATTGGGGCCGCCGAGGCGGCGAGTAAAACGTACCGCGTCGCCAGTGCCGAGCACGCAATCGGCGCTCCGAACCATGTCTTCGATTTTGCCGTAGCGACTCGAGCACTGCCCGGCGCCGCGCGCCGCCAGCCAGCCGCCGATGGTGGAGCACAAGATGCTGGACGGGAAATGCCCAACCGTGAAGCCTCGACGCTCGAGCGCGGCTTCGAGATCCACCCCCAACACCCCCGCCTGCACGTCGACGACACCCTCTTCCCCAACCACCCGCATGGCAGTGAGGCGCTTGGTATCGACCACGATCGCACGCTGGCCGGGGCGCACTCCGCCGCACACGCCGCTGCCGGCTCCGTAGGGAACCAGGCTTGCGCCTTCGCGGCGGGCTAGGTCGACCAGCGCCTCCACTTGTTCGGGCCGCTCTGGCCACACCACGAGCGCGGGCTCCGCGGCGGTTTGGGGCGCGCTCGCCTCCTCTATCAGGTGGCGCGGCCACGCATCGCGCGACCCCGCGGCTCGGTCCACTCCGCGGGCGCTCGCGGGAAGCCCAGGCAGCAGGTCCCGCACGGCGTCAGCCAGATCCACCATCCTCTTGTACCCCCACACTTACGGGACGTATACCGAAGCTAGAATGCGCCTCTTCCTCTGCTGCTTGGCCTTGTTGTTGCTGCCCCAGTGCGGTGGTGGCGCAGCGTCCGCCGAGGGGCCCAAGTCCGCCGGAGATGACGCGGCCAGCGCGCCCGACGCCCCGAGCAAGAGCCACAAAGGCGCCCGTAGCCGAGACCGAGACGAAGACGACGCAGCGAGCGACAGCGCCGCGTCGAGCGAAAGCTCCAACGGCCCCAATTGCGACGACGGCACCTGCAGCAAATGTGGCAGCGGCATCTGTCCCGGGGGTTGGTACTGCGACGAGCGAGCGGGCGGCGGCGCCTGCAGCTGGCTGGCGGAGTGCGCCGACAAACCCACCTGCGGCTGTGTCACGCGCGTTCTGGGCTCCAGCTGCAAGTGCCGTGAAGAGAGCGGCGGCTTGAAGGTCGCGTGCGATTGAAGCCGAGCGTCGCAGGTCGCCCCTTTGTCGTACTGCAGCGCCTTCAGCTTTGTCCCTCGCCGCTCGCTTCCTCCGTCCTCCCGACCTCCCGTCCTCCCTGTGAAAAATCAGGGAGACTCACGGAGACGTTCACGGCCGTTGCGCGAGCATCAGGATGCGGGGCGAGGCTTGGCCGAGGAAGACGCCGGGCGTCGCGGGGTGGCCGCTCACTTCGGTGACGCGGAAGCCGACTTCGTGCAGCAGCTTGCCGAGCTCGTGGAAGGAATAGAGGCGCACCGAGTACGTGCATTCACGCGTGCGGCCGTCGTCGAGGATGACCGAGCGCTTCACGCGCAGGCGGCTGGTGAAATAGTCGATGACCGCGTCGTCCATGCACACGCACGAATCGCCTTCGAACCAGACCGAGCTGGGCGTGTGGGCGGCCACGAAGTCGCGGTTGATGACGTCGACCAGCAGCATGCCGCCGGGACGCAAAGCGCGGAAGGCGCGTTCCGCCACCGAGAAGTTCTTGTCCTCTTCGAAATAGCCGAACGTGGTGTTCCAGCAGAAGATGCCGTCGAACATCTCTTCGAACGCCATCTCGCGCATGTCGCCCTGCAAGAAGTTGATTTTCTGCGAGCGCTCTTGGGCAATGTCGGCGGCCAGCGCCAGTTGGTACAGCGACAAATCGTAGCCAACGACACCGTAACCGCGGCTCGCCAGCTCCACCGCGTGCTGACCGGAGCCGCAGCCCAAATCGAGCACGATGCCGCCGGGCGCCACGCCCAGGCTCTCTTCGACGAACGTGACCTCGCGCTTGATCTGCTCGTCGCTGACCTTCCAATTGGCGCGCACGAAGTCTTCGCTGAACAGCTCTTCCCACCAGGGACGCTTCTGTTTCGTCTTCTTCTTTTCGGTCTCGGGCGAAGCGATTTCGCGGGCCTCGGCCGGAGTGGCAGCGGGCTCGGTTGCCGGCGCGGGGCGTTTGGGCGGAGGCGGAGGCTGCGGTTTGACCTCGGCCTTGGCGTCCGGGCGTCCCGAAGGCGCGGGCGGCGGCATCGCCGGCGTTAGCTCTTCCGGCGGCAAGGAAGGCGAATCTTCGCGCGACAGCTCTTCGACCGGAATGCGATCGGCCGAGTCCGGCGCGACGTCCTCGGGCGCTAGCGCTTCGGCCTGCGCGAGCGCTTCGGCAACGGCCAGGGCTGGCGGGGGCGGTGTCGGCTCGGCGGGAATGGGCGGGGGCGGCACGGCCGCGACGACCTCGACCACGGCGGGCGCCTCCGGCGACTCGAACGGCGCCGGGGAAGCCGCCGGCGCCGTCGGCGTGTCCTCGTCGAACTCGGACGTGTCGGTCGTGATCGGAATATCGGGCGGCGCTTCGTCGAGCGGAATGTCGATGGCCGCGATGCCCACGGCAATCACCGCTGGCAGCGGGGGAACGCTGGGCGGCTTGGCGGCGATCGGCTCGGGGGCGGTCGGCTGAGCGGCAACCGGCTGAGCGGCAACCGGCTGAGCGGCAACCGGCTGAGCAGCGACCGGCTGAGCAGCGACCGGCTGAGCGGCGACTGACTGAGCGGCGACTGGCTGAGCGGCGACCGGCTCGGGCGCCACCTCGACCGTGATATCGAGGTCGCGAAGCGGTTTGGGCGGTGGCGTCGACTTCGGCCGAGTCGGCGGCGGCGATGACGCGCGCGGTGGCGGGCGATCGGAGGGCGTGCCGACGGAGATGATGCGCTGCGCGAAAATGGAGCCGGACTTGGGCGGGCTCGCGGTCGAAACCGCCGGGGGCTCGTCCGGCACGGTGGGCACTTTGTCGCGCGCGCGCGGCGGCTCACTGGCGGATCGAGCCAAAGGCTCTGCTGAACGGCTCGTATCGGGCGCGCTGCCCGACACCGCTTCGGCCAAGGCGTTCAGCGTGGGCTGCGAGCGCGGGCGCGGTACCGTGGGACGTCCACCCGTGGCCGCTTCACTGGTGCTGAAAGCGCCGGCATCTTGGGCCAGCGCTTCACCGATGGCGCGCAGCGAGTCGCTGCCGGTGAGCGCGGCGGTCACGGCGTCGCGCGCGGACGCGGACGCATCTTGAAAGTTGATGGATGGAGCGCTCGGGGCTTTGAGCGAACCGACGCTCGGAGCGCCGTCGGCGGCGGGCGGGGGGCTGGAGCCCGGCTGGCTCGAGTCGCGCTTCGGCTTCGGCGGCGGCGCCAGCTTGCGCGAGGTGGGCGAAACCGAGTCGTGGCGAACCGGCGTTACTTCGGGCGCCGGCGCGTGCGCCAACACCTCGACGTCGTCGGCGTCGGAATGCGCGTCCACCGCGACTTGGGGTACGACCTCGTCTTGGGTCGGCAGCTGCGCGTCGTCCGAAGCCTCGCTCATGA
>Ga0068855_100000134_pt1 | contig 94864 bp, 66 predicted proteins | sample KBSCornC52_FD_66592 | JGI IMG/M metagenome (GOLD analysis project Ga0068855, IMG submission 66592) | Corn rhizosphere microbial communities from Kellogg Biological Station, Michigan, USA - KBS Corn C5-2 | ecosystem: Host-associated > Plants > Roots > Rhizosphere > Soil ...
AAAATGTTGACCGGAGTTTTGCAAGCATTGCCAATTCGTTGCAAACACTGGAAGGCACCACCAAAAAGATCGACGCCCTGGTAAGTACACAAACCACCCACATTAACGGCATATTGGCCAATACCGAGACGGTTACCTCGAACTTAAAAACCAGCTCTGAGAGACTGACGGGTATCACCACCAACTTTGAAAAAGTGAGCAGTGATGTTGCAAATTCAAACATCAAACAAACACTGGAGAATGCCAACAAAGCGATGGCTGATTTACAGGCTACCATCAGCAAAATAAATACCAGCAACGGGAGCCTGGGGCTTTTACTCAACGATAAGCAGATGTACAATAACCTGAAAGACGCCAGCGATAACCTGAATAAGTTATTGATTGATTTTAAGGCGAATCCAAAACGCTACGTAAGCTTCTCGGTATTTGGCGGCGGAAAGAAATAATAATAAGTTGTTGGCAGTTTGCTCAGGAAAAGGTAAACTGCTGACTATTCTCCTATATTAAATACCCGGCCCTCAATTGCAAGATCAGTAAGCGGAAATACGCTTCGGGCTTCATCAAGCAATTCATTAAGGGTTTTATAACGGGCAGAAAAATGTCCGATCAGTAGTTTTTTTGCGTGGGTTCTTACGGCTATCTCACCGGCTTGCAGCGCAGTGGTATGGCGCGTTTCCACGGCCCTATCCAGCATGTTGTTTAAAAACGTTGCCTCGTGATACAACAGGTCGGCATTGTTTATCTGCTCAAAATACGACTCGTTATATATCGTATCCGAACAATAAGCGTACGTTTTGGGTTCGTCGGAATCAATGCTCAGATCGGTGCTTTTGTAAACGGTACCGTCAGGCGCTGTATAGTCCAGCCCTTTTTTTAATGCAGAATAAAACTCAACCGGGATATTCAACTGTTCAACCTTCTCTTTTATGAGCTTCCGCATCCTTTTCTTTTCCCTGAACAGGAAACCTGTGCAAGGCATCCGGTGGTCGAGCGGAATAGTTTCAACGGTCACATCCTGGTTCTCCAGTATCACTTCAGCCGTTTCGGTATTGGTGAATTTATAATTAACCGCGTACTGCAATTCCGTATCGGAGTATTTTAATTGCAGATCGATAATTTCTTTTAATTGCGGTGGACAGTAGATGCTGATGGGCTTTATGCGACCATTAAGATGCATAGATGACAGCAAACCAATCAGGCCAAGGTAATGGTCGCCGTGAAGGTGGCTGATAAATATATGCTCGATACGGCTGGCCTTAACATCAAACTTTAACATTTGCTGCTGTGTGCCTTCGCCGCAATCAATCAGATACAGCTTTTCATTAATATTTAACGCCTGTGCGGTGGGGTTTCTGTTAAAAATGGGGGTTGCCGAACTGCTTCCAAGTATTGTTACCTCAAATTTCATTCTGGCATAATACAATCATGATGCTTATTTAGCTTCTTTTTTTAATTCTTTTTCAATTTCTTCCATGAAAACTAGGTCGATGGCTTCTTCGCAGGTGGGAACAATAGTCAAAACGTTGTCAAGCTGCGATATGGTTACCAGGCGGGCAACGGCATCATTTAAGCCGGTTAAAATGAAAGTGCCACCGGCATTCTTGCATAAACGATGCCCAACAAGCAGACTGCTCAGGCCGGATGAGTCAGCAAATTTTATCTGCGAAAGGTCAAAAATTATATTCCGCTGTCCCTCCGTATTCATCAATATCAGCTCCGATTTTAACTGGGGTGATATCAAGGAATTTAATTTCGATTCATTCAGCTTTAACAGAATATACTTTTCGTGTTTATCAACAGTAAATTTCATTGTTTTGAATTAATTAAAAAGCTAAGATATAATTATTTGCTCACAAATAAAAAATTACAATTCAGTAAGTGATTTATTTATGGCCTTTTCAACCCGTTCCAGCACGTTAGCCTCATCAGATTTAACAAATTTTTCACCCGTTATTTGCTCATATAACTCAATGTATCGCTCAGATATCGAGGCCACAATTTCTTTTGTCATGAGCGGCACCACCTGACCCTCTTTTCCCTGGAAACCATTTTCAATGAGCCATTTTCGTACAAATTCTTTCGACAATTGCTTTTGCGGTTCACCAGCTTTTTGCCTTTCCGCATAGCCGTCGCTATAAAAATAGCGTGACGAATCAGGGGTGTGGATCTCGTCGATCAGGTAAATTTTACCACCGGCTTTTCCGAATTCGTACTTGGTATCAACCAAAATCAAACCCTGTTTGGCGGCTATTTCGGTACCGCGTTTAAACAATGCTTTGGTATAGTTTTCCAATTGCTCATAATCTTCCGCAGAGACAATGCCCCTGGCCAAAATCTGCTCTTTCGAAATATCTTCGTCATGCCCAACAGCCGCTTTAGTGGTTGGGGTAATAATAGGCTCCGGTAAAATATCATTCTCCTTCAGGCCTTCAGGTAAAGCTACACCGCAAACCTCTCTCCTGCCGGCTGCATATTCGCGAGCAGCATGGCCTGCCAGGTAACCGCGAATCACCATTTCAACCTTAAACGGTTCACAAATGCGTCCTATGGTAACGCTTGGATCGGGAACTGTAACTACCCAGTTGGGCACAATATCGGCCGTGGCCGCTAAAAATTTGGCGGCAATTTGATTTAAAACCTGTCCCTTGTACGGTATCGGCTCCGGCAATACAACATCAAATGCCGAAATGCGGTCGCTAACCACCATCACCAGGTATTTGTTGCCAATAGTATAAACATCCCGTACTTTGCCCTTATAAAACGCAGTTTGCCCGGGAAATGTAAAATGTGTTTCTTTGATTGCTGTTAGTTCATGGTTCATGGTTCATAGTTCATAGTTCATGGTTGATAGTTCATTGGTTTGAGCTATGTTCACCGTTAATATTTAGAATGAGTTTTTTAGTCCGGTTATCATTTTAACTAAGGTTTCATATTCATCATAAAGCATTTTGAATGACTCATCGTTAATATAACCTCTTTTTTTCGCTATAAATAAACAACTTACAACTTCAACAGCAGACCGCAACGAATAACTCAGGAATACCTTGAAAACCGCTTTACTCTGGCCGGTAGACCCTTCGGCAATATTCAGAGCAACAGAGTCGGCGGCCCGTTTTATTTGCGAAGTTAAGATGTATATTTCTTCTTTCGGGAAATTTCTAGTCAATTGGTTAATTTGTTCACCCAGTTCCAGTGCCTTTTGCCACACTTGTAAATCTTCAAACCTAAACGCCATATTTCTGCTATGAACTATGAACCATCAACTATGAACTTTCCGCTACTGTATGTCCCCGTATGCTGCTAAAATCTTGCGTACCAGTTTATGCCGTACAACATCTTCGCCACTCAGGTAAACAATTTCAATTCCTTTAATATCTGTCAAAATTCTCAAGGCAGTGTGCAAGCCAGATTGTTGCTTTTTCGGTAAATCTATCTGGGTAACATCACCAGTAACAATGAATTTTGCCGATGGCCCCATACGTGTTAAAAACATTTTTAACTGCATATCGGTAGCGTTTTGGGCCTCATCCAATATCACGAAGCAGTTATCAAGGGTTCGTCCGCGCATAAATGCCAGGGGCGCAATCTCGATGGTACGGTTCTCCAGGTACATTTTTAGTTTTTCAGCCGGGATCATATCATCCAGTGCATCATAAAGCGGTCGCAGGTACGGGTCGATTTTTTCTTTCAAGTCTCCTGGCAAAAAGCCAAGGTTCTCCCCTGCTTCAACTGCCGGCCTGGTTAAAATGATCCGTTTGATATCCTTATTTTTTAGCGCTCTTACGGCTAAAGCCACTGCGGTATAGGTTTTACCGGTCCCGGCAGGGCCTATGGCAAAAAGTATGTCGCTTTTATTGATGCATTCAACCATACGGCGCTGGTTGGCAGTTCGCGCCTTCACCATCACCCCGTTAGGGCCAAAAACAATTACCTCGCCGCTCGCAAATTTATCGGCAGATTGATCGGGCAATTGAATGTCCGAAGCTTTTGCACCCAATATCCGTTCAAGATCGGTTATGTTCAGGTTTTCGTATTTTTCGACATGTTGTAGCAGATGCGAAAATTTTTCTGAGAAAATGTGTAGTTCATGGTCATCCCCCAGTACCTTCACCTCATTGCCCCGGGCCACTATTTTAAGCTTTGGATATTGCTTTTTAATGATCTCGAAATGATCATTATTAGGACCCCATAACACAGCCGGGTTGATTTGTTCGATTGACAATTTAAGTTCGTTCAATACAAATTGATTTTTAGTTGCAGATTTTTATGAATTAAAAATTGAATATTTGTAGCTGTTTTGGAATCAGACATGAGATGTGAGATTTGAGACGTGAGACAAAAAAGGCTCTCATATCTCAAATCTCATATCTCACATCTTTCGTCGCGAAACGCTTGCACAAGATTAGTGATAAATATTTAAAATATTAATGGCAATAATAACTTTAACTACTGATTTGGGCGACAAAGACATTTATCAGGCTGCCCTGAAAGGTAGTATCCTGAAATTGTTGCCCACGGTAAATATTGTTGATATTACCAATAGCGTTGCTGCCTATAACATTCAACAGGCCGCCTTTATCTTAAAAAACAGCTTTTACTATTTCCCGGATGACACTGTTCACCTGATAGGAATTGATACCGTGTACAATGAAGACACCCGTTACCTGGCCATGAGGTACAAAAAACACTATTTTGTGGGTGCTGATAATGGCATATTTTCGCTGATGTTTGATGCGGAACCCGATGAAATAGTGGAGATTAACATTATGCAGGACTTAAAATTTCTGCATTTTCCGCTGGCCGATATTTTTGTAAAGGCGGCATGCCACCTGGCGCAGGGCGGTAAACTGTCGAAGATCGGGCTGCCGGTGGCCGGGATCGAAAAAAAGATGAACCTGCAGCCTGTTATTGAGAAAAACCTGATAAAAGGAGCGGTGATTTATATAGATTCGTTCCAGAATGTAATTACTAACATCACCAAAGATTTTTTCAACACTGTACAACAAGGGCGCCGTTTTATGCTTTCCTTTAAACGGAATGAAACGATAAACCATTTGAGCTGGCATTACAACGAAGTGCCCGAAGGCGAAAAGCTTTGCCTGTTTGGCATCAGCGATCACCTGGAAATTGCAATAAACAAAGGTAATGCCAGTGGACTGCTGGGGCTCGCATTGGGCGATAGTGTTATAATTGATTTCCTTGACTCATGAAGAAAATACTTGTTTTATTTGTTTTTTGCCTTGTGACTGCGCACGTGTTTGCACAACAGAATGAAGACTCACTGGCTTACGCTCAGCAGGGCAAAAAAATAACCGCGATGCTTGCACGAAGGGCTAAAAAGTTTGGGCAGTATAGCCGAAGCCTTCGGCAGCACACTGGTATATTTGGCATGCAAACCAAAAACGACATCCGTAATTCGAATGGGATCTTGATGGATATTGTAAAAACGGACGACTCGGTTTATAAGGAAATTAAAATATTGCTGAGCCTTGGATCGTACCGGCAAAGCCAATTCCAATCGCAGGCACAACAAAGCGGCGAAGGCGAAGTTGGTTATATGGGCACCATTAACAAGTTGCGCAACCACGTTGACCAGCTAAAAAAGGATTCAGAAAAGCAACAGCGTGAAGCAGATAAAACTAATCGTATTTTTATTATAGCCATTATTGTTATGGCAGCCATTATATTGGTGTTGTTGCGGATCAGAACCAAGGCTAAACCCAAGCCTAAACCATCAGTCCGAAGGAGGTGATACATTTGATCTGCCAGTTGGCACCGGTTCGATAAAAATTACCTATTTTAAAATGTTTTAGCTGATGGTTCGTCTTATCGGATAATACCCAATCAGAAAAAGTATGGCACGAAAGCGACTAAATAGCAGCAATGTACCCGAAGCGGAATTACCCAAGGCAAAATTAAATAAGCAGACTTTAAAAAATATAAGCAGGCTGCTTTCGTATATTAAACCCTATCGGGGTATGTTTGCGGCTGCGCTGGTTTGCCTTTTCCTCTCGAGTTTGGTGGGATTGGCATTTCCTAAGTTTATTGGTGCCTTAATTGATGTTGCCAACGGCAAACATACCGTTGGTTTTTTACCGGTTACTATTACCGGCATCCTTACGCTTGCACTCACGGTGTTGTTTTTACAGGCATTCGTGTCATTTTTCCGGATTCTTTGGTTTGTTAACGTTGCCGAAAAGTCACTCGCTGATATCCGGAGGGATACGTATTTTAAGCTAATAACGCTGCCGATGAACTTTTTCTCGAACCGGCGGGTTGGAGAGTTGAATAGCCGCATTTCGGCAGATCTTTCGCAAATACAGGATACCTTAACTACAACCCTTGCCGAATTGATGCGGCAATCTGTTTTACTGATTGGCGGGATCGCCTTTATGGCAAGCATCTCGATAAAATTGGCTATTGCTTTATTAATAGTGGTACCGCCGTTAATTATTGTAGCAATCGTTTTCGGGCGTTTTATCCGTAAAATATCCAGGGAGGCGCAGGATAAATTAGCCGAATCCAATACGGTTATCGAAGAAACGCTGCAGGGGATTGCCAACGTTAAAGCCTTTGTTAACGAAGCTTACGAAACGGCACGGTACGGTAAAAACATTAATGACGTGGCCAAAATTGCTATAAAAGGAGCAAAATACCGTGGAATGTTTGTGTCCTTTATCGTTTTCTGTTTGTTTGGCGCTATTGTGGCCATTGTAGGCTATGGGTGTTTACTCGTTAGCCATCATGAAATTGAATCGGGCCAATTGGTAACCTTTGCCCTCTACGCGTCGTTCGTAGGTGCGGCAATGGGGAGCTTCCCCGATCTATATGCTAACGTGCAAAAGGCAGTCGGCGCCAGCGAGCGTGTATTGGAAATTCTGGAAGAAAAAGGCGAACCCGTGTCGGTTAATGAAAGCAGCAAGGTAGTTGTTCAAAAGATCACGGGTGATCTTTCATTTAATAACGTGGAGTTTTCCTACCCTTCGCGGCCTGAACTTACGGTGCTCAATGGTATCTCTTTCGATGCCGAAGCCGGACAGCGCGTGGCGATTGTTGGCCCCAGCGGCTCGGGTAAATCAACCATGGCGGCTTTGATATTGCAATTTTACCATCCGCAAAGCGGCGTCATTAGCTTCGACGGCCGCCCGGCAAGCGAATATACCCTCACCGATATTCGCAACCAGGTGGCTATTGTACCACAGGATGTAATGCTTTTTGGCGGTTCGATAATGGAAAATATCGCCTACGGTAAACTCACGGCAAGCAAAGATGAAATTATACAGGCTGCCAAACGTGCCAACGCGCATGAGTTTATCATGTCGTTCCCCGAAGGATATGAGACCATAGTAGGCGAACGCGGCGTGAAGTTATCCGGCGGTCAGCGGCAGCGGATTGCTATTGCCAGGGCATTGCTCAAAAATCCGGCTATCCTCATCCTCGACGAGGCTACATCTTCACTTGATTCCGAATCGGAACGCCTGGTACAGGAAGCACTGGAGGAACTGATGAAAAACAGGACCTCCATCATCATTGCCCATCGCCTGTCCACCATCCGCGAAGCAGATAAGATCATCGTACTTGAAAAAGGAAACATTATTGAATCGGGCAGCCACAACGAATTGGTAAATATCGACAATGGTCTGTATAAATATTTGAGCGCGCTGCAGTTTGAAGGGGTCTGAACCGAGATTAAACGGATTTTCGGATTTCCGGGATGCCTGAACATTGATTAGTAGGATTGTCTGAAACGGGAGTAAGCAGATCTTTTTTTGGGATTTTATCGTGATAATCCTAAAATCCCATAAATCCCGGTTCAGACAACCATACCGCCAATCATCCGTATAAATGCGCATATTTATACAAATGATTTACCGACATAAGGGCTTTTTGATATTTGCAGGAATATTATTCCTTTGTAATTGCAATAATGAAAATTCAGAGGCGGATGCCATCGCCATTAAAAACATATCAGAAGCTGCTGTAAAAACCGATACCACCCGAATTGCCGCTATCAATCAGCCGCCGCTAAACTTTGTTCGCCCTGGCAGCCCGGTGCCATTGAAAAACATGTTTGGTATTAATGGCTACGAGTGGAATTTCCTGGAGACCCCTTTTAGCCCAAACGACCGGAAACACATTTATGAAGATAAATACGCACTGATAAAAAACTTCAGCGCGGTGCGCCATTATTTAAACTGGAACCGGATAGAACCTGAGAAAGGTCAGTATACCTTCAACCCCTCATTAAGTGGTGGCTGGGACTATGATGTCATATACCAGCGCTGTAAACAGGATGGTATATTGGTATTGGCTGATCTGAAAAACTCGCCTGAGTGGATGTACAACACCTACCCTACCAACTCACGGGATAACGACAATGCCCCCGTATTTTATGGCAAAAGCCTTAGCGATCCTGCCTCATACGCCGACCAGGCGCGCACAGCATTTCAGTTTGTGGCCCGGTACGGATCCAATAAAAATATCGATAAGTCGCTGGTTAAGGTTTACACAAAAAAACGCTATTCGGACGATGTACCCAATGAGGTTAAAATTGGGATGGGCCTGATAAAATATATTGAATGTGGCAACGAACGCGACCGCTGGTGGGGACCCGACGAAACGCACCAAACCGCTGAGGAATATGCGGCTAACATGTCGGCGTTTTATGATGGCAATATGGGCAAGCTTGGCCCCGATGCAGGCGTAAAAACAGCAGACCCCAATATGCAGGTGGTTATGGGCGGCCTGGCTTCGGCTGATATCAAATGGGTACAACGGATGATCGACTGGTGCAAAAAATATCGTGGCTACAAAAAGGATGGCAGTGTTAACCTTTGTTTTGATGTCATCAACTATCACCTTTACTCTAATAACGGCGATGTGCGCACCCACAAACGCGCTACAACAGGCATCGCGCCCGAAATATCAAACGATGGCAGTATTGCCAATGATTTTGTAAAACTGGCCGGAAGCCTGAAGCAAAACCCGGAAGTTTGGGTGACCGAAACTGGCTACGACATTAACCAGGAAAGCTACCAGAAAGCCGAATCCATCGGTAAAAAAACAGTATTGGAAAACCAGGCGGACTGGATTTTACGCACATCGTTATTATATATCCGTTACGGAATTAAACGCGTTTTTTTTTACCAGCTGTTTGATGACCATGCTGGCGGCACCTCCCAATATGCCACATCGGGCCTGGCCGAAGGCCTCAAACGCCGCCCCGCTGCCGACTACATATTACAGGCCACCAAGCTAATGGGCGATTATACCTATGTAAAAACTATCAGCAAAGATCCGTTAGTGGATGTTTACCAACTCGGCAACAAAACCATGTACATACTTACCATACCAGATGAAACCGGCCGGTCGGCCAATTATACGCTTGATTTAGGTAAAGCTTCCAAAGCAAATATCTACCATTTAAAAATCGGCGCGGATGCGATGGATAGAAGCCAGGTAAACACTGTGAACGGCAAGATGAAGATTAACGTAACAGAGACGCCGGTTTTTGTAGAAGCAGCGAATTAAAGCACCGCCCAGCGCGAAAAATATCTCTATTTTCGGTTTAATCCAATTTCATTTATTATATTACAACACCTTTACACTCTAAAACAATTATAAATGGAAGAAGTTATTATCCCCACATCTCAATTAATTGAGCATTGCCCCGTTTGCAACACTGCCGCTACCGAAAATGATGTTTTTTGCGGTACCTGCGGATACCCTTTGAAAGGTACCGAACAGGAACAAAAGGATTTCATGTTAAAAAGGGATATCGCCGGTATCGACATGGAACATTTTAGCAAACAGCTTAAAAATGCAGCTAATTCGCTATATTACCTCGCCGGCGTTTTTGTGGTTAGCGGGCTTATTGTCTACCTTATAAAAAAAGATGATCCTGATTCTTTTGCCCTTTTATTGGAAAATTTAATACTGGCTTTCGTTTTTTTGGCCTTAGGCGGATTTGCGCGGAAGAAACCGCTTGCCTGTATTGTTTCGGGTCTCTGTTTATATGTTATCGTTATTCTTTTGAACGCATTCGTTAACCCAGGCACGCTGTTCTACGGCATTATCGTGAAAATAGCGATTATTGGATATATGATTAAGGGTATCAAATCGGCCATCGAAATCGAGAAAATTAAAAAAGAACATCATATAGCTTAATCATTGTCTGAAAAAGAAATATTAGCGAACGAAAAAGCACCCTGTATCAGTTGCGGTGGCGAGATTGCTGTGAGCGCGAGATTTTGCAATCATTGTGGTTCCAGGCAATCTGTAGTGGCAAATAGCGATACGGGTAACAATTGGCTATTGCTTAAACAGGCCGCCTTATTTTACGGAATTGATGTTGCGGCCTGCTGCCTGGCCTCGTTTGCCGGCGTATTTAAAACGCTTGGATGGGCGCTTTTTTTCGACATAGCAATGGCCATTTCGGCAGTTCTTTTTTTTACGTGGAACTGGAATGAGAATAAGCAGCTATTAAAATGGAAGTCCTTTTCGCTACTTAAACTGGCTGGTTACGCGGCAATTGCTATCTGCGGATCGGTTATAGTGCATTATAGTGTTGGCTGGTTAAATCTTGTGATTTTTAATAAAGATGATCAATATTTCGAGACGCTGCGCGGGAATCTCCCGGCAGAAATGTTCCTGATTTTCTTTACCGCCGTTATGCCCGCACTTTTTGAAGAACTTGGTTACCGCGGATATTTGCTGCAAAACCTTTTAAAAATTGCCGATAAAGATCAGGCTATCTACATTACATCTTTTCTGTTTGCCATCATACACATGAGTTTTATCTCCCTGTTCTGGCTTATTCCATTTGCGTTGTTTTTGGGTTATACCAGGGTAAAAGAAAATACCATTTGGTATGGCATTTTTTTTCATTTCTTTTTTAATTTAACGGCTTGTTTGTTTCAGCTATTCTAAACAAACAGTTTTTTAATTAAATTTGAAAAAAGGAATTCCATGAAAACCATACAGATTAACAATGCAGTTTGGAAAGAGGGCGATTATTTTGTTGCGCAATGTTTAAATGTCGAGGTATCAAGTTTTGGCGAGACGAGAGAAGAGGCGCTTGCAAACTTGCAAGAGGCTCTCGAACTTTATTTTGAAGACAATACCCATCCCGAAATAAGTGTAATTGAACATCCTGAGATAGTAGATTCTATTTTCAATTATGCCTAAACTTTATTCTTCAGCCTATATTCTTAAAGTGCTTGATGAACATGGTTTTTTATTTGTTTCGCAGAAGGAAGTCACATCAAACTTAGAAAGACGGGTGAGCCTACTCTAACCGTAATTGTTCCGGCTAATAGAAAGGAAACTCCTACCGGCACCTTTCGATCAATCCTGCGTCAGTCCGGATTATCTGAAGCTGATTTTAAATAGCAAAATCCCAGCATAAAATGCTATTTTTGCGCTTCAATGGAGCACATTCGTAATTTTTGTATCATAGCACATATCGACCACGGCAAAAGTACCCTTGCCGATAGGTTGCTTGAATATACCAATACCATCACGCAGCGCGAATCGCAGGCACAATTGCTGGACGATATGGACCTGGAACGTGAACGCGGCATTACCATAAAAAGCCACGCCATACAGATGGATTACGTGCTGGATGGCCAGAAATACATATTAAACCTGATTGATACCCCAGGGCACGTAGATTTTTCATACGAAGTTTCGCGGTCAATAGCGGCCTGTGAAGGCGCATTACTGATTGTTGATGCGGCGCAAGGTATACAGGCGCAAACCATATCAAACTTGTACCTGGCGCTTGAAAACGACCTGGAGATTATCCCTGTTCTCAATAAAATGGACCTCCCCGGCGCTATGCCCGAGGAAGTGAAAGACCAGATTGTTGAGCTGATTGGCTGCAAACGCGAAGAGATCCTGGCCGCTTCCGGTAAAACCGGCATGGGTGTGCACGATATATTGCGGGCCATTGTTGAACGCGTACCGGCTCCCGTGGGCGATCCGGCCGCTCCCCTGCAGGCTTTGATATTTGACTCGGTTTTCAATTCTTTCCGCGGTATTGTTGCTTATTTTAAAGTGGTTAACGGCGAAATTCGCAAAGGTGATAAAGTAAAATTCTTCGCTACTGAAAAACAGTACATTGCCGACGAGGTAGGTACCTTAAAGTTAAAGCAATCGCCACGTGATGTCATCAAAACCGGTGACGTAGGCTATATTATATCGGGCATTAAAGAAGCACGCGAAGTAAAAGTGGGTGATACTATTACCCATATCGACCGCCCCTGCGCCGAGGGCATCCAGGGCTTTGAGGAAGTAAAACCAATGGTATTTGCGGGGATATACCCTGTTGATACCGAGGATTATGAAGAATTGCGTGAATCGATGGCCAAGCTTCAACTGAACGATGCTTCGCTGGTTTTTGAACCCGAGTCATCAGCTGCTTTGGGCTTTGGTTTCCGTTGCGGATTCCTCGGGATGCTGCACATGGAGATCATCCAGGAGCGCCTGGAACGCGAGTTTAATATGACAGTGATCACCACTGTTCCCAACGTATCGTATATTGCCTATACCACCAAAGGCGATGCGATTACGGTAAATAACCCATCAGACCTGCCCGATCCAAGCCGCATTGATTATGTGGAAGAGCCCTACATAAAAGCAACCATCATTACCAAATCCGAATTTGTGGGCCCGGTAATGTCGCTTTGTATTCAAAAACGTGGTTTTATCAAAAATCAGTCGTACCTCACATCGGATCGTGTGGAACTGATTTTCGAGATGCCGATGGGCGAAATCGTTTTTGATTTTTATGATAAACTGAAAACCATTTCCAAAGGCTATGCCTCGTTTGATTACCACCAGATAGGTTACCGACAGTCGGACCTGGTTCGTTTGGACATAAGGCTTAACGCCGAACCTGTGGATGCTTTGTCATCGCTGATATTCAGGGGGAACTCTTATGATTTCGGTAAAAAAATATGCGAAAAGCTGAAGGAGCTACTACCGCGCCAGCAATTTGAAATTGTTATACAAGCATCTATCGGTGCAAAAATTATAGCCCGTGAAACAGTGAAAGCCTTACGTAAGGATGTTACTGCAAAATGCTACGGCGGTGATATTTCGCGTAAGCGAAAACTGCTTGAAAAGCAGAAAAAAGGGAAAAAACGCATGCGCCAGGTAGGTAATGTGGAGATACCGCAGAGTGCGTTTATGGCAGTGTTGAAACTTGATTAAGCCCCCCGGCCCCCTAAAGGGGGAGTTTTTGATTAGCATAATTGTGGTGTGGCATTTAAATATTGAATTATTATTCCCCCTTTAGGGGGTTAGGGGGCTTGGGCATGAATTTACTCGACGGAAAATACGTATCAGAAAAAGTTAAGGTTGAAATAGCTGAGGAAGCGGCTAAGATTTTGGAACGGACAGGCCGCAAACCGCATTTAGTGGCTGTACTGGTTGGTCATGATGGCGGCAGCGAAACTTATGTTGCCAGCAAGATGAAAAATTGCGAAGCTGTTGGTTTTAAATCGTCGTTGGTGCGTTATGAAAGCGATGTCACCGAAGAAGAGTTGCTAAACAAGGTAGCTGAACTGAATGCTGACGCAGATATTGACGGCATCATCGTGCAATTGCCTCTTCCAAAACACATCGACCCTGAAAAAGTAACCGAGAAAATAGACCACCGCAAAGATGTGGACGGCTTCCATCCTATTAATTTGGGCCGGATGCAACGCAACTTACCTTCGTTTATACCTGCTACCCCTTATGGCATCACCCTGATGCTGAAAGAATATAATATTGAAACCAGCGGCAAGCATTGCGTGGTGGTTGGCCGCAGCAATATTGTTGGTTCACCCATGAGCATTTTAATGGCCCGCAATACCTACCCTGGGAATTGCACGGTCACCATTTGCCATAGCCGCACACCGGATATAAAAGCCATGACCTTGCAGGCCGATATCCTCATAGTAGCCATCGGCAAAAAGAATTTCATTACTGCCGATATGGTGAAAGATGGCGTGGTGTTAATTGACGTAGGCATGAACCGCGAAACCTCTACCCTAACCAAATCCGGCTTTAAGCTATATGGCGATGTTGACTTTGATGGCGTATCGCAAAAAGCATCGTGGATAACCCCGGTACCCGGCGGCGTGGGGTTAATGACCATTATCGGGTTGCTGAAGAACACGCTGGCATCGGCGAACAAGGAGGTTTATAGTTAATTGTGATAAATGGCGGAATTAAACCTAAATCCAAGGTTGGCAGAAGTTCTGGTTAACCATAACATATCTGTAACTGCTGATGACGAATTTATTTATGCCGACCTACCTTCAAAAATAAAACTCAAAGCTCGTGCAACCTACAACGAGGTAGGCGACCAAATCCTATCCCGGTTAGATGTAATGGTGATGTCGGAAGAGGGGCAAAAAATCATCGAGTGTTTCGGGGATTGGGGACCCAACCTTGAAACTGCCTTAAATAATAACTTTTATAATTTCAGCTCAGGCGTTTTGCATCCACTTTTAGCGGCGTTTGGATGTGTGGACTTGGAGATTCTTGAACAAATAACTTGCGAAGAATGGAAAATCGAAGATGATGTTTGGATGGCGTTTATCGGAAACCTTATTCCTAAAACGAACAGCGCAAATTCAGGGATAGCACCACCTGAATACTTTTTTAATGCTATCCAATCAAGCATACGCTCGCAAGCCTTAAACAATAAGTTACATTGGTTTAGAGGATATTATCTCCAAAGTAAGGATGAAATCGCAGCAAATGAGTTTATTATGGACAATGAAGACATAACAAGCGCAACGCCTGCATTTTCGTCGATTCCCATAATACCAGGAATTGAGTTTTTTAGCTGCAGGAATTTTATAATATTGAAAAAGAAACCCCGAAAAAAGTCATTACTTGGCGGGTCGTGGTTTAAGTTTTAAGCCAACCTAATCAACTGTAGTTAATTGATTAAGTTAACCGACGTTTGCAAATAACAGTTCCAACAACTTAATCAACTCAATCCAACCTAATCAACCTCAAACCAATTCCGCAGGTACCCTATAATTAGCGCTTTCGTCATTCCAGGCCATGGAGGTTATGCGCCAGATGTCATCAACCAAAATAAATTGTATGTAGTTGATGCCCCTGGGCAGGTTGTCAATTTCGTGGTAAACCAGGCTGTATTCGTACACGCTGGTACGTTGCGCCACGCGGCCAAATATTTCGGTTTTGGAGTACAGTTCGCGCTGCATAAATTGGGTTAGCTGCCCCTCCTCTATCTGGTCTTCCAGCGCCCGGATAAACGACTCTACCGAATAAGTAACCGGCTTGCCAAAACTCATATTGTACAGCATGGCGTCTTCGTAAAATAATTCCCTAACGGTATCCAAATCCGGCATTTCGCCGTCCATAAAGCTCAACGATTCATAAAAATCTTCGGTAACGTAGTCTATTGCTCTTGTATTCATGTGTTAAAACCTTGCTTTAGCCGGTCCCAAAAGGACGCGATGCCAATATATACCGAATTTTCGATTATTTTGATCGGGTAAGTGTCAATATAATCATTTTGCCCCTCGCTGCCCTTGCCGGTTTGTAAATCGTATGAATAACGATGAAAAGGGCAAACCAATTTAGCGTTAACACACCATCCTAAACTCAGGTCGCCGCCGGCATGCGGGCAACGCGCCGAAACTGCAAAAATTCGGCCTTCATAGTTTACCAGGCAAACGTTTTTATTACCGGCTTTTATTTTTTTAATGAACGGTTGGTCTAAATTATCAATCCCTGGTATTTTGTACCACTTCATACGGCTTAAAAATCGATCTTTAAGTTCATTACCGACGGGTTTTTGATTACATCGTCCATATTGGTGATCAGGGTAACCCGTTTCCGGTCGGCCGAAACAATTGCCTTGGAATTGTTTATTTTCTTAATCGGTTTGGCAAAGTTCAAGACCAGTTTGTAAGGCGTTTCAATCAACATAGCCTTGGCCATGGCAAAAGCCGACTGGGTTTTCTTTAAAAAGGCGTTAAACTTTGCTTTGTCAATTATCCTGTAAAACTTATGAGGGGTGATCTCGTATGAGTAATAATCTTCGCCGGCCACCAGCTGCTGCGGGTCAAAACCGCCCTTTTGTTTACTGTTGCCATTGGTTACGGCTTTTAGCTGGTTCCCTAACGATATTTTTGATAAATGCAGCAGGTAATACTGAAGATCGGCCGGGGTTTTGGCTACATGGTTGATGCCAATCTTCATAATGTTTTTCTTAAGGTCCATTTTTACCGAAAGATTGCTGCTTTTAGCCATATTGGCTTCATCAGCGGTCATCTTTACCTGGGTGCTGTCGGGCAATGCCGAGTAAAAATTGAGGGTGGTATCTTTTACGATGGAGAATTGGGGCGTCGCCTTTACCGAATCGGACATCAGGTTCATTAATACCGAAACCGCGCTGCCCATATCAAAATTATACTGAACATTGCAGGAGCCATCGGTTTTAAAATCGTACCGTTCCTCGATATCGAAACACGAAGAAAGGCCAAGCAATACGAAAAACAGGAAGAAATAGTAGCGTTTTTTCATAAGGCTAAATTTTAAGTAATAATAATTAAAAAAGGCGAAAGGTAAAAGGCAAAAGGTTAAAGGTTTTTTTATCGTTTCAGTATCATATTTGTGCACAAGGGCTCGCCTTTTGCCTTTCGCCTTTTACCTTTCACCTCAAAAGAGTAATTTTGCCCCTAATATGGCACATGTAATTCCGGAAGATGGCACGCAGCTTCCTTTAATGGAGGAGTTTTATACGATACAGGGCGAAGGGTTCCATACCGGAAAAGCAGCTTATTTTATACGTTTGGGTGGCTGCGATGTTGGCTGTCACTGGTGCGATGTAAAGGAAAGCTGGAATGCCGAACTGCACGCGCTTACACACGCCGACCAGATCATCGAAAATGCAGGGAAGCATCCTTCTAAAGCGGTGGTCGTGACAGGTGGTGAGCCATTGATCTATAACCTTGATTACTTGACAGCCGGCCTTCAGCAAAACGGCATAAAAACCTTTATTGAAACGTCGGGGGCGTATCCTCTTTCGGGGCATTGGGACTGGATTTGTTTATCGCCCAAAAAGTTTAAAGCGCCGACGAAAAACGTTGCTGAACATGCCGATGAACTGAAGGTAATTATTTTTAATAAATCGGATTTTGCCTTTGCCGAGGAAAACGCAAAGCTGGTATCGCCGGGTTGCAAGCTGTTTTTACAGCCGGAATGGTCGAAATCGAAAGAGATGACGCCGCTGATTGTAGATTATGTAATGAATAACCCGCAATGGGAAATATCGCTGCAAACACATAAATACTTGAATATACCGTAATAAATGTAACTTAGGGTACAAAATACCGTATCAAAAGGAATGAGATATTCGATCGTAACGGTTTTATTGTTACTATTTTCGGCTTTTGCTTTCGCCCAGCAAAGGCAGTATACCACCACTGATAAAGAGGCCATAAAATATTTTGCGCTGGCCAACCAAAGTCTCGACGATAATATGTTTGATGAGGCCCAGGCGCAGCTGCAACAATCGTTGCAGGCCGACAGCAATTTTGTGGAGGCACATGCCCTGATGGGCGACCTTTATCGCCGCAAACACCAGTTTAAACTTGCTGTAATACACTACAATAAGGTCATTCGGTTAAATCCGGAATTTAACAGGGCGGTTTACTATAAAATTGGTGATGAGGAAGTCAATATCGGCTTATATGAAAGCGCGCAACAGCATCTCGAAAAATATTTAACCTACCCGGATATTAGCGCCCAGCTTAATTTCCAGGCACAGAAACTCTTGATGGATTGCAAATTCAGCATTGATGCCATGAAACACCCGGTGCCCTTTAAACCGGTTAATATGGGCCCCGAAATTAATACTGCCGACGATGAATACCTGCCGGTAGCCACTGCCGACGAAAGCACACTGATTTTTACCCGGGAAATAAACCGGAACGAGGATTTTTACAAAAGTGTTAAGGTTGACGGCAAATGGCAGACCGCCACTTATTTAAGTGACCGCATAAACACGCCGCAATACAATGAAGGCGCCCAATCGATCACCCTTGACGGGAAATATTTGTTTTTTACAGGTTGTAACCGCCCTGATGGCCTTGGCCGCTGCGATATTTATATTGCCGCAAAAAAAGGCGACGACTGGGGCAAGCCGGTTGATTTAAGTCCGCCGGTAAATACAACTGGCTGGGAGTCGCAACCCTCCATCAGTTCAGACGGGCGGACGCTTTACTTTGTGAGCAACCGGAAAGGCGGATACGGCGGTTATGATATCTGGAAATCTAACTTAACCGATAAAGGCTGGGGCGATCCCGAAAACCTGGGGCCAAATATCAATACGACATTCGACGAGCAATCGCCGTTTATTCATGCGGATGACAGTACCCTGTACTTTTGCTCGAACGGCTGGCCGGGGCTGGGTGGAAAAGACCTTTTTGTAAGCCGAATGGGTAAAGACGGCAAATGGCAAAAACCGCAAAACCTGGGCTACCCTATTAATACCAGCGGCGACGAAACCGGCCTGACGGTTACGGCCGAGGGCAGCCACGCGTTTTTTTCATCAAACAACCTTGAGGGCTACGGTGGTTATGATATATACACCTTTGAACTGCCTGAAAACAGGAGGCCTCACCTGGTAACATATGTTAAGGGCAAGGTTAGCGATGCCAAGAGTCTGCAACCGCTGGAGTCAGCCGTTGAAATTATTGACCTGCAGAAAAATGAGCCCGTTTATCAGGATTACAGCGACGCCGAACAGGGTAACTTTTTGGCCACGCTTACCGCCGGCAAAAATTACGGACTTAATATTACCAAAAGCGGGTACCTGTTTTATTCGCAAAACTTTTCGCTCATAGGTGTCGAGACGAATAAACCCTATAACATCACCGTTTTGCTGCAGCCTATTGAAATAGGCAACAAAGTGATCCTGAACAATATTTTCTTTGATACCAATAAGTTTGATTTGAAAACCGAATCGCTGGCCGAGCTGGAAAAACTGGTTGATTTCATGAATCTGAACCCTACGCTTAAAATTGAAATATCGGGCCATACCGATAATGTGGGCAGCGACCAGACCAACCAGGTGCTATCCGAGAATCGGGCCAAATCAGTATATCAATACCTGGTGAGCAGCAAAATTGACGCTTCGCGCCTTGTTTACAAAGGCTACGGCGAAACGCAGCCTATTGCGGCCAACGATACCGACGAAGGCCGTCAAAAGAACCGGAGGACAGAGTTTAAGATAATTGGGAAGTAAGTCGGAAAGTCCGAAAGACAGAAAAAAGAGGTGAAAGCTGAAAGGTAAAAGGCGAAAGGTTTTGTAAAATGGACATAAAACCTTTTACCCTTAGCCTTTTACCCTTCACCTTAAATAAAAGCCTTTTACCTGAAAATGAAACGCATCCTCATATACCTTTCGTTACTTCTGCTTGCTTCATGTGCGGCTTATTATAAAACTGCAAATGCAGGCAAGCCCTGGCAAGGGAAACTACAGCAAATTCCTGGGCGCATTGAGTGCGAGTTATATAATGAAGGCGGCGAAGGTATTGCCTACCACGATTTGGACAGCATTAACAACGGTAGCGGCAAGCTTAACCCGGCAAACGGCACTTTTCTGAATGAGTTCCGGATGAAAGAGGGTGTAGATATTTCGTACACCAAATCGCACGATATCGACAATAACCCATACAATAAAGTGCCCCGGGATATGGATCAGCTATATGTTGGATGGACCAAGCCCGCCGAATGGATCAATTATACCGTAAAGGTTAAGCAAACCCGCAATTACAAAATTGGTTTAATGTATACTGCCAACGGCGATGGAGCCATTTCGCTCGATGTTGACGGAAAACATATTACCGGCGCCTTAAAAATAACATCCACCCATGACGACCGCGACACCGTAGCATGGCGACAATGGCACCACTGGAATAAAGTGGATTCCCTAACTTCTGTTAAGCTCAAAAAAGGTATTCATATCCTCACACTGCATGTGGTTGCCAATGGAAATATGAATTTTGATTATTTGGAGTTTAGGTAGAAACACGTAGTCATACACCTCAACCTAAACGCGGGGGACGCAAAGTATTTCGTCTCTACCGCCTGTTCAGGTATTTTTCATAAATAATATCCAAATGATGCCTGTGGTGTCCGTAAATGTGGTTAATCAGCAACCTTGCAGGCATCGGGTATCCGTTTGCGGTACCTGTACGGTCAAGCGCCTCATCGCTCAGCGTACCGAGGAAAAGTATTGTTGCGGCTCTTGCTGCTTTCAGTTCGGCTAAAATATCGGTTAGATCCCGCTGGTCGGCATCGGCGTTTGCTGCAAACAGTTCTTCATCAAACCCCGGCAGATCGGTTTTATCGGCGCGTGCTATGCGCATTACCCGGTAAGTTAATATCCGTTCACAATCCGAAAGGTGCACCAATACATCTTTTATGCTCCATTTACCGGCAGCGTACCTGTGCAAAAACTGTTCGTCGCTGAGGCTCAGCGCCAGCTTCTCCGTTTCTGTCATAATATCGGCAAGGTGTTGCAGCAGGTGGCCATCATTTGGCACTTTCGCCATGTAAGGCTTGTAAAATGCGGGAGTAATTTCGTCGGTTGGTTTAACTATCATTTTCATAAAAAGGCATTAAAAAGCCTTCAGAAGCTAATCCAAAGGCTTATAAAAATTATTTTTGACTCAAGACTTTCTACTCACACTAATTCCCCATTTCGGAAAGGAACTTGATGCGCATCAGTTGTACTTCTTCAATAGTATATTCGTCCGATCCCAGTTCGCTCAGGGCATCGTCTATCGAATCGCTTTCGGCAGTTTTAAAATAGTCGAAAATTTCATCCTGTTTATCCTCATCAATCACTTCATCTATATAGTAGTTCAGGTTGAGTTTGGTTCCCGAGTTCACAATGGTCTCCACCTCTTTCAATATCTCGTCGTAGGTAAGGCCTTTGGAGGCGGCAATGTCATCCAGGTTTAAATGACGGTCGATGTTTTGTATGATAAAAACCTTAAGGGCCGATTTATTGGCAGCGCTTTTAATCACCATATCTACAGGGCGATCTATTTCATTGTCATCAACGTATTTTTGAATCAGATCGGTAAAAGGTTTGCCAAATTTAAGCGCCTTCCCTGCCCCTACGCCCGATATTTGTTTCAACTCATCGGTTGTAACCGGGTAATGCGTACACATCTCTTCCAGCGAAGGGTCCTGGAAAATCACAAATGGCGGCAACCCTTTTTGTTTGGCCAGTTTTTTACGCAGATCCTTCAGCATTTGCAGCAGTTCGGTATCCAAAGCACCGCCACCGGTTTTTGGCCCGTCTTCCGAATCATCATCATCGGTAGCCTCAATAGGCGTATTCAATACAAAACGGATGCTGTAAGGGTTTTCAATAAAGGAATTACCGGATTTGGTAAGCCTCAGCAAACCATACTGGTCAATATCTTTCGACAGAAAATTATTCAGTAAAGCCTGGCGCAGCAGCGAGTTCCACAAATTGCGGCCATCTTCCTTGCCCGAACCAAAATAGTCCAGCGCATCGTGCTCATAGTTCTTTATTTGTGCATTATCCTCACCCAGCAGGATGTTGATGATATGGGCGTCGTCAAATTTCTCGCCGATTTGCTTTATCAGGCTCAAAGCTTTATGCAGGTGCAATTCGCCATCAAAATGTTCTTTATGGGCACAGCAATTATCGCACATATTGTTGCAGCCGGCCTCATCAAAGTTTTCGCCAAAGTAATGCAGCAACTGTTTACGGCGGCATACTGATGATTCCGCATAATCAATCACCTCTTTTAGTATCTGTGTGCCGATTTCACGTTCCGAAACCGGTTTATCCTTCATGAATTTCTGAAGTTTATCGATGTCTTTTTCCGAGTAAAAAGCCACGCAAACGCCCTCGCCGCCATCACGGCCTGAACGGCCTGTTTCCTGGTAATAACCTTCCATGCTCTTGGGCACATCGTGGTGTATCACATAACGCACGTCGGGTTTATCAATACCCATACCAAAGGCTATAGTCGCTACTATTACGTCAACATCTTCCATCAGGAATTTGTCTTGTGTATCGGCGCGCACTTTTGGGTCGAGGCCGGCATGGTAAGGCAATGCTTTTACACCGTTAAGGTTAAGCACTTCGGCTACTTCTTCCACCTTTTTGCGGCTCAGGCAATAAATAATGCCCGATTTACCGGTGTTTTGCTTAACAAATTTTACTATCTCCTTAATCACATTGCGCTTGGCCCTAACCTCGTAAAATAAGTTCGAACGGTTAAATGATGATTTATAGATAGTTGCGTTGTTCATTTGCAGGTTTTTCTGGATATCCTGCTGAACTTTGGGAGTAGCGGTAGCGGTTAAAGCTATAATCGGAATATCGTCGCCAATATTGCTGATCACCTGCCTTATTTTGCGGTATTCGGGCCTGAAATCGTGCCCCCACTCTGATATACAGTGGGCTTCATCTACAGCTACAAACGAAACGTTGTTTAAACGTAAAAAGTCAATGTTTTCCTGTTTGGTAAGCGACTCGGGCGCTACGTACAATAACTTGGTTTTGCCACCCAGCACATCTTCCTTAACCCTGGTAATATCCGATTTTGTTAACGATGAATTTAAGAAATGGGCTATACTATCCGACCCGCCAAAAGCCCTTAACTGGTCAACCTGGTTCTTCATCAAAGCGATCAAAGGGGATATTACGATCGCTGTACCTTCGCTCATTAAAGCAGGCAACTGATAACACATGGACTTGCCACCACCGGTGGGCATAATCACAAAGGTATCGTTTCCCGCCAGTATATTTGTTATTATCGCTTCCTGCTCACCCTTGAAATTATCGAACCCGAAAAAATTCTGAAGGTTATCAAAAAGAGACTTCTTAGTTTCTAGCATTATTTACTTACTGTTGAATTATTTTAAAAGTTTAAAGTAACAAAAATTTCTCAATAAACGATGGATTTTGTTTAAAATTTTATATAAAAATGATTATTCTATCAAAAACAATTTGCTTATTTATCCATTTAAACACCGTAGCTGCATTGTTGTGTTTTATTTAATTTTATTTAATACATAAATTACAAATTAATATACAATTTTGCATTGCATTTACCAAATTTAACTTGTTAAAACTCGCATGAATAAAAACTACTATGCCATCATTATGGCAGGCGGCATTGGAAGTCGTTTTTGGCCCATTAGCCGCACTTCTCACCCTAAACAATTTATAGATATCCTTGGAACCGGCAAAACCTTAATACAAAATACCTACGATCGTTTTTTGAAAATATGCCCCAAAGAGAATATTTATGTAGTCACGAACGAGATATATACCGGCCTGGTAAAAAAACAATTACCCGATATGGCCGACAGCCAGATATTAACCGAACCGGTTATGCGCAATACCGCACCCTGTATTGCCTACGGATCATTTAAGATTGAAAGCCTGAACCCGGATGCGGCCATTGTGGTGGCGCCGTCGGATCACCTGATTTTGGATGAGGCCGCGTTTATCAGGTCAATTGAAAAATCGCTGGAGGTGGCTACCGAAAAGCAATGCTTAATTACGCTGGGTATAAAACCATCGAGACCTGATACCGGTTACGGCTATATCCAATATACTGACAACCACCTGCATAACGATTTTTATAAGGTAAAGACCTTTACCGAGAAACCTACGCTGGAAATTGCCAAAACCTTTTTACAAAGCGGCGATTTCTTGTGGAACGCCGGCATCTTTGTTTGGTCGGCTAAAGCCATTGTGAATGCATTTAACCAATACCTGCCCGAAATGCACGAGATTTTTGCCGACGCACGCCCCGTTTATAACACCGATGATGAAAAGGCCACCCTGCATAAATCGTACCTGCAATGCACCAACATCTCTATCGACTACGGCATTATGGAGAAAGCAGATAACGTTTACGTTTTGCCATCGGAATTTGGCTGGAGCGATTTGGGCACCTGGGCATCTATTTACGAACTGGCCGACAAAGATTATGTTGGTAACGCAGTTATCCCATCAGAAAAAGTAATTATGTACGATTCATCGAATTGTATGGTGAACGTCCCGGGCGAAAAACTGGTGATTTTACAGGGCCTGCATGATTTTATTGTAGTTGAAGCCAACAATACCCTGCTGATTTGCCCCCGCGACCAGGAACAAAACGTTAAAAAGGTGGTCGCCGACGTGAAGCAGCAATTTGGAACGAAGTATATTTAGGGGGATGGTTGGTTGATTGAGTTGGATTAAGTTAGATTAAGTTAGAATGAGTTGGAACAAGTTTGAATGAATTGGAATAAGTTAGAATGAGTTGGGACCGATTGCTATCGGGCGATTTGGTTAAGTTAACGTATGTGCTCAATTAGAAAATACTTACTTAATCAACCTAATCAACTCTTAACTGATAAAGGGGGTTCCCGCCGTGATAGAACGGCGGGCGGGCTTTCCGCTACAAGTCCTCGCCCCGATCTGAAATTCGGCACTTAATAAGTATTATTCATCGGGGCTGTGGGCTTTTCGCTGCAATCCCTAACCCGGCATACGTTAACCTAATTGACAATTCTACTCAATCCAACTCATTCTAACTTAATCCAACTTAATCAACTCAATCAACCCTCCTCTGTCTTATCGCCTCATAAATAATAATTCCGGTTGCTACCGAAACATTTAACGATTCAATTTCGCCGTACATGGGTATTTTGGCCAGGTGGTCTGATATCCGGATGATTTCATTCCTTACGCCGTCTTCTTCGGAGCCCATGATGATTGCCGTTGGTGCTGTATAATCGGGTGTGTAAATGTCTTCTTTGGTTTTTTCGGTGCAGCAGATTAATTGCAGGCCCGACTCCTGGAGAAATTTAACTGTCTGGATAAAGTTATCATGCCGGCATACCGGGATCTTATATAATGCACCTGCCGAGGTTTTAATGGCATCGGGGTTTATTTGTGCCGATCCTTTTGCCGGTATTACAATGGCGTGTACCCCGGCACATTCGGCGGTACGGGCAATAGCGCCCATGTTGCGGACATCGGTAATGGAATCCAGGACGAGTACCAGCGGCACTTCTCCCCTTTCAAAAATCTCCGGGATAATGTTTTCAATTTTTTGGTAAACAATAGGCGATATAAAAGCAACCGCTCCCTGGTGGTTCTTCGGGGTCAGGCGATTCAGCTTTTCAACGGGAACCTGCTGCGCGGTTAGGTTATATTCATGCAGCAACTCTTTCAGTTCGGTGAGCAGGCCACCGCCGAGGCCGCGCTGAAGATATAAAGATTCAATTTCTTTGCCTGCCCGGATGGCCTCGATAACGGCACGAATGCCAAAAACCATTTGATTGCCTTCGCGAACAGGCCTTGTGTTATAACTCATTTTTATAATAGAATAAGGCGGTAAAATTAGCCATATTAATTAACTTTATACCGGGAAGATTATGCTGAATTAGTTATCAATTTTTACAGGAATAAACAAAATCATTTTATTAACAATTTATTAAATTTCTGATTTTCAAGCAGAACAAAAATTCCTAACATTTGCATGTGGATAACCTCCATGCATTTTTACAGAGATTTGCAAAGATTTTTAAGCTTTTAACTGAATACCGAACTGGGGTTTTTATAAAGATTCCCACGATGCTGAAAACCGCAATTTTTTAGTATATTTTTGCTGGGCAAATTATTGAGAGGAGAATTATTTTGGAGAACGAAAACCAGTACAAGCCGAATACCAACGAGAGAAGAAGCCGCATTACTAACCCTACCCCCTACAGTGGTTTGGGTAAACTGCCACCGCAGGCGATTGATTTGGAAGAGGCCGTTTTGGGCGCATTGATGCTCGAAAAAGATGCCCTTTCATCGGTTATTGATATTTTAAAACCGGAGGTTTTTTATAAAGATAATCACCAGAAAATTTTCCAGGCGATAAGGCAATTGTTTGAAAAAACCTCACCGGTTGATATTTTAACCGTGACGGCCGAGTTGCGCAAACAAGGCGAGCTGGAGATGATAGGCGGCGCTTATTACATCACGGAACTTACCAATCGTGTGGCTTCGGCAGCAAATATCGAATTCCACGCCCGGATCATCATCCAAAAATTTATACAGCGCGAATTGATCAGGATTTCTACCGAAGTGATCCAAAGCGCTTATGAAGATACCACCGACGTACTTGATTTGCTGGATAAGGCCGAAAAAAACCTTTTTGAAATAGCGCAAAACAACCTTCGCCGTGATTCGCGCAAGATGGACGACCTGATGCACGAAGCCCTGAAGGAAATTGAAGCGCTGAAAGACAAAAAAGACGGCTTAACCGGTGTTGCATCCGGCTTTACCGACCTTGATAGGATGACATCGGGCTGGCAAAAATCCGACCTGGTGATTATCGCTGCCCGCCCGGCAATGGGTAAAACGGCCTTCGTGTTAAGCTGCGCGCGTAACGCTGCGGTTGATTTTAACAAACCGGTAGTCGTATTCTCACTCGAAATGTCCTCGGTTCAATTGGTGAATCGTCTAATCTCGGGCGAAACGCATATTGAACAGGAAAAGATCCGTAAAGGCACCCTCGAAGAATGGGAATGGGCGCAAATACACTCCAAAATTGGCCGGTTGGAACAAGCTCCTTTAATTATTGACGATACCCCGGCACTAAATATATTTGAATTTAGGGCCAAATGCCGTCGTTTAAAATCGCAGCACGATATTCAATTGATTGTAATTGACTACCTGCAGCTGATGCATGGCAAAAGCAGTGATGGAAAAGGTGGCGGTAACCGTGAACAGGAAATTGGTAGTATATCACGGGCCTTAAAATCGGTCGCTAAGGAGTTAAATGTGCCGGTGATTGCACTTTCGCAGTTAAGCCGTGCGGTTGAAAGTCGCCCGGGTGGTTCAAAAAGGCCAATGCTTTCGGATTTGCGTGAATCCGGCTCTATTGAGCAGGATGCGGATATGGTATTGTTCCTTTACCGCCCCGAATATTATGGGCTTGAAGTTGATGAAGATAACCTGCCTACAGCAGGTGTCGGCGAGGTAATTATTGCCAAACACCGTAACGGCGAAACCGGCAGGGTTAGGCTTAAATTTGTGGGTAAATACGTTAAATTCACCGACCTCGACAATGGCATGGACGGTTCGTTTACGCAAGGCAGCAACAATGTTTTTGCAGCGTTAGGCCCGTCAACGGATTTTGATAAACCAAGCAATTTTATCATCAGGCCATCAAGTATGAATGACATGGATGATGAGCAGCCGTTTTAATGCGGAGGTATGCCAAAGCCGTGGTGCACTTCGTTGTCTTCATGCCGGGGTTTTACCACAAAGTTCACAAAGGAGGCACTAAGAAACACAAAGTCCGAGAGCAGGTCAGATTTTGTGTTGTTTAAGAATAGCTTTTTGTATTTTGTTTGATTTTTTATACAACTAATTGATCATTAGTTATTTACACAGTTTAATTCTACTTTAAATTCTGGGTTTACACTTTTTTGATTTAAAAATTTGATAATCAATACTTTAAGTGGAAATACCCCCGCAAAAGTGTAAACTTTTGTAAACTTTTTAATTGCTCCCCTTTAGGGAGCCCGGGGGGCTTAAAATATCAAACCCAAAGCGACCCCTACTACAATCAACAATGGGGCTTTAACCTTTGTAAACCGCAGCAGCAAAAACACGCCGGTCATTAGTGTATAAGGGAGCCAATGCAGCCCAAAAGGTGTGGTAAGTAAAATTAGCGCGGTCGCCATAAATCCTACGGCTACCGCATTAATACCGCTGAGTGAATTTTTTATCCGGGTAATTTTTTTCAGATCATCCCAAAACGGCACAATAAACAGGATAAGGATAAGGCCGGGCATATTTAGCCCGATAACCGCAACCACGCTGCCTGCAATCTGCCCGAAAATACCGGCCCCTTTATTGGCCATAGTTAAGCCGCCCAAAAACGAGGAAAACGAAAAAGTAGGCCCGGGCAATATTTGCTGCAGCGCATAGCCCGAAAGGAACTCCGGTCGGGTGAGGTAATGTTTTACCTGCACAAATTCGGTGTACATCAGGGGCACCAGCACCTGCCCGCCGCCAAATATCATGATACCGTTGCGGTAGAAATTCTCGAACAAGCGTATGGGCAAACTAAACGGCGATGTTTGGTTCACCACGGCGCCCAAAGCAGCAAAAAACAATAGAATACCAATAAAGTAGGTAACCTTATTGGGGTTTACATTCGAAAACAGTTTTAACCGTAATTCGCTTTCCTGTGGCGGGGTCTCCAGCGCCGAAGTAATAATGCCGCCCAATAATATCAAAATAGGGAAAGCGTATGCATTTTGCAAAATCAAAGTAGCTATTAAGGAACCAATGGCCAGCATGGTGCTTACCCTGCTTTTTAAAAATTTATTAGCGAATGAATAGGTGGCGTAAGCCACAATGCCCACAGCAATGGGTTGCACAAAATGCAGTATCTCCCTGATCTTGCCTTTATCAGCAAAAACCTTATAGCTCATGGCCGCAATGCACATAATGGTGGCCGAAGGCAATATCCAGATTAAAAACGTGATAATGGCCAGTCGCAGCCCCCCTACTTTCCAGGCGATGCCAACCAATGTTTGGGTAGATGAAGGACCCGGCAGCAATTGCGCCAGTGCATTAAGTTCAATCAGTTCTTCCTCGGTAACATAGCGGCGTTTCTCAACAAATTCGCGCAGTAAAACAGCTATGTGCGCCTGCGGCCCGCCAAACGCCGTAAAGGTGTAGATGATTACATCACGGATAAATAGTAATTGCTTTTTTTTCAATGTGGTCTGGTTTTTTAGTCCATGGACTATGGTCCATAGTCCATGGCTTTTTTACCTTCTAATTTACTATGGTCTATGAACTATCGACCATGGACTCCCAATAGTCATAGTCCATGGCTTTTTTTACCTTTTTATTTACTATGGTCTATGGACTATCGACCATGGACTTTTAATAATCATCATCCTCATCGTACCCCGTTAACTCGTTATAAACGGCCTTTAATTCCGAAAATGCATGGTTATCGCGCTTTTCTTTTGTGATCTTCATGCCGGTTTCGTAGGTGCTTATCGCGTCCTCCTTGCGGTCCAATGCCTCATAAAGCTTTCCCAGGTGGTAATAAGTGCCTGTATAGCCGGGGTGATTGTTTACCAGGTCCTCGTAATAGGTTAAGGCTTTATCTGTTTGATTCATACGCAGATACTCTGTTGCCAGCGCATATTTCAAAAACGGATCTTCCGGTTCATTTTTTATAAATTCCAACAGTTTCTCTAATCTGCTTGTCTGCATTTCAAACTCTCTCTTTTTTAACTAAATTTGCATGAACCAATTTATGATGAAAATTTGTTGCAAAACAAATAAAAATATTGAAGGCCAATTTCCTTCATTTATTCTTCATCATCATTAAAAATGGCTAAAACCCTATTGGGTACCATTGGGAAACAATTAAATAATACTAAAAAATCAGCACGATGAAAATCCTGGTATGTATAAGTAATGTTCCGGATACCACCACAAAAATAACTTTTACCGATAACAACACGCAATTTAATACCAGCGGGGTGCAATTTATATTGAATCCATATGACGAAATTGCCCTTGCCCGTGCCATTGAGTTAACGGATGGCGGCAGTGGGTCGGTAACGGTGATAAATGTTGGTGAGGTGGCTACCGAGCCCACTATACGCAAAGCGCTTGCCATTGGCGCTACCGACGCCGTTCGTGTAAATGCAAAAGCGCACGATGCCTGGTTTGTTGCTTACCAGGTTGCCCAATATGTTAAATCAAATCCTTTCGACCTGATACTGACCGGCAGGGAATCTATCGACTATAATGGATCAAAGGTAGCGGCTATGCTGGCCGAACTTTTGGATATCCCTTCGGTATCGATCATCAAGAAATTGGATATTGATGGCAACACAGCTACCGTTGAACGTGAAATTGAAGGCGGCAAGGAAGTGCTAACCGTACCCCTGCCCATTGTTGCTGGGACTGCGGAAGGTGTTGCAGAACCTAAAATTCCTAATATGCGGGGGATCATGTCGGCACGCACCAAGCCTTTAACGGTTATTGAGCCTGCAACGGTTGAAACGTTTTCGAATGTAATTAGGTACGAAACACCTGCACCACGCGGACAGGTTAAACTGGTTCCGGCCGATGACGTTGCAAAACTTGTTGAATTATTGCATTCGGAAGCCAGGGTTATTTAATTATTTTATATCGACTATCTCATCCAACAAAAAAATATGCCAGTTTTAGTTTATACCGAGAATGCTGACGGCAAGTTCAAAAAATCAACTTTTGAAGCTGTTTCTTATGCCCGGGCCATTGCCAACGAAAGTAAGACCAATTTGGTTGCTATATCTATTGGTGACGTGGGCGCTGCTGATTTAGCCTTGCTGGGTAAATATGGCGCTGATAAGGTATTAAACGTAACCGGCGATAAGCTAAAAAACTTTATTAACCAGGCCTATGCAGCGGTTATTGCCGAAGCTGCCAAAAAGGAAGCCGCAAATATTGTGGTTTTGTCCAATTCGTTTTCCGGACGCGGTTTAGCGCCACGACTTGGTGTTAAACTAAAAGCTGGGGTTGCCGATGGCGCGGTTGCACTTCCAGATCAGGCCGACGGGAAACTTATTGTTAAAAAGACAGCCTTTTCAGGTAAAGCATTTGCTTTGGTAGAACTTACTTCGGAAAATAAGGTAATCTCCCTTATCCCTAATTCTTATAAGGTGGTTGAAACTGAAGCTGCAGGCACGGTGGAAGACTTTGGCCCGGAAATTAAGCCCGCTGATCTTTCAACGATAATTAAAGAAATTGTACGGTCGACCGATAAAGTATCCTTACCTGATGCAGATATTGTTGTCTCGGGCGGAAGAGGCCTTAAAGGCCCGGAAAATTGGGGGATGGTAGAAGAGCTTGCCGACCTGCTCGGCGCTGCCCTGGCCTGCTCCAAACCTGTATCAGATGCCGGCTGGCGGCCACATAGCGAACATGTTGGACAAACTGGTATTGCAGTCAGTCCAAATTTGTATATTGCAATTGGAATTTCGGGTGCCATACAGCACCTGGCTGGTGTAAGTTCTTCAAAAACTATAGTGGTTATAAACAAAGATGCGGAGGCGCCATTTTTTAAGGTGGCAGACTATGGCATAGTTGGTGATGCTTTTGAAGTTGTTCCAAAATTAATTTCGGCAATAAAAGATTACAAAGCTTCGGCATAAAAAGAGATCCGCAGAGATGGGTAACGACATGAAAAAAATAAAGCTGGATATTGTTGGCTTGTCATACAGCCAGACGCAATCCGGTGCATATGCTTTAGTTTTGGGCGAAATTAGCGGCCGCCGGAGGCTTCCGATCATTATTGGGAGTTTTGAGGCGCAGGCAATTGCCATCGAAATTGAAAAAATGACGCCAAGCAGGCCGTTAACGCACGATCTGTTTAAAAGCTTTGCGCAATCGTATCATATCCATGTGCAGGAGATCATCATTTACAACCTTGTTGATGGTATATTCTACTCGAAACTGATATGCTCCGACGGCAAGAAGGTAGTGGAGATTGACGCCCGTACTTCGGATGCTATCGCGGTGGCGGTAAGGTTTGATTGCCCGATATATACCTACGAATTTATCCTTTCGACCGCAGGCATTGTAATTGAAGGCAACGATTTTGTTTACCTGGAAAATATAAACGAAACACCCGAAGAAAAAACTGCAACCGCAGCAGCAGCCGGGAGCTTTAGCTCGCTAAGCATTGATGAGCTAAAAACCAGGCTCCAGGAAGCCCTCGCCGATGAATCATACGAAAAAGCTGCCAAAATAAGGGATGAACTGAATAGACGCAAAGCGTCGTAGTAGAGGTTAGAGATCGGAGATTAGAGATTAGTCGAGAAGTCTGAAAGAAGCTGCCACTAAATTAACCCATGACATTTTTTACCAACCTCTAACCTCTAATCTCAAATTAACTAACCACAGACCTTTTATCACAAAAAATTACTATTTTCCGGTCTTAATTAACGCTGAGCATCATTTAAACAAATAATAGCCTGATATGACTGTTAAGGTACGCCTGATCCTGATGAATTTTATGCAATTTTTTATTTGGGGGGCCTGGCTGCTTACCATAGGCGCATACTGGTTTCAAAATAAACACTGGTCCGGGGAGCAATTTGGAATTATATTTTCTACGATGGGCATTTCGGCGCTATTTATGCCGGCGCTTATGGGAATAGTAGCTGACAGGCTTATTAATGCCGAGAAGCTGTATGGCATTATGCATATTTTGGGTTCGTTAACTTTGTTTTCGTTGCCTTTGGTAGAAAATCCAACTGTGTTCTTTTGGGTGTTATTGCTCAATATGTTATTTTACATGCCCACGTTATCTCTGTCTATAACTGTGGCTTATTCAGCTTTAAAAAGCCAGAACATCGACGTTGTTAAAGACTTTCCCCCTATCCGTGTTTGGGGTACGGTTGGTTTTATTGCGGCTTTATGGACAATAAACCTCACTCATAGCACCACATCGGCTAATCAGTTTTACATCGCCGGCGGCGTAGCTTTATGCCTGGGATTGTATTCATTCACACTACCAAAATGCCCGCCGTTGGCAAAAAAGACTACAAGCAAATCGTTTGTAGATGCGTTTGGGTTGAAAGCGTTTACTTTATTTAAAATACCGAGGTTTGCTGTTTTCTTTACGTTCTCGTTATTGTTGGGCGCTGCATTGCAGCTAACCAATGCTTACGGTACAACCTATTTGCTTGATTTTAACAAACCTCAATATAAAGATTTGTTTGCCGTTAAAAATCCTGCTGCGCTTATTTCACTTTCACAGATATCGGAAACGCTATTCATTTTAGCTATCCCTTTCTTTCTTAGAAGATTTGGAATCAAAAACGTTATGTTATTCAGTATGCTTGCTTGGGTATTACGTTTTGGACTTTTTGCCTTTGGCGATCCTGCAGGTGGGTTGTGGATGATTGTGCTGTCTTGTATAGTTTATGGAATGGCATTCGACTTCTTTAATATATCGGGGTCGCTTTTTGTCGAAACTCAAACAAGTCCCGAAATCAGGGGTAGTGCACAAGGCCTGTTTATGATGATGGTAAATGGCGTTGGAGCAATTATAGGTAGTTTAACCAGCGGCTACGTTATTGATAAATTTTTTACTTATGCCGACAAAAGCAAGGATTGGCATGGCATATGGCTCACGTTCGCGGCTTACGCATTGGTAATCGCGGTAATATTTCCAATCGTTTTCAGAAACAAACCGGATATGCAGCCCAAAGAGCTGGCAGATTTGGTTTAAATTTATACCGATTATCACTTTGACCTATTGACCGTTTACTGATCGATGAAAAAACACTACCGGCACGAAAATAACTGCCTGAACTGCGGTACCATCCTCGAAGGGAAATATTGCCACAATTGCGGGCAGCCAAACCTGGAAATAAAGGAAAGCTTTGGCCACATGATGAACCATGCCATCAGCGATTATTTCCACTTCGACCACCAGTTTTTTCATACGCTAAAACCATTGTTTTTTAAGCCTGGGTATTTAACCAATGAGTATATGGGTGGCCGGCGCGCGCAATACCTGCACCCGGTTAAAATGTATATTTTCATCAGCCTGGTTTACTTTTTACTGTTCTTTCAGCAAAAAGCCAGTGGGCCGGTAAAATTTACGTACAAACAAATGACGCCCACGGAACTTGCTGCTGCAATAAAAGGCGTTAATGCAAGTAAATACATTCCCGACCAGGCAAAAAAAGAGGCTATAAATGATCTTTATAAAGATAATGGCTACATCGTTGTAAATAATCGCCCGGTAAAGGACACTTCTAAAAAAGAAAAAGAGCGGGAAAAAGAAGCGATGGAAAACCCGCATATGATGAATCCTACAACCAAGGACACCAGTTATGCGCAGTACGTGACTAATCAAAATAAATTGCCGGAGGCAAAGCGCGATGGTTGGTTTGAAAGGTATTACAATAAAAAAGCCTTCGCTATAAATAAGGAAAAAATAAACATTAGGGAGGTGGTAGAAGACAGCATAAAACATAATTTCCCGAAAATGATGTTTGTGCTATTACCGTTATTTGCCTTGATCTTATCAATCACTTTTTATAAAAGTAAAAAGTTTTACGTGGAGCATCTCATCTATTCATTTCACCTGCACTGCTTTATATTTCTTTTCCTTACAGTATTAATGCTATTAAAGTTTGTGATTCCTGTCAGTTGGGATGCGGTTGTAGGGTGGCTGGATTTTGCCGCTACAATTATAGTTATCCTGTATATATATAAATCATTAAGGGCGGTTTATCACCGGGGCAGGTGGCGAACCATCACCAAGATGTTGGGCATGTCGATCACTTACTCTATGGTGTTTTTTGTGTGCTTTATGATTTTTTTAATGATAACCGTGCTAACAGCTGCATAAAACATCACCGGATGAAACTTTAACCGGCGATGTCCCCCCCCAAAAAATACCCAAGGGGTAGGCATTTTAGTATTCTTTTTTAGTTCCCAAAAGCATCCAACGCGATGGTAGGCTTGCCGGTGCTATCAAAAGCACCAAGACCATAATTTTGCCAGTTATAGGCTTCGGGTTCCCAGTAAAATACGCCGAGTCCGTTTCCGCTTCCTACCGAATTGGTTTTGGTTATAATATCTGTCAGAAAGCTCCTTGCATCGGCTGCCGCAGTAACATCCATGCCTACTTCAACCACCATACAGGGTGTTGAATAGCGCGAGATCATATCATTTATATTAGCCAAACATTGTGCATCCAGCGTAGTATAGTTAGCGGTTGTTGGGTATAAGGACATGCCGATAATATCCCAGTGCGCCCCATTAGCCTTTAAACCATCAAACATATACCTGAACAGGCTATTATCAAAGCCATTGGAAATATGTACAATAACTTTAGTGGTTGCGCTTACAGCTTTTACCGCCTGGTAACCGCTTTGCACCAATGCAGCAAAATTAGCCATGTGGGTTGATGCCCTGCCATCTTCCCAAAGCATGCCATCGTTGGTTTCATTGCCTATTTGAACCCAGTCTGGCGTTATTCCATTTGTTTTAAGGGTATTCATTACCCCTGTGGTGTATGTGCTTAAGGTTGATGTTAGTGTTGCAAAATCCAGTGCAACCCAGGCAGCAGGTTTAGCCTGGTGGCCGGGGTCGGCCCAGGTATCGCTGTAGTGAAAGTCTATCAGGATTTTCATGCCGGCAGCTTTGGCGCGTATGGCCTTAGCAACCAAATCGGCAGTATTACACCAGCCATCGCCTGGATTTACCCAAGCCCTAAGCCTAACCGAGTTAAAGCCTAAACTTTTTAACAGTGCAAAAAGATCTTTTTGATTACCGTTTTTATCATAAAACTTATAGCCCGATGATTCCATTTGGGTAACCCAGCTCACATCGGCCCCTTTAGCAAATGTTGAAGAAACCACAGGCGGCGTGTAAGGCGTTGTTGGTGTGGGCGTTGGCGTTGGGGAACCGCCTTTATTTGAACATGAAATAATTAATAAGATAGACGTTAAGCAATAACCCAACAGCACTTTTTTCATAAGGGGATTTTTTGGTTATAAATTGGTAAAGCCGATGGCTTACACAAATATAAAAATCGGTTTTGTAAAATAAAATGTTTTTTTGACATTTATTTTAGGTGGATAAAATCCATTTCATAAACCGATGTCCTTTCGAGCGACAGCGAGAAATCTTATGCGCTTTGCAGGTGGGAATGTCCTGGTATATAAGATTCCTCCCTGCGGTCAAAAGGACTCCTCCTCTATGTCATCCCGAATGAAATGAGGGATCTTATACATAAATGCACAACCGCCAATGCAAGACTGGCATGCGTTGGCGGTTGTGTACTGTTGTATAAGATTTCTCCCTGCGGTCGAAAAGACATTCAGTGAGAAGGATTACGTAGAACCCTACAATTTTCCCGACCTATCCGGAATCAAATTTGATATGTAATTAAAGCTTTGTACCTGGTCCCCTATTTGTATTTTAAATTCGCCTGGCTCGGTAACCGTTTTGCTTGAGGCGTTTACAAAAGCCAAGTCCCTGGGCGTTATTTTAAAGGTGACGGTTTTAGTTTCGCCGGGTTGCAGATCCACTTTATCATAAGCCCTTAAACGTTTAAAATCGGGAGCAATACTGGCATACTGCTGGCTGGTATAAAGCAGTACCGATTCTTTCCCTTCGCGCTGACCGGTGTTTTTTACATCCACAGTAACCGTTAAGCTGCCGTTTTCTTTTAATTCTTTACTGCTTAAACGCAGGTTACTGTAGCTAAATGTGGTGTAGCTTAGGCCATAGCCAAATTCATAAAGCGGGTTATAGCCGTGTTTATCATCAGAGTTGCCATTTTCCAGATTCTTGCGGTAATAATTTACCAACGCATTAACGTAACGCGGATAAGTGAACGGCAGTTTACCCGACGGGTTTACATCGCCAAAAAGGATGCTGGCCAGTGCATCTCCGCCTTCGTTGCCCGAAAAATACATCATTACGGTTGCGGCCGATTGGCTGTCTGCATCAGTTGCAACACGCGGGCGACCTTCGGCCAGTACCAAAATAACCGGTTTGCCTGTTTTGGCCAGTGCGGTTGCCAGTTGTATCTGTGCTGCAGGCAGGTTAAGATCATCGATATTACCTACATTTTCGGTATACGACAATTCGCCTAAGCATAGCACCACTGCATCGGCATCTTTAGCAGCTTTTACAGCATCATTTACGTTTAGCAAGCTATCGAAAGTAGTTCCGGCTTGATAACTCACATTTTCCTTGCCTATTTTTTGCTGAATGGCTTTCAGGATGGTGTTTTTACCAACTGCCATTTCATCAGCCAGGTCGCCCTGCCAGTTGTAGCTCCAGCCGCCATCTAACGAACGCATCGTATTGGCAGTTGGGCCGGTTACCAGTACCTTCATATTCTTTTTAAGCGGCAATATGTTGTTGTTATTTTTTAATAAGGTGATGGATTCCCCGGCAGCCTGTACGCTCGCCTGCCTGAATTCGTCAGAACCAAATTTCGGGTAATCATCAGGATTGCCTACCGGCCGCTCAAATAAGCCCAGTTGATATTTAACCTTTAATATACGGTGTACTGCCTCGTTAATACGCCACATTGGTACTTTGCCCTCATGAACCAGTTGAACCAGGTAGTCGTAAAAGCTGTATTCGTATGGCACCATGCTCATATCCACACCGGCATTTACGGCTATCATTACCGCATCTTTTTGCGTGGCTGCAACATGATGACGGTCATGCAGGTATTCAATGTCCCTCCAATCGGTTACGGCAATACCGTCAAAATGTAATTCGCCGCGCAATACATCGGTAAGCATATAATGGCTGGCGTGTATCGGCACGCCGTTAATCTCACCCGAGTTTATCATCAGCGTCCGTGCTCCTGCCTTTACGGCTTCAGCAAAGGGCGGTAAAAAGTACTCGCGCATGTAGCGGTCTGGTATCCATGCCGGGGTACGGTCCTTCCCATCCGCAGGATCGCCATAACCCAAATAGTGTTTCATACAGGCGGCAACATGGTATTTATCGCCAACATCATTCCCCTGGTAACCATTAATGATGGACGCGCCCATGGTTTTAATGAGATAAGGATCTTCGCCAAAGGTCTCGTAAATACGAGGCCACAACGCCGATTTGCCAAGGTCCAATACCGGCGAGTAATTCCAGGGGATATAGCTGGCACGGGTTTCGTAGGCGGTAATCTCGCCCGCTTTATGGGCAATTTCTTTATTAAATGTAGCAGCCATGCCAATTTCCTGCGGAAACAGGGTGCTGCCCAGGGTATAAGTAACGCCGTGTATGGCATCAATACCGTAAATCACCGGAATTTTTAAACGGTCTTTCGCGGCTTCGGCCTGTATGGCGGAAACAACTTCGTACCAGTGTTTCCGGTCGTACGCATGACCGCTAACGTTTAAAATCGATCCAACATGGTACTTTAAAATTGCTTCTTTAATTTTTGCCGGATCAATTTCATGTACACCGTTGGTAGTTGTTGAAACTACGTCAGAAGTAACTTCGGTCATCTGACCCACTTTTTCTTCCAGCGTCATTTTGGCTATCAGCGCATCAACTTTTTTGTCGAGTTCGCTGATTGCTTTCTTTGGCTGCGCCGATACTGACAGCACGGTAAAGAAAAGCATACTCGTAATAATAAAGATCCGTCTCATTGTTTATTGGTTTGGTTTGTTGAAATAACAGGTTATAATTAAGTGCTTTATATTTATTTAGTTCGATGGTTTTAATTTATCCTGCAGCGCCTCCAGCGCATTAGCCAGGTAAGCGAGGGGCGCGTTCCAGTTAATGGCGACTTCATTCACGGCATAAGCCCGATAATCATCGACATACGCTTCATCGGGTACGGTGGACGGAACCTGAATTTTATCCTGCATTCCTGGATTGGCGCCACCTGCCAGCAAACCGGGTACCGGATCGGTAACGCTATCAGCAACCGACGGCCGATGATGCGGGTTCATGGTGGATTTACTGCCATAACCGGTTACATAGCAGTAACCGGCGCCATTTCTCCCTAAAATATAATCAAGGTTGGCGAGTGCGAAGCGCAGGTATTTCTGATCGCCCGAAAGTTTATAGGCCTGTATGAGTGCTACGCCCTGGTTTGCGGCTACAGAATTGCTGCCCCATATAAAATTCCTGGGCGATTTGGTCATCACAGTTTGATAAGCATTTTCATCGGCTCCCTGTATCAAACTATCGGCAAAATTTAGCAATCGTTTCTTAATATCGGGCAAATCGCTGGCTGCACTCCGGGTTAATGTGCCGCTATTTTTTAACAGCGTATAGTAACCGAGTAACCGTACCTGGTTCCAGGACGGCAAGGGCATCCGGGTATCAGGCAAGAGGTTAATGTTTTTCAAGTAGATGGAATCGCGGGTGGTTACTGAAAGTTCTGATGCTGCCCATATAAATTCGTCGCTTAAAATTCTGTCTCCATAATCGCCGGTAGTAACTTTGGGGCTAAATTTTTGATTCATTGCTCCCTGGTTATATATTACACCGGGGTTTTTAGCCGCCCAATCCCAGGCTTTATTGGCAGCATTTAAACATGAATCGGCAAGGCCAGGCAATTCTTGTGGAAAGTTTTTGAATATACGGTTCGCCTGTGCCATTACTGCAGCAAAATCAAGTGATGCTGCAGTGCTTTTTTGAACCACGTAACGGGGCTCGGTAGCTTTATCCGGCATCTCAAATTTATCAAATACGGCATTGGTTAATTTATGGTAAACGCCGCCATCGTTAGGGTCCTGCATGGTAAGCATCCAACGGAGGTTCCATAGTGCCTCGTTTAATACGTCGGGTATCTTATTTCCGCTTTCAGGGATGTTCAACTTTACGCTCTTCATATAATCCGGAAAATCCTCATATAACGAAAGCAGTGTGCTGGTGCTAATGCCACTGTTTACAATGTATTTATTGTAGTCGCCGGCATCGTACCAGCCGCGTGGCGATGATATGATGGTCCCTTCGGGCCGTTTTTCGGATGCCGCTGAGGAGTGTATCAATACTGCTGTATCGGGGTGTCCTTCTGCCCTCGCCCATTTACCCGCGTATTTTTCCTTGAGACTTAACGAGGCCCGCATAAAATAGTAGGCTTTTATCGATGCGTCGGCGACTTGCCTGTGCACTGCTGTTTTTATTTCGAAAGGATAGGAATACCCCGTTCCGGGTACAAAAAGAAGATATTTGCCAGGTTTGTGATATGCGGTAAAATCGGCTATGAAGGTATAATCTCCCGCAAAGTCTGGTTTAAATGATCTTTTTAGCGAGCCGGAAAAAACAGCCTGTTTTTCAGTGGTTTGAACCTGGAAAATGCTGTCTTTCGCGTTTAAAATAACGGCGGTTTTTGGCGCCCCCGGGTAAAAACCTAGCTGATTAAGGCGGATGTTTTGCTGGGCGGATGCGCAAAACGCTAATAGGACAAGTAATAATGTCGATATCATTCTTGCTGCGGCAACCCAGCTTTGCGAATATTTATTGCTCATTTACAACAACAGTGTTAACCGGCCGTATTTTTATAAAAAATATGGCCGGTTAAATATATGTGTAACTTATACAATAAGTATAATACTAAATTGACATAAGGCGCTTAAATTATGATACTAAATAAACATTATAAGGTGGAGTTTCACACATGCTGAAATGGCCCGTCTATTGTTAAAATCAATATTATTTGGCATGGATAAACGGTTATAGTTTTACCAAACTATAGGCCAGACTTAGATTAAACAGGCTAACCCGGGTGTGATGGTATCCATAGCTTTGTTTTGTTATCCCGGCTTCGTAGCGCAAATCGATAGAAAACTGTTTAACATCCAGGCCGGTGCCAAACTGCCAGGCAAAGTTTTGGTCCTGATAATTAAGGCTGGTTGCCTTCGCAACGGCGCCACCGAAGCTTTGATCTTTGTTTATTGCAAATGAAATAACCGGGCCGGTATAAAAACGACCGCCGATACCGAAGGCCCCAAACTTGCCGCCAACCAGTAAAGGCATATCAACGCTGGTGAATTTTGCTGTTGTTTTTCCGCCCGCATCCGATGTAACGGTCACATCTTTAGAGGTAAGATACAATTCGGGCTGAAAATTAAAGCCGATAGCGCCAAAACGCGTCCAGATACCGGCAAGATAACCGGCTTGGTTACCACTGCTGAAGGTAGCGCCCGCGCTTGACTGCAGGCTGGACAGGTTTGCCCCCGCTTTCAGGCCAAATTGAAATGAAGGCAGTATTTGTGCAGAGGCCATCGTGGTCGCCGCTGCCAGGATGGTTAGGGTGAGAAAAAGTTTTTTCATAGGATGATATTAAGATTTATAGGTAAACGGATTCGATGAAAAAATATTTTCAGGCAATTATGAAAAGTGCCCGTTTAAAAATTAGGAATCCGGTCCATCATCAAGCTAAGCCTGATGGTGGACCGGACATCTTGTAGTATCTGCAATAAAATTAGGGAATTATTAGATAATCCAATAGCGTTATCAAAAAAATTAAAGCGTTAATTTTCCCTGGTAATAATCTAATATTTTGCTGTAAATAAAATAGTCGTAACGGGCGGCTATAAGGTTAAGATTGGCGGCATCCAGGTTGTTTTGAGCAATCAAAAACAAATCAGAAGTGATAACGCCCGACTCTAACCTTATTTTTACTACCCGATAACTTTCGGTGTAGGCAGCCACTTCATCCTGGAGGGCCTTATAACGGTTAAATGCCGCCGTCATATTCTGGTAAGCAGTTTCAACACTTTGCTTTAACTGTATCTTGGTGCTATTTTCGATGTACACATAGTTTTGCAGATTAATTTTGGCGAGCGCCACGTTATTCCTTTTTATAAAATTGGTAAAAATGGGGATGTTTAGGCCCAACTGCACATAAGTACCATAGTTATTGCGGAATTGGTCGAAATAACCGGCTGAATTTAAATTAGAATAGTTTGTGCCGATGCCGCCGGCTAACACCAATTGCGGATATAAAAGGCCTTTGGCATATTTTACGCCCTTTTCGGCACTTTCGCGCATCAGGGTTGCTGCTTTCATTTCGGCCAGGGTTGAGAGAGCGGTTTGATAAATTTGGTCAGACGAGGCGCCGTATTCGCCGGTAAGCTCCTGGGCGTTTAGCGGCTGAAGTGTTGCATCTTTATCGTAAGGTATATTCATTTGCTGAAACAGGCTGAGTTTTGCAGCATTTAGCGAATTTTGTGCTTGTACAACACCTACCTGATTGCTTGCATATGCCCCTTTGAAGTCGGATAACGTGGATGCGGTTAAGTTTGCGCCATAATTTTCTTTTGTTTGTGCTAAATTAACGTTTTCCTTAGCCACCGCCAGCTGGCTTTTGCTTTGATTGAGTATTTCGGCAGCATCCAGGACTGATAAATATGTAGTTATTATCTGAGTTGTTACGATATCTTTTGCGGCCTGGTAATTCATTTTACCTGCCTTGTAAGCCAGCGATGTTTGTTTAACCGATTGTTCCAGCGCAAGACCATTAAAAACGGTAACCGAGCCATTCAGGTTATAGTTATCTGATGTAACCGACTGTGTAATGTACGCGTTAGTTACCGGGTTAATAGCGCGGCCTGATGAAATTTGCCTGTTAGCGCCGCCGGTGATGTAAGGAATCATGTTATCTTTGCTTTGGTTAAAAGCTATCCGTGCCTGTTCGGCCTGCAACGAATCCTGCTGCACCGTTAAATTATTTTTTATAGCAATATCAACGCATTGCTGCAGGGTTAATACCTGTCCCTGCTGTGCAAAGGTGATCACGCCGTAGCCGGCAAAAAGTAGGGCTAATATATATTTTCTAAATTGCATGTGTAATATTTTGTAGATCAGAATTTTCTTGAGGAGGATATTTTGCCATCCAAAAGGTCGATGATACGGGTTCCGTATTCAGCATTTTTTTCGGAGTGAGTTACCTGTATAATAGTTACCCCGTCTTCTTTATTCAGTTTCCTGAAAAGTTCCATAATTTCTTCGCCCTGTTTCGAGTTCAAATTGCCTGTAGGCTCATCGGCCAGTAACAGTTTGGGCTTTGCAATTAACGCCCGCGCAATGCCTACCAACTGCTGCTGGCCACCCGACAATTGTGCCGGGAAAAGATCTTTCTTGCCGACAATCTGGAAACGGTCGAGGATATCGGCTACCATGGCTTTGCGCTCGCTGCTTTTAAAGTCCTGGTAAATCAACGGGGTCTCAATGTTTTCGTAAACGGTTAATTCATCAATCAAATGATAAGCCTGGAAAACAAAACCGATATATTGTTTATATAAAGCCGAGCGTTGCTTTTCTTTTAACTGGTGCACCGCGTTGCCAACAAAGTAATGGTAACCTTCAGAAGGTTCATCAAGCATGCCAATAACATTCAGCAATGTAGATTTGCCCGAACCTGAGGGGCCCATAATAGAAATAAATTCGCCTTCGTCAACTTCAAGGCTGATATCGTTAAGAACAAAGTTTTTGTTGCCGCCAACCTGGTAATATTTTGAAACGTGTTGTAATGATAGCATTTGGTTATGTGTGAATACTGTGTTATTATTAAATAAGTGAATTAGAAAGCTAAGTTATTAAATAGAATTTTATTTAATGATTAGGATTCCATCCGCTGTGGCACATTGTATCAATAACATACCAAAAATATAAAACTTTAATTATCAATTATTTACAGCACAAACCCACTATAAAAACTGTACGCTTATGTAACAGGGAGCGTACGGTTATGATACAATTGTCTGAACCTGAATTTGTGGAATTAATGAATTTATAGAATTTTGATTGTTTCAAATTCTGCTGATTCTGAAAATTCGAAAAATTCGGGTTCAGACTTCTTCACTCAGATCGCAAACTATCAACCGGGTTAGCCATTGCCGCTCTCACAGCCTGCGAACCTATGGTAAGCAAACCTATTATAATTGCAATAATGGTAGTGTAGGCAAAAATTGTCCAATCAATGGCTTGTCTATAAGCAAAACCCTGCAGCCATTTGTTCATCGCCCACCATGCAATTGGCGAGGCAATAACAATAGCGATAATAATCAGTTTTAAAAAATCCACCGAAAGCAGCGAGACGATTGTACTCACCTTTGCGCCGAGAACTTTGCGCACACCAATTTCCTTTGTGCGCTGCTCGGCGCTGAAGGCAGCGAGGCCGAACAAACCGAGGCAGGAAATCAGAATAGCTATTACAGTAAAATAGCTTACGGTCGAGGCCAGCCGGTTATCGGCCTGGTAGTTTTTCTGAAAGTCCTGGTCCAGGAAAGTATACTCAAAAGGGTCGTTCCGGTCAAATTTTCGCCAAGTATCTTCCAGCATCTTCAATGTGCCGGCCATATTGCCGGCTTTGGTATGCACAAGCAGGTAGTTATAATAATTTTTGTCAGACACCAGTTGAAAGCCATAGGGGGCAACAGCGGAGTGCAGGTCCTCAAAATGAAAATCTTTTACCACGCCAATTACCCGGTAAGCATATTTTTTGCCTTGCAAGTCAAAATAGATATTTTGGTTGACTGCCTGCAATGGCGACTGAAAACCTATCTCTTTTACAGCATCTTCGTTTACAATGATTTTATTCCCGGTATCCGATTTAAATTCAGGCGAGAAAAGGCGCCCTGCTACACATTTAAATCCAAGTGTGGTCAAAAAATGATCGTCGATAAAGTTCATACGAGTATGCCTCGAATCGGTCATGCTTTGGCCGTCTTTATAATAACCGGCATCCATCAGGGTGGCTATGCCCGGGTAATAAGTAGATACCCCTGCCGAGACTACGCTGCCATTGCCGGCCAACGCGTCCCTCAGCGTTACCGCTAAACCCGTTGCCGTATTGCTGCGCAAGGGGATCACAATTTGCTGTTCGCTGGTAAACCCCAGGTCGGCGGTGCGCATAAAATACATCTGCCGCGCTATTACAACCGAAGCAATGATCAATACAACCGATATTACAAACTGGAAAACCACCAGTCCTTTACGCATGGAAACCACAGCAAACGAGTTAACCAGTTTCCCTTTTAAAACTGCTACAGGGTTAAATGATGACAGGTAAAAAGCCGGGTAGCTGCCCGCAATTATCCCAGTAATAAGCGCCAATATTAAAAATTCAGCAAATAGTAGTTTATCTGCTGAAAATGAGATGATTATATGCTTATCGGAAAGCTGATTAAAGGCGGGTAAGAAGACAATCACAATAACAAGGGCAAGTACAAATGCAATGAGCGTCATCAACAGCGACTCACCAAGAAATTGCCGGATCAGCGCGCTTTTTTCGGCACCCAAAACTTTCCGTACCCCTACTTCCGCCGAACGTTTTGACGACCGGGCGGTGGATAAATTCATAAAATTGATACAGGCAATCAGCAGCGTAAAAATAGCTATCGAACCCAGCACGTATAAATAAGTACGGCTCGCGGGCGGTGTTACGTTTGATTTTAGCGTCTGGCTCAGGTGAATAGCATGCACGGGTGTTAAAAACTGCCGCTTGCCCCTGCCCATGCGTTTCAGGTCGTTTTCCTCGTATTTCTGCACAAACGCCGGGAACTTTGCCTCCAGTTTGGCAGCGTCGGCGCCGGGCTTTAGCAGCAGGTAGCTGTAAAACATGTTATTGCGGGCAAAATCGTTGCCCTGCCTTTGCAGGTATTTGTACATTTCGCCGCCTTCGAAAGAAAGCACGAACCCCAGGTTGATATGCGATGGCTGATCAATGGGCCTGAATACCCCGGTGACGGTATAATCCTGTTCGCCGTTCATATTACTGCTCACATGGAGTACCTTATTTAAGGCCGGTTCATTGCCAAATATTTTGCGCGCCATTTCTTCCGTAATCACTATGGTATTCGGATTGCTCAACGCATTATCGGGCTTACCCTCAGTGAAGTTATAAGTGAATAACCGGAAGAAAGACGGATCAGCCAGGAAACCGTTTTTTTCCAGGAAGGATTTTTTATCGCCACTGGCGGGGTTGTATTGAACCAATACTTTTTCATCCCCCATCAGCGCCAGTAACCGTGTATAATCAGCAACTTCGGGGAACTCCCGTTTCATAGCCGCGGCAACGGGCGGCGAAGTAAATGGAATCGGGTCGTCTTTTATCCCTTTTGCCACGAACGAAGTGCCCACCTGGTAAAGGTTATTGATGTTTTGCTGGTAGCCATCGTAGCTGGTTTCATAGTTCAGGTAAAGGGCTATCAGCATACAGCAGGCCAGCCCTACAGAAAGGCCGAAAATATTTATAAACGAGAAGAACTTGTTCTTCATCAAATTACGCCACGCGATTTTCACATAGTTCCGTATCATAACTTAATTATTTAATGAATTAGTAATGGACGAATTATTAATTACAAACAGCACCGTTAATCGGCTATTCGCTCCGCAAACTATCAACGGGGTTAGCTACGGCAGCTTTGATCGACTGAAAACTTACTGTACAAAAGGCAATCAGTATAGACGTTATTCCTGCTATCAAAAACACCCACCATTGGATATCTATCCGGTAAGCATAATCCTGCAACCAACGATGTACAGCGAACCATGCGATGGGCCACGCAAGTATGTTTGCGAGTAATACCAGAGCGAGGAAATTCCTTGACAGCATCAGCGTAATATTTTGGACTGATGCTCCCAATACCTTCCTCACCCCTATTTCTTTTACTCTTTTTTCGGCCGAATGAGATGCCAAGCCAAATAACCCCAAACAGGAAATGAAAATCGCCAGGCCGGCGAGGATACCTACAATCTGGCTTACCTGGTTGTCAGCCTTATAAACTTCAGCAAAATGATCATCCAAAAATTGGTATTCAAACGGGTAACCAGGATAAACACTATCCCATTTGGCCTTAATGAATGCTATAGCTGCAGCGGTATTTTTACCGCTGATCTTTACCGAAAAGTCTCTGAAACCTGTTTTGTGCGCAGCTACCAGGAACATCGGCTCAATTTTATATTGTAATGAGTTAAAATTGAAGTTTTTGGCAATACCGGTTATCGTTCCCAATGAATCAAATCCAAATCGTTGCCCAATGAGATCGGTAAGAGGCCTTTTAGGGTAATCTTTCATTAACTCCTTCGCCAGCGCTTCGTTAACGATAAATTGCCTGTAGTCGGGGATCTTATCGCCCGAAAAGTTTTTACCGGCTGCTAATTTGATCTTAAACAAATTGAGGTAATTTGTATCCACAACCAACAGCGTGGTCCCCAGGTCCATCTTTGGCCCGAAAGAAGGCCGGAAGCTGACCCCTGTTTGATCCAAATGACTGCCCAATATGTCCTGCGAGGCGGTTACATCCGAAACTAAGGGATTGCCCGAAAGCTCTTTTTTAAACAGGTCGTATTTTCTTGTCGTAACGCCATCAACGGGGATATTAACAATCTGATCGCGGTTATAACCCGGATCCTGGCTTTGCATCAGTTGCAATTGCTTCAATACAAACACGGTTCCTATCATCAGGAAAATAGCAATGAAAAATTGCGCTACAACCAGCACATTCCGCAGTAAACTTTTGTTTTTGCCTACTTGAATCGATCCTTTCAATACCCGCGAAGCCTGAAAAGATGAAAGGTAAATCGCCGGGTAAATGCCCGACATGATACCAATAAAAACGGTGCCGCCCAGCACGGACGAAAGAACCTTAAGACTACCGAAGATGTCGAAGGTTATTTCTCTGTCACTCAAATGATTAATATACGGCAACGCTAACTCGACGAGGGCGATGGAAAATAACAGGGCAAAAAAAGCGATCATCACGGTTTCGCCCAAAAACTGAAATGCCAGTTGAAAACGATGTGCGCCGATGGACTTACGGATGCCTACTTCCTTCGCCCTTTCCACCGAGCGTGCGGTTGACAGGTTTATAAAGTTAACGCAGGCTATAATCAACACAACAAGGGCAATAATGGCAAACATGTTTGTTGATTTTTTATCAAACTTTTGATAATTGATATAATCGAGGCCAATGTCGGCTGCGTTTGCGTGGATATCCTTCAGCGGCAGCATAAACAGTTTCATGAATTTAGGGCCATCGTTGCCCATATGTTCTTTTAAATAAGCAGGGAATTTTTTCTCCATGGCCGCAGTATTGGCGTCGGGTACGAGTTCAAAAAAGGTATCCAGCCAGTTACCACCCCAATTTTTTGACCAGTCGGGCCTTATAATGGTATTGAACGAAAACAATGCATCGAATTGCAATTGCGAATTTTGCGGTACATTGGCAATGATGCCGGTTACAGCAAATGATAAAGTATCGCCGCCGTAGTGGGTAATGGTTTTGCCTATCGGATCAGCATCACCGAATAGTTTTTTTGCAGTTGCTTCGGTAATGAGCGCACTATGCGGCTTTAACAAGGCAGTTTTCCGGTCGCCGCGGATAACTTTAAAATCAAACATTTGAAGAAAAGTTGAGTCGACGAAAAATACTTGCGGTACAAATATCCGTTTGCTGTTTTCTGTCAATTGGTACTTGTTTTCCCAATGCACCCTCGTAAAGTTTTTTATTTCCGGAAACTCCATTTTGAGTGTAGGCCCCATCGGGAACATAGATAAGCCTACCTTTTGTGTAGCGCCCTGTGCGCCTATGGTTTGCACCTCATTTAACCGGTAGATATTTTTCGTGTGAAAGTTGTCGAAACTCTTTTCGTATGAAACAAACAGCATAATAACAATGCACGCCGCCATACCGACAGACAGGCCAATAATGTTAATAGCCGAAAAAACCTTGTTTTTCCAGATGTTACGCCACGCGATTTTTAAGTAGTTCTTTATCATTTTACTGGTTATTAGTCATTGGTGGTTTATAGTTTATAGTTCATGGTTCATGGCTGCTTCACTCTTTTACATTCTGCCTTTTACCTTTTGCCTTTCTACGTTACTGCTACTAAAACCTGCTACTGCTACTACAACAGAAAGCTCACTCAGATCTAAGGCTATTAACCGGGTTTGCCAGCGCTGCCCTTACGGCTTTATAACCCACTGTGATCCACGCGATAATTACCGATGCAAATATGGCCAGCAGGAATATTCCGGGACCCAGGGGTATCCTGTAGCTGTAGCCCTGCAGCCATTTGTGCATGAAATACCATCCTACTGGGGCCGAAACTGCAAAGGCGATCAATATCAGTATGGTAAACTCTTTTGAGAACAGGTAAACGATATGGCCTACCGATGCGCCCAGGGTTTTGCGGATGCCCACTTCTTTGGTACGCTGCACCGCCATAAACGAAACCAAACCGTACAGCCCCAGGCAGGATATGAAAATGGCTATGCCTGCAAATATTTTATATAGTTGCGAAAGCTGATCCTCGCTTTGATAAAAGTTGGCTATCTTATCATCTAAAAACTGCGACTCATACATCCCGTCGGGAAAGGTTTGATTCCACAACTTTTCGACAGATGCCATAGTCTGGTGAATGTTTGCCGGTTGTATTTTTATATTGATTTTTTGATAGACATTCTTCCACGAGCTCATTAAAACTGGTTGTATGGCATTCCTGAGCGAGTTGATATTGAAGTCCTTTACCACGCCAACAATTGGGGCATATTTGGTTTTATCGTCCCAAAGTTTTATATATTTTCCAATGGCCTCATTAGGGTTGGTTATCCCAAGTTTTTTTAACAGGGTCTCGTTAACCACATAGCCATGTATGGTATCGCCCTTAGTGTAGGCATGCCCGGCTACAAACTGTAAATTATAAAGTTTAAAATATTCGGCATCAGCCCATTTTAGCTGGGCGTTAAAGTCGGTTTGTTTGGGTGCGTTGTTGAATTTGAAATCGCTGCCCCAGCCGTTATTGTCCGATGGGCTGGCAAAACTGTAACTAACATCCTTTATACCCGGTTGTGCCATCAGTTCATCGTGCAGGGTGTTTAATTTCGATCTGCTTACACTATCTCCCGGAAATGGTACTGTAAGAATGGCATCCTTATCAAACCCTAAAGATTTTTCCCTGAAATAATCCATCTGGTGGATGATGACCAGCGTACCGATCACCAAAACCTGGGCAATGCAAAATTGAAAAACCACCAATGCGCGCCTGAGCGATACCCCGCTGTTGCGAGCCGCCGCCACTTTGTTTTTCAGTGCGGTAATAGGGTTAAAACCAGATAATACCAGCGCCGGATAAAACCCGGAAAGCAATGTTACGCCGACAACAAGCGCTACTAAAAAGGATAGCAGTACAGGATCAGCCAGGAACGCGGCGCTTAGTTGAATCTTCAGCAGGTTATTGAGCATAGGCAGCGCTGCCTCGGCTAAACCAATGGCCAATACTACCGCAAAAAGGCTAATAATAAGCGTTTCGCTTATAAATTGAAATATCAGCAGCTTGCGGTTGCTTCCAAGTACCTTGCGGATGCCCACCTCCTTCGACCGGTTAACGGCTTGTGCGGTAGCCAGGTTAATAAAGTTAACGCACGCAATGATCAGCAGGAATATACCTACAAGGCTGATGATTTTGATAAGCTGCTTGCTAAAGGCGTGGTCGCCAAATACGCCAACTTCGCCGTTGTAATGCATCTCGGTTAGTGCCTGTAATGTCAAGCCATCTTTGTTATACTCAGCCGGTTTGTGTTTTTTAACAAAGGCTTTTAAATTTTTATCGAAAAGGCTTTCGGAGATATTGGCAGGCAATACCATAAAACAGCTGTTATCGCCAAAAGTACTCACCCAATCGTGCAGGTTGCCATAAAAATCACCGCCCTTAACGCGCACGGTTGCATACGACACAACCAGTTTAAGGGGGAAATCGCTATTTACGGGGACGTTCTTTAATATCCCGGTAACTTTAAGGTCGTTTTTATTTTCATACCTGATCACTTTTCCCATGGCGTTATGCCAATCGCCAAAAAACTTCTCGGCCTCACCCTGGGTTAAAACAACAGTGTAAGGTGCTGATAATGCGGTCTTTTTATCCCCTGCCAGCCAGCCGAAATCAAAAATGTTAAAAAACTGGGGTTCTGCATAATAGGCATCATCTTCTTTAAATTTTTTAACGGTTTGTCCGCTGCTTGCGTTGCCAACGCTGTAATGACTGCCGTCGTTCCTGAATATGGCTGCAACATCCTTTAACTGGGGATAATCTATCCGGATACCCTCAGAGAGTGGCAATGGCGTACCGCCACTTAAGTGTACCCCATCCGGTCCTGAAAATGCCGTAATAACCCGGTAAATATGATCCCTTTTTTTGTGGAAATTATCGAAACTGGTTTCGAATTGAACAATCAGGAAAATAAGTACACACGCGGCTACGCCCACCGACAAACCAACAATGTTGATAGCCGTGTAGCTTTTGTTGCGCAGCAAACTGCGCCAGGCGGTTTTTATATAGTTTTTTATCATTTTGGTTGGTCGTTAGTCATTTATTATTGGTCATTCGCTTCGCGTCACTGGGTCATTGGTCATTTGCTTCGCGTCATTAGTCATTAAATTAGCCCGCATTCAATGACTAATGACATAATGACCAATGACTATTCAGATCTGAGGCTCTTCACCGGGTTCATTAAAGCAGCCTTTATTGCCTGGAAACCGATGGTAATCAACGCAATTAGCACTGCAAATACGCCGGCAAGCAAAAATACCGACCAGCTGATACTGATTCTATTGGCATAATCCTGTAGCCATTTGTTCATTAAAAACCAGGCTAGCGGAGACGCAATAACAAAAGCGATAAAAATCAATTTCAAAAAATCGGTTAAAATGAGACTGGCAATGTTCAGGATTGAAGCACCCAAAACCTTTCTTATTCCTATTTCTTTAATACGATTGATAGCAGCAAGAGCAGCTAACCCGAGCAAACCAAGACATGCCAGAAAAATTGAAATGCCACCGGCACACCCAACTATGTTGCTCCATCGTTGTTCGGAGTTGTAGTAATTGTTAACGTCTTCATCCACGAAGCTGTACTTCATCGGTACACCCGGTACCACACTATTCCATGCTTTTTGCATCATTGAAAGTGCCCGCGCGGGGTTACCGGCATTTATGCGGACATACAGGTGAATAAATCCCTTATCTGCAGATGTTATAAAGGCCTGTTTATTCACTCCCTCGCTCAAAGGGCGATAATTGAAGTTCTTTACAACGCCGATAATAACGGCAGTCTTTCCCTGGAACTTTTTTATTTGCTGGCCAATTGCTGTTTGTGCAGTCCATCCCCTGGACCTCATCATTGTTTCGTTTATGATCATCTGACTTGTTGTATCTTTCGCTCCCGCAGGTTCAAAATTTCTTCCGGCGATCAGATGCATACCAAGCACCTTAATATAGTCCGGATCGACGATGTTCAAATCCGCCGAAACACCTGAGCCTCCGGAGCCAGGATCGCTATATCCTAACAGATCGTTACCCGCGCCCAAACCCGCTGCCGCACTGGTTACTCCTACTATTTCAGGGTAGTTAAGCACAGCTTGCTTGAACGGAACGAAAATTTTATTGGGATCAACCTGAGAGGCATCAATGGCTACAACATTTTCTTTATCGAAACCGGGGTTCTTATTCATTAAATATTTGGTTTGCTGAAGTATGATGGTTGTGGCTACAATTAAGATGATAGATAATACAAACTGGAAAGTGACCAGTGATTTTGTAAACAGATTCGATCCGCCTATTCTTATTTTATTTTTTAAAATTTCAACTGGTTTAAAACCCGACAGCACCAACGCCGGGTAACTACCGGCTAATAACCCCACTAACAATATAATGCCAAATAATGCCAGGAATGCCTGCGGATTAAATAATAGTGAAAAGTTTAATTCCCTGCCTGATAGCCCCTTGAACCAGGGCAATAACAGGTCAGCCATGATTAAGCCAAGAGCAGTTGAAATAATCGACAACATTAATGCTTCTGTCAAAAATTGAAATATGATCTGACTCTTTTCAGCACCGATAACTTTTCTGACACCCACTTCTTTGCTCCTGCCTGCTGAACGCCCTATGGCGAGCGTAGTAAAATTGATGCAGGCAATCAGCAAAATACCGGCGGCGATCGCCAGTAAAATCCAAATCACGCGGGGACTGATCTTTTCGTAATCTGTAAGCGACCATCCTACAAAAGCCATATCGGTGTGTATAGCTGTCAACGGTTGAAGCTTTAAGCTTACAGGGAGGTTATCCCCTTTCCAGGTCATACCGATATTTTTTAAATCCGATATTAAATTAGGATCGAATGACAGCAAAAAACGTTTTAGTTGCTTCGCATCGGTTGCTAATTATCGCCGTGGTTTAATTGTACAAACGTTTCCCTTACGGTTGGGTGCCAATTGTTACCTATGGTAAACTTATCATTGTTGCTCACTGCAAACTGATAGTTCCCCAACACATCAAAACGCACAGTGGAATTTGAAGGCATATCCTGGGCGACAGCCCGTACTGTAAAAGGCAGGAATGCAGTACCCACCTGAATTTGAATTATTTTGCCAATAGCATCATCATTACCAAACAACTGCTTTGCCCTTGATTCGGTTAAAACAATATCATTCAAATTATGAAGTGCCGACGAAACACTGCCGTATTTTAGCGGGAAGGTAAAAACAGAAAAAAAAGACGGATCGGCAAAGGAAAGGCTTACACGTGTAGTGGTTTTGTCTGTTCTGATAAGGTTCTCGCCCCAGGGTAATTGTATCCGTACATAATCAGTTATGCCCGGTAAATTCTTTTTCATAGCCTCTCCCATTGATATGGGATTTGGCCCGGAAAAATCAGTATAACCTATTTCAGGCTGTCCGTTCCACGAGTCATTCCAAACATAAGCTCTATAAATATCAGCAGCATTTTTATGGAACTTATCAAAACTGAACTCGTTTGCCGAAAACAGCAGTAGCAAAATAAAACAGGCAATTCCAACAGATAACCCCAAAACATTAATCAATGCAATAACCCGCTGTTTTTGCAGATTGCGGATGGCAATTTTTAAATAACTTTTTATCATAACATTATTTTTAAACCATGTTAATTTTTTAGGTGGGATAGATGCCCTATATCTATGCTGATTTGCCGGCAATAAAGCATACCGTTTTCGATGTTGTTGAATAGGTACTTCTTCATTGGCAACTTTTTGAATTACTGCGTTTGTTAACCGTGGCAACTGTTTTTTCCAAAGCTGATATACAGTTTCTACAACATACTGTATTTCCGGGTCGGCATTGGCCATGCTATCCAGTTCGGCCAATTCAATCAAATTCGCCTTGCCGGTCATCTTCTTTTCCAGCAAAAGCAAGAATCTTTGATCGATGTCTTTGTGCCTACCGGAATTCATCAGCCATATCTTACTCTGATCTCAAATTCTTCACGGGGTTCATTAACGCAGCCTTTATTGCCTGGAAACTTACTGTTGCCAGGGCGACCAACAATGCTGCACCGCCAGCCAGCGCAAAAATCCACCAGTGAATAGTTACCCGGTATTGATAAGCCTGCAGCCAGTTGTTCATCATCCACCAGGCAGCCGGGAAAGCAACCAGGCAGGATATACCCACCAATTGCAGAAACTCTTTCGATAACAAACCGGCGATTCCCGGTACACTCGCGCCCAGCACCTTGCGTATGCCGATTTCTTTTATCCTTCTTTCGGCAGTGTATGCGGCAAGGCTAAATAAGCCCAGGCATGATATAAATATGGCCAGTCCTGCAAATACGCTTGATAATTTACTCATCAGCACCTCGGCAGAAAACATAGCATTAAACTGGTCGTCGACGAACTTGTATTGAAATGGGAATGCGGGATTATTCTTTTTGATGACCGCTCCTATTTGCGCCAAAGTTTGCTGCGAATTGTGCTGATCTTTTATGCGTACATACAACAGGTTGGCATTGTCTTCTATATCCTTAAAGGGTGGCCGGCATAAAAATATGGTGGGGCCCGCCTGGTTATACATATTGCCGTATACATAATCATCTACCACGCCTACAATCCGCAAGTTTTTATACGAACCTTCCTTTTGTTCGCGGGGCGAACGGATGATTTTACCAACTACCCCATTTTTATCAATTATTTTTGCAAAGGATGTGGTGACAATAGCTGTAGAAGTATCCGAAAGGGCTTCAGAAAAATCTCTTCCTTCAGCAATATGCATCCCCGAGGTTGAAACAAATTCGGCACTAACGTCCCTGAAGGTGACGCCGACTTTATTTTCGGGTGATTTGCCTTCCCAGGTAAATCTGTCGTCACTATTTCCGCCGTAGATGGTGGTATGATCCGATAACGCCGCGTTCTGTACCAGGCCAGTGTTCAAAAGCTCCTGTTTTATGGTCAGAAATTTCTTTGCAAAATCATGCTGCATGTCTATTTCCACCAGGTTGTCTTTATTAAAGCCGAGGTTCCTGTTCTTTACGTGCTGTATTTGCAAGTAAACAACAATAGTGCTGACGATAAAAACAACCGAAAGGCTAAACTGCAGTACGACCAATCCTTTACGGATCATGGTTGCACTTCCGGTTTTTATTTTCAGGCCTTTTAACGATTTTACCGGATCAAATGACGATAAATACAGCGCAGGGTAACTACCCGCCAGCAGCCCGCATATAGTTGCGATAACTACCAGGCCTATGATATGTACCGGGTTGCTTAAACCCAATGTCAGCGTTTTTTGCACCAGCGAATTAAAGGCCGGCAGCGCCACGATCATGATAACCACGGCGAGGATGGTGGCAATTGCCGACATGATCAGCGACTCGCCTATAAACTGAAATATCAGTTTCTTCCGGCCTGATCCTAACACCTTACGCACGCCAATTTCCTTTGCGCGTTTTTCGCTGCGTGCGGTAGCAAGATTCATGAAATTAATACAGGCAATAAAAAGCACAATCCAGGCAATAAGCGAAAGCATCCTGACTTGTTTGATTGCCCCGCCGCCGGTTTCCTTTCCATTTGCAAACTCATTATACAAATGCCAGTCGCTCATCGGGAACAAAAACGCAGTGTTCTTTTGTGTCGCGTCTTTCCCATGAATATAGTTGTAAAGTTCTTTATTTACTGTTGCCGGGCTGGCGGTTGGCGCTAATTCTACATAAGTGAAAGGCCCGTAACTACTCCAGGCGTTATCGGTACGGCCATACTTTGCGCGCTCCTGCTGCATTTGCGCTTCGTATGGCGCCAGCCATTCAAATTGCAGGGTAGAGTTTTGAGGCCGGTCTTTTACAACGCCGGTTACCAGATAATCCTGTTCGTTGTTCATCCGTACCGTTTTGCCAATCACATTTGCATCGTTACCAAAGAATTTTTTTGCAGTTTTTTCGGTTATCACGATCGAATTCAACTGGGGGAAGGGATCGCTTGCTTTTCCTTGTATAAACGGAACGGTAAACATGCTGAATAAAGCAGGGTCCGTATATCTGCCGGATGCATACATTGCATTGTTACCAATGGTCATCAATGAATTTACATCCTCGTCAGATAAGCGGGTAGCATTTACCACGCCGGGTATTTCGGCTCTCAATGAGGCCGCCATCAGCCGGGGCGTCGAACCCATGGTAAATGAGTTGTTTCCATAGGTAGCATTCACCTGCACAGCATATAGTCTGTCTTTTTTAGCGTTGCTGCTGTCGAACGTTAATTCATCAGCTACCCATAAAAATATCAGCCCGGCACAGGCGATGCCGATAGCCAGTCCGCTGATATTCAATAAACCGTAAGCCTTGTTTTTTAACAAGCTGCGGATGGTGGTTTTTATCTGGTTCATTGGTTCACTTGTTCATTAGTTTATTTGTATCGCCGGGTGATAGTTCTATCTACAAACTGCCAACTACCCACTGCAAACTATTCCGACCTCAAACTCTTCACCGGATTCATCAGCGCCGCTTTTATGGCCTGGAAACTTACTGTAGCCAGCGCAATAACGATGGCGGTTACCCCTGCCAGCAGAAACACGCCCCAATTTAGATTTACCCGGTATTGGTAGCCTTGCAGCCAGTTATTAACCAAATACCAGGCTACCGGGAAGGCGATCAGGCAGGACAGGCCCACCAGCTTTAAAAAGTCTTTAGAAAGCAAACCTGTGAGGCCCGTTACTGATGCGCCAAGTACTTTACGAATACCAATTTCCTTAATCCGTCGCTCGGCGGTATAAGCTGCAAGCCCGAATAACCCGAGGCATGATATAAATATGGCCAGCGAAGCAAAAACGCCTGCTAATGTGCCGGTTAAGGTTTCTGTCTTAAATAACTGGGCAAAATCGCCGTCAACAAAAAAATATTCGAAAGGATAACCGGGGCTGTCGGCTTTGATAACTGCGCCGGTTTTAGCTAGTTCTTCTTGCAGATCGGCTCCGGCTTTAAACCGAATGGTTAAAATGCGGGTATCTTTGGGGTGACAGTACAGCAAGAGCGGTGCGGCGCTGGCATACATGTCGTTATATAAAAAGTCTTTAACAATACCGGTGATCGTGAATGCTTTTTTGCCGCCATCCCTGATGATGCCGCCTACCCTGCCTTCTTTACCCATTTGTTTGGCAAAAGCTTCATTAATGATCACGCTGTTGCTGTCGATGGCTGCCTGCGGGTTAAAATCCCGGCCGGCGGCTAGCTTCATCCCCATTGTAGTAATAAATTGCGGGCTTACGTTTTCCCAGGAGATCAGCGGGTTTTTGCTCGCATCTTTTCCATCCCAGGTATAATTGTCGGTATTGCTGCCCACCTGTAAAGCAGGGTCATCGCTCAAAGCGGCATTTTCCACCACGCCGGTTTGTTTTAAGTGGTGATATACACTGGCAAACTGATCAGCTTGTTTACCTTGCAGATTTATATAAATCAAATCGCTTTTGGCAAAGCCTAATTCCCGGTTTTTAACATGCTGAATTTGCTGGTAAATAATTACTGTCCCGATGATCAATACAATTGATACAGAAAACTGGATAACCACCAAACTTTGCCTGATAAAGCCCGAGCCGGAAGACGACTTGATCTTAATATTCTTTAAAACAGTAATTGGATTAAAAGACGATAGGTAAAATGCCGGATAACTTCCTGCCAATAAGCCTGTTATAAGGCTTATCGTAATTAAATAAATCAAATGCACGGGCTCAAAAATATTAACGGATAGATCTTTTTGAACCAGGTTATTAAATGACGGCAGTGCAAGGTAAATTAACCCAACCGATACCAACACCGCGATAAACGACATGATAACTGCTTCGCCTATAAACTGGCCTATTAGTTTGCCTTTACCGGCACCCATTACCTTGCGAACACCCACTTCTTTGGCCCGCTGTTCCGACCGTGCTGTTGAAAGGTTCATAAAATTGATGCAGGCGATCAATAATATTATCCAGGCGATAAATGAAAAGGTTTTAACGTAGGTGATACGGCCTCCGTCCATTTTACCGTTGGTAAAATTATTGTGCAGGTTCCAGTCGTTCATGGCGAAAAGGAAACATACTGTGGTGTTTTTATCGCCGGCTTTACGCGCAATAAAATTACTCAGCTTTTGGTTAACGGAAGCAAGGTTTGCCGAAGGCTCCAGTTCCACGTATGTACGCGCCCAGTTGGCGCCCCACATATCCATCCAGGGCTGTTTATGGTCGACATTGGCCATTGGCGACAGCCATTGGAATTGTAGCGTTGAATTTTTAGGAAGGTCCTTAAACACGCCGGTAACCGTATAATCCTGTTCGTTATTAACCCTTAAAGTTTTACCGATGGGATCGGCGTCGCCAAAGAATTTTTTGGCCATGGTTTCATTAATCACCACCGAGTGAAGTTGTTGAAAAGCGTTTTCGGACTTGCCGTTTATAAACGACAGGTTTAATTCCGAAAATATTTCAGGATCGGCATAGCTGCCTTTTTCGGTGATGGTTTTATCGCCAAGGGCAAAAATCTGACCACCCTCACCGCCTGTTCGCGCTGCGGCTTTTATACCCGGTATTTCGGCCTTCAGCACTTTCGCCATCGGCCCTGGCGTAGCGTGAAATGTGCTGATTTTACCATTGTACGTTTGATTTTCGTAAATGGTGTACAGGTTGTTATGCTTTTCGAAATTGTTATTGTAGGTGAGTTCGTCCTGCACCCATAAAAATATGAGCGATGCACAGGTGATGCCTATTGCCAGGCCGGCAATGTTCAAAAAGCTGTAGCTCCTGTTTTTCAACAAGCTACGCAGGGTGGTTTTAATGTAGTTCTTTATCATCGTTTTGGTCATTAGTCATTTGCTTCGCGTCATTAGTCATTAGGTCATTGGTCATTTGCTCCGCGTCATTGGCGATCTGATTATCACTAGCCCACATTCAATGACTAATGACACAATGACCAATGACTACTCACTCTTAAGGCTCTTCACCGGGTTAACCAAAGCTGCACTTACTGCCTTATAACCAACAGTTATCCAGGCAATTATTACCGATACAACAATGGCCGAAATAAATATCCAGACGTTTATTGAGATGCGGTAGGCGAAGTTTTGCAGCCAACTGTTCATTAAATACCAGGCGGATGGTACCGCTATAGCAAATGCTATAGTAATGAGCACCATAAACTCTTTGGAGAACAGGAAAACAATACTGCTTACCGAGGCACCCAATACTTTGCGTATACCCACTTCTTTGGTGCGCTGTACCGCCATAAACGACACCAGCCCGTACAAGCCCAGGCACGAAATAAAAATGGCTATGCAGGCAAATATTTTATAAACCAAAGCCAATTGGTTTTCCTGTTTGTAAAATTTGGCTATGCTATCGTCGAAAAAGGAGCCATTGTAGGCATACTCGGGATAAGTGTTTTCCCAAAGCTTTTGAATAGCCGCAACTGTGCCGTTCAGGTTTTTGGTGTCGATTTTAATATTAACCTGCGACTCGTATTTTTTGTGCGGATAGATAAGCGTGGGTTTCACCACTTCGCGCAACGAGTTGGTTTTAAAATCCTCAACCACGCCCGTTATTTTTGCCCAGGTGACGCCATCCAAACTGATGGTTTTGCCAACGGCTTCTTCATCGTGTTGAATCCCCAATTTACGGGCTAATGTTTGGTTAATAACGGCTTGCCGCAGGGTATCAGCAGGCTCGTAACCGGTACCAGCCGCAAAACGAAGACCAAAGGTTTTAAAATAATCGGCATCCCCTATCTTCAAATACACGTTGAAATCCGGGTTCTTCTTTAAATGATTAAAGTAAAAGTTTGTAGAAGAGTTATTGTCGGAAGAAGGCGCATCGGATGAGAAACTGGCATATTTTACAGCCGGATTTTGTAAAAGCTGCTGTTTAAACGCCTGCATTTTGGCCAGGCTTGCTGTATCTGTATATCCGGGAATGACCAACACGGCGCTTTTGTTAAAGCCCAATTCGGCATTGTTAACAAAATCCATTTGGCTTACGGCTACTGCAGTGCCAATGATCAGCAGTTGTGAAATGGCAAATTGACCTACAACAAGTGCCCGCCGTAAGGGTATTCCGCCAATGGAAGCAGCGGTAATTTTATTTTTTAATGCCAGGGCGGGCTTAAATCCCGAGACAATCATCGCTGGGTAAATCCCAGATAAAATAATTACAATGAAAGTCACGGCCAGTAAAAACAGCAAGCTACCGGTACTGATGAGGCTGATATCATCGGGCACACTGGCGATGTTTTTTAAGTATGGCAAGCATAGCTTGGCAACCACTACAGCGAGCAATACGGAGGCTATCACAATTAAAGCTGTTTCGCCGATTACCTGGAAAATAAGCTGCTTACGGCTACTGCCCAAAACTTTACGAATCCCTACTTCCTTGGAGCGGCCAACCGATTGTGCGGTTGAAAGGTTTATAAAGTTGATGGATGCCATAACGATAATCAATACTGCAATAAACGACAAGGTGCGCAGTGTAGCCATACTGGTAATATGATCGCCAGTGGTATCACCAAACCGGGTATCAAAGTGCATCGCCGATAATGGCTGCGTAAAAACCAACTGATCCTTAAGACCCGTTTTATAATATTTTTTAGTAAATTTTTTTAACTGTTCATCAATACTGTTTTGGCTTATATTGCCTGAAAACGACATGAACACCTGGTGGTTACTACTTAGCATATTCCAATTGTCGCGGTAGTTATATACGTTAGCGTACTGTTTCCAGGTGATATATGAGATCAATACTTTGAAAGGGAGGTCGCTGTTAGCCGGTGCATCTGCAATTACCCCGGCAACTTTCATGTTTACCAGGTTATCCATTTTAATGGATTGGCCTATTGCTTTGGTCCAATCGCCAAAATATTTGATGGCTGTGCTTTGGTCCAAAACCGCCATTTTGGGGTTAGCCAATACCGACGGACTACCCACAAGCCATTTCCACTCGAAAACCTTAAAAAATTGAGGCTCGATAAATGTAACACCTGTGTTTTCTGTGAATTTTTTTCCTGTGGCTCCGGCTGCTTTGTTATCGCCATCAACGGTTATCTGGCAACCGTAATTTAAGTTTAATGATGCAACAGTTGCCCGCGGAAATTCGAGCCTGAGTGCCTCCGTTGCCGGTGCGCCTGTTCCCGGGGTGTAGCTGGAGCCGTCGGGGTGTTTCTGTTCGGTAACAATGTGGTATATGCTTTTGTAATTGGGCTGAAAGGTATCAAAACTTAATTCGTACTGAATAATTACAAAAATGAGCAGGCAGGCCGAAATGCCTACGGTTAAACCTGCTATGTTGATTGCAGAATACCCCTTATGCCGGGTAATATTGCGCCAGGCGATTTTTAGATAGTTTTTTATCATGGGTCTGGTTTATGAGTTCCATCGTTTTATTAGTTGCATTAAATTTACGGCACCATATCAAATATAAAACCTGTACCAAATACACAAATGACTGATATTCAATTATTTGAAATATATCAAATTGTACGAATATGTTCGTATATGTAACACCGGGTGTTCGGTTCTGATACAGTTTGGTTTGGTAGTTCATGGTTAATAGTTCATGGTTCATAGCAAGAAGATCCCAGCAATTACAATGAACCACGAACCGGCCCTACCATGAACTATGAACCAGCAACTATCAACCAATACGCTATTCGCTTCTCAAACTCGTTACCGGGTTTGCAATGGCGGCTTTTATGGCCTGATAGCTTACAGTAACCAGTGCAATTAAAAGTGCAATACCGGCCGATGCTGCAAATATCCACCAGGATAAATTGATGCGATAAGCAAAGTCCTGGAGCCATTTATTCATGGCCCACCAGGCTACCGGTAAGGCCAATATGCTGGCAATGACCACCATTTTTAAAAAGTCGACAGAAAGCAGCGAGACGATATGTTGCATACTGGCGCCCAAGACTTTCCGTATTCCTATTTCTTTCACCTTTTGTTCGGCAGAAAATGCCGCAAGACCTAATAGCCCGAGCGCCGAAATAGCAATAGCAATTGAAGCAAAAAGAGAGATTAATAACGATGACTGCTGCTCGGTTTTATACAGATCATTATAGGTATCGTCTAAAAAATTGTAATTGAAGGGGGCATCAGGGAAAGTTTGCTTCCATATTTTGGCCGCTGCGGCGATGGCTGCTACACTGTTGCCAGGAGTGGTTTTGATATAGAAACTGCTTCCGGGTGCGTTTGAGATAACCATCGGTCCAATTTTTTCGTGCAGGCTGCGGTAATGAAAATCGGCAACAACGCCAATAACAACGCCTGTATCTCCCTGGTGCATAAAACGCTGACCTAAAACTGGTTGCTGAAGATGCAATTCGCGAACGGCGGTTTCATTCAGCAATACATTGTGGGCGTCCGATTTTTCTCGGTTGAACCATCTCCCCTCTTTAACTTTAATATGCATCAATTGCTGAAAGTCTTCATCTGCCTGCAAAGGCGCTATTGTCGGGGCGAAGTCTTTCGGCCTGCCTTTCCAATCAAAGGAGCCTGAGCTTTTGTTACCAAAGTCAACAATACCACTGCTCGCCAGCGAAACACCGGCTATAGCGCTTTGCTGCATCAGTTGCTGCTTAACAGGTTTCAGGATGCTTTCGCGTTGCTCATGTTTTAAACCCGCAATTTTCCACCAGGGGAAAGTGAAGTTAAATACCTGCGCCTTATTGTAGCCAAGGTCGATATTTTGCATATACCGCATCTGTGTGTAAATAACAATCGTCCCTGCTATTAATATCACCGAAATGGTAAACTGTACTACAACAAGCACGCGACGTAAACCGGCATCTTTAAAATTTAATACCGTTTTACCCCTGAACACGCCCAGCGGATTAAATGAGGATAGCACTGTTGCCGGATAAATACCATTAAGGAGAAAAGAAACCAATAAGGTGGCAATAAGTATCAGCCATATAACAGGTGAAGTAAGCGGCTCGGCAAATTGTTTGCCGGTAAACTCCCGGAACCATGGCATACACGCCTGTACCAATAACAGGGATAACAACAATGATATCAAACTAACGACCAGGGATTCCGACATAAACTGACCGAACAGGTGCAAACGGTCGGCACCGACAATTTTACGCACGCTTACCTCTTTTGAACGCAGGCTGGCCCTGGCAGTAGTTAAATTAACGTAGTTGATACAAGCAGTTGCCAGCAATAGTATAGCCAGCGCAATAAATACGTTTACAATAACACGGTTGCCATGTATAAATGAGGTGCTCTGCAAATCATTTTCGAAATGCATGTCCCTGATATTTAACAGGCTTACTTTTGTGCCTGATTTATCGTCTTTCTTGTTTTTTTGAATGATAGCATTCAGCTTTGCTGATACGGACGAAGTATTTGCTCCTGGTTTGAGTTGAAAAAAGGTCAGGTAGTTAAAGTTGTTCCATTGCAATGCGTCTTTTTTCTCGTTCGCGTCAGTCAACTGGGCGGCAATGGGTATAAATACATTGTATTGAAAGCTCGAATTGGCCGGGGCATCGTTCACAACGGCTTGTACCTGGTAATTATTGGTATCAATCCGCATCACTTTACCAACAGGATCGTCGTTGCCAAAATATCTTTTTGCGGTTGATTTGGTAATAATAAGGCTAAAGGTATTTTTTACGAAAGCGTTGGCTGAGCCCTCGACGAAATTATAATGAAATACTTTGAACCATTGATCATCAACATAAGCCGATTTTTTTTCGGAGATAACATTTCCTTTATAATGCAGGATAATATCAGCATAATTATTAGGCTTCAGCCGCGTGGCGTTTTCAATTTCGGGGACTTGTTTTGACGCTGCCTCGCTTAAAACGTACGGGGTGTGTTCCCAGATCCACGTTTCTGTCTTTGATACAGACAACCTAACTTTAGCGCGGAATATGTTGGCAGCGTCGGGCTGGTCTTTTTCAAAACTTAATTCGTTTTGTACCCACAATACCATAAGCACTGTGGCCGCCATGCCAATACTCAGGCCGGCAACGTTTATGGCGGTCATCCGTTTGTGTTTCCACAAACTACGCCAGGCAATTTTGAAATAGTTTTTTATCATCGTGTTTGGTCATTAGTCATTTTGCTTCGCGTCATTAGTCATTGGGTCATTAGTCATTAATAATCGGTGTTCAATGACTAATGACTATTCACTCCTCAAGCTCTTCACCGGGTTGGCAATTGCTGCTTTAATGGTTTGAAAACTTGATGTAAATAAGGCCGCAAGCAGCATTGCACCTCCGCTTAAAGCAAAAATCCACCAGCTTATCGTTGTTTTGTCGGCAAAAGTTTCCATCCATTTATTCATCGCTATCCATGCCAACGGTGTAACTATCGCAAAAGCAAGTAAAATAAGCAACACCATTTCGGTAGACAGCAGCGATACTATCTGCACAACGCTGGCTCCCAACACCTTGCGAACGCCAATCTCCTTGGTGCGCTGGTTAGTGGTATAAATGGCAAGTCCTAAAAGGCCAAGGCAACTGATAAAAATAGACAAACCAGTGGCCCAGGTAAGTAAAGTTGATGTGTGCCGCTCGGTTTCATAAAACTGTTTAATCGTTTCATCATAAAACTTATAGTCAAAGTCATCATCGGGATATGCCTCTTTCCAGGCTTTCCCCATCGATGCGATAGCTGTTTTCCATTGGTTACCACCGGGCGTTTCCGGTTTTAAGGCGATATGAAAAGTGCCGGTTTGGTAAGTCCCCTTACCGTAATTGATAGCCAGCGGGTTGATTGGAGAGTGAAGCGAGTGTTCGTAAAAATCGGCCACAACACCTATAATGGTCATGTTTTTATCGCCGTTGAGCTTTTCCAGCTGTTTGCCTATGGCTTCATCCGGGCTCCGGAAGCCTAATATTTTTGCGTATTTATTATTAATGATGATGGCCTTCCCGGTATCATTCACCTGGATGTTTCTGCCGGTCAGCAATTTTATCTGGTATATTTTTATAAAATTCTGATCACCATACTTCATTTCAACTTCGGTTTTCAGTTCTTTTTTGCCATCCTTATATAGCCCGATAGTTGTGTTTACTTGCCCCGATGACGGAGCGCCAATGCCAACACCTGCCAAAGCTACCTGTGGTATAGCACGGAATTTATTTAGCAACACCTGGTTAGTATTAAATTTACGGGTTTTAAAGGGGCTGTTCACAACAATAATAGCATCCTTTTTGAAGCCGAGATCCTTGTTGAGGGCGTAATAGATTTGCTTGCCAACCAAGACCGTCGCCATTATAAAAAACTGTGCAATAACAAATTGCGACACAGTAAGCGACTTGCGCAGCCAGGCATTGCGCGTTCTGCTGCTGTTGTTTTGCGCCTGATTTTTTAATACCAAAACAGGTTTGTAAGACGAAAGCACCATGGCGGGGTAGAAACCAGATAAAGCGCTTACCGCAACGGTTAATGTAACCAGGAACAAAAGAATATCCGGGTGATGAAGAAAATCGGCTTTGATATCTTTTGAAATAAAATCAGAGAATATTTTTAAGATGATCGGGGTCATCGCCATTGAAATGATAACAGCAAACAGGGTTATCAAAAATGTTTCGCTTAAAAACTGGATAACCAGTTGCGAACGGCTGCTGCCCATTGTTTTCCTGATACCAATTTCCTTGGCCCTTTGGGTGGCTTGTGCAGTGGTTAAATTAATAAAGTTTATGCAGCCAAGCAGTAAAAGGAAAGCGCCGATCACCAATAAAAGGTATAAAGATGTTTTGCTGGCCGCCGAGCTAAAGTCGAAAGTACCGTAGTCGGCATTAAAATGGATATCATCCAGACGCTGTAAACCAAAGCCATGTGTACTGCCCTTTTCTTCGGGACGCGGCGGACTGCTTTTTTTTAGGATGGCATTCATCTGATTTACAATGCTTGGCGCTGAACCACCGGGGAGCAGTTTCACAAATACCTCAAAGGCGGAATTTGTACTCTCCCATTCTTTTAACTGCAGTTGATCGCCCAGGTCTTTATTACCAATGCCTGAGCTAAACGAAATGAAATCGTGGAAAGAAAAGTCGGTATTTTCTTTCAATGTCTGCACAATGCCACTAACGGTGGTTTTTAAAGAGTCATAGGTAATAACTTTACCTATCATTTGATCGTACCGCAACGTGGGGAAATATAGCTTAGCCCGCTCCGAAGTGAGCACTACCTGGTTGGGTGCATCAAGGGCATGAGCGGGTGAGCCCGCCAGCCATTGATAATTAAATATTTTAAAATACTCCTGATCGGCAAGCACTATCCGGTCCTGGGCTTTAAACTTTTCAGGCACATTTTTATTGCCTGCGATCAGCACGTCCGGATTTAAAGTAAAAAGTGGTGCAACAAACTCAACACCTGTGCCTTGTGCTTTTAAAGCACCCGCCAGCGGGCCGCAAACACCTGAGGTATAGCTTTTTTGCCCCTGGAACGAATAATTACTTACCACACGATAAATTCGGTCGCTGTCTTTATGGAATTTGTCGAACGTAAAATCATAATGCACGATCAGGTATATCACCAGCGATGCGCTTATTCCTATGGACAAGCCTACGATGTTTATCAGCGTAAACAGCTTATGCTTCCAAAATCCGCGGAAGGCAATTTTAAAATAGTTTTTTATCATTGTGTTTGGTCATTAGTCATTTGGTCATTGGTCATTTGCTGCGCGTCATTAGTCTGAACCTTGATTCGGATGATTAACGGATTTTTTGATTTAAATCCCGGTAATCCTAAAATCCTTTAATCAGGGTTCAGACAACTATTCACTCCTCAGGCTTTTCACCGGGTTTGCCATGGCTGCTTTGATGGATTGAATACTTATGGTAGCGAAAGCAATAATAAATGCAATTATGGCTGAAGCAACCAGTATCCACCAGCTGATACTGATTCTCGATGCAAAACTGGACAACCATTTATTCATCAGCCATAATGCCGACGGTAAGGCAATTATTGCGGCTATTACCACCAGTTTTAAAAAATCTTTAGATAGCTCGACCACGATTTGATCAACACTGGCACCCAGTACTTTACGGACCCCAATTTCCTTAACCCGCTGCGTAATGGTAAATGCAGAAAGGCCGAACAAACCCAAACACGCGATAAATATGGCGATACATGAGAAAATAGTAAATAAGGTGCCTTGTTGCTGCTCGCTACGATAAAGCTGATCGAATTTCACATCGATGAACGAGAAATCAAAAGGCGTGTTGGGCTGGTAACGTTGCCAGTTTTGACGAAGGATTGCTATCGACGATTGCACATTGTTGCCGGTAATTTTTACCGAAAGACGGTGGTAATTGGGCGAATACAGGAGAATGATAGGAACAATAGACTGGTGCAATGATTCGAAATGGAAGTCCTTCATCACCCCTATCACATTACCCATGACATTGCCGTACTTTATTTGCTTGTTGATGGCATTTTCGGGCGATTTCCAGCCAAGCGTTTGTACGGTAGTTTCGTTGATAATGAATTTGTTGGAGTCTGTTTTAATATCCTTTGAAAAATTGCGGCCGGCCAGCATTTGTATCCCATAAGTTGGCACAAAGCCATCATCAACGCTCAACTGCTTTAAATCTACCTTTAATGGCTGCAAGGTGCCGCCGGATATAACGGCAGCGTTTTGGTCGTCCAGCAAGCGACCTGAAGGAATACGTGAAGAGCGGCCCAGCGATTTGATATTGGGATTTTTAAGTACATCGGTTTCAAAGGCGTTAAACTGTTTATCGAAATCCCCATCATATTGCATGGTTAAAACATGGTCTTTATTCAAACCCAAATCTTTATCCTGAATGTATTGCAACTGCCTGAATACAACAATTGTTGCCACAATGAGCACTATTGAAATGGAAAACTGCAACACCACCAGAACTTTTCGGAACGAAAAATTGCCTGTGTTTACTTTGAATACCCCCTTTAGCACCTTTACGGGTATAAAAGCTGACATAAACAGCGCCGGGTAAATGCCGCTGACTATGCCAATAAAAAATGGCAATATGAGCAAGGGAACCAACACAGATACACTCAAAAGACTATCGAAAGTTAATCGAAGCCCGGACATTTTAGCAATCAACGGTAGCAAAACTGCGGCGAGGCCAAAAGCCAGTATCAACGAAAACCAGGTAATTAATACCGATTCGCTTAAAAATTGGGCGATGATTTCGCTGCGCTCCGCTCCCACCACTTTCCTGATCCCTATTTCCTTTGCGCGTAATACCGAGCGGGCGGTGGAAAGGTTCATGTAATTGATACAGGCGATCAGCAAAATAAAAAGGGCTATGGCCGAAAAAATATACACACGTTCGATATTTCCGTTCTCCTCAATCTCGTCATCCAAGTGCGAAGTGAGGTGTATATCGGTAAGTTTTTGCAGCGTAAGCCTGGTAACATCGTGGGTTTTAATATTGCCTGGCATCCCTTGAAAATTCACGTATGTATCCAAAAAGTTGGGAAGCTGCGCCCGCACCCTATCTGCGTTATAATTTTTTGGAAAAAGCAGGTAGGTATAAAATGAGTTGTTGCCATAGTTGGTTTCCAACTGTTTTTCGCCATAAACATCATTGCTTTTTAATGTGTTAAAAGACATGAGGATTTTTGGATGCATGTGCGAATTGGCAGGAAATGCCTGAAACACGCCCGTAACCTTAAAACCGTGCGGACTGTTATACAAAATAATGGTTTTGTTTATAGGATCGTCGTCGCCAAAGTATTTTTTGGCAATGTCCACTGAAAGCATTACTGTGTACGGTTCGGCAAGTGGATTTTGCTTATCGCCACTGACAATAGGCGTATTAAAAAGGCTGAAGAAATTCTCGTCGGCAAAAAAGCCGTCATCTTCATTAAACAGTTTTTCTTTATACCTGAAAGGGATGGTGCCGCCACCGTACAGGCGGGTCATTTTTTTTACATCAGGAAATGCCCGTTTCAGCAGCGGTCCAAAAGGTGGCGCCACGGCGCTCAGGTGCAAACTTTCCACTCCTGGTGCCGAGTAAAATATGCGCGTAACGCGGTAAATATCATCCGCATTTTTGTTGAACTTATCGTAACTACGCTCATTTACAACGTATGAAACAATAAGCAGGCAGCAGGTAAGCCCTACAGTTAGCCCAAATATGTTGATGAAGGAGATAAACGGATGCTTTTTGATATTACGAAAAGCGCTCCTTAGGTAATTTCTTATCATTTTATTTTGTTATTAGTCATTTGCTTCGCGTCATTAGTCATTTGGTCATTAAGTCATTTGCTTCGCGTCATTAGTCATTGGTTATCCCGCGTTCAATGACTAATGACCCAATGACCAATGATGACTATTCACTCCTTAAACTCTTCACCGGGTTTGCCAGTGCGGCCTTAATGGCCTGGAAACTGATGGTGACACCAGCCACCAGCAATGCAATAAGGCCGGCCAGTAAAAATACCCACAATTGTATATCAATACGGTATGCAAAATCCTGCAGCCATTTGTCCATGGCATACCAGGTTATAGGGAATGATATCAATGCGGCAATAATAATCAGCTTTAAAAACTCAACCGACAACATTGCGGTGATACTGGTTGACGATGCGCCCAACACCTTGCGGATGCCTATTTCCTTAACCCTTTGACGGATCATAAACGCCGCCAGGCCAAATAGACCAAGGCATGCAATAACCACTGCTATAACTGAGAATGAAGTGAATATTTTGCCTGTGCGGTCTTCGGCGCTATAGAGGGACGCGAATTGCTCGTCCAAAAATGAATAGCTGAAAGGTGCGCTGGCGTTGTAACTGGTCCACTGGTTTTTAATATCGCTTATCAAATGATGCACGTCCGCAGTTTTTATCCTTACTATTATCGAACCCTGGTTCTTGCCGGCAGGCAGCATCATTAACGGCGCTATTTTTTGTTTTGCTGATGTATAATTAAAATCCTTTACTACTCCCACAATATTATAATGCCTTTGCCCCGAGCGTATGATTGTTTTACCAATGGGATCGGTATTTCCAAAGCCCAAATCGCGAACGGCTGCCTCGTTTATAATAACCGACATTGAATCGACAGGTGAAGGCGGAAAGAAATTGCGGCCTTTGGCCAGTTGCATACCCAGTGTTGGTATGTACGAGTTTTCAACCCAGTAAATGCCGCATTGTATTTCGGTGCGGGTGCCTTTATCGGCTACTTCCTTAGCATAAATTTCGGTGCCGCCCATATTGTTATAGCCCGGTACATTGCCCGATATGGTAGCATTTACAACGCGGTTATCGTTTAAAAGCTGCTGCCTGAACGCTGTAATATTATCGCCCAGTGAGCTCCCATCGTTTATCACCAAAACCTGGTTTTTATTATAGCCAAGTTTTTTATTTTGCATAAAATGCAATTGCTGGTACACCACAAAAGTGCAGATGATTAAAGCGGTAGAAATTGCGAACTGAAAAACGATTAAACTGCTCCGCAGGCCGCCCTTGTTTGCAGGCTGTGTCCCGCCGTTTCCTTTTAATATAGAAATGATTTGGAAGGATGACAGGAAAAACGCAGGGTAAATACCTGCTACTATCCCTACAAATAAAGTGAGCGCCAATTCGCAAATTATTGCGGGCAAACCCAGGAAAAACCCGATGGAAATTTGCTTGCCCGAAACATCATTGAAATAAGGTAACAGCAAGTAAACCAGCCCCAGCGAAAAAAGGACCGCTAAAAAGGTAAGCATCACCGATTCTACCAAAAACTGGCTTACCAGTTTGTTTTTTTCGGAACCGAGCACCTTGCGGATGCCGATCTCTTTTGACCGTTTTGATGAACTTGCGGTTGAAAGGTTTGTAAAATTGATACACGCCAATAATAAGATAAAAAATGCCAGTGCGCCAAAAATATACACATAGTGAATATCGCCATTGGCTTCAATTTCATATTTGGTAGCCGAGTGCAGGTGGATATCGGTGAGCGGCTGCAAAAAGAAAACAAAACTGTTTACCGTCTTTTGTGCCTCTGCCAGGCTAACACCCATATCGTGTTGTACCTCGGGCACCACAAACTTTGCCACTAACTGGGGAAAAGCCGCTTCCAGTTTTTTAGGATCCGCGCTTTTGTTGAGTTGCACATAGGTATAATAGCCAACATTGCTCCATGTTTGTTTGGTCGAGGGCTTAACAAAAGTTACCATGCTCATAAATCCATCGGCGTGGAAATGAGAATTATCAGGAACTTTGTCAATTACGCCCGTTATTTTCAAAAGATCGCTGCCAACGGTGATCATTTTGCCGAGTGCCGGCGAATCGCCAAAGTATTTTTTCTCCAGGTTTTTTGTAATCACGATGGTTTTGGGCTCCGTGAGTGCGCTTTTGCTATCGCCCTCGACGAGGGGAATTGAAAAGAAACTGAAGAAATTGGAATCGATGATAGCAATTTTTTCTTCTTTAAACTGTTTATCATCATATTTTACGAATACAGGGCCCCTGTTGGTTAAACGGGTGGTCGCCAACACTTCAGGGAATACATTTTTTATCCCCTGGCCTACCGCAACGTCAACGCTGGGGAAATCGGCTGCCGCGTTGGTTCCGTTGGAATGCAGCGCAACCCGGTAAATTTGTTTGGCATTTTCCGCATATGTATCATAAGTCAGCTCATTATACAGGTAAGCGCTGATGAGCATACAGCAGGCCAAACCAACCGCTAAGCCAAAAACGTTAATAAAGGAAAAGATCTTACTTCTCCTTAAATTCCGCCATGCGGTGATGATGAAGTTTTTTATCATGATATTTAGTCATTAGTCATTGGGTCATTAGTCATTGTGAACAGGCCGTAGATACCTAATGCTCCTAACTTATTAGTTTAAAATGATACCAAAGAGGTAATTATCTTATAATCAGATATTTATTTTTACTGATTGATAGTAAGTGTACGAAGACGTAACAGTAAGGTGTCCGGTAATGATACAGTGGGTGTAGCAATGGATACCAAACCACTAATTCATGGTAAAAAGAAAAGCGGCTCAGGCGAACCCCTTTATTGAGAGGATGCCTGAACCGCTTTTTATTTAAAGGCGTTTTGCTTAATTAAAGCTGATGTTTATGCTCCCGCTGGCATCAACATTTACAGCAGCGCCGCCACCGTTTACAGTGCCGCGAACGTGGGTCTTTTCCCACTCGCCGCTAAAGTTGGTAGCGGTATTGCTGCTGATCCTGTCGGCCGATAAGTTTAAATTTAAACCTGCTTTTGCCGGTAAACGCAGATCAACGTGGCCACCGCTATCATCAAGCTTTACGTATTTGCCCACCTGGGTTATTTCCACATGCATGCTGCCGCCACTGGTTGATGCATCAAGGGTACAAGCCATTTGAGTAAGGCTGATGCTGCCTCCGGATGTGCTGGTTTTTAATTCGCCCTCAATGTTGTTACCCCTGATGCTGCCGCCGCTGGTATTGGCATCAATGTTACCTTTCAGGGCATCCAGGTTAAGCGAACCGCCCGATGTTTCCAACTTAATGCGGCCATGGCAATTATTTGCATGAATGCTGCCGCCGCTGGTTTCCAGGTTGATATCATCCGCCGAATTGGAAACGCTAATACTACCACCCGAGGTTTCACCCTTAATAACACCACTCAGCGCATCAATATGCAGACTGCCGCCGCTGGTGCTGAAATTTTCATCGCCCGACAGGTTATCCAGGTGGATACTGCCGCCGCTGGTACCAAGGTGTGTATTAACTTCTTTCGGCACATAAATCTTAAAGGAAATACTCAGCTGTTTTCTCCAGTCCCAATTGCCGTTTTCGTGTTTCCTTTTTGCGCGGGCATGCAATTCGTGGTTGCTGACCGAAACTTCCAGTTCGTAATCTGCAGCAAGGCGTTTTTCAATTTCTTCTTTCGACAAGTTTTGGTTATTGTTCCCTTGCACAAAAACTTCGACCCGGGCTGCTTCTCCGGATGCTCCGCTAACACTGATGCTGCCGCCTGAAGTTTCTACGTAAACATTTTTTATGGCGTCATTAGCCAATGATTTGGTTTGATAAGGTGTTTTATTTCCATCCTGTGCAAGCACAACACAGCTTTGACAGGCGATAAATAATACCAGTAAATACTTTTTCATCTCTTTTTATTTAGTTTATATAACAGACAAACAATATTTACGTTGCGTTGCATCTGTTTTAAATTTTATTGCAGATTTATTTTTATCCGCATGGTAAGCTCTTCTGCTATAACTAATCATTGCTGTTTACTAAAGCCCTACCCGATCATCTCCACCGGTTAACAGGGGGAGTTTACACTATCTTTGTTAAAATTAATCAAAAAAATTCCGCTGTTCCGCTGGAACGGAAGGAACAAGGTGGAACAAAACGCGGTAAATAAATTGCGGTAAAAAGTGCGTTTCCGGGTCGTTATGCGGGTTTTACACCTAAAAATCAATACAAAAAATGTGAAAAATGGTGACAAAATAGTGACACCAAATCCTCCATTTTTATTGCCGAAATTTGCAGCCTCATGGATATCATCCTGCTAAACCACATTGAATGACTACTCACCAATGACCACTCACCACCCTACTCCGACCGCAAACTATCAACCGGGTTGGCTGTAGCCGCTTTTAAAGCCTGTATGCCTACGGTAACGGCAGCCACTACGAGCGATGCTGCCCCAGCTGCTACAAATACCCACCATTGTATGTTAATACGATAGGCAAAATCCTGCAGCCAGTTGTGCGACGCATACCATGCAACTGGCGATGCTATTACAGCCGCAATAATTACGAGGCGTAAAAAATCCTTGGATATAAGCAGTATAATGCCCGAAATATTTGCGCCGAGCACCTTTCTTATCCCTATTTCTTTGGTGCGCTGAACTACGGCAAAAGCGGTAACAGCAAATAAACCCAAACAAGCCAGCAAAATGGCCAGTCCTGCAAAGGTGCTGAATACCCCTGCAGTGCGCTGTTCGGTGCGGTACATGGCGTCAAAATCCTCATCCATAAATTTGTATTCAAATGGCCTGGCGGGAACACGCTCTTTCCATATTTTTTCGATTCCGGCCAGCGCCGCAGAGGTGTTTTTGCCATTTATCCGGACAACTATGTCCTGGGTTTGGTCACGATCCAGGAATATCAGCATTGGGCTGATAGGATCATGAAATGATCTGAAGTTAAAATCTTTCACTACCCCTTTTACCGTCCCTGGCAGGTACTTGATAATTTCTTTGCCAATAGCCTGCTCCGGCGTCCAGCCCAGGGCGCGTGCTGCCGATTCATTCAGGATAAATGAATACCTGAAGTTTTTATTTTGATGGGTGGTATCCATCAATAAAAAATCGTCTTTCGTAAAATCGCTACCAGCTATAATTTTAAACTGTATGGTTTTTATAAAGTCCTCATCCATGGGCAGGGCATTAACGGTGAGGCTTTTGCCGTCGCGGGTTTTTATGGCGTCGCCCCATTTAACATCCACTGGTTCGCTGTTTGCTGCGGCAACGCTTTCAACCCCAGGAACATTGTGTATTTCAGTTTTTAAACCTTCCACTTTGGGTATAATGGTCCAGTCTATAGGCAGCACCACCACATTGCTGCGGTTATAGCCAACATCTTTATTGCGGATATAGGCCAGTTGCTGCAAAATAATTATGGTGGTTACAATCAGGAAAATAGATATGATGAACTGGAAAACTATCAGCGATCGCCGCACATTTTGGCCCGATGTAAAAGAAAATCCGGATTTTAAAATCTTTGCAAGCCGTACGCCGGATAGCAATAAGGCTGGATAAGCCCCCGCTGCAAATCCTATTACAACACCCAGCACCAACAAGAGACCAATTACCAGCGGATCGAACAGGATACTATACCGAAATTCCTCTCCGGATATTTGATTAAAATACGGCAATGCCAGGAAAGCCACGCCGAATGCCAGCAAAACAGCAATGCCGGCAACCAAAACTGATTCGCCGATAAACTGGCTGAAAAGTTGTTTTTTAGCCGCGCCTAATACTTTGCGCAAGCCAATTTCGGCGCTACGGCCGGTCGATTGGGCGATGGACAGGTTAACGTAGTTTACACAGGCGATGGTTAAGATGAGTACTGCGACAATCAGCAATATGTAGATATACGTAACGCTGCCATTGGGCTCCAAACTATCGGGCAGGTTTGAATGCAGGTGTACACTGGTCAATGGTTCCAGGTTAAATGTAAGGTGCTGGCCGGCCAGTGTTTTTAGTTCCTTTTTGTCAACCTCTTGCATGTAAGCCGTAATTTGCTTTTGCAATGGGGCTACGTCACCGCTGTTTTTAAGCAGCAGGTAAGTGATGTAATTGGCAGAATCATAAGCTTCGGGCTGTTTTGGATCGACGATGTTTGTGAACGACAATAAAAAATCAAATTGTATCTGCGAGTTTGATGGCGGGTTAGCCGCAATGCCCGAAACTATAAAGGTTTTTGCGCCCACTTTCAGTATTTTCCCGATGGGATCTTCCTGGTCAAAATATTTTTCGGCAGTTTTTTGGGTGATGATAATTTTGTCGGATGTGCTTAATACATCGGTGGCATTACCCGATATCAATTTAAAGGAAAAAATCTTCAGGAATGACGGATCGGCATAAAGTACATTTTTTTCATCGAACAAACGGTTATTATAACTGATCACCCGGCTGCGTTTTTCCAGCCGTACATAGTCAACTACCTGTGGAAATGTTCGCTTGAATTGCGGCCCCACTTTGGTGCCGGTAACCGCAACCTGTTGCGATTGTCCGCCGAAATTATAGTCCATTACTACACGGGTTATCCGATCAGCATTTTCATTAAAGCGGTCGAAACTCAGTTCGTGCCTGATGTAAATACCAATAAGCAGGCAGCTAACAATCCCAACGGTTAAACCGATGATGTTAATACCGGCATACAACCTGTTTTTTTTGAGGTTACGCCATGCGATTTTAAAATAGCTTTTTATCATAATTAGTCATTGTCTTTGAACCTTGATTCGTATGATTTTAGGATTTCCCTGATTAATTCCGGGCAATCCTAAAATCCTTTAATCATGGTTCAGATTATTCACTTCTTAAACTTTCTTTGAAAGCCATAGTTCATTCTGAGCGAAGGCTTTTAACCGGGTTTGTCAGCGCCGCTTTTATGGCCTGGAAACTGATAGTTGCAAAAGCAATAAGCACGGCTGCAGCGCCGGCCAGCGCAAATACCCACCATTGTATGGTTATGCGGTATTGGTAGTCCTGCAGCCATTTAGTCATTGCGTACCAGGCTATCGGGCTTGCTATAAGCAACGAAATAAAAACGAGTGCTAAAAAATCTTTTGAGAGCATCGATGTGATGTTTACAACCGAAGCGCCCAATACCTTGCGGATACCTATTTCCTTTAACCTTACCTGTGCGGTATAAGTTGCCAGCCCGAAAAGCCCGAGGCATGATATCAGTATAGCGATAGCCGCAAACGAACTGAACAGCGTGCCCGACCGTTCATCTGTTTTGTATAGGTTATCGTAATCATCATCCATAAATCTGTAATCAAACGGGAACGCCGGGTTGTACTGTTTCCATATTTTACTTACCGATGCGATGGCTTTTGGGGCGTCGGCACCCGTGGTGCGGATAGAAATCCGCCAGTCATTACCGGGTTGATAGGCGAAAATAGCCGGTTCAATTTTTTGTTTTAACGATGCAAAATGAAAGTCCTTTACCACGCCTATAATGGTGCCATTTACTTCATGCAATTTAAACCGTTTGCCAACGGGGTTTGTTATGCCGGCTTCGCGTACGGCTGTTTCGTTTAATATGTAATGGGCCGAATCGGTTTTATATCCTGAAAACCCGGTGCCTGCTGCCAGTTTCACCTTAAAAAAATTCATATAATATTTGTCGATATACATGGGGTGTATCAAAAACATCGTGTTCGGGCCTTTGCCATCCCAGTCGGTATCGCTGGTATTATTGCCTATGCTCACAATGTTGTCGCTGGAGCTGGTTACATCATGAACGCCGGGCATATTAAGCAGTTGCGCCCGCACAGCTTCGTAATTTTTCTGCATATCGCGCATGCCGAAACCAAATACGTATGATTTATCGTACCCCAGTTCTTTTTCTTTGATATACTTCAGCTGACTGTTGATGATGAGTGTGCCGATGATCAGGCCAATCGAAAAAATAAATTGTGTAACTACCAGGGCTTTCCGGAAGGCGGCGTTGCCAACGCCCAGCGATATTTTTCCCTTTAAAGCGCTTATGGGCTTAAACGATGATAACAAGAGCGCCGGGTATATACTTGATGCTACCAGGGTTGCCAAAATAGTTATCCCAATCACTTTCCACACACTTGCATCCAACAGGTTAAACTCCATTTGCTTGCCCGACACGCTGTTGTACACGGGCATTAATAATTTAATCGCTATAAAGGAAAATATCAGTGCTATAGCAAAAAACAATGCCGTTTCGATGATAAACTGGGCAAACAATTGGGTGCGCTCCGCTCCTATTATTTTGCGTACGCTTACTTCTTTTGACCGTAACATAGCCCTTGCTGTCGACAGGTTTACGTAGTTGATGCAGGCTATCAGCAATATAAATATTGCCACAATTAAAAATATGCGTACAGTTTGCAATCCGGATGCGCTGCCATCGGGATTATACAGGTGTAAGTTAAGCAGCGATTGCACCTGGTAACGTACCTTGGCCGCATCGGGACCGGGCTGGTGTTTTATATGGATAGCGGTAAGCTTATCCGTTATGGCTTTAAGCGAAACACCTGCAGGTACCTGTAAAAAGGTGCTGGTGTAATAGTTGCCCCAATCTTCGTCCATCGATTTCCAATAATCTTTACCGCTGTATTGCTTTTTCTTAACCTCCATCGAAAAAAGCATATCAAATTTAATCGATGAGTTTTCTGGTGGATCAGCCATCAAACCGGTCACAACATAACTGTCCCTGCTGTCGGCAAGCAACGTTTTGCCAATCGGATCGGCATCGCCAAAAAAGCGTTTTGCGGTAGTTTGGGTTATGATGATGGATTTACTGTTCGGAAAGGGAGCGTTAATATTGCCTTTTAGCAGCTTGAAATCGAACATTTTAAAAAATGAAGGATCGACAAACCAATTTCCATTTTCGCCTCCACCCAGCGACTTATCTTTATACTTGAAAACCGAATAATCGTAATTATAAACCAGCCTGGTGGCATTTTGCACACCCGGAACCTCTTTAAGCGCGTAGGTTGCAACGGGCCCCTGCACACCACTCCATATCTGTTTGCTGCTGCCGGTGCCAATTTGTGCATGCACCTGGTAAAGCTGCGGCGCCCGGGTATTAAACTTATCGAAGCTTAGTTCGTCATTTACCCAAAGCAATATCAGCAAGCCAACGGTTAGCCCTACTGTAAGGCCAACTATGTTGATGGAAGCGTAAAACTTATTATTTAAGATGTTACGCCATGCGGTTTTGAAATAGTTTTTTATCATGATTGTGAGTAGTGAATGGTGAGTTGTGAATATTGAGCGGTGAATTGTCAGTAGCAAATAATGTTCTATTCACTACTCTCTATTCACCACTCACTTACTATTCGCTTCTCAAGTTTTTTACCGGATTTAGCAACGCTACTTTGGCTGATTGAAAGCTCACCGTTATCAACGCTATTAAAATAGCCAGCACTGCGGATAGCGCAAATACCCACCAGTCGATAGTTGTACGATAGCTGTAGCCTTCCAGCCACATACGCATAAGCCACCAGGCCAGCGGTGATGCAATGCCTAAGGCCACGATCACCAGTATCAAAAATTCCTTCGATAAAAGTGCGAAGAGCGATCCGAGGCTTGCGCCCAGCACTTTACGGATGCCAATCTCTTTAACCCGTTGCTCGGCTGTAAACATAGCCAGGCCTAATAATCCAAGGCACGAGATAAAAATCGCCAGGAAAGCAAAAGCATTACAAAGGCTGCTTACAATTTGCTCGTTATTATATAGCTTTTGATAGGCCTCGTCCGAAAAGGAATATGTAAAAGTGAATTCGGGATTTAACGTTTTGCAAAGTTTTTCTACAGTTGCCAATGCCTGTTTGGTTTGCCCCGGTTTGGTTCTGACCATTATATTGCCATACACCTCGTTTTCGCGCAGGCGGATAATTAAAGGTTGAATAGGTTCATGAAGCGAACGGAAGTGAAAATCCTTAACCACGCCAACTATCCTTCCGTTTTTGCCCCACATGGTTAATGGTTTGTTAATCGGGTTGGCATAACCAATTTTTTTGGCGGCCACCTCGTTAATAATATAATTATTGGTATCGGTTGCAAAAGCCCTGGAATAATCGCGCCCCGAAGCCATTTTTAGCTTTAGCGTTGGGGTAAAATCATAGCCAACACTTACCTGGGTAAACATTACTTTGCTGTTTGGGTCCTTACCGTCCCAATTGACACCGATGGTGCTGCTCCCAAAGTTTGTAGGCGTATTGGTAATGCGGGTAACCATTTGGACGCCCTGGCCCTTTAATGCCATATCTTTAAACAGTTCGTATTTGGCAGTTAAATCGCCTTCTAACGGAATGTAGATCAGATTCTCCCTATCGTAGCCCAAGTTCCTTGTCTGTATAAAATTCACCTGTTTGGATACTACTATTGTCCCGATAATTAACACCACCGACAATATAAACTGGAACACAACCAATCCCTTACGGAACCAGTTTGCCCCGCTGCTCATTTTTACCGAGCCCTTTAATACTTTGGTAGGGTTGAATGCTGAAAGAAATAAAGCCGGATAACTCCCCGAAACAAGACCGGTTATAGCTGTAATTAAAACTAACCAAAACCAAAACGAGAGACTCGCAAACGGGTAATCGATTTGTTTTTGGGTAACCGAATTGAACGTTGGCAACAGAACCGTTACTAACAACAATGCTACAACAACTGCGATAAAAGTCAGCAGAACGGCTTCGCCGATAAACTGCCTGATTAATACACCGCGCACCGCACCAACCACCTTGCGCACGCCAATTTCCTTAGCCCGTTTTACCGACCTGGCGGTGGTTAGGTTCATGAAATTGATACAGGCTATCAGCAGGATAAAAATAGCGACGAGGATAAAGATATTGACATATTCAATACGGCCGCCATCGGGTTTTCCGCTGCTCAGATCGGCATGCAGGTAAACATCGCTGTATTTTTGTATACCGAGTTCTTCGCGGAAACCTTTGCTTTGTTCTTTATTATAGGCATCCAAATAATGGGTAAGCTTTTTGTCAACCAATGCCGGCTTTGCGTCGCCGCGCAGCATCACGAAGGCCGAGGGGCCATTGTTGCCCCAGCTTTTGGCCCAATCATTTTCTTTTAAATACTGAAACCAGTTAATGACATATTCGAACTTAATAGACGAATTTTGTGGCAGGTTTTCAAAAACAGCAGTAACCGTAAAGCTTTGTTTGTTTTCGTATTTAATGGTTTTACCGATGGCTGCTTGCGGACTTCCGAAAAAGTCTTCGGCCATTTTCCTGGAGATCGCCATATCTGATATGGTGCTTAGCGCTGTTTCTGCTTTTCCTTGCAATAGCGGGTAGCTAAACATTTTAAACAGATCGGCGCCGGCAAATGCCCCCTCAATTTTCAGGATTTTGTTACCAACCTGGAAAGTGTTTTTTTCACCGCTTTCAAAACCGGTAGCGAGCTGCACTTCCGGGATGTCTTTTTTCAACTGGTCGGCCAAAACGCCGGGTAAGCTGTATTGGCCAACTACTTTTCCATCGTAATACTGGCGTTCAATAACAGTATATAAACGGGGGCCGTTTACATGATAGGCGTCAACACTCAGCTCATTTTGCACCCAAAGCAAAATAAGCACGCTGCAGGCCATCCCTAAAGCAAGGCCAAAAATGTTGATGGTTGAGAAAAACTTATTTCTCCATAAGTTTCTCCAGGCAATTTTTATGTAGTTCTTTATCATATTATTTAGTCTATTGGTGAGTGGTGAATAGTGAATTGTGAGTGGGCTATTTTGCATTCACCATTCACTTTTCACTACTCACTCACCCAATTATTCTGATCTCAAGCTATTCACCGGATTACTGAGTGCTGCTTTAATAGCTTGCCAGCTCACGGTGAGCAGACAAATTGTTAAGCTTAATACCATGGTTGCTAAAAATACCCATGCGCTGATGTTGGTGCGGTAGGTGAATTTTCCGAGCCATTGATGCACATAGTAGAAACTGATAGCAGAACCAACGGCGAAAGAAATTAAAACCAGCCAAACAAATTCCACCGATAAATTAACCCACAAATTGCGGGTTGTGGCACCCAAAACTTTGCGGATGCCGATCTCTTTTTTACGCTGCTCTGCCGAGAAGGAAGCGAGGCCAAATAAACCCAAACACGAAATAACAATGGCGAGACAGGTAAAGCCTGTTGCCATGGTGCCCAATAATTTTTCCTGGTTGAATTTTTCGGCGAAAGCTTCATCAGTAAACTGGTATTCAAAAGGATAATCAGGATTGTATTTCTTATATAAAGCGCCCAAAGCAGCCAGACTTTTTGAAACAGACTGCCGCGGGTTTAAACGCAAAGCAATGTTACCCGACCAATCTTCAATAAAACCGATAATTGCCGGCTTAACCGGTTCGTAGGGCGATCCCCAAACAAAATTTTCAACCACTCCTACTACAGCACATTTTTTATCCTGGTATTTTACAATTTGACCTAATGGATGTTTGAAGCGCATCATCGCTACAGCAGCCTGGTTTAAAATAATAGCAGCTGTGTCGGATGGATAATCTTTTGAAAAATCGCGCCCCTCAACCAATTTTAAGCCATAAGTATTTACAATATGGTAGGTAGTTGCCATTTGGTCTATCGGTATCTTATCTTCACCGGGCAATTGTCCCTGCCAGGTAATACCCCACGAACTGCTGTAATTATTAGCTATGCTCATGGAAGTAAGCGCCCCATCAGTTATAGCGCCAATATTGATGGCATCCTGCCTGAAGCTGTCGAAGTGTTTGTAAAGCGCGCCTTCGTAGGGCATTTCTATCAATCCAATCTTGTCATACCCTACCGGCCGGTCCTTGGTGTAGTTTATTTGTTTGTATATAAAAATACTGAATAGAATGAGCCCGATGGCAAATGAAAATTGTAGGACAACCAAGACCTTACGCGGGGTAAAAACAGCGCGGGCATTAACCACCTGGCCTTTAAGCACCTTAATAGCTTTAAACGACGACAGGAAAAGCGCCGGGTAACTACCCGCCACCAAACCCGTAACCATGGTTACGCCAATAGCCGCCAGCCATGCCCAAATGTTTGCGTACGGAACGATGAGCCGGATGTTGATCAGGTTATCAAATACGTTGATGAGGGAGGCGATCAGTACAATTGCAAATACGAAAGCAATAAAAGCCATCAACAACGACTCGCTCATAAACTGTAGCACTAAGCTAAAACGGTGCGCACCTATCGCTTTGCGGACGCCTACCTCGCGCGCCCGCTTTTCGGATTGGGCGGTAGATAAATTCATAAAGTTAATGCAGGCGATCAGCAGGATGCAAATGGCCAGCAGTAAAAACAATCTTACTGTTTCTATCGCGCCGCCGGTGTTTACGCCGTTTTTAAATTCGCCATATAAATGTGCTTTGGCAAATGGGTATAAGAATACTTTATTTTCTTTATTCTCCGGGTCGTAATGTCCAACAATATTCTTCAGTTTCGCATTAACCGTGGTTAAATTGGCAGCAGGTTTAAGCAATGCATAGGTGGTAAAGGAGTAGTTGCCCCAGCCGGATGTTTTAATCCAACTTTGTTGAACTTCCAACTGCTGCCATGAAATCAGCGCTTTAAACCTGAATGATGAATTCGCCGGATTATCTTTTATAACGGCGCTCACCTTTAAAAGGAATTTATTATTCAGCTTTAGCGTTTGTCCAATCGGATCGCGATCACCAAAAATTGATTTTACCGCAGATTCCGTTAGCACAATAGACGACTGATCGGCAAGCGCATTTTTTTTATTGCCGCTTACAAAATCAAAACTGAACATATCCAGCAACGCCGGGTCGGCGCCCATGGTGTTTATTTTTAACGATTTCCCCTCATAATTTACCAGGTTATCACCAGTACCATTGGTACGTGCATATTCCGCTATCTCCGGAATATCTTTTTGCATCGCTGCCCCGAGTTGCGTTGGCGTAGCTGAACTGGTGACAAGGTCGCCTTTGGTGGGTTGGTTCCTCATTACCCGGTATAACCTATCGCTATTCGCATTGAATTTATCAAAAGTAAACTCGTTGTAAACATAAATGAGTAGCAAAAAGCTTACCGCCATCCCAACGGCAAGGCCGCCAATGTTTATTAAACTATAAAGGCGGTTTCTCTTTAAGTTACGCCACGCTATTTTAAAGTAGTTTTTGAACATATGACCAGGTTTTATATCGTGTTTTAAATCTCTTTTACATAGACAGCTTTTTTAGCTATAGCGTTGCATCGCGAGGAAAAAATAGTAAATTATCTGAACCACGATTCGCATGATTTAAGGATTATCTTGATTATTAATCTTGGTAATCATCTGAACCATGATTCGTGGGATTTTAGGATTACCTTGATTTTAATCCCCGTAATCCTAAAATCTTTTAATCATGGTTCAGGCCTATTCACTCCTTAAACTTGTTACCGGGTTTACCAAAGCCGCCTTTATGGTTTGGTAGGCTATGGTTATCCCGGCAATTACAAACGATGCCAGTATCGATATTAAAAATATACCGGCATCAATTTTAATATGATAGGCATAGTTTTGCAGCCAGTTGTTCATGGCATAATAGCCGATGGGGGCTGCTATAAAAAATGCTATCACTATAAGTATCACAAATTCTTTCGAAAACAAACCTACTATACTCATTATTGGCGCACCCAATACTTTGCGGATGCCTACCTCTTTGGTGCGCTGCGAGGCCGCAAAAGTAATGAGGCCGTACAAGCCAAGGCAGCCAATTAATATCGCGATAGACGAAAAAAGCTTGAACGCGGTGTACTCCTTTTGCTCCTGTGTGTAAAAGGACGCAATATGGTCGTCCAAAAACTCATAATTGAAAAGATTGTCAGGGAAAAGCGCCGACCAGTCTTTTTGTATCCTGCTGATGGTTTGCGGCATTGCTGTGGGCTGTATTTTTATATTTGCAACAAAAAAATATTTGGGCTGGTATTCTATCACTACCGAGCGGCGTTTCTTGTGTTTTGATTCTTCCTGGTAGTCCTGCACCACGCCGGTTATGGTTGAATACCGTCCGTTTAAGATAATGTGTGCGCCCAAAGCTTTGGCAGGATCGGTTATGCCTAATTTATGGATAAGGGTTTCGTTGACGATGTAATTCTGGGCGGTATCTTTCACATCGCTCTTCCTTAATTTTTCGCCGGCCAGCATCTTCAGGCCAAACATGTCGATATAATTTTCATCGGCCGAAACCACATTGGCAATATCATCTTTTACAATGCCGTACGCGGGCGCGGTAAACCCGGCAGCGCTATTGGCATACGAAGGTGCGCCGGTTGAAAAACAAACCTGTTTAACGCCGGGGGTACCCATCAGTTGCTGCCTGAAGGTTTCGCCCTGTTTCATATCCGGAAGGGACACCGAAACTACAGCATCCTTATTAAAGCCGAGATCCTGGTTTTCAAAAAAATCCATTTGGTGGGCTACAATGAGCGTGCCTACTATTAGTATCTGCGAAATAGCAAATTGCGCCACCACCAGGCTTTTGCGCAGGGTAAAACCCCGGCCAACACGGCCAATCTTGTTTTTGAGAGAATCGATGGGCTGATAGGCCGACTGTACAAAAGCAGGATACAGGCCGGCAATAATGATTACCGTAATGGTTAGCCCGGCAATCCATAAAACAACAACGGGTTCGGCCAGTTCGCGGGCATCAATCCTGACACCCAGCCAATTCACCGCGCCTGATAAAAAGAAAGCCGCCAAGCCAACGCCTGCAACAAGGGCAATGGCAACCAGCACGGTGGTTTCGCCAAGAAACTGTTTGATCAGTTGCGAACGGTTAGCTCCGAGTACCTTCCTCACCCCCACTTCTTTTGCACGCCTTATTGCCTGCGCGGTAGCAAGATTTACAAAGTTGATACTCGCTGTTACGATGATGAGCAACGCAACGCCAAACAGGGCATAAAACGTATCTTTTGATACCGGCGTAACCACGTTATTGATATAGCGCTGATCGAAATGTATATCGCGCAGAGCTTGCATAGGCAGGCGCACCTCTTTCGGGTTCAATGCCCAGTTTTTATTAATAAAATCAGGAATACGGGACTGAATGCGTTGGATAGGATAATTTTTGGGCAACAAAATAAAGGTAAAAAAACCGCCGCCAATATCGTATATCTGGTTCATTGCGTCTTTCACCTGGTTCCTGATGCTTTCAAATGATAACATCATTTGTATAGGTACGCTACGGTTGGCGGGGATATCTTTAATTACCCCGGTTACCTTTGCATTAATTTGATTTTCAACATTGATAATCTTGCCTATCGGGTCTGCATCGCCAAAATATTTTTTAGCCAGTGTTTCGTTCAGCACAATTGCATTAGGTTCGGCAAGCGCTGTTTTAGGATCACCTTTTATCCATTGAAAATCAAATATCTGCGGCAAGTGCTGGTCGGTTATAACAAAATCTTTATCGCGAAAGCGTTTGTTATCTACCTTTACCATCACCTCTTTACTGTACATAACCTGCGATACCTGCTCCAGTTCGGGAAAGTCATTGCGCATCTTCGGTGCAACAGCCAGCGAAACGTTGGAGTTAAAATCAATCGCGTTCCAGGTTACCCGGTAAATCCGGTCGGCTTTGCTGTAATTGTCGTAATTAAGCTCATTCCGAACAATTAGAAAGATAACCAAACAGGCGGCAATGCCTAAACTAAGCCCGAAAATGTTCAAAAAGGCATAACTCAGGTTACGCCTGATATTCCGGAATGCGATTGTAAAATAGCTTTTTATCATTTTATTTAGTCATTTAATCTGAACCTTCATTCGTAGGATTTTTGGATTTTCCTGATTTGAATCCTGCTAATCCTAAAATCTTTTAATCACGGTTCAGACGAGTTCATTCACTTCTTAAACTATTCACCGGATTGTTTAACGCTGCTTTTATGGATTGAAAGCTTATGGTGATAAAAGCTATCAAAATTGCTGCAAGCCCTGCTACTGCCAGTATGTACCAATGTATAGTTGTACGATAAGCAAAATCCTGCAGCCATTTTTGCATGGCCCACCAGGCAGTCGGGGTTGCTATCACGATAGAAATAAGCACCAGTTTGATAAAATCCATCGAGAGCATACCAACTATGGTTGATATGTTTGCCCCTAAAACCTTGCGTATGCCAATCTCTTTGTTGCGTTGTTCGGCTGCATACGCGGCAAGGCCGAACAGGCCAAGGCAGGCAATAATGATGGCCAATGCGCTAAACGATATAAACATCGAACCAAAACGTTGCTCAACACGGTAAGTGGCGTCAAAATCCTGATCCATAAACGAATAGGTGAATGGTTGGTTGGGCGTTAAACCTTTCCATCTGTTTTCGATTTGCGACATTAAGCCAGATAGGTTTGCCGAATGCAGTTTTACGCTGATGGCGCCGTTGTCCGCGCTGTAAACCATGGCCAGCGGCGTAATGTTATCCTTTAGCGATGAGAAATTAAAATCCTTAACCACGCCGATGATATGGTACTGCTGTAAACCATAGCTGTAACGGAATATATCTTTATTTAAGGGATTGGCCTGGCCCAACTTGCGCACAAAGGCCTCATTTACGATCATGGCGGCGGTATCCGACGACATATCTTTGGCGAAATTGCGCCCGTTGAGCATCTTAAGGCCCATGGTGTTGATATAGTCTTCATCAACCGACCAGAATTCTGTTAAAATGTCTTCCTTGATGTCAATTTTGCGATGCGGGAATAGACCGGTTTTCAGGTCTTCGTCGCCCGTTGGCTGGTAAGACGACATGGTGGCATTTGTCACGCCCGGCAATTGTTTTAAATCATTTTTCAGGATTTGCGCCCGGTTGCCCAATACATTGGTGTTTTTAATAACCAGCACCTGGTCGCGGCTAAAGCCAAGATCCTTATTGTGTATGTAATTGAGCTGGTTGTAAATAACAAGGGTACCGATGATGAGAAATATAGAAATAGAAAACTGAAACACCACCAGGAAGCTCCTTAAAAATCCGCCTTTAAAGCCCGCAGCTATTTTACCCTTTAAAACTTCTATTGGTTGAAATGCTGACAAATACAAAGCAGGGTACGATCCGGCAAGGAAACCAACCACCAAAACAATCACCAATAACGAAGGAATAAGCCAGGCAACAGTTTGCCTGGTTACAATAAGGTGTTTATCGGCCATTTGGTTAAACAACGGGAGCAGTAACCAAGCCAGAAATACGGCTATTATAGCTGATGTAAGGGTGACTAAAACCGATTCGGTTAAAAACTGCGCTACCAGGTATTTACGTGCCGAGCCGAGAACTTTACGCACACCCACTTCTTTAGCCCGGTTTGACGAGCGGGCGGTTGAAAGGTTCATGAAGTTAACACATGCAATCAGCAATATAAATACCGCTACCATCCCAAATATGTACACGTACTGTATATTTCCGCCTTTTTCAAGGGTGTATTGGGCAGCAGCATCGCGGAGGTGAATATCATACAAAGGCGTTAGTACAACCTTGAGGTGATTATCACCGGTTGTCCAGGTTGATGGGTTGTAGGAGTTTTTAATGTCGATTTTTGTCAGCTCCTTTTCCAGTTTGGCAACATCGGTGCCCGGTTTTAACAGTAAAAACTGGTGTAAACCGGCATAGCCCCAGTTGGTAGCTTTGCTTTCGGGGCGTGAAGAATAGGACAAAAAGAAATCGTAATGGAAAGACGATTGTGCCGGGATGTCTTTAAGTACACCAGTTATTTTAAATGTATTGCTGTCGTTTATGGTTAGCGTGCGGCCAATTACGTTAACATTGTTAAAATACTTTTTGGCAGTGCTTTCTGTAATAACCGCTGTGTTAGGTGCATCCAGCGAATTTTCCGGCTTACCATCTACCATCGGCAGCGTAAAAACATCAAATATTGATGATTCGGTGAACACTATATTTTTCTCCAGGATATTGGCGTTGTCCTTTTTAATATAGAATTTTTGCGGCGAAAGGAATAAGCCATCCTTGTTGATCAGCCTCGCAACTTTTTCTACCTGCGGAAAACTCGTTTGAATGATGTTTTTCCAGGGAGCTTCGGCGGTAGCATAAAACCCGGCATTACCATTGAGTTTTGCGTCAATCGATATGCGGTAAATCCGGTCGGCCTTTGTGTTGAATTTATCGTAACTCAACTCATCTATCACATAAAAAACAATTAACAAGCAAGTTGCCAGGCCTACCGATAAGCCCAACACGTTTAAAAGGGTAAAGCCTTTGTTTTTTAAAAGGCTCCGGTACGCAGTTTTGATGTAGTTTCTTATCATGGTTATTGGTCATTAGTCTGAACCTTGATTCGCATGATTATCGGATTTTCCTGATTTAAATCCGGGTAATCCTAAAACCCTCTAATCGTGGTTCAGATATCTTATTCCGCCTTCAAGCTATCCACGGGGTTAGCAACTGCCGCCTTTATGGATTGATAGCCTATGGTTATAAATGCAACCAGCAATGCAGCAATTCCGGCGATTGCCAGGGTCCACCATTGTATGTGTATCCTGTAAGCATATCCCTGCAGCCATTTATTCATGAAGAACCAGCCTGCCGGCAGCGAAAATGCTATAGCTATCAGTACCAGTTTAATAAAGTCCAGTGATAACATACCGGCAATTGCGGGTACACTTGCACCCAACACCTTCCTGATGCCAATTTCTTTGGTGCGTTGCTCGGCGGCATAAGCTGCCAGGCCAAACAAACCCAGGCAGGCTATCACGATAGCCAGTGAGGTAAATACGGTAAAAATGGTACCTTCCCGCTGCTCAGCGCGATAGGATGCATCAAAATCCTGGTCCATAAATGAAAAATCCATTTGCACGTTTGGCTGTTGCGCTTTCCATTTATCTTTAATTTGCGCCATCATTGCGGGCAGGTTTTGCGTGCTTAACCTGATGCTTACCGCCCCGGTATTTTGGCCCAATATTAAAACAACCGGGCTAATCACCTGCCGCAACGAGCTATAGTTAAAATCCTTCACCACGCCAATGATGTGGTATTGTTTTGTATTCGACAATACATTATTGCCGCCGTTTGAGCGATAGAGGGTTTTATTCAACGGATCAGTTAGTCCTAAAAATTTGGCAGCAGCTTCGTTGATGACAATACCGGAGGAGTCTGTCATCATTTGCTTTGAAAAACTGCGGCCTGCAACCATTTTCATACCCAGTGTTTGGATGTAATCCTCATCAACCGACCATGTTTGCGGAAAAATGGAACTCTTTTGGTCGAGCGTGGCGTCTTTGTAAAAAATTGAAGTATTTGACTGTTTTGCGGTTGGCAAAAAGCCGGTGAGCGTTGCATCTACCACGCCGGGCAACTGTTTTACCTCGTCTTTAAAAATACCCGCCTGATTGTTTAACTCAAATGCATTATTAATTACAAGCACCTGGTTACGGTTGTAGCCTAAATCGCGATTTTGAATGTAACTCAATTGGTTATAGATAACCAATGTGCCTATAATAAGTAAAATAGATATGGAGAACTGTACAACCACTAAAACATTGCGCAGGCCGCTGCCCTTAAAGCCGGCAGATAATTTGCCTTTTAAAACGCTTACAGGGTTAAAACCGGAAAGAAACAATGCGGGATACGACCCGGCCAATGAGCCCACAACTAAAATAATAAGCAATAATGCAGGTATCAGCCAAACCAGGGTTTCTGTGTGTATAGTTATATTTTTTGCAGCCAAATGGTTAAGGGCAGGCAATAACTCAACTGCGGCAAAGGATGCAATTATAGTGGATGCAAAGGTGACCAGTACCGATTCTGTTAAAAACTGGAAAACAAGATTAGTCCTTGACGAGCCAAGTACTTTGCGCACGCCTACCTCGCGGGCACGACCCGACGACCTGGCAGTTGACAGGTTCATGAAATTTACGCAGGCGATGATCAGGATCAGCAGCGCAATGGCCGAAAAAATATACACGTACTCGATGGTACCATTTGGGCCCAATTCGCCGGTACGGTTCGAGTGCAGGTGAATATCAGTTAACGGGGTTAAATTCAAGTGGAAAAAGCTGCCGCTCTTTTCGAACGCGGCAACAGTAAGTTTTAACTGGGCCTGCAATTGCGGGCCGCTGTATTTATTCAGGAAAGCCGGTAATGCGGCCTCAAGTTTTTTATGATCGGTTGCGTTCCTTAATAAAACGTAAGTATTGTAATCGCTTCGCAGCCACTCAGTCGACCTGCTGTCGGGGAAGGTCGACATCGATATAAAAAAATCGAAATTGAAATGCGATTGCTCCGGTATGTCTTTAATTACGCCGGTAACTTTAAAAAAAGTGTGGTCATCGGCAGTAAGGGTTTTGCCAACAACATTTGTGCTGTTGAAGTATTTTTTTGCCGTGCTTTCGGTAATCACTACTGTGTTAGGTTCGGCCAGGGCCGTTGACGGGCTGCCGTTTATCATGGGCAAAGTGAACACATCAAATAGCGATGGATCGGCGAAGGCTATGTTGTTTTCGAGGATATTGATGCCATCTTTTTTGATATGCAGCGAGCCGGTTCTCTTTATCCTCACCGCGTTTTCTACAAAAGGAAAATCACTTTTAAGCGCCTGGGCCAGCGGCGGCATGCAAACAGCATAAAGCACATTATTTTGGCCTAATTTTAAATCTTCATTTACGCGGTAAATCCTTGCGGCTTTGGTGTTGTAGCGATCATAACTTAACTCATCAACCACGTATAAAATAATAAGTAAACAACTCGCAAGCCCCAATGATAGTCCCAGGACATTTAAAGCTGTAAATCCCCTGTTTTTCATCAGGGAACGGAAAGCTGTTTTTATATAGTTTCTTATCATTTTATTTTTATCTGGTCATTTGTCATTGAGTCATTAGTCATTGGGGCATTAAGGCGATTGGGTGATGTAGTTTAACATTTTTTCGGCGAAAATTTAGGCAAAACAATCTCCACTCAAGCTAACCCATCCTTTTTTAGGAGTGGGTTAGCGGAGGCACTTAACTATTAACTTATATAAACTATTTTCTTTTTGTTCGATTAGTTCATGGTTCATCGATCATAGTTCATGGTAGCTGCGGGAAGGGATACCGGCTTTTTTTACTATGAACTATCATCTATGAACTATGAACCAACTCAAATCATGATATTCTCAACCACAGTTTGTCCGTCAAGTAAACGGATAATGCGGTGGCTGTAGCGGGCGTCGTGCTCGGAGTGAGTTACCATGATGATGGTGGTGCCTTGTTCGTTTAAGTCGGTAAGCAATTCCATTACATCATTACCGTTGCTGCTATCAAGGTTACCGGTGGGCTCATCCGCCAAAATCAGTTTTGGTTTGTTCACAACCGCGCGGGCAATAGCCACACGTTGCTGCTGACCGCCTGATAACTGCTGGGGGTAGTGGTTACGACGGTGCATGATCTGCATTTTGTCGAGCACTTCTTCTACCCTTTTCACTCTTTCCGAAGATGGAACGCCTGTGTAGATCAGCGGAAGCTCTACGTTTTCGAACACGGTTAATTCGTCGATCAGGTTAAAGCTTTGAAACACGAAACCGATGTTATGTTTGCGCAGGTCGGCACGTTTACGCTCGGTAAAGTGAGCCACTTCAACGCCGTTAAATACATAGCTGCCTTCATCCGGATCGTCCAGCATGCCTAAGATGTTAAGCAAGGTTGATTTTCCACAACCTGACGGGCCCATAATGGCCACAAATTCGCCGGTTTTAACTTCGATAGACAGCTTGTTTAAAGCGATGGTTTCTACCTCTTCCGTGCGGTAAAATTTTTCGAGATCTGTAATTTTTATCATTGGTTTATATAAATTAATTAGTGAGTTGTTGAATTAGTGAATTAGTGATTTATTGAATGTTTTATTGTGTTATTACTGTATTTTTTTCTTGACTCTTGACTCTTGGTTCTTGGCTCTATTTCTTTAGTACCAGTTCCTGTATGTCCCCGTATGTTTCGTAGCTCGATGTAATTACCTTGTCGCCTGGTTCAAGTCCCGATGTTAGTTCGTAATTGTCAGTGGTGGCCCTGTTGATCTGGATAGGAACCCTGTAGGCACGTTTGCCGTCGGCACTCACTTTAAATATCCAGTTGCCGCCGGTTTGCTGGTAAAAACCTCCTTTTGGCAACAGCAAGGCTATGGTTTCGTTGCTCAGCGCCAGCGTAACCTGCAAGGTTTGCCCTTTAATAATGCCTGTAGGTGCGGGGCCAACAAAGGCCATATCAGCCTGTATTTGTCCGTTTACCGCCTGGCCGTTAAACACTTTCTTAATAACCAGTTTGTAGGTTTTTCCGGCAAACTCAAAGGAGCCGGTGAGGCCGGTGAAAATGCGCGAGATGTAATGCTCCTCGATACTCACCCTCACTTTAAAGCCCGAAGCAACGTCAATTTGACCCAGGTGTTCGCCTTTAGTTTTATCCTGGCCAATTTCCGAATCAAAAGCGGTCAACTGGCCATCAGTCGGCGAGCGTACAATAAGGGCCGCAACTTTTTGACGCAATAAATCCAAAGTTTGTTTCATTTGCGCAAATTGTTCTTTGGTTTGGCCGCTTTGTTGCCTTACGGAGACTGAATCTTGCTGCAAAATCTGCTGCGCCAGTTTCCTGCGACTCAATTGGTAATTGTACTGGTTGGTAGCAGTTTGAAACTCCTGCGAACCGATAGCCTTTTTTGCATAAAGCTCCTTATCTAATTTATAAACCCTTTCTGCTTCTTTGTAGGCAATATCCACATCGGCCATGCTGTTTAATTTTGATATAGTAGCCGATTGTGCCTGTGTAGCCGAGATCTGCATCTGGATTTGCTGTCCTATTACGCTGGTCTCTTCATTTGCCAGGCTAAGCTCCAGGTCGGTATTTGATAATCTTAAAATTGGGTCGCCTTTTTTTAGTTTGGCGCCATCTTCAACATATTTTTCTTCAACACGCCCGCCGTCTGATGCATCAAGATAAATAGTAGTCAGAGGCATTACAACGCCATTCACCGGAATATTTTCCTGGAATGGCCCTCTGGTAATAGTACTGATAGTTAAACGGTCGGGATCAACATCTAATTTGCTTTTTCCCATACCAGAGTAAACAGCCCCTGCCAAAAGTGCAACAAGGGCGGTTATGCCAACAATTATTAGTATTCGTTTGGTATTCCAGGTCTTTTTTTCAATTTTTCTGTCCACGTTTGTTATATTATATTTTGATAAAGGTTATAAAAAGATATGCCACAAATTAAATAGCTGTTTTTCAGTAATTTAAACTAAAAATAAAGTACCAGGGCGTTCGCTTCTGTTACAGCGGGTGTACGGTAATGATACAATGGATTATGTGTTATTTGGTTCATTTGTTCACTGCTTTTAGGTAATAGTTGATGGTTCATAGTTCATAGCCAACATTTTAACTTTGTTTGCTGTCTACATGACGCATTTAGCATTAAAATTGTTGCAAATGAGTTAATAGTTTGATGGTTGACTGTTAACAGTCAATTTGTTATTATAACTCAAATGCCATCAATTTTTATTAAAATTATCGAATATTTGCAGAATTATAATCATTTATGGTAATATCGATCAAAATGCCGGAAAGGAAAATAACCAGGCGGCTATGAACTATCAACCATGAACCATGAACCAACCGAATGATACTAAAAAAAGCCACCGTTTTAATTGTTGATGACGACCCTGATGTACTTACTGCCGTTAAGCTTTTGCTTAAAACTGAAGCCGCTGAAGTAATTACTGAAAAAAATCCCGAAAACCTGAACTGGCTGCTGCAACGTAACCAGGTTGACCTTGTTTTGCTGGATATGAACTTTAACAGCGCCATTAACACCGGGAACGAGGGTTTATACTGGCTGCGTAAAATAAAGGAATGGAAGCCCGCTGTATGCGTTATAATGATAACTGCCTACGGCGATATTGACCTGGCCGTACGGAGCTTAAAAGAAGGCGCCAACGATTTTATTGTAAAGCCCTGGCATAATGAAAAACTGATAGATACCATAAAGGAACTGCTGGATAAAAAAGAGGGTGTAAAAACGGTTAAAACAGGTTCTAAAAACGGCGGGAGCGATACCTCAATACTTGGGGAATCGGATGTGATGCAGGACATTTTTTACAAGGTGAATAAAATTGCCCCTACCGATGCCAATATATTAATACTGGGCGAAAACGGGACAGGTAAGGACCTAATGGCCAAGGCTATACACGAACGTTCGTTACGGGCCGACAAACCTTTTGTTAAGGTAGATGTTGGCGCACTTACCGATACTTTGTTTGAAAGCGAGTTATTCGGCCATAAAAAAGGCGCTTATACCGATGCGCGCGAGGACCGCGCCGGACGGTTTGAGGATGCACAGGGCGGTACTTTGTTTTTAGATGAAATTGGTAATATCTCGTTGCAGCAACAGGCTAAACTGTTAACCGTTTTGCAAAACCGCCAGGTGACCCGGTTGGGAACCAACAAGGCGGTAGATATTGATATCCGCCTGATATGCGCCACCAACCTGCCCTTGTATGAGCTTGCTAACGAAAACCGCTTCAGAAAAGACCTTATTTACCGTATTAACACGGTTGAAATAAATATGCCACCGCTGCGAAAACGCAACGAGGATATTGTAATACTGGCCAAACATTTTGCAAAAATGTACGCGGGTAAGTATCTGAAACCATCGGTTGATTTTGATGCTGCGGCCGTACAAAAACTAAAGGGTTACCATTACCCGGGCAACGTACGCGAGTTGCAATACACCATTGAGCGAGCTGTTATTATGGCCGATGACCATACCTTAAGAGCCGACGACCTGATTTTCTCAATATTGGAAACGCAGCCCGATATAGTGGTTGACGATGACAATGTGCCATTGAGCATTATGGAAAAAAATGCCATTTTAAG
>Ga0068855_100000145_pt1 | contig 91452 bp, 86 predicted proteins | sample KBSCornC52_FD_66592 | JGI IMG/M metagenome (GOLD analysis project Ga0068855, IMG submission 66592) | Corn rhizosphere microbial communities from Kellogg Biological Station, Michigan, USA - KBS Corn C5-2 | ecosystem: Host-associated > Plants > Roots > Rhizosphere > Soil ...
AAGGTTATATTATAGCGACAAAAATAGTGGCTAAAGATAAAAAGTTCTTATTTTTTCTTTAGAAGGCAATTATTTATTATGAAATGAAATAGATTTGAAAAAATAGATTTTCCGATTATGTTTATTCTTCAGTTCAAAAAGTTATTTTTTCTTTTTTTGATATCTGTTTTTTCTCTGTCAGTAAAAGCACAAATAACTCATTTTGTTTATCTGCAAACAGAAAACGGGCAGCCTTTTTATGTAAAACTGAATAACAAAATAATCAGCTCTTCTGCCGCAGGATATCTTATTATTCCGAATATCGCCGACGGCACTTACGAAGTCGAAGTTGGTTTTCCAAAAAATGAAATTCCTGCAGGAGATTTTACTTTTTCGATCGATAAAAATAATGAAGGCTTTCTCATAAAAAATTTTGCAGACAAGGGTTTGCAGTTATTTAATATGCAAACACTCGCTTTGATTCCTCCCAATCAAATGGTAACCGATACGACGAAAGTAGTTGCTTCGGCTCCTGTAAAAAAAGATGCAGATCCGTTTACAAAAATGCTGGCAAATGTGGTAAAGGATTCTTCAATTTTAGAAAATCATGACGTGGTTGTTGCGAAGCCATCGAAACCCGCTGACAGTGCTGTTGCTATCAATAACGATTCGGCGGTTACAGCGAACACTTCCAATTCCTCAACACGAGTTCCTGCCGATACAACTTCCGTTGCAACTGTAAACCCAATTGCCAAAATTTTAAGCAAACACGATAAAGATGGTTTGCAAATGATCTATGCTGATCATGGTAACGACAAAACAGATACAGTAAATGTTTTTATGCCCGCTCAAAAGAAACAATCTGAAAATAATGCAGTTGCCGAAAATGAAAATGCACCTGTTTCTTCGTCTACTGATACTGCCCAATACACGATTACGCCTACGATAATAAAGCCATCAACCGATACGAGCGCGTCAGGATTTGTTGCAAGAAAAGACAGCATCTACGTAAATAATGATGCTAAAACAGCGTCGGTACAGGTTTTTACTATTGGGCCAGCGAAAGAAAAGGCCGAAAAGAAAGAAGATGCTGACGAAAAGACAAGCGGTAAAAAAACCGGTGCAATTACTGACGTAAAAGTTACCGATGCTTCTTCTGAAAAACAGAAAAACAAGAACAACAAAGCTCCTGAAAGCGAGATTGTCGTTTTACCAAAGGTAGTAACCGCTTCAAAAGTAAATTCTGACTGTAAAGCATTTGCCAGTAATGAAGATTTTTTAAAACTTCGTAAAAAAATGGCTGCAGAAAATAACATGGATGATATGTTGAAGACTGCCAGGAAATATTTTAGAAGCAAGTGCTTCAGCACGGAGCAGATAAAAGATCTTTCCTATCTTTTTTTAACTAATGAAGGAAAATACAAGTTCTTCGACGCCGCCTATCCATACACATCGGATTCAGATCAATATGAAATACTGGAATCTCAATTGACGGATGAATACTATCTCACGCGTTTTAAAGCCATGATTCGCAAATAATCATTTCAAAGGCTGCTTATGCCAAGATATTTTATAGAAGTTAGTTATAAGGGCACAAATTATTCGGGATTCCAGGTACAAAAAAATGCCAACAGCATCCAGGCGGAAATTGAAAACGCTTTAGCGATATTTTTTAAACAACCTTTTTCACTTACGGGTTCTTCACGCACTGATGCCGGCGTTCATGCATTACAAAATTATTTTCATTTCGATGGTGATATTGTTTTAGAAGAAAAAAAAGGATTTGTTTACAACCTGAATTGCATTCTTCCACTTGACATTGTAATAAAAAGAATTTTTGAGGTAAATGAAAATGCGCATTGCCGCTTTGATGCCGTATCACGCAAATACAAATATTATATCTTCAGAAATAAAAATCCTTTTTTGCAAGACCGGGCATTTTATTATCCTTATCCTTTAGACATAGATAAACTGAATGATGCGGCAAAACTGTTAATAAATTATAAAGATTTTACGTCTTTTTCCAAAAGAAATACGCAGGTAAAAGATTTTATTTGTGACCTGAAAAAAAGCGAATGGATTGAGGAAGAAGAAACACTTGTATATTCTGTAGAAGCCAATCGTTTTTTAAGAGGAATGGTGAAAGGGCTTGTTGGCACTATGTTACGCGTGGGAACGGACAAAATGACTTTGAATGAATTCGAAGATATTATTAAAAACAGGGATTGCACAAAAGCAGATTTTTCTGTGGATTCAAAAGGATTATTTCTGGTATCAGTAAATTATTGAAAAAACCAAAGTTGATATTCGCTTTGAGTCAATTTATCCTGTTTTCATATCTTTGCTCATGGCAACAATAAATAAACCCTCCGCTCCTTCAAAAAAAATCTTCGGTGAAGGATTAACCTTTGATGATGTCTTATTAATTCCCGCGTACAGCGAAGTATTGCCGCGCGATGTAAATACGACCACACGCCTTACAAAAAATATTACGCTGAATATTCCAATGCTGAGCGCGGCAATGGATACTGTTACGGAAGCAAATCTTGCGATCGCTTTGGCAAGAGAAGGCGGGCTTGGATTTTTGCACAAAAACATGAGTATCGAAGAACAGGCGGCACAAGTTAGAAAAGTAAAAAGAAGCGAAAGTGGTCTTATTTTAGATCCAATCACTTTGAAGCTGGATGCCACTATTAGCAATGCTTTGAAGCTGATGCATGAAAATCGCATTGGCGGAATTCCGATCGTTGATGCAGAGGGAAAACTAGCGGGCATTTTAACGAACCGTGATTTAAGGTTTGAAGACAACATGAAGCGGCCGGTGAGCGAATTAATGACTCGTGATAATCTCATCACCGCTCCTGAAGGCACCGATTTAAAGAAGGCACAATCTATTTTAAGAAAATATAAGATTGAAAAATTGCCGGTTGTAAATAAAAAAGGAATTTTAAAAGGGCTTATCACTTATCGTGATATTTTACAAGTTCATAATCATCCTTTTTCTGCGAAAGATGAATTTGGAAGATTGCTAGTCGGAGCAGGCGTTGGTATTACTAAAGATATCGGCGACCGGGTTTCGGCATTGCAACAGGTAGGAGTGGATGTCATCGCCCTCGACAGTGCGCATGGCCACACTAAAGGTGTAATAGACGCCTTGAAAAAAATTAAAAAAGATTTTAAGAATCTCCAGGTTATTGCAGGAAATATTGCAACGGGAAGTGGCGCAAAAGCATTGGCGGATGCAGGAGCAGACGCCATAAAAGTTGGTATTGGACCAGGTTCTATCTGCACCACGAGAATTGTTGCCGGCGCCGGTGTTCCTCAAATCACCGCCTTATTAGAAGTTTCGGCTGCCATTAAAAATAAAAATATCGGCATCATTGCAGACGGCGGAATCCGTTATACAGGAGATATGGTAAAAGCATTAGCAGCAGGCGCCGATTGTGTAATGATGGGAGGTGTTTTTGCCGGCACAGAAGAAAGTCCCGGGGAAACCATTATTTATGAAGGAAGAAAGTTTAAACAATATCGCGGAATGGGTTCGCTTGGAGCAATGGCCCAGGGAAGCAGCGACCGCTATTTCCAGGATGGGGAAGAACAAAGCAAAAAATATGTTCCGGAAGGAATCGAAGGACGGATCGCCTATAAAGGGTTTTTGTATGAAGTGGTTCACCAATTTACCGGCGGTTTGCGTGCCGGAATGGGTTATTGCGGAGCAAAAGATATCCGTGCTTTGCAGGAAGCAACCTTTATAAAAATAACCAATGCAGGAATGCGCGAAAGCCACGCCCATGACGTGGAGATTACGAAAGAAGCGCCGAATTATAGCAGATAGATAAGCATTGGAATGATTGGTTAAGGTGCTTGTTACTTAAGAATTTGCTGTTTAGTTTGATTCTCATCTGTCTCTTATTGCTGATAAGAAACTGGCCTAGGAAAACATTTGTACATCACCGTTAGCGGATTGATTATTTTTGCAAACAAGAATTGGTTGTATTTATTTGTTTGTTGAAATCCTGCCTTCAGTGCAAAATTAACCTGCATCCCCTTCCGAACTCACCTCGCTCTCCTGCATTTCAAATTGCATTTTATGCAGATCATAATAATGCCCCTGAAGATTTATTAATTCCTGGTGTGTTCCCATTTCTTTGATTTCACCTTTATCCAAAACCATTATTTTATTTGCTTTACGAATGGTAGACAAACGATGCGCGATGACAATCGAGGTTCTGCCACTGATGAGTTTGTCAATCGCATGTTGTATCAGCATTTCACTTTCACTGTCAATAGAAGAAGTTGCTTCATCCAAAATCAAAATCGATGGATTATATAAAAGTGCACGAATAAATGATAACAACTGGCGCTGGCCAAGAGAAAGTGTAGCGCCTCTTTCCATCACATTATAATCGTAACCACCAGGCAATTTCATCAGGAAATTATGCACACCAATCATCTTCGCCGCTTCTATTGCCTGCTCTCTTTTTATAGCAGGATTCCTCAAAGTAATATTGTCCAAAACAGAACCGCTGAATAAAAAAACATCCTGCAAAACCACGGCTATCCTGCTTCTCAGGAAATCAACATCATAATCTTTGATATTACGATGGTCTATTTTTATTTCTCCTTCACTGATCGGATAGAGACGATTTAATAAACTGATGATTGAAGTTTTGCCACTTCCCGTGTGTCCAACAATTGCAAGTGTTTCGCCGGGATTTATTTTAAAATTAATATTTTTCAGTACATAATCCTCTTTGTTGTAAGCAAACCAAACGTGTTTAAATTCCACTTCTCCTTTTATCATTCCCGAATGAATGCCGTTGTGCGTATTTGGCGTAACATCTTCGTTTTCCAAAACCTTAAAAACTCTTTCGCTTGCCACCATCCCCATTTGCAACACATTGAATTTGTCAGCGATTTGCCTTAGAGGCCTGAACAACAAATTCAGGTACATGATAAAGGCGATGATTACACCGGCATTTGCAGAATAATTTCCACCCCACCAAACTAACAAACCAATAGAAAACGCAAGCACAATTTCAACCACAGGGAAAAAAACCGAGTACGCAAAAATCGCTTTGATGTTTGCATTGCGATGTTGTTTATTGATTTCATTAAACTTATTAAATTCTTTTTCTTCTACTGCAAAAGCCTGTACCACACTCATTCCTGTAATATGTTCCTGCACAAAAGCGTTCAATGCAGCTACCGCATTTCTTACTTTTATAAAGGATTTATTTACGCTTTCTTTAAAAAAATAAGTAGCAATGATGAGAATCGGAAAAGGCGCAAGACTAATTAAAGACAGCCGCCAATCCTGGAAAAACATAAATAACAAAATAGAAATAATGGACAACAAATCAGAGATGATCGGTATCAATCCGTTTGCAAAAATATCATTGATGGATTCTATATCATTTATTGTCCTTGTGGTTAATGTTCCAATCGGCGTTTTATCAAATTGCCGGAGGTTCAAACTCAATACTTTTTTATAAACGGTTACCCGCAAATCCTTTACAACCGTTTGTCCCAACCAGGATGTAATAAATCCAAAATAGAAGCGCAACGCAGTTTCCAGCAGCAACATCCCTATCTGGATAATAGTGATAAGAATGAGCCATTGCATGTTTTTATCCTTAATGAAAACATTTACTGTGTATTGAATCAAATACGGACGGAGTGGAGAAAGAACAGCAAGAATTATAGAAAGAAATATGGAGGCATAGATTTTGCTTTTGTAAGGCAGCGCATACGCAAATACGTTTTTCAGAACACTAAGATCCATTAATTTTTTACGCTGTTTCTTTTCCTCCATCGCACAAATTTAAAACGAAAAACGGAGATGGGATTTTTTTGACAAGCGTAAAAAGCGTTTAATTCCATTTCGATTCGAAAAAATCACAAAAACTTTCACCCAAAAATTAAATAAAAATAAGAATCAACGATATTCATCTTTTTACTGATTTCAGATTTGGCTATATTTTATTTAACCTGAAAACAATCCCTGCATAATAATTTCTTCCCGGAGCTACATTATAATACCGGCCGGCTGCGGCATTAATATCATTGCCAAGGCTGTACTTTGTATCAAAAATATTATCCGCTCCTGCAAAAATTTCAGCGCCGATTTTTTTCTTAATTTCTTTTTTGAAACCCAACCTCGCTCCTAAAAGATTATAAGAAGAAGCATAAGCAGAATTGGCATCGTTTAAGGCGATTTTGTCTGTATAATTGTAAGTAACATTCAGATAACAACCGCTCTTTGAGGTAAGATCAAGACCAGCCACCACTACATTTGGCGCTGTACCAGGTAATTGATTCTTTGAAAAATCCTCGGTTACCTGTTTAAAACTTCCATAATGAAAATCATGCAAGGCATAACTGCTCCATACTTTTGTTGAATTAATGAAATGATGTGGCGCGTCAATGAACCGGTAAGAAACATAACTTTCCAAACCTTTTTGTTTAACGGAACCGGCATTGACATAATAATAAACCCCATCCACATCTATGCGTTGTACGATTGTATTTTTCAGATCGAAGAAAAAACTACTGATATCAAAGAAGATTTTATTTTGTAAAAGCGTGCCTTTAATCCCTAACTCATAGTCAATTCCTTCTTCCGGTTGCAGATTGGTACCGAATAATCCATTGGAACGAAGCACTTCTGAAACGGTTGGTGGAGAAAATCCGCGGGAAATGCTGGCATAAACGGAAACATTTTTACCGATTTCTTTGAGAATTGCAATATGGGGTGGAAGTTGATTTTTAAAAATTCTTTCTTGCGTGGTAGATGGTCTTGCCGAAAGATGAACCAATTCAATGGATGATTTATTCAGGCTCACCCCGCCCGTTACCGTCCAGCCATGTGCAAATTTTAAATCTGCCTGCGCAAAGAACATATATTGCCAGTTGTTTAAATTATCGTCGGATTGCAATGAATCGGCAATGCCAGACTTATTGCCATAATCCCTTGTATTAAAAAAGCCCTTTTGCGCTTCTGTTCCAAAGTCAAGCTGGAAGGTGGTTGTACCTATTTGCTTTTTATATTCAAAAACGCTTCTGCCACCGAAATGCGGTTCTTTCCGGATTTCATATACTCTTATACCGGGATTGATAAAATCAGTGTAGGATCCATACAAAGAAGTGGTATTGTGCCAGTGTTCATTAAATTCATATTCATTACTAAAGCCGATCAAAAAATTCTTTTGATAAATCGCCGCTTTGTTTTGCACAGCTCCCGGTTGAGATCCAGAACCTGGTCTCGCCTGTTTAGCATCAGCATTATATTGGGCAAGAGTTAATCCACCGGGTGTCTGGTAATAAAGATCACCATAAGACATGTAGGTATGCAGCGTTTGTTTGTCATTTATTCTCAACTCATTTTCCCAGCTAGCAATATCTTTCCGCATTTTTGATTGTTGCCTGTAGCCATCGCTGGTTTGATGAGAATAATTGAAACTATTTTTATGGTTAGCATTGCCGGCCTTTACATTGATATTAACGCTATTGGTATTAAAGCTACCAGTGGTATAATTAAGAGAAATTCCTTGTTGCCAGGCGCGAGGCAAAGTATGTATCAACATGGCGCCGCCAATGCCTGCTCCATACAAACTGCTCGTCGGCCCTTTGATAATTTCAATAGAATTGAAATTGTAAAAGCTGAGTTGATTTAAATAAGTATTACCGCTTGGATCGGTAAGTGGAATATCATTGAGGTAAACCTTCACATCGCGTACACCAAAGGGCGAACGCAATGAACTGCCGCGAATATTAAGCCGGTAACTGCCGGGAGAACGCTCTTCCATGCTTACTCCGGGAATAATATTTAAAGCAGGCAAAATGCTCATATTGCTGAACCGGTTTAATTGCTCCTGCCCGGTAACGCTTACTGGAGCTGCTACATCAATCAACTTCCGGTTTTGTTCATACGCTCTGACGATTACATTTTCCAACATTTTAACAGAATCAACATTATTGATCGTTTGCGCGGCTACCGTATCTGCAAGAAATAAAAAAAAGATAAAAATAATTTTCATTCGAAACAATAGTTCATTTAGACACAAAAGTAGTCCCAAAAACCTTGCGCTCCCTTGCATAAAATTTTGGCCCATTACTTTTAATAAATTCTTTTTGTGCTGCTGCTGCTTTTGGCAACATTTGTGTTCTTAAATGAGTCTTTAATGAAAAAATAAAATAATGATAGATCCAAAAACAGTGTCGAACATTCTAAACGAATTAGGCGAAGACCGCGAAGATTATTTTAATGCAATTGCACCGCCCATTATGCAGACAAGCAATTTTGCTTTTAAAAAAGTGGATGATTTTCGCGATGCCCTCGAAAATGAATCGTCGAGGTATCTATACAGTCGCGGAATAAATCCTACAGTGCAGATTTTATCTCAAAAGCTTGCTGCGCTTGATTGTGCTGAGGATTGCCTTGTTTTTAACAGTGGTGCTGCCGCCATTTTTACATCCGTATTTGCCAATATAAAAAGCGGCGATCATATTATTTCTGTTGAGAAACCTTACACTTGGGCACAGAAAATGTTTAATAACGTTTTGCCAAGATTCAATGTATCTGTGACGTATGTAGATGGCAGAAATATTGAAAATTTCGAAAAAGCGATTCAGCCAAATACAACACTTATTTATCTTGAATCGCCCAATAGCTGGACTTTTTATTTGCAGGATCTCGCGGCGGTTGCCAAACTAGCAAGGTCAAAAAAAATAATAACCATTTGTGATAACAGCTATTGCACGCCATTGTACCAAAGGCCCATCCAACTGGGCATTGATCTTACTTTGCAAAGTGCCACAAAATATATTAACGGCCATAGTGATGTCGTGGCGGGAGTTTTGAGCGGAACGAAAGCAATGGTAAAAAAGATCTTTAGCAGCGAATACATGAACATGGGAATTGGCACTACGCCTTTTAACGCATGGCTGCTGATACGCGGCTTAAGAACGTTGCAGGTGAGGCTTACACACATTTCTCAAACGACACAACTCATTGTAAACTATTTAAAAAGCCATGAGGAAGTAGAAGATCTTACCTTTCCTTTTGACAAAGATTTCCGGCAATACGACCTGGCAAAAAAACAAATGGATGGCGCTTGCGGACTGTTTTCATTTTATATAAAAACTGATTCCATTAAAAAGATTGAGCTGTTTTGTGAAAGCATGCAGCATATCATTATGGCAGTAAGCTGGGGAGGTTATGAATCTTTAATTATGCCAAATTGCGCCTCGGTAAAAGAAGAGGATTTTGATGCAAATAATAAAGAACAAAGAAAACTGAGAATGTATGTTGGGCTGGAAGATCCGCAATATATTATTGAGGATTTGGAGCGAGGATTTGATGCAATGAAATGATTTTTCTCATTACAGTCAATCAAGAAATAAAGGAAATTCTTTTTCAAGTTATAAGATTTTAATAAGTTGAAATCCATAGAACTAAAAATGCTTGAAAAGGATTAAAAAATAAAGAGCTTGTCCGTAAGATTCAGTTAACAGGACACGTTTCTGCGATATTAAGTAACCGAAAACCACTTACACTCGAAATTGCCGCAAATGCATCAGGAACTTGGTGTTTCCTGTGATATCTTGTTATCGTTGCGATATTGCAAGCGGATTTTTCCCTTCTCCTAATTATTAATTTTACAAGAAACAAAGAAATATTGCCTTTTTGTATTTTCGTTTTCATCCAATCAACAAATACAAGATCGTAGTACAAGTATTAGCGACACGATGAATACCAGCAATTATTAAACATTCGCAGTTTAAATTTTGCTGCTAGTGATGTATCTGCAACAGTCACATTTTGAACTAAAATAATGAAGCAACAATTTTCGAAAATAAATTTTCCGTTTAAACGAAGAATATTTTAAAGCTTCCTATCTTCGACATTATTTTTATTTACCACTTATCCATCTCTCCAAAGACAAAACCTTCAAATCATTATTTTTGTTTTATGTGTATAAAAATCAAGCTACTGGTCATTTTTATTTTCATTTCAGCAACTGGATTTTCTCAAAAAAAGTGGACATTGTTGGAATGTGTGCAATATGCAATGGAAAATAATATCTCTGTAAAACAGACAGCACTCCAGGCCGACGTTGCTGCTATCACTTATAAAGAAAGTAAACTTTCTCAAATACCTTCACTGAACCTATCAAACAGCGATGGACTTAGTTATGGTAAATCGAAAAATCCTTCCACTGGTATTTTAGAAAATCAAAACTATTTTTCTGTAAATCTAAATCTTCAGACCAGTGTTCAGATTTTTAACTGGTTTTCAAAAAAGAATACCATCCTCGCCAATCAATGGTCGGTAATGGCTGCAAATGCTGCAACCGATAAGTTGAAAAATGACATCGCACTTACCGTTGCTAATTCATATCTACAAATCCTGCTGGCGCGCGAACAGGAGCAGATAGCTGAAGTGCAGGTAAAGCAATCACGGGCACAATTAGATTTGGTGCATAAACAGGTAAACGCCGGGTCAATGGCCGAATTTAATGCCACAGAATTGGAATCGCAATTGGCGAATGATACCTCCAATTTAATCAGCGCCACAGGAAATGTGGCGCAGGCAAAATATGTATTGAAAGCGTACATGAATATAGACGCAGCTGATTCTTTTGAAATTGCAGAGCCAGCAATGGAGCAGATTCCTCTTATGTCTATTGGCGAGTTACAACCCGCAGATGTATATGCATCTGCACTGGCTAATCAGCCGCAACAAAAAATGAATGAATACAATTTAAAAGCTGCTGAAAAAAATAGCCTTGCTGCAAAGGGAATGCTATATCCAAGCATTTCTGCTTTTGGATCGCTTGGTTCCAGTTATGGTTATTTTCGAACACCACAATTCACACAGGTATTTAGCGGTTATGCTCCAAGCGGATTGGTAGTAAAAGATAATGCAGGCAACGTGATCGACGTGCAAAAACCGGTATATAAAAATGGCGTTCGAAATGGCTTCATCACTTCAGATCCGTTTGGCACGCAGTTCAATAATAACTTTGGACAATCTGTTGGACTGAGTATTTCTATTCCTATATTTAACGGCTGGCAGGCAAAAGGAAATTATAAAAGAACGCAAATAAATATTAAAAACCTGGAGTATCAGCAGGACCTTGACAACAAAACATTGAAGCAGAATATTTACCAGGCATATAATGCCGCCGTTGTGGCGCTGGCCAGATTTACTTCATCCGAAAAAGCGGTAAATGCTGCGCAAAAAACATATGACTATACTTTAAAAAGATATACGGTAGGAATGATTGGAACATTGGAATTAACAACAAATCAGAATAATTTATTCACCGCCAAACTCCAATATGCTTTAAATCAGTTTGATTATGTATTCAAAATGAAAGTATTGGAGTATTATAAAGGTCAAGGCATCCGGTTTTAATAAATAAATACAGTAAGAAAAATAACAAATATCAAACGGAAAATATGAATAAAACGCTCAAATGGATCATCATTAGTTTAGTGGTTCTGATTGTACTCCTGGTTATTCTGAAGAAAACCGGCGTGATCGGAAAAGATGAGGGAATTAAAGTAACTGCAGAAAAAGTTGCGCGCAGAACGATTGTGGAAACAGTAAATGCGAGTGGAAAAATATATCCTGAGGTAGAAGTAAAATTAAGCCCTGACATTTCCGGAGAAATTGTAGAACTGGATGTGGCAGAGGGCGACAGCGTAAAAAAAGGACAGGTTCTTGCAAAAATATATGGCGATATTTATCTCACTCAAAGAGACCAGGCCGCAGCGATTGTAAACCAGCAACAAGCGCAAATGGCTGACGCAAAAGCTTCGCTTGGCGCTTTGGAAGCGCAACTGGATCAGGCCAAAAAAACATACGACATGCAGAAGCAATTGTATGATGAAAAAGTTATATCCAGGAACGAGTTCAATACAGCAGATGCTGCCTATAAAACAGCACAGGCAAATTTGAATGCTGCAAAAGCGGGAGTAAAAGGAAGCGCTGCCTCTGTACAGAGTGCGCAGGCGGCATTGCAAAAAGCGGATAAGGATATCAGCCTCGCCACTTTGAGAGCGCCAATGAATGGAATTGTTTCTCTGCTAAGTGTAAAAAAAGGAGAGCGTGTTGTAGGAAGTTCGATGATGGCTGGTACCGAAATGATGCGAATTGCCGACATGGGTAAAATTGAAGTTCGCGTAGATGTCGGCGAAAATGATATTCCTAAAGTACGGCTTGGAGATAGTGCGACTATTGAGGTCGATGCGTACAATAATAGAAAATTTTCAGGAATTGTAACGCAAATTGCCAGTAGCAATAATGGCGCCTCGACTGCAAATGATTTAACAAATACCAGCACGGACGTAACCAATTATAAAGTCTATATCCGGTTAAATCCGGCTTCTTATAAAGACCTGATAGATACTACCCACAAAAAAAGATTTCCTTTCAGGCCAGGAATGAGCGCCAGCGCTGACATACAAACAAAGACACACACCAATGTTTTATCAATTCCTATCAATGCGGTAACAACACGCGAAAAAAATGATTCGACTGGAAAAAGAATAGGGGGCAATGCCGCCAGTCAAACCGATTTCGTTAATAATTCAGGTGATAACGGGTTGGATATTGTAGTTTTTGTAGTACAACCCGACGGAAAAGTAAAAAAACAAAAAGTAAAAACAGACATTCAGGATATTAATTACATAGAAATAACTGATGGTCTGAAAGAAGGAGATGAGGTGGTTACCGGCCCTTATGATGTGGTTTCTAAAACCTTAAAAGACGGTGATAAAGTAAAAGTAGTTTCTAAAGGTGACGTCTTTAGCGGAAAGAAGTAATAATCATTTATTGATATTGCCTGTGAAATAACTTCATACAGCAAATAAAGAAATATTGATAATTTTTATTTCTTTCAAAAACGCATCCGCAGTGGAGCATTTTACTTAAAATGCTCCATTGCTTTTTTTACCCCATTATATTTTAATAATAAAGCTTCTGCAGCAGCTTCGTCCTTTATTCCTGTTTTTTCCATCAACATTCGCGTGCCTCTTTTTACGATCTTCTGGTTGGTAAGTTTCATGTTTACCATCTTATTATCTTCCACTCTGCCCAGTTGAATCATCGCAGTCGTAGAGATCATATTCAACACCATCTTTTGAGCAGTGCCACTTTTCATGCGCGTACTTCCTGTTATAAATTCCGGCCCAACAATTACTTCCACCGGAAAGTCTGCAACTTCGCTAATCGGAGATCCGGGATTGCAGGCAATGCTTCCGGTTGTGATGTGATGTTCTTTACATTTTTTTAATGCACCGATCACGTAAGGCGTAGTGCCACTGGATGCAATGCCAATCACTACATCTGCCTCGTTTATCTTATAAGATTCTAAATCTTTCCATCCCTGGGTGGTATCGTCCTCGGCATTTTCTACAGGGTCCACGATTGCTTTTTTACCTCCGGCAATAATACCGATTACCAACCCTTTCGGCACACCATAAGTAGGGACGCATTCACTCGCATCGAGTATGCCCAAACGGCCGCTGGTACCAGCTCCAATATAAAATAATCTTCCGCCGTCGATCATTTTTTCAGATACCGATTTTATCAATCTTTCTATCTCAGGCAATGCTTTTTGTACGGCTGCTGCTACAAGAAAATCTTCTTTATTGATGTTTTTGATAATTTCTCCAACAGACATTTTTTCAAGGTGGCGGTATTTGGAAGATTGTTCAGTAACTTTTGTAAAAGCCATAGATTTTTTTTGTTGCAAAATTATAGGATTTAAAATTCTTTTTCCAGATAAACGCAATTGCTTGTTACTATTGTTAAAACTATTTTCACCTTTGGTGCAATTCTATTGTTAGATTAATTTACACCACTTTATTTTTATAATAAAATGTTTTCTAAAATGAAACAACTGATCTGCATCTTTACTTTTTTCTTTTCAATTTTATCTGCGAATGCGCAAAATATCGAAAAAAATCTGGAAATTTTCGCAAACAATTATCCGCAGGAAAGAATATATCTTCATTATGATAAATCAACTTATGCCGCGGCTGATACTGTCTGGTTTAAAGCATATTTGATGCAGGCAATTTACCCGGCAGATTCCAGCAAAACGCTTTATATAGACTGGACTGACGACAAAGGAAATTTACTTTTACATACCGTTGCGCCTATCCAGGATGGCACATCATTCGGACAGTTTGATATTCCCGAAGGCTACACCGGGCAATACATTCACGCAAGAGCATATACCAAATGGATGCTGAATTTTGATACCGCTTTTTTATATAACAAAGATTTAAAAGTGCTTTCCTCTGCAAATAATTCTTCAAAATCAAAAAATATTGTCACACCTGAACTGACTTTTTTCCCTGAGGGTGGAGATGCGATTGCAGGAGTAACAAATAAAATTGCTTTCAAAGCAAATGATCAATATGGTACGCCAATAAAAATAAAAGGACAGGTAAAAAACAGTAAAGACGTTGTAGTTTCAGATCTTAAAATTATTCATGATGGAATGGGATTCTTTTTCATTCGCCCTGAAGATGGAGAAAGTTTCTCCGCTTCATGGCAAGATGAAAAAGGAGTGAATCATGTTACTAAATTACCAGCGATCAAGAGCTCCGGAGTTTCTTTGCAGGTAACAGTTGCAGGCAAACGAAGGAATTTTTTAGTGAGTGCTGCACCGGCTTCAACGGCCACAATCAACTCAGTGCATATTATTGGAACCATGTATCAGCAACCCGTTTTTAACATCACCAAGGAACTAAAAGATGGGACAACAGAGGGAATCATTCCGACAGAATCACTGCCAACGGGAATTCTCACGATTACTGTTTTCGACAATCAATGGAAACCCCTCGCAGAACGGATTACCTATGTGAATAATGAAGAATTTCAATTCGAACCTCAGGTGACGGTAACACATTGGGGACTTAATAAACGCGCAAGAAACGAAATTGAAATAACGGTTCCGGATAGTCTTTCTGCAAACCTCTCTGTTTCGGTAACAGACGCCGGAATTGACAATGACACAAGTGATAATATTATTTCGCATCTTTTATTAACCGGAGAATTAAAAGGTAAAATAAATGATCCGGCACATTATTTTTTAAACAATAGCGATTCTATCATGCAGCAACTCGACCTGGTGATGCTTACCCATGGCTGGCGCAGATTTGACTGGGAAAAAGTAGCCAGTGGAAATTTTCCGGTTATTAATTATAAAAGAGATACCGCTTATCTTTCCCTGTCAGGAAAGATTTTAGGAGCTACACCAACTCAATTACGTGCTGCTGGAGCGATTGTATTGATGGTAAATCAAAAAAAATCGCCGATGCAAATATTTACCGCACCTGTTCGGGCAGACGGAACTTTTGATGACCAGGATGTAATCATATTTGATACTGCAAGGGTTTATTACCAGGTTGGAAAACTAAAAGATGTAAGTGTTCAGTTTATGCAAAACAGGCTACCTCCTTTTTCAAGTAATGCCAAAGCGAGTGGATATAATTATAATCATCTTGCTGATACCACCGGCAATCACTATCATGTGCAACTGAGTGATGCGCTGGAACGGGAGTTGAAATTTTTAAAAGGAAAAGTTTTGGCAACAGTAAACATCAAAGCACGGCCAAAGTCGACGTTGGATGAAATGGATAAAAAATACACTTCCGGAATGTTTTCGGGCGGCGATGCCAATGAATTTGATTTGGTAAATGATCCATTCGCGAACTCATCAATCGATATATTTCAATATCTGCAGGGAAAAGTTGCCGGATTGCAAATCAATACAACCAGCAACCCGCCTACACTTTCGTGGCGAGGCGGTACTCCACAGGTATATGTAGATGAAATGTCAACCACACCCGATATGATTTCCTCAATTCCGGTTTCTGATGTGGCATATATCAAAGTTTTCCGTCCTCCGTTCATGGGTGGTATTGGAGGTGGAAGTGGCGGCGCCATCGCAATATATACCAGGAAAGGCGGCGATCAAAAACAAGAGCCAGGCAAAGGCTTGTCCAATAATACGGTAAGTGGATATACTGCCATACGTCAATTTTATTCCCCTGATTATGAAACTTTAACTCCTGAGAACGACAAAAAAGATTTGCGCACAACTCTCTACTGGAACCCATCAGTAATCACTGTTCCCGGACAAAATAAAGTAACCCTTAAATTCTTTAATAATGATATAACTGATGCGTTCCGTATAATAATAGAAGGAATGACAAAAGACGGAAGACTGGCTCATGTCGAACAAAAGATGGAATAGATTGTTGTGAAAATATAGTCGGCGAACAAAGAAATAATGTGAATTTCTATTTTAAACTTTTGATAATTCCTGCTGCTTTTGCGGTAATATTTTCCCAATAAAAATGTTGGAAAAAAAGTAGCGAAATCGACTTGTTTGTTTGCGTTGCGGTTTCCATTTTGTCAGCAAAGTCTTGCCAATCCTGGTTTTCACATAAAAATAATTTGCCGTTACAAATGTTTTCATCAACGCCAATGGCTCCGTTAAAAGTTGACACAGCATTCAAATTATAACCAAGTGCTTCTACCAGTTTTGTTTTAATTCCGCCGCCGTCGTTTACCGGATTAATAAAAACATCAACACCTTTAAAATAAACAGAAATATCATCTACAAAACCGGCGTAAATAATATTCTGATTAGCATAATTTTTCAATTCATTCATTTCATCGGGAAGGCCTTTGCCACAGATGATGATTTTATAAGAAATATTTTTTTGAATAAATAACGGGTTTATTTTTTCAACAATGTTTTTTGCAGCATCCAGGTTTGGCCCATAATTTAAGGTACCATTGAAAAGAAATAAATGAGTTTGCGGAGCTAATGAATATTTTTTTAGCAGCAGATTTTTTGCATTGCTTTTTTCTTCTGCGGATGGTGGCAAATTCCATGATATTCCATAAGTGACCACAGCAGATTTTTCGTATGGAACTTTATATTTTTCAAAAAAATATTTCCGGTCTTCCGCGGTAATACAAAAAGTAAAATCAGCTTTTTGATGAACCCACTTTTCATAATACCATAAAATTTTCCACCACCATTTTCCGACGGTTCTAAATCGCTCTGCTTCTATATTATGAGAATGGACAATCACTTTTACCTTGCAAAAAGATTTCAGTAAAAGGGCCATCCAGCCATAATAAGGATGCTCAACGATAATGTGCGAAATTTCATTTTCGCGAATAATTCTTTTTATTAATCCAAAATAAAAAATATTGATATATCGGAAGGATTTATTGCTTAATAAATTAAAAACAGGATAAGAAGCCAGTGCAGGATCATTATCTTTTATTGTAAAACAAAAAATGTCTACCTGTTTTGACAAATATTCATTGAAAAGCGCAATTCCTTTCTGGCCACCCAATTTTGGCGGCAATATTTTGTAAGTGACAATACTCAACACATTGGCCATTCTAAAAAATCTTTATTTCGACAAATTAATATTATTTTGGTGACAGTATTTTCAAACAATTATTTTAATGAAATTAATTTCATTTTTTTCACGGTTCACGTTTATCTGTAACATCTGTTTTTTAATATTCATTTTAATCAATAGATTGGAAGCTAAAAAGCCGGTCGCTGCTCCAGCAGGAGCCGTTTTACCACTTCCCTTTTTTAAAGATCTCGTCATTATTTTAGGTTTTTCGGCAATTATTATCAACTTTTTAATTTGCATTGTTTATGCAGTTGTATTGATCACCAAAAAAACCCTTCCATTACCAAAATGGCTTCCGCCGGTTAATTTTATTTTTTTATTGATTCAATTTTATTTTTTCTTTTTGTAAATATTTTCTCCTGATGATCCATAAAATCTTAAACGATAAGCCTACCAAAATCTTTGTCGGCTTCACGGCTTTTTTTGTCGCCAACGCTTTAGTTGCTGAAGCTATTGGAATGAAATTGTTTTCTTTTGAACAATTGTTTGGAATGCAACCGGCGAATTTCACCCTTTTTGGACAAAGCGGTTTGGCTTTTACGCTTACCTGTGGCGTTATTCTCTGGCCTTTTGAATTTGTTATTACTGACATTATCAATGAATTTTATGGACCAAGGGCTGTGCGAAGAATTTCTGTAACGGCCGTCATTCTTATTTCATATGCCTTTCTCATGTATTTTATTGCTATTGCCTTACCACCCGCAAAAGCGTGGCTTGAAAGCAGTCATGAGCAAGGCGTTGAAAATATTCAAACCTCTTTCCATGCAATTTTTGGACAAAACATGCGCATTATCATTGGCAGCCTCGTGGCATTTTTAGTAAGCCAGGGAGTAGATGTTTTTGTGTTTCAAAAAATAAAAAAAGCTACCGGCAATAAACATCTTTGGCTGCGCGCTACTGGCTCTACATTGGTTTCGCAATTGGTGGATAGTTATATCGTTTTATTCATCGCATTCAGCGGATTATTTTCATGGCAACTCATTTTAGCTGTTGGCATTATGAATTATTTATACAAATTCACCCTGGCAATTGTGCTAACGCCGGTTATTTATTTTATTGAAAAAAGAATAGAAAGATATGTGGGCCACGAAACTGCAAAACAAATGAAGCTGGCTGCAATGGGCGATAAGACTTTGTTTGAGAATATTCCAACTGCCGGCTAAAAGTCTTCGAGCGGTAAACAAACAAATACCCGCAATTTCTATTTCTTATTTTTGCCACATGAATATTCGCTATTCCGAAAAAGAACTTTCTATCTTCAATAAAATAGCCGATGCCGCTGATGAAATGAAGATGCCCGCTTATATAATCGGCGGCTTTGTAAGAGATAAAATTTTAAAGCGGTCTAATAAAGACGCTGACATTGTTTGCCTGGGCAATGGGATAGAATTAGCAAAAAAAACTGCTGAAAAATTTTCTCCAATTCCACCTGTTAGTTTTTTTAAAAATTTCGGTACTGCACAAATAAAATTGTTTTCAGGTGATAATTATTTTGAAATAGAATTTGTAGGCGCACGCAAGGAAAGCTATAATCCAAACAGCCGAAAACCGGAAGTGCTTCCCGCAACCATGGATGAAGACAGGATGCGCAGAGATTTTACTATTAACACTCTTGCCATTAGTTTGAATAAAAATGATTTCGGCAAATTAATTGACCCACTCAATGCCATTGCAGATATTGAAAATAAAATTATCAAAACACCTCTTCCTCCCGAACAAACTTTTATTGACGATCCTTTACGGATGATGCGGGCGATTCGGTTTGCAACGCAATTGAATTTTACCATTTCTCCCGAAACTTTTGAAGCAATAAAACAAAGCATTGAAAGAATAAAAATTGTAAGCGGCGAAAGAATTATTGATGAAATCAATAAAATTGTGATGGCTCCAAAACCCTCTATTGGTTTTGATCTTTTATACAAATCAGGATTATTAAAAATTATTTTTCCACAGATGATAGCGCTTGTTGGCGCTGAATATATTGATGGCAAAGGTCACAAAGATAATTTTTATCACACCCTGCAGGTGTTGGATAATATTTCCGAAAATACAAATGATCTATGGCTGCGTTGGGCTGCAATTTTACATGATATTGCCAAACCTGCAACAAAAAAATTTGAAGAAGGCCATGGCTGGACTTTTCATGGACATGAAGTAGTAGGAGGAAGAATGGTTCCAAAGATTTTTGCACAATTAAAACTGCCTTTAAATGAAAAAATGAAGTTTGTAAGAAAGATGGTGGAGTTGCATTTGCGGCCCATTAGCCTTACAAAAGAGAATATAACTGACTCTGCAATTCGCAGATTATTGTTTGATGCCGGCGATGATATTGAAAGCCTGATGACGCTTTGCAAGGCAGATATTACTTCAAAAAATAAACAAAAAGTGCAACGGTTCCTGGCCAATTTTGAGATGGTGGAAAAACGTTTGAAAGAAGTAGAAGAATCAGATCACCTGCGCAATTGGCAACCGCCGATAACCGGCGAAATTATTATGAAAGAATTTGGATTGCCGCCTTCGAGGGTTGTAGGAGAGATAAAAAATGCGGTTCGTGAAGCGATATTGGATGGGGAAATTCCGAATGAATATGAACCTGCATTTGAATACATGAAAAAAATAGCGGAAGATCTGGGAATAAGAAATGACAAAGTGAGCTGATAATTTTGAAAAATTCTGATTTGAAAAACAGGAATCCGGTTTATTTCTTTCTTTACTAAATTCACTTTTTCAAATATTGATTCTTCTTCCTGGCCCATATTTTAATTGAACAGGAAGCCTTAAATTTGTGTTATGGCAATTTTAAAATTCAGAGTTTATTGGGAAGATGATGACAGTGTATATCGTGACCTTGTTATAAAACATACGCAAACATTTTTAGATCTTCACAACAGTCTTTTAAAATGTTTTGAGTTTGACAACAAGCATGAGGCTACTTTTTTCAGAAGCAATGATAAATGGCAGCGAGGCAAAGAAATCACTTTGGAAAAATACGAAAAGGCTTATAAAGCTGAGCCCTTGCTGATGAGTGAAACAATTCTTGGAACAGAAATGCGGGAGCCAAATCAAAAATTTATTTACGTCTATGATTTTCATAAAAACTGGACTTTTCTCGTGGAACTCATCAATGTAAATAAAGAAGAAAACCCTAAACTCGTTTATCCTTCCTGCAGTCGCACTGAAGGAATTGCACCAAGCCAATACGGCACAAAAGGTTTGATCAATGAAAAACTTTCCGAGATCGAAGAGAAATATGATTTGAATACTTCAATTCTTGCCGATGGCTACAGTGAAGAAGGCGAAAGTGAAGATGGCAACGAAAACGAAGAAGAGGAAGTGGATGACAGCGCTACCGAAGAGCTTTAAATTTATTTGCGGTTCTATACAAACCTGCAATTATGAATAAAAAAACCTGCATTATTATTTCCGGGCCAACGGCTGTTGGTAAAACATCTTACGGAATTGAACTTGCCTTAAAGTATAACACACAAATTATTTCTGCGGACAGCCGGCAATGTTTCAAAGAATTAAATATAGGTGTAGCCAAACCTTCAACAGAACAACTTCAAAAAGTAAAGCATTATTTTATCGGCACACATTCTATCCATGAAGATATGAATGTAAAAATATTTGAAGAATATGCACTAAATGCTGTTAAACAAATTTTTACAAACAATGATATTGCTGTAATGGTTGGCGGCACAGGCTTATATATTAAAGCATTTGCAGAAGGTCTCGACGATATTCCTGAAACAGATGAAACGATTCATAAAAAAATAAATGAGAAATATTCGGTTCGGGGATTAGAATGGTTGAACGATGAAATAAAATTGCATGATCCTCATTTTTTTTCGAAAGGAGAAATGCAAAATCCTCAGCGAATGCTACGTGCCCTTGAAGTAAAACTTTCTACCGGAAAATCTATTCTTGATTTTCATTCCGGCAAAAAGAGGAAACGTGATTTTGAAATAAAAAATATCAGTTTAGAAATTCCCCGGGAAGAACTTTATAGAAATATCAGTCATCGGGTAGATGAAATGATGGATGCAGGTTTATTAGAGGAAGCAGAAAATTTACTTCCTTCAAAAAATTTGAATGCTTTACAAACAGTCGGCTACAAAGAATTGTTTGATTATTTTGAAGGCAAATTTTCTCTTGAAAAAGCGGTTGATGAAATTAAAAAAAATACGCGCCACTATGCAAAGAGGCAAATGACCTGGTTTAAAAAATTTCATTCTGAAAATTGAACGATTGATATTTATTTAAGGATGGAAAAATCCTGCGTTACCATTCAAACAACAATTGCAATTTTATTTTATACTTCACTTATATTGCATTATTATTTTTTCAATCATTCACCATGTCAATACTTACTGTAGAAAATTTATCCAAAACCTATGGCAACATTCAGGCACTCAAAAATGTGAGTTTTTCTGTACCGGAAGGAACCGTTTTTGGAATTCTGGGACCAAATGGCAGCGGAAAAACCACTACGCTTGGAACCATTACAGATATTCTAAAACCAACATCGGGAAGCTATAAACTTTTTGATGAACCACCATCAGCAAACAGCCGCAGGCGAATTGGAACGTTGCTGGAAACGCCAAATTTTTATCATTATTTATCGGGAGTAAAAAACCTCGAGATTGCCGCTGAAATAAAACAACATGGCAAAGAAGATATTGACAAAGTATTGGAAACAGTAGATCTGACGCGCAGAAAAGATTCCAAGTTCAGCACCTATTCTTTAGGGATGAAACAGCGTTTGGCTATTGCCTCCTGTTTATTGGGAAATCCTTCCGTTTTGGTCTTTGATGAACCAACAAATGGACTGGATCCCGTAGGAATCGCAGAGATCAGAGAGCTAATGAAAAAATTATATCGGGAAGGAAAAACGATCATTATGGCCAGCCACCTTTTGGATGAAGTAGAAAAAGTTTGTTCACATGTAGCGATTTTAAAAAGAGGTGAATTGATCACTTCCGGAAAAGTAAATGAGATTCTGTCAAATGAAGATATAGTGGAAGTATCGTCCGCTGATAATAAAAAACTATTCGAAATATTACAACCAATGAATGGTAAAACAAAAGTGGCGGATGAAAATTCTGTGATCAAAATATTCTTTCCCGTAGGCAATGCAGATCTGGCAGCAGTGAATGATTTTTGTTTTACCCATGGCGTGGTTCTCAATCACCTTATTCTCAAAAAGAAAAGCCTGGAAGCCAGGTTTTTCGAACTTACCAATAATTAAAAAACTTATGAAACATCTTTTAAAAATTGAGTGGCTTAAAGTAAAAAATTATAAAACATTCTGGGTATTTACAATTCTTTATGGTTTCGCGATTCTTGGAATTAATTATACGGGATTTTATATAAATGAGCTTGCTGTTCAAAATATGCCAGCCAGCCAGATGCTTCTGGGAACGCCGTATGCATTCCCTAAAGTATGGGAAACAGTGGGTTTTATGAGTAGCTGGTTACTATATTTCCCGGGAATTCTTTTCATTATGTTGCTTACTAATGAATTTAATTTTAAAACACACCGGCAGAATATTATTGATGGCTGGACGCGCAGGGAATTCATTACCGTAAAATTTGTCTTCGCGATTTTATTTTCTATAGTCGCCACTATTTTTAATTTTTTAATTGCCTTATTATTCGGTTTAATTACCACCGGCTCTCATTTTTCATTTTCAGGTATTGAAAATGTAGTTTATATATTTATTCAAACCGTTGCCTATATTACTTTTGCCCAGTTTCTGGCTATTCTTTTCAGAAAAAGCGGCGCCGCCATCGCAGTATTTTTTTTGTACGGATTAATCTTCGAATTCATTATCTGCATGCTGATCAACCAGAAATTGGAATTATCACCGGTTGGATATTTTTTACCACTACAGGTAACAGATGTAATGCTTCCCATTCCTTTTGGCAACAAAGTAATTTATAAAGATGCCCCTGAAATCTGGATTATGGTAGTTGCGAGCGTCGCCTACATTTGCGCATATTATTTCTTTGCCTTGAAAAAATTTACCAAAGAAGATCTGTAGAAATAGTTTTTAACTCCGCTCCGCGTACTTATAAAATATTGAAATTAATCCTTTCAATTCTAGCGTAATGCAGAAAATAATCCACTTATAAAAGAAATTGAGAATATCGGAAGTTGATTACCCTCAGCAAGATTTTTCTTTTGAAAAATAAAATTAATAAGTTCCTTCAGAAAACAATTTGCAGTTATTTGTTTGTTTACTGCTGATTTAAAAAATGTGGAAAAGAAGTTCTATTTTTTCTTCAACCCTGAAAGATAATTTTCCAAAGCAGAAACCATGCTGGGCGCTTTTGGCTGAGGAGCAATGATATCAGGCTGAAAACCTGCATTAATTACCGCTTTGCGTGTATTATCGCCAAAGGCGCCTATGAGCGTTCCGTTTTGCTTAAAGTCAGGACAATTTTCGGTAAAACTTTTTACGCCAAGGGGGGTGAAAAAACAGATGATCTGGTATTCCTGTTTTTCAATTACTTCTTTCACATTGTTTGAAATAATTTCATACAAAACAGGAATAGCATACACGCAATTGTTTGAAATAAGCCAGTTGGTAATTTCGCTGTCAAAAGAATGTGAGCAAGGATATAAAAACTTTTCCTGTTCTTTATATTTGTTGATCACTTCAAAAAGATTCTTATTGGTGCCATCTGCAAAAAAAACCTTGCGCTTGCGGTATAAAATAAACTTTTGTAAATAAAGTGCTACGGATTCTGTAATACAAAAATATTTTACCTCGGGGCTCACGGTTATTCTCATTTCTTCACAGGTTCTGAAAAAATGATCGATGGCATTACGGCTGTTAAAAATGATGGCAGTAAAAGAAGGAATATCAATTTTTTGTTTTCTGAATTCCCTGGAAGGAATCGGTTCTACACGAATAAATGGAGCGAAACTTAAGTTTACTTTGTACTTTTTTGCCATTTCAAAATATGGCGATTTTTCATTATCAGGCTTAGCCTGAGTTATCAGGATATTTTGAATTTCCTTTACGGTCTTGGGTTCCTTAGGCGCAGTATTTATATCCATTTTATAGTTGATGCAGATACTGCAAAGTTATGTTTTTTTCACAAGTTGCATTCAACTCGCATAAAATAATAAGCTAAAAATCATATTAAATAATCAATAGCTACTTTATAAATAATTAACAGAGGAATAATTTCGGCGCCGAGTATATAAATTATAAAATGAAAGGCATTCAAAGGAATTTTCCGTTCGATAGCACCATAACTTTTTACATATCTTGATAAAAAAAATAAGCCGAGAACCATAAAAGATATATTGGTGACATCGGGAAGCCATGCGGGATTTAAAAAAGCGAGCAAAATTATAATTGGGACAAGAATGATCCCGGTGATTTTATTTACAAGAAAAATTGCAAAAATATACTTGTTGGTAGTTTCCTGGATATCCGACATCCAGCCCATAAATTTGATCAAACAAAATTTTATAAAATATAACGCAATCACACTCAAAATACAAATCGGCAATAACAACTTTCTGCTGATAAATCTGGGGGGATGAAAATAATTAAAAAGCAGCCAAATGTATATTCCTGCTGTTATTGCAAAAAAAATATTCATTATAAATGAAGGAAATTTCGCCTGCTCCAATTGATCAGCAAGCTGCGTTTGCCTTAGTGATGTATTAAAATAAACGCGAAATAAATTCTTAAAATAAGCAGGAAAAAAAGTTTTAAAAAGCCCGAGAATTAATAGAACGGTACATAAAGTATAAAACAAAAATTCTTTACCCGATTGCTCATGCGGTTGTTCAATAAAATAAACAGGTTTATCTTTTATATTAATAAACTTATTGTTGACTAATAATTGGTTAATAATAAATTTTTCCGAATTTATAATAGGAGCTTTTGTCTGAACCAAACTGTCGTGGTGGGTTTCAACCGAATCAGTCGTGGCTTTTTGAACAAGAACTTCGCTTACGGCTGCACTCCTTTCTTTTCGTACACTATCTGTTCGTATGGAGTGATTTTGCTGACGAGGAATCGTGCTTAAATGTGCTTTTGCTGTATCCGCTGCTTTTCGTTTAGGGATTACGACATTTCTCTTTGGCAAATGATTGGTATCCGGTTTTGCCGCAGAAAAACTATCGTTTTTATTTTGGGCAAATGAGGCCGTAGAAAATAAAATAACAGCAGCGCAGATGATAAAACGGCTAATCCTTTTCATGTTCATTTTGTCAAAAATAGTTGATATATCCAAAATGTATTTTGGAAGAATTTCTGATGTCAAAATTTACGTTGTTTCTTTTTCCCACAGCATAACTTAAATTTAATAAACCAAATTTCGTTTCAAATTCCAACCCGATTCCTCCACTGATAAATGAGTTCGAATATTGTACGGCATTAAATTTTGTTTTTGTAAATCCTAAATCCGAAAATCCGAAAAAATAAGAATTCGTTCCAACCAAATAGCGGTATTCGCCGGTAAAAACTGCATATTGATTTGCATAAATACTCTCTTCATCAAAGCCGCGAAGTATTTTATAACCACCAATGCGGAAAAGTTCATTCTGAAAATTTTGAGGACTTTCCAATAAGCCAATATTGGCAGCAGTTTTGAAAGTGCTCATTTTTCCCAGGGGAAAATAATGCGCTGCAGTAGCTACAATTTTAAATCGATACGTTTTTAATTTAATAGAATCATAAAGTGAATTAAAATCAAAGTTCGGATTTAAAGGATCTTTTAGATTCACGATGTCATTATTTTTAGAAGTCTTTTTGATCCCTCCTGATGCAGTTATGTCCAGTTCATTCCCTTTTCTCGGATTCAGACGATAATTGGTATTTACCAAATGATATCCAATTCCCACATTTCCCGAACTGACGTCTATGTTTGGCGGCAGTTGTTTAGAATAAATGATCCGGTTTGTATCTACTCCGCCGGCCAGTAAAAAATCCGATTCATTTTCATAAAATATTTTAAACGTTTTATTCGATGAAATCATATATTCAAATCCTAAAATTCCGTTCAGTTGCAGATAAGAAGAATCCCTTTTCAGCAAGCTGAATGAAAAATCAACTCCAAAGTTCGAATTAAAAATATATGGCTTTGAAAAACCAAGATTTAAGCGCGGAGATTGTGGCTGAAGTTGCTGCCAGTTCAACAAAATGCTTTCGCCATTTCCCAAAGAGTTCTTTAAATCAAGGTGAACATCAGCGGTAATTTGCGCCTTACCGGAGATCGTATTTCCCGGCACAAAGCCAATCAGAACATTTACCTGGCTGCTGCGTTTCGGTTCCAAATACAAATTTAGAGTAGCTCCGGTTCCAAGCATTGAAACATCCCACGTTTGTTGTTCCTGCAAAAAAGGAAGATCGCGAATCAGTTTGCTTATTTGCTGCAATTTTTGATTGTTATAAACGCTGCCGTTATAAATACCGAGGTAATGTTGAAGAAATAAATTTTTGATCTTTACTTTTCCGTAAACATGAATGCTGTCAATGTGATATAACGGCCCTTTTGTAACGTGCAATTTTGCGTTTATTTTATCATTTTTTATTTCAATGTTTTTTAAAGAAACCATCGCAAATGGATAACCTGAATTTTCAAAATATTCAATAATTTTTTGTTCCTGCAAGCGAAGACGGGAAAAATCAATGTCTTTATTTTCAAATTGTTTTTGACTCCAGCCGGTATTTTCCAAAATATATGGCTCGATACTATCCGTCGATATTTTGCCCCATTGATATTTTGCTCCGATATATAATTTCACTTTTGCAACTGTAGAATCATAAAAAACAGAATCAACTGAAGCGGTCGGAAAACCTTTACCCAGTAGCATTTGAGGCAATTTGTTGATATAACTTTCTGCTGATTCCCTCTTTTCAAAAATTGTTTTAAAATTAAATTGTTGAATTTGAGAGGAAGTATCTTTGCCGGCTGTAATATATTGAACTGTATATTTTTTTTGAGAAAAAGCAACAGATGGAAATAAAAAGATCATCAAAAAAACAGGCGTCAAAAAGCGGTGAAAATATATGAGAATCGGAAATTTCATTTTGATTTTTCAAATCTAATTTGAAAATATCAAAGCACGAAGATTCGAACTTTTTTTGAAGTTTCTTTAGGTTAAAAATCATTCTTAAAAGTGCGTCCGGAGACGCCATATGAAAACATTAAATTTGGCAGGCATTTATATCCATATTCCATTTTGTAAACAGGCTTGTTACTATTGCAATTTCCATTTTTCAACTTCGCAGGTCTTGAAACCGGCAATGGTGAAAGCACTGATAAAAGAAATTGAAATCAGAAGCAAAATTGCCAGTCAAAATGAAGAAAATGAAACTGCAATTCTATCTTCCGAGAATGAGGTAATAGAAACGATTTATTTTGGCGGAGGCACGCCGAGTCTTCTTTCTCATGAAGAAATGGTTTCGATAATTGATACAATCAAACAAAACTATAAAGTATCTGATGATGCAGAAATTACTTTAGAAGCAAATCCCGATGACATAAAATTTGAAAAATTGGCTGAATGGAAGAATGCCGGCATAAACCGCTTAAGCATCGGTATTCAATCTTTTATTGACCGCGATTTAAAATGGATGAACCGCGCACATGATGCAAAGCAAGCTCTGCAATGCATCAAACTCGCTGGTGACGCTGGTTATAATAATTTTTCCATTGATTTGATTTTTGGAACGCCCGGATTAACCGACGAAGAATGGAAAAGGAATATTGAAACGGTGATAAATCTGAATGTGCCACACATTTCTTCTTATGCCTTAACAGTAGAGCCCAAAACCGCCTTAAAAAAAATGATCGGGTTAAAAAAGAAAGAAAAAATAAACGATGACACACAGGCTGTGCAATATGAAATTTTAATGAAAACTTTACAGGCAGCCGGTTATGAGCATTATGAAATTTCTAATTTTGCCAAACCAGGTTTCAGAAGCAAACACAACAGCAGTTACTGGCAGGGAAAAAAATATATCGGAATCGGTCCTTCTGCCCATTCTTTTAATGGCAAAATGCGCATGTGGAATAAAGCGAATAATATTTATTACCTGAAATCTATAGCGCAAGATATTGTTCCTTTTGAAAAAGAAGTTCTTACGGAAACGCAAAAGATCAATGAATATATCATGACTTCTTTACGCACAAGTGAAGGAATGGATTTGAATTTCATTGAAAATAATTTTTCAGAAAAAGAAAAAACAAGGATTGAAAACTTATCAAACCAAAAAATAAAAAAAGAAAATTATTTTATTAAAAACAATAAAATTATTCTCACAGATAAAGGAAAATTATTTGCCGATGCCATTGCTGTCGAGTTGTTTCTATAAATCAAGCGGGGTTTGCTTTTACTGAATTATCTGCAAGAACACAGCAAGCGAACAAAAAAAACCTTTTTGAATTTCCATATTAATGATTTTACATTTGCACCCGTAACTGGTCCCCGATGGATATCGGGGTTAAAAGGGAATCCGGTTCAATTCCGGAGCTATCCCCGTAGCTGTAATATGGCCTGTTTTAAAACATAATAACAGGTAACTTCTCTCACACCACTGTTCGTGAATTGCGGACGGGAAGGTTGAAGTAAACATTAAGCCAGAAGACCTGCCACTTATAAATTTTATTCAATGCTTTCGGGAGAAAAGCGGAGATGTAAAGTGGTCTACAGCATTTTATATTTCTTCTGATTTCCTGTATTTATCCAAAAAAAATTAAAACACATCCAGGAAATGAAATCAAAAATTATTACTCTTTTTTTATTGCTTGCGGCTACCACAAGTTTTGCACAGGATTCTATAAAAACACTCAATGAAGTAATTGTTACCGCTACCAAAAGTCCTATCAAGCAAAGCCAGACGGGAAAAGTAGTGGACGTAATTACCCAGGAACAATTGCAAAAAAGCTTTGGAAAATCTTTGGGAGAAGTGTTGAACCAACAACCCGGAATCATTATCAACGGCGCTGATAATAACCTGGGAACCAACCAAACGGTTTACATGCGTGGCGCTTCTGCCGGCAATACGTTAATCCTGCTTGATGGCGTTCCTTTATATGATCCATCCGGCATTAGCAGCGAATTTGACTTGAACAATTTCGCCCTGGATAATGTTGAAAGAATCGAAATTTTAAAAGGCTCCCAATCCACTTTATATGGATCCGATGCGGTGGCTGGAGTAATCAATATCATTACGAAAAAATCGGGAAAAAACCCGTTCAGTGTCAACGTCGATCTTTCTGCAGGAAGTTATGAAACATACAAGGGCGCTATTTCATTAAGCGGCAATAACGGTCATGGACAAACGTTTTTTATTTCTTACAATAAAATAAAAAGTGCAGGATTTTCATCAGCTTATGATTCTACGGGAAAAAATCATTTTGATAATGATGGTTTTAACCAGGATGTCTTTCAACTAAATTATGGTCTTAAACCCTTCAAAAAAACTTCTGTTAGCTTTTTCGGAAAATACAATAACAATCATGCAGACCTTGATGCAGGCGCTTTCCAGGATGACAAAGACTACACCAATCACAACGATAACCTGATTGTAGGAGCAGTAATTGATTATAAGGTGAAAAAAGGTTTTATCAGGCTTCAATATTCTTACAATCGTTTTAACAGGAATTTTTTAGACGACTCAACGGATGTGGGCGGTCTTTCAAAATATCAACGCGGAAAATATAACGGCACTTCCAATTATGCAGAATTATTCACGCATCTTGATTTAAACGATCAGATCGAACTGTTGACTGGGGCAGATTACAGACAAAGCTCCAGCAGTCAGCTTTATATTTTTTACCCGGATTATGGTTTTCCTGCATTGCCTATTTCGTCTGACAGCGCCAAAACAGAGCAGTTAAGTTATTATGCATCATTGATGTACAAACAAAAGAACGGTTTTAATCTTGATTTGGGCAGCAGATGGAATCATCATAATATTTATGGCAGCAATTTTACTTCTTCTGTAAATCCCTTTTTCCTTTTTGGAGAACATTATAAAGCTTACGCAAATCTTTCTTCCGGCTATCGCGTTCCATCCATTTACCAATTGTATTCAGAATATGGCAACAGGAATCTGAAACCGGAAGTAACAACCAGTTTAGAAATTGGCGGGCAATACTTTTCGGACAAAATAAGCGGAAGAATAACCGGCTTTAGGAGGGATGGCAGAGACGTTTTTTATTTTTATACCGATCCGGTTTCTTATGTGAGTAAATATATTAACGCCGACAAACAAAATGACTATGGAATTGAAACGGAAGCAAGCATTTATTTTTCAAAACAATTTTCAGCTTCTTTAAATTATACTTATGTAGATGGAAAAATAGCAACAACCAATGCAACCGGAAAAGATACTTCTTATTTCAATTTGTACAAAAGACCAAAAAATGTTTTGAATATTTTTTTGAATTATCAGCCAATTAAAGATTTGTTTTTTTCCGCAACATTCAAAGCTGTGAGCAAAGCGTTTGAACCACAATACAACGGCCCTTCTTATGAATTAAAAGGATATTATACTTTAGGCCTTTACGGCCAATACAATTTTAATAAAGCCATTAATATTTTTGCTGATTTTCAAAACATAACAGATCAAAAATATTTTGTAACACGTGGATTTACAACCAAAGGCTTTAATTTTAATGCAGGAGTAAAAATGCGATTGTAACTTTTGAATTTGTGATAAAATTGTTTTCAATAGTTTTGAGAAAAAATGGATGCTGAGCTTTTCCAACATTTCAAAAACTGAATTAATAACCATTACATTCACGTTATTTGCTGTTATAGATATTCTAGGCTCTATTCCGGTGCTGATTTCGCTGAAAGATAAGATGGGCGGACAAATACGGTCACTACTGGCAACAATTGCATCAGGCACGTTGATGATTTTGTTTTTATTTGTAGGGGAACAATTTTTAAATCTTCTTGGCCTTGATGTTCATTCATTTGCAGTAGCCGGAAGTATCGTAATTTTTATTATTGGTCTGGAAATGATCCTTGGCGTTGACTTTTTTAAACAGGAAAACAACCCAAAAAGCGGAAGTATGGTTCCTATTGCATTTCCTTTGATCGCCGGTTCTGGAACACTTACCACAATTATGTCTTTAAAAGCCGGCTATCATGATATCAATATTCTGCTGGGTATTTTGATCAATTGCGTTGTGATTTTTATTGTTTTAAAATCTTTGAATTGGGTAGAAAAGGTTTTAGGGCCAAGTGGATTGTCGGTAATCAGAAAATTTTTTGGAGTAATATTAATTGCTATTGCTGTTAAAATATTTGGAAGTAATATTGCAGCTTTTGGAGCATGAAGTTTAAAATTTTGGTCTCGTAGTACAATGGATAGTATAAGAGTTTCCGAAGCTCCAGATCCAGGTTCGATTCCTGGCGGGACCACAAAAATTATCAAACGATGTTTTTTGCTTATGTTTTAAAAAGTATTCACCATAATTATTTTTAAAGGCCACTCTAAGGATTTAACGGCTCGGTTGCAACAGCATAATTGTGGCATGACCGAATCCATTCGGCCTTATATTCCTTTTGAAATTGTTTATTTTGAAGAGTTTGATACAGAAAGGGAAGCAATTGAAAGAGAAAAATATTTTAAAACAGCTGCCGGACGTCGGTTTCTGAAAACCAAGACGTTTCAAACATAGATGCTCTCGTAATACAATGCCCGCCCCGCTGAACGCTGTTCGGACGGGGATAGTATAAGAGTTTCCGAAGCTCCAGATCCAGGTTCCCTGCCCGAATGACTTCTGTCAGGCGGGGATTCCTGGCGGGACCACAGATTTATTTCTTTTAAATCCTTTCGGCAAAGAAAGAAATGCCGCCATTTCCTGTTTTCAAAACTGACAACTTTCGTAAATTTGCAGTGATTAAGTGAATATGGTGATGTTCACTTTTTTATTTTCATAAAAATTTAATTACTCAAAAATTATGTTTGAATCGTTAAGCGACCGGCTTGATACCGCGTTTAAAAACCTGAAAGGACAAGGAAGAATTACCGAATTAAATATCGCTTCCACAGTAAAAGATATTCGTCGTGCACTGGTTGACGCGGATGTGAACTATAAAATTGCCAAAGAATTCACTGACACGATCAAGGAAAAAGCCACTGGTGAAAAAGTAATCAACGCCGTTAGTCCGGGTCAATTGATGGTTAAGATCGTTAAAGATGAATTGACAGATCTGATGGGCGGCGTGGAAACTGATCTCGATTTGAGCGGAAATCCGGCCATTATCTTAATTGCCGGTTTGCAGGGTAGTGGTAAAACGACTTTTAGCGCAAAACTCGCTAATTATCTAAAAACGAAAAAAGGGAAATCGCCTTTGCTCGTTGCAGGCGACGTTTATCGTCCGGCTGCAATTGAACAATTGAAAGTTTTGGGTGCACAGATCAATGTAGAAGTTTACAGCGAGCCTGAAAATAAAAACGTTGTTGAAATTGCACAAAATGCTTTGAAAGAAGCGAAATCAAAAAACAAAAATGTAGTGATCATTGATACTGCCGGCCGTTTGGCAATTGACGAAGTGATGATGACAGAGGTAGCAAATATCAAAAGCGCTCTAAACCCAAAAGAGATTTTATTTGTAGTAGATAGCATGACCGGCCAGGATGCGGTGAACACTGCAGCGGCATTCAATCAGCGGTTAAATTATACAGGCGTTGTTCTTACAAAACTGGACGGTGATACAAGAGGTGGAGCAGCAATTTCGATAAAATATACGGTAAATAAACCGATCAAATTTGTAAGCAGCGGCGAAAAAATGGAAACCCTGGATGTGTTTTATCCGGAGAGGATGGCACAGCGTATTTTGGGAATGGGCGATATTGTAAGCCTGGTAGAAAAAGCGCAGGAACAATTTGACGAAGAGCAGGCTGCCAAGCTCGAAAAGAAAATTCGGAAAAATCAGTTTGACTTTGAAGATTTTAAAACACAGCTTCACCAGATAAAAAGGATGGGAAACCTAAAGGATTTGATGGGCATGATTCCGGGAGTAGGCAAACAAATAAAAGATATCGATATCAATGACGACGCCTTTAAAGGAATTGAAGCGATGATCAATTCAATGACGCTGGAAGAGCGGCGCAACCCGGATTTGATCAATGCGAGCCGCAAACAGCGTATCGCAAAAGGAAGTGGAAAAGATATTACAGACGTAAACCAGTTTATCAAACAATTTGACCAGATGAAATCTATGATGAAAATGATGAACAAAATGCCCATGGGAAAACTAGCTGGATTAGGAAGAAGATAATCGTGTTGGAAAGAAGAAGTATATGGTCATTTTTTTGAAAAAATAACACAATTCTTTTGCGTGTTTCAAGTATTCCCTTATCTTCGCTTTCCTTTATATAAACCAAATTTAATCACAACCCAAGAAAATTTCTATTTTTTATGGCTGTAAAAATGAGATTGCAACGCCATGGCTCAAAGAAGAGGCCATTTTACTTTATTGTAGTTGCGGATGCACGTAGCCCTCGCGATGGTAAATTTATTCAGAAACTAGGTTCTTACAATCCTTTAACGGTACCTGCTACTATACAGGTTGATCGTCAGAAGGCATTGGAATGGTTGCACAAAGGTGCGCAGCCTACAGACACTGTTCGTCGTATTTTAAGTTTTAAAGGTGTGCTTTATCTGAAGCATTTGCTTCGTGGAGTATCACTCGGCTTATTTGACGAAGCAGCTGCAATGGAAAAATTCACCAAATGGAGCAGCGAGCATGATGCTGAATTTGCTAAACGCCAGGAAACGCACAAAAAAGCAAGAGCTGCAAGCCGCCCTGCATTTGTAAAAAAAGCAGAAGCGCCTAAGGCAAAGCAGCAGGAAACTCCGGCTGAAGCACAAGGTGAATAATCTGTATTAAAGTAAAAAATTTAATAAAGCTTTAAAAAGCTGTCTCATTCGTGAGGCGGCTTTTTTATTTAAATTCAATGATCCGTGCAGTTAGCATTCGTTTCAAATGCCATCCATTAATACACTGAGTCTACGCCGCTGTAAATGTTCCAGTCACTTTTAGTTCCTGGTTTTGGGGAATGATAGTGTTTATGATAAACTTTTTTCTTGTACGCTGAATCATACATAATATTTATCGTTTTTAATTAGAAATGGTAAGTATTTGTTGGTTTATTGCATCAGTTTTTTGGAACCCTTTTACGTATGAAAACCTCTAACTTTCTATTCACGCCATCTTGTAAATTTTCCCCGGCAAGGAAGCTACAATTCCCTGCATTTCAAGCATGAGCAGAGCCTGTGCAACAGCGCTGCTGCTGAGTTTGCTTTTAAAATACAATTCATCAATATGGATTTGTTCCAGGGTTTGCAAAATATCGACTACCACTTTTTCTTCAGCAGAAAATTCGATAAATAACTCTCTTTGCTTTTTAACCACTTTCTTCTTGTTTTCTTTCCAACTCATATTTTCAAGTACATCCTGCGCGCAAGTAATGAGCATCGCTTTGTTATTTTTAATCAGGTAATTGCAACCGGCGCTTTTTGAATCATCGGCTCTTCCCGGAAATGCAAACACATCTTTATTATATCCGTTTGCTAACTCTGCGGTAATCAATGAGCCGCCTTTTATTCCGGATTCCACAACGATTACTGCATCGCTTACTCCTGCAACGATTCTATTTCTTCCAGGGAAGTTTTGTTTGTCAGGATTCGTATTGCTTTTAAATTCGGTAAGCAAGCCACCGCAACTCATCATTTGTTTTGCCAATGGAGCATTTTGTGGAGGATAAACCCTGTCCAATCCATGGGCTAAAACACCAATGGTAGGAATATTGTTTTTCACCGAAGCTTTATGTGCAATACTATCAATGCCAAATGCCAGGCCGCTGATAATAAGTACTTCTTCATTTGCCAGGTCTTCCACTAATTTCTCAGTAATATTTTTTCCATAATCATTGTGATTTCTTGTGCCCACAATGGCAACGATTCGCGAGGAGTTTAAATCAGCGTTTCCTTTATAATACAACATTGCCGGGCTATCATAGCAGTTCAATAATCTTTGCGGATAATGTTTATCAGTAAGAAAGAGCGGTGTGATTTTATATTTTTCGATAAACTCAATTTCTTCTTCTGCCCGGCTGAAATCTTTAAAACTTTTTATTGAGTGGGCACGAACTGGCCCGATTCCTTCTATTTCATCAATTATTTTTTTTGGAGCATGAAAAACTGCTTCAGCGCTTCCAAAATGATTTACCAATGCTTTTGCATTTACATCTCCAATATTGGGAACAAGCGTGAGTGCAATCTGATAAAGCAGTTCCTTTTGCATGCTGAGATTTAGATTGTAAAATAATAAAATTCCTCTTACAATTTTGGAATTTCTAATTGTTTACAAATTAAAATTACAAAGATTTTTATCCAAGTGAGAATGTCTTGGAACAGAAGCCTTTTTCTTTGTTAAACGATTTTGATAAATATCATGATTGCCGCCATTCCTATGAAGGAAACAATTGTTTCGATGTAAGTGAGAAAGGAATTCGCTTCTTTTTATCGACATCAGCTAATAATTAAATCTTCTTCAAGAATTTTATTTGCATTGTCTTCCTCACTTTGCATGTCTTTAAGGTATAATTCTAATGCCTCTAATACATTTGCTTTAGTTTCTTCACCTGTTTTTCCCTGCGTTAAAACAGCAGGAATTTCTTTTATTGTTCCAATAAACAACTCTTCTCCTTTGCTTATTACGATCGTAAGTTTCATGTCTGACTTTTTACTTTTTTAAAATTACTAAATTATTTTTCTTAATTACTCACCACGGTCAATTCCGTTCTGCGGTTTTGTGCACGTCCCTCTTCTGTATCGTTTGTTGCAATTGGATTTGCTTCACCAAGGCCTTTAAAAGAAAGCCGTTTATTATTTACCCCTTTGCTCAATAAATAATTAACGACAGACACGGCCCTCCCTAAAGAAAGTTTTAAATTATCCGCTGGCTTTCCCACATTATCAGTATAGCCGCTGATCATAATTTTCATGTTTGGGTTTTCATTCATCAACCTCACTACATTGTCCAGTTCCGTAATGGAGGCCGGTTTTAGATCTGTTTTTTTAGTATCAAAAAATACATTTTTTAAAATGATTTTTGCATTCGCTTCGATTGGCTCCAAAGGAATATTCACATTAAAAACTGAATCGGTAGTAGTAGAATCAATGTTATAATTTTCCGAATAAAATAAATATCCTTTCCGGTGAACATTGAATGCGTAATCCTTTCCAACCGGAAGCGTAATTAAATAATTGCCATCTTCATCGGTTTGCAATTTGCTGATAACCTGGCGCGAATTTATATCCGTTAGCACAACCGTCGATGGCAGGCCTACATTGGTTTTCTTATCATAAACTTTTCCTTTTGCCCATAAAGTTCTTAAAGGCTGCAAATCTTTACGAAGGGTAAATGTGTAAATATCCAATCCGCCTTTTGTGTCGATTTTGTCGCTTGAGTAATAAGCTGTTTTTCCATCAGCATCTACAATCATGGAGCCTTCATCATCAATGGTATTGATCGGATAACCAAGATTTTCTGGTTTGCTCCATTTGCCGTCAGCCAGTTTTCTGGTTACAAAAAGATCCGGTTTTTCACTATAACCAGGAAGTCCGTTTGAATTGAAATATAAGGTCTGATTATCTGCATGTATAAAAGGTGTGCTTTCATCACCGGCAGTATTTATTTCCGGACCGAGATTTTCAGGAATCCCCCAGTTCCCATTATCGGTTCTGTGACTCACCCAAATATCCTTTCCTCCATAGCCGCCCGGGCGGCTACTGCTAAAGTATAAATCTCTTTTATCCGGAGAAAGAGAAGGAGTCGATTCCCAAAATTCGGAATTCACATTCCAGCCCAGGTTTTGTGGTTCGCTCCACCCGTTTTTTGTCAGGTAAGAAATATACAGATCGCAGCTTCCCATTCCACGTGGGAAATTGCAACCGGTAAAGACCAACCATTGCCCATCCTGCGAAATATTTTGCGCGCCTACGTTGTTATCAGGTGAGTTTATTTTTCCCTGAAGCGGAAATGCTTTTCGCCAAACGCCGCTTTCCTTATCACTTTCATAAAAACTTTCTTTGTTATTCATCCTGCGCGTAAAAACCAATTTCTTACCATCAATAGTTAAAGAAGGAAAATATTCAAGGTCACTGGTATTGATGCTGTCGCCCATATTTTCAGGAGCAAAAACGTAATTTTTATCCGGATGATTTTTTGCATAATCAATTGCAAACTGGTAAGTTTTTTTTCTGAATTCACCTGATTTGATGCTTCTTTCGTTCAGTTTTGGATTGGATAAAAAAGCATTTACAGCATTTAAAGCATCATTAAAACGACCACAACCTGCCAGCGAAATAGAGTAGGGCAGCAGAAAATCTTTTGCATAAACTGAGTCAAGAGAAAATGCTTTTTCAAAATAAGAAACAGAAGAAGTATAATTTTTCAGATCAGCATCAATGCCGGCAAGAGAGAGATATGCATCCACATATTTTGGTTCAATTTTCAACGCCTCATTGATCATTTTTACAGAAGAAGCATAATCACCATTGCGGGCTTTATTGATGGCAAGCGTATAAATTGTAATCGCTTTATGATTTACTTTTTCAGGATCATACCATTGCGATTTGGATGATAAGTAAAATGAAACAAATAAAACAAGAAGTATGATTTTTTGCATTTGAGCGGTTTTTCTTTATGGGAAAAACGAATTTCGTATGAAATTATTTAATAGAACTGTTAAGTTGTGTTATTGTTTTTACAATCAGGTAAAATGAGAATACCCGTTATTTCTTTGTTTACCAGAGTGCTGGGATTCAAAAAAAATTGCTTTTAAAAATTAGCTCAATAATTATCAGATAATTCTAATTTTGGATCATTAGCTATTTGCTGAAAGATGCCGATTCATTAAATCCGCCTTTTCGATGAGTAAAACATATTTATCATGATTCAAATTAACAAAAACGATATCGCGAACCGCTTCATGCGTTATGTACAAATTGATACCCAAAGTGATCCCCAAAGTGGCACCCATCCATCTACCGAAAAGCAAAAAGATCTAAGCAAAATTGTCGTTGATGAATTAAAACAAATGGGAATCGCGGATGCGGAAATGGACGAGTATGGTTATGTATATGCTACTATTCCGTCAAATAGTGAAAAAGATGTGCCGGTTATTTGTTTTTGCAGTCATCTAGATACAGCGCCGGATTGCAGTGGAACAAACGTAAAACCAATACTGCATAAAAATTATGATGGAGAGGACATTGTTTTGCCTGATGATAAAAGCCAGGTTTTGTCAGCTGTTGTTTATCCATACTTAAAAACACAGATTAACGGCGATATCATCACCGCCAGTGGAAATACATTGCTTGGGGCTGATGATAAAAGTGGCGTTGCCGCCGTTATGCAGGCAGCTGAATATTTAATGGCACATCCGGAAATTAAACATGGCGAAATAAAAATCCTTTTTACCCCTGATGAGGAAATAGGCGAGGGTACAGCAAGAATTGATATGAAAAAATTAGGTGCTCAATTTGGTTACACATTAGATGGAGGCGAAGCAGGTAGTCTGGAAGATGAAACCTTCAGTGCAGATGGAGCGACTGTAATCATTAATGGCGTTATTTCTCACCCCGGTTATGCAAAAAATAAATTAGTAAATGCATTGAAAGTAGGTGCGGAGATTTTACACACATTGCCCACGAATGAATGGGCGCCGGAAGCGACAGAGAAAAAAGAAGGCTTTGTCCATCCCGTTCGCTTTGAAGGAATTGCAGAAAGAGCCACGCTTGAATTTATCTTAAGAGATTTTGATGATGAAAAATTAAAACAGCATGGCGAAAGATTAAAAAAAATAGCTGAAGATGTTGTCAACCATTATAAAGGAGCTTCCGTTGAAATTTCAATTCGCGAACAATATCGCAACATGAAAAAGATTCTCGATAAAAATCCGGAGGTAGTGCAATATGCAGCAGAAGCGATAACGCGTGCAGGCCTTGAAGTAACAACTGAAAGCATTCGTGGTGGTACCGATGGAAGCAGGCTTAGTTACATGGGTTTGCCTTGTCCGAATCTTTTTACCGGCATGCAGGCAATTCATTCAAAACTGGAATGGATCGGCGTAAATGATATGGCAAAAGCAGCAGAAACAATTGTGCATTTGTGTATGATTTGGGAAGAAAAATCATAGATAACGTGAGTTAAAACAGAAAACGAATCGTATAAAATTTATTAAAAAGCTATTTAAAAAATCGCTCTTAACATTTACGTTAAAGTTTTTATTTCCTTTTTATCCACTATACATTTATCAAATTACTTTTTACATTTGTTCCTAAACCAATATAAATGGATTTATTCTTTCTGCAGATCGATTCAAGCGCTGTTACCCACACTGCTGCGAAAACACAAAATTTATGGGATACCCTGGTAAGTGGTGGTATCATCATGGTGCCGCTTGGAATCTTATTTGTCATTGCGCTTTATTTCTTTTTTGAAAGGCTGATCGCTATCAAAAAAGCTTCAAAAATCGATGATAATTTCATGCGTATTATCCGCGATCACATTGTGAGCGGCAACGTTGCGGCTGCGAGAAGTTTTTCCAAAAACAATGATAATCCAATTGCCCGAATTATTGATAAAGGAATTCAGAGAATTGGAAAACCAATTGATGCAATTGAAAAAAGTATGGATAATGTCGGCGCATTGGAATTGTATAAACTGGAAAAAAATCTTTCCATCATTTCTATTGTAGCCCGTATTGCGCCCTTATTTGGATTCCTTGGAACGATCATCGGTATGCTGGCCCTTTTCAAAGGAATCGCCGCCAGCACAGAATACACCCCCAACACAATTGCAGATGGTATTTATATTAAAATGATCACCTCGGCTACCGGTTTGATCATTGGTATTTTAGCATATATTGGACACAGTTACCTGGCAGCACAGATAAACAGGATTGAAAATAAAATGGAAATTGCGAGCGCCGAATTTGTTGATATTTTGCAGGAACCTACCAGATAAATTTAAGATTTAAGAAATGAGCATCAGAAGAAGATTTAAAAGCGATGATACTGAACTGGACACCGGCCCGTTGAATGATATTCTTTTCATTCTGATGTTTTTCTTTTTGATCATTTCTACGATGGCCAATCCAAACGTAATTAAGATGAACAACCCACGTGCAAGCAGCGAAGCAAAAGCGAAGCAAAGCGTGATTGTGAGTATCAATAAAGAAAAAGAACTTTTCATCGGGCAGCAAAGAATTCAGTTTGATTCATTAGAATCAATTTTAAGATCGAGATTGCCAATTGGTGATAGCTTGATAAAACCTGCGGTGGTAATTAACGCGGATTCGTTGGTAGACTGGGGCGACATCGTAAGAATCATGCAGGTTGCAAAAAAACTTGGTGCTACCACATCTGCTTCAGTTAAAGAATAGGCATCGCTTTTGTCGATTTTATCATTCTTTGTTTGCCATAAATATCATTTTTTATTTCTACCAAAAATCCTGCACTTTCAAATATACGTCCGACTTCTTTAGCATATTCTTCATGAACTTCTACATAAATCTTTCCGCTTTCTTTTAAATGTGATTTTGCAAAACCAGCAATCTTTTTATAAAAAATAAAAGGATCATTGTTTTCTACAAAGAGCGCAATACCCGGTTCAAAGTCAGTCACATTTTTTGCAAGAACTTCTTTCTCATTGAGCGGAATATAAGGCGGATTGCTGGCAATGATATTGTATTGAGAAAGCATTTTCCATTCATTTTCATTTAAAAAATCAGCTTCAAAAAAATCAATAGTTGCATCCAATTCTTTGGCATTTTTTTTTGATACTGACAAGGCCTTATCACTTACATCGATTGCGGTTATGCTGGTTTCGGGTAATTCTTTTTTTAATGAAACGGGAATACAGCCACTGCCAGTTCCGATATCAATGATATTTATTCGTTTGCTGTGTTTTTCTTTTTTAAAATCGCTAATGATCCATTCTACCAATTCTTCCGTTTCCGGCCTCGGAATTAATACGTTTTCATTCACATAAAACTTCCTTCTATAAAACCACGCTTCATGCAAAACATACTGCACCGGCTTGTGTTTGAGCAGTTCCTGAAGATACGTTTTAATTTTTTCAGAATCGGTTTCTGCTAATTGGTTATTTTGATTTTCTCTTCTTTCCCATTTTTTTAAACCGGTTACATTTTCAAAAATCCAATCAGAAATATTTTCGGCTTCGCGGTTATCATAGATCGTTGTTAGTTTGTTTCTAAAGTCATTATAAATTTCGCCTGTTGTCATTCACACAAACTTAATTATTTTGTGAAGCAAATAATTAAGACCCGTGAACGATGATGAAAAATACATGAGCCGTTGCATTCAACTGGCAAAGTTGGGTGCCGGAAATGTAGCACCAAATCCAATGGTTGGTGCTGTGTTAATTTTTGAAAATAAGATCATTGGTGAAGGTTATCATCAGAAATATGGAGAGGCTCATGCAGAAGTTAATTGTATTAATAACGTTGATGAAAAGGATAAATCATTAATACCAAAAAGCATTTTATATGTTTCACTTGAACCTTGTGCGCATCATGGAAAAACGCCGCCTTGTGCAGATCTGATTATTAAAAATAAAATTAAAAAAGTAGTAATTGGTTGCCAGGATGTTTATAAAGAAGTGGCCGGAAAAGGAATTGAAAAGATCCAAAATGCAGGTGTAGAAGTAATTACAGGCATTTTAGAAAAAGAATGTAAGGATTTGAACAAACGCTTTTTTACTTTTCATCAAAAGCAAAGGCCTTACATTATTTTAAAATGGGCACAAAGCGCGAATGGAAAAACTGGTTCCAATAATAACCAAAGAATTTTAATTAGTAATGATTACAGCAATCATTTAGTACATAAATGGCGCAGCGAAGAGGCAGCAATTTTCATAGGGACAAATACTGCTTTAAGAGACAAGCCTTTCCTTACAACAAGATTATGGAAAGGCAATAATCCTGTGAGGATTGTGATAGATAAAGAATTGAGATTGCCTTTAGCAGCCAATGTATTCAGCAAAGAAACAAATACAATCATTTTTAATTTTGTAAAAAATTCTATTGAAGAAAATTTGAATTTCATCAAAATCAACAAGGAAAACTTATTGCAGCAAATGTTGCTTTCTCTTTATCAATTAAATATTCAAAGCGTATTGGTAGAAGGTGGAGCAAAAACGTTACAATCCTTTATTGATGAGGGCTTTTGGGATGAAGCAAGAGTAATTACGAATGAAAAAATGGTTATCGAAAATGGAATTGCAGCGCCTGAGATCAGAGATTTTTTGTTTGTAAGGCAGGAAAAATATTTTAATGATCGAATTAACTATTATCAAAACAACGCTACAGTAAATGAATAAATAACCGGAATTTTTCTTTTTGAGAATCTGTTTTTTTTAATTTTAATCTTATCGTTCATTTATAAAATATGCCATCTTTTGACATCATCCTTTTTTTCCCTATCGCCTCTTTTTCATTTATTTTATCCGCACAACTGTATCGGATGTGGTAGCGATTTGATTGATAAAGAAAACTTTTTGTGCCTTGAATGCTTTGATAACCTGCCTTATACCAATTTTGCGCAACATGCAAATAATCCGCTTGAAAAAAAATTCTGGGGAAGGATTGCTCTTGTTTCTGCAATGAGCCTGTTTTATTTTTCCAAAGAATCTATTGTTCAGAATATGATTTACGAATTAAAATATAAAGGAAACAAAAGAGCAGGTTATTTTTTTGGAAATTTAATAGGAAAAAGTTTACTGAACAGCAATCGTTTCCATGCAGATGTTCTTATTCCGCTTCCTTTGTTTGAAAAGAAAGAAAAAATGCGTGGGTATAACCAGTCTGAAATTCTTTGCCATGGAATTGCCGAAATTATTGATCAACCGGTTGTAAAAAACAATGTGATCAGGAAGGTATTTACTGAAACACAAACCCGCAAACACCGGGTGGAGAGATGGAAAAATGTTGAAAATATTTTTCAGGTAAAATTTCCGGAGGAATTAGAGGGAAAACACATTTTACTGGTAGATGATATCATTACAACCGGCGCCACAATTGACGCATGTGCTACAGAGATCTTAAAAATAAAAAACGTGAAACTGAGTATTGCCTCTTTTGCAATGGCATCTTATTAAAAACGATTTTTCCTGATTGATTCTGTTCCAATTCTTTTTATTCAGCGGCCTTTTCAGCAAACAAATAAAAAAACGTATTTTCTATTTCTTCTGATCAAATTCTTTAACGAAAAAAAGAGCTGTGAAAGCAGCTCTTTTTTTTAAGAAATAATGTTCAAAATATCAACGCGTAATTCCCATTTTTGCTTCAATAGAAAGTGTGGCATGAGGCACAGCCCTTAACCTTGCCTTGTCAATTAATTTCCCGGTAACACGGCAAATTCCATACGTTTTATTTTCAATCCGCATCAATGCTTTTTCCAAATGATCTATAAACGTAATTTGGCGGCTGGCCATCTGGCTTAGCTGTTCTCTTTCCATACTCAGACTTCCATCTTCCATGGTCATATAGCGGTTATCACTTTCATCTCCGCCCATTTGATCTTTGCGGGTAATGAGGCCTTGCAAGTATCCTAATTCTTTTTTAGCGGTTTCTAACTTTCTGGTGATTAATTCACGGAATTCTACCAGTTCATTATCACTGTAACGCATGGTCGGGCCGCTGTTTTCTGTTTGTGATTGATCCAAAACCGACTTAGTAAATTCCGGTTCATATTTCCGTGCTTTTTCAGTATTTGTCTTCGGCATTACAAACGGTTTCTCGGGTTTTTTTGTTTCTTCTTTTGTTTTAGCTTTCACTTTTGCGAGTGCTTTTTTCAACTCTGCTTTATGGTCATGAACAGGCTGATCTGCTGCTTTTTCAGCAGATTTTTGTGTAGCCGTTTTTGAAACTTTATTTTTCGTATCTGCAGCTTCTTTTTTTGAAAAAGCTTTATCTTTTTTTGAAGCAGTTTCCTTAGCCGTTGCTGCCGGCTTTGTCACTGCGCTTTTTTTAGGGATAGCCAATTTTTTAGGTACTGCTGTTTTTCCTCCGGCCTTAGCAGTCTTTTTAACCGGAGCGTGTTTTTTAATAGTGTTAGGTGATTTGTCTTGCTTACTCAATTTAGATGCCGCTTTTTTTGCAGGTGCCACTTTTTTCGGTGGTGCAGCTTTTTTTAAATTAGTATTTGCAGCAGGCTTTTTGGGCGCTACTTTACCGGCAGCTTTCTTCACATTAGCTTTTTTTGCCGGACTTGCTTTTTTTGCAACGCCAGTTTTTTTTGTTGCCGCTTTATTTGCTTTGGCATTTTTCGCAACGGCTGTTGCTTTTTTAGTGTTTTTGGCCATACTTAAATACTTTTTTTGCTAATATTTACTGTAAAAGTGTCATTGTTGACGTCAATTTTTGTTCCCTGCTGGATTTTTGGTAAGAATTGGATATTTTCTGCCAAAATTTCGGCGCAAATATATTCATTAAATTCTGTAATTATACCCTCTATGCCGTCTTTTTGTTCTATATTTAGCAGTATTTTATCAGTCAGTTCGAAATTACTTTCTTTTCTTATATTTTGAATACGGTTAATAAATTCCCGTGCAAAACCTTCCTTTTTTAATTCATCTGAAATAATCAAGTCAAGGGCAACTGTCAAATTGCCTTTTACTGCTATTTCAAACCCGGGAATTTCGTTCGTGCTCATCTCAACATCTTCTGCCGAAATAAAAATAGGCTCTTCTTTTGTAATTTCAAAATCAGTATTTAATAAAAATTCTCCAGCTTGTATTTTATTGATGTCTTCGTCATTTAGCTGCTGAATTTTAGCCGCAGCCCATTTCATCTTGCCACCCAATCTTTTTCCCAAAGTTTTATAATTGGCTTTCGCTTTCTTTTTAATAAAATCATTGTGAGCGGGTAAAATTTCTACTTCTTTTATATTGGTTTCAGACTTAATAATATCTTCTACCAACCTGACTTTTTCTTCAAAATCATTGTCGATAGCAGGAATAATTACTTTTTGAAGCGGTTGACGAACTTTTATATTTACTTTTTTTCGAAGAGATAAAATTAATGAGGAAATGTTTTGTGCCAGTTCCATACGCTCCTCAAGGCCTTTACTAATTAAACGTTCATCCACTTTAGGAAAATCTGTTAAATGAATGGAAGTAAGATCTATTTTACCGGTTACTTCATTTAAATTTTTGAACAACCAATCTGCAAAAAAAGGAGCTATGGGCGCCATTAAACCACTGATCGCCACAAGGCATTCATATAAAGTTTGATAAGCAGAAACTTTGTCTTTTTGAGCCGAAGGATTGTTTTTGTCAGCGGGTTTCCAAAAACGCCGACGGCAAAGCCTTACATACCAATTACTTAGTTGTTCATCCAAGAAATATTCGATAGCTCTGCCTGCCTGGGTGGGTTCATAATCGTCAAGACTTTCGGTTACTTCCTTGTTCAAAGAGTTTAAAGCAGAGATGATCCACTGATCAATTTCTGGTCGTTCATCTATCGGAATAATTTTTTCTGTAAAAGTAAATTCGTCAAGATTTGCATAAAGAGCAAAAAATTGATATGTATTATAAAGCGTTCCAAAGAATTTTCGCTGCACTTCTTTGATTCCTTCGGTATCAAATTTCAAGCTATCCCACGGTGATGCATTGGTAATTAAATACCAGCGTGTAGCATCAGGTCCAAAAACTTCCAGCGTTTCAAAAGGGTCAACGACGTTTCCGAGGCGCTTGCTCATTTTATTTCCATTCTTGTCCAAGACCAGCCCATTGCTTACCACATTTTTGTAAGCCACACTATCAAAAAGTAAAACCGCTAAAGCGTGTAAAGTATAAAACCAGCCTCGTGTCTGATCCACTCCTTCACAGATGAAGTCGGCAGGAAAATTCTTCTCAAACTCTTCTTTATTTTCAAAAGGATAATGCCATTGAGCATAAGGCATAGCACCACTGTCGAACCAAACATCGATCAGATCGGGAACCCGTTTCATCGGTTTTCCTTCTGATGAAACCAGAACGATATTATCAACATAGGGTTTATGCAGGTCAGAAACCATTTCATCAATTTCAACATCAACGCTTTTATCTTTTTCTGCCACTAAAAAGCCTGCCTCGAAAGATTTTTTTATTTCTGTTTTCAGCTCGTCAATTGAACCAACACATTTTTCCTCACTTTCATCTTCTGTTCGCCAGATTGGCAACGGTGTTCCCCAAAAACGACTGCGGCTGAGGTTCCAATCCACCATATTTTCCAGCCAGTTTCCGAATCTTCCAGTGCCGGTAGAAGCCGGTTTCCAATTAATCGTTTTGTTTAATTCCACCATTCTGTCTTTGACAGCAGTGGTTTTTATAAACCAGGCATCAAGCGGATAATAGATGATCGGTTTATCCGTGCGCCAACAGTGCGGATAATTGTGCTGATGTTTTTCGACACGAAAAGCGCGGTTTTCTTTTTTTAATTTAACCGAAATATCCACGTTCACATCTTCATAATGCGGGTCATCTTTATAATTTTTTACAAAGCGGCCACTAAATTCTCCCACACCATTGATAAATTTTCCTTCTTTATCAACCAGAATTAAAATGCCCAGGTTATTTTTCTTTCCTACCCGGAAGTCATCAGCGCCAAAAGCAGGAGCTGTATGTACAATTCCGGTTCCGTCTTCAGTAGTCACAAAATCGCCCAAAATTACTTTAAACGGTTCCGCCCCTGGAGTTATTTGCCGGATTTTTTCTAAAGAATTTGCCTCAAAAGGCATTAATTGTTCATAAGCCAATCCTTCCAACTGGCTTCCGTTGAAAGTGGCAATTTTTTCCCACGGAATCAGTTTGTCAGTTTCTTTATAGTCGGTTAAAGGGAGTACTTCTGCTTCCGCTTTAAAATAATTTGGAATCAAATCTGAAGCAAGAATCACATTTATTGGTAAATGAGTATATGGATTGAAAGTTCTGACTAAAGAATATTCAATATTGACGCCAACGGTTAATCCAAGATTCGAAGGTAAAGTCCATGGAGTAGTTGTCCAGGCGAGGAAAAACAGCTCGTCAGATTCATCACTTTCAAACAAAAATTCAGATTTTGAATTCCTGTTTACTCTGAACATTACCGTTGCGCTGGTGTCTTTTACATCTTTATAAGTTCCCGGTTGATTTAGTTCATGCGAACTTAACCCCGTTCCCGCAGCGGGAGAATAAGGTTGAATGCTAACACTTTCATACAAATAGCCCTTTTTATACAATTCTTTCAGAATCCACCAAAGTGTTTCAATATAATCATTTTCAAAAGTGATATAAGGATGTTTTAAATCAACCCAATAACCCATTTTCTGGGTTACTTCATCCCATTTATCTTTAAATTTTAAAACTTCACGTCGGCAAGTGGCATTATATTCTTCAACAGAAATAGATTTTCCAATATCTTCTTTCGTAATTCCTAAAAGTTTTTCTACACCAAGCTCTACCGGCAATCCATGTGTATCCCAACCGCCTTTGCGTTTCACCTGGAAACCCTGCATGGTTTTATAACGGCAAACCAGGTCTTTTAAAGTTCTGGAAATAACATGATGAATACCGGGCATTCCGTTGGCGCTTGGCGGACCTTCATAAAAAACAAAAGGCGTTTTTCCATCCCGGTTGGAAACACTTTTTTCAAATGCTTTTTCTTCGCTCCAGATTTTGAGAATGTTGTCAGCTATTTCCGCAAGATCCAACTGCTTATATTCGCGATATTTCTGCTTCATTAATTATAATCCTCCACTAAAATAAAAAGTATGCAAAGGTACAGATTTCAGAAAGAAATTCAAGCTATCGAAACTCGCGAAACTGTTGACGGAGAATGTGATTCGGAATGTTTTGGCAAACAGTAAAGCAACAAATAGAGTAAATTATCTTTCTCTTTCAAGAGGTACAATCGGTAAATGCTTTGCAAAATACAAAAAGAAGATATTTCTTTATTTACTGGAAAAACGTCCTTATTGTAAAAATTTAGACTTCCTGCATTTTCAATAATTTTTCAGTTTCCTGCAATATTTGAAAAGGATTCGGGAGTTCCACATTTTTATCCATTATTTGCTCGGTTACAAAGCGAACAATTTCATTTTTGCTGCGCAAATTTTCTGTAACAGAATAAAATAACACTTTGGAAGGCACTTCCCAGGGAGTATGCTGAGGATTGGTAAGCGCATATAAAACAATTACCGGCGTTTGTGTAGCTGCGGCGATATGAACAGTTCCAGTATTTACAGAAATTACCAAAGGGGCCATACTGATGAGTGCGATAAATTCTTCAATTGAAAAAACACCCGCCATTGAAAATGAATTTTCTCCTATACCTTTTTGAATATTGTCTGCTATTTCTTTTTCAGATCCTGCGCCGGTAATTATGATTTGAAAATTAATTTCATCCCTTATTAATTTTCCCGTTTCTATCCATTTCTCTTGCGGGTATTCTCTTTTCGTTTCACTTACACCCGGATGAATAACAATCCAATCTTTTTCAAGGTTGACACCTGAGTCGGCTAATTTCTTTAACGCATTTTTTTTCGCTGTTTCTGAAAAAATGATTTTTATGTGCTTATCCGTTGTTTTTGCATTCACCGATTCCACCAGTTCTAAATCTCTTTTTACCTGGTGCTGTATAAATGAGTAAGGTTCCTTTTCAATCATCCAATCCGAAAGAAGGTAATAAGGATTTTCACGACAATAGGCGAGTCTTTTTGGAATGCCCGCCATATAAGCCAGCATTGCTGCTGCTAAAGGATTCTGGCTATAAACAGTAAATACCACTACTGCGTCAAATTGATAATTTCTCAATTTTTCCAAGAGAGAAAAAATGCTATTTTGATCTACCGGTTCGTTTGTTTTTATCCAAGGTAAATCGGCTACAATCGTCTCATCAATTTCCGGAACAAATGGCGCAATTAGATTTCCCATTGTGGAGGTAAGTAAAGTAATCCTGCATCCAAATGTTTCTTTCAACGCGCGAATCGCCGGCTGCGACATGAGCAAATCTCCCATGTTATCGGCGCGAATCACCAAAATATTTTTACAATTTGTCCAATCAGTTATCACAAAATATTTTTTAAGATGCGTTAAGCATGATGATTTCGGAAGCGGCTTTTAAATTATTGGCGATAAAATGCGGAATCCTTTCTCTGTTCCATATCCACTCGGTTTCATTGCCGTTATCAATCAAAATCGTTCTACAATCCGACATTCTGCCGGCTTCCACATCATTTAAAATATCACCAATCATCCAGGACTTAGAAAGATCTATTTCCAAATCTTTTGCCGCTTTAAAAAGCATACCGGGCCTCGGTTTTCGGCAATTACAGTTGTCGGCAGGAGCGTGTGGACAATAATAAAATCCGTTCAGATTCACTTTGTTTTGCAACAATGAATTTTTAATTTTTTCTTCCACTCCTTTCAATTCGTCTTCTTTGAAATATCCAAGCGCGATTCCCGGCTGATTGGAAACAATAATCACATAATACCCTTTCTGCTGCAGCAAATACAAACTTTCAAATGCGTATTCTTCAAAATCGATGAGAGCAGGATTTACATTGTACGGCACGTCTTTGATCAGTGTGCCGTCTTTGTCAATAAAAATCGCTTTATTCATTTATAGCCGGCACATTATGTGTTAAATAAAAAGGATCTAATAAATAACCGGCATTGGCAGCCAAGGTATCGATGCTGATGAGTTTTGAAGGGCTTGTTTGTTTATGATTAGCTAAAATGATACTTTCATACAAATGATGACAGGAAAGAGCAACCGACTTCCAGGTAAAATATTTGTTAACACGCTTTACGGCGTTATGATGCATGGAGGATAAAAGTTTTTCATCTGCTATTAATTTTTCTATTTTCGTTGCCAATGCCTTCGGGTCGTGTGGCGGAACAAGAAAGCCTGTTTTTCCTTCTTCTACTGTAAACTTAATACCTCCTACATTTGAGCCAATCACGGGTGTTCCACACGCCATTGATTCAAGTGGCGTAATTCCAAATGGCTCATACCACGGAGTTGTAATAAATACATCAGAGGCTGCATAATAAAATTTCAACGCATCTCTTTGCTTTCTTCCTGTAAAAACAACAGATGAATCTACACCTTCTTCTTCTGCGATGCTTTTTAATCTTGACAACTCCGGGCTTAATGAAGGATCCGGCTTGTCATGTTCGCCTCCTACTATCACGAGTCGCAGCGAATTGGCATCTTTTTTCAGTTGCCCCAATGCCCTGATGGCATTGTCCACACCTTTTCGCGGAACCATCCGGCCAAGTTGCAAAATAATTTTTTCATTCTCGTTAAATCCTAATATCCTCCTTGCCTTTTTTTTGTCAATGGGATAAAATTCTTTAGCGCTAAATCCACAAGGAACAATGGATATTTTTTCGGGAGGTGCATGGTACAACCGAATCATATCCTCTTTATCCTGAGGGCATTCCGCAATAATGTGATCAGCGTTTCTAAAGGTCCGCCTTTCTATTTCAATGCGTTCGGCAGGAAACTGATCCATTTCTTTCTGATGAATTTTTCTGACAAGGCCGAGTGCATGAAAGGTAACAACGTAAGGAATATGAAAAACTTTTTTTACTTTGGAAGCTACCAAAGCGGACATAAAAAAGTTTGCATGAATCAATTCATATATAACTTCTTCCTTTCTGATAAAAGCGATCATATTATTAGCAAACTCTTCCATCAACGCAAGTAACTTTTCTTTTGCTACAACTTTTTCGGGGCCGGCTTTTATATGGATCACCCTGATTCCGGGAAGCCACGTAATAATTTCATTTATTTCTGCACTTTCTTTCCTGGTAAAAATATCTACATTATAACCAAGTTTTACCAACTGTTTGGGCAGTTCTGCCACGTATACATTCTGGCCGCCGCTATCCACACCGCCCAATGTTGCAAGTGGTGATGCATGTTCACTGATAAATGCGATTCTTTTTTTCATGATTTTCATTTTTAGCAACTACTGATTCAAAAATATTTTTCCATTCTTCTGTAAAACGATTTATATCAAACCGGTCAACGGCATATTTTTTTCCTTCTTCTCCAATTTTATGTGCCAAGGATTTATTTGTTAAAAGAAGTTTCATTTTATGAACCAGGTAATCAACATCGCTGTCAATAAATCCGGTTTCATAGTTTTTAATGACGCTAGCCTGTTCGGTTGTACCGAGTGCCAAAACGGGCAAACCGGTCATCATTGCTTCAATCACTGCCAAACCCATGCTGCTATATCTGATGGGGTTAAAGAAAAAACGATAATGGCTTATAAATTCCGGAATCTGCGTGTGAGTTATTTCACCTAAACCTCCATTTTCTTTTGAGTCCATTCCTATTAAATCAAGGGGTATCTGTTTGCTGACCTCAGTAAAAATATCCGCTCCGAATCTTCTGCCCCGACGTTGCAAATTGTTGACAACCACAATTCCTTTTTCTAATTCGCCGGTATATTTTACATTCGGTTCAATCACACCATGTTCAATCACTTTCACTTGTTTACTGTTTTTATTATCCCACATCAATTTATTAAAGTGAGTAACATGCACGACCAGCACTTCCGGATCGTTGACCACATGCTTTGTATCAGTAGGCGAATGTTGTGGCGGATCATGTTCAAGATAAATACGAGGTAGCTGCCTTTGCTCTTCAGAAAGTATTTCATACTGATCTACAAGCCAGTTTTTACTGGATTGAAACAAGATCGCATTTACCTCTAAATTTTTTACTTCTTCTGCCGGTATTTCTATCACATTATCACCAAACGGAAAAGTGTTCCCCCTTCCATAATAACCTTCCTGTTTTTGGCTGGAAACCGGGATATAAATCTGGTAATCTCCCTGCGATAAATAATAAAGATAACTTCCGTGAATATGCCATGTGAATATGGAAATCGGGTGTTTTTGGGTTTTCATCTTCTTTTCATTATAGTGAGCAACGGCCGCACTTTCACTTTTAAAAAATAAAAAATATGCCAACAACTTCCTGTCGTTACGAAAGCAAGCCGTCTTGGTAAAAAAAGAAGTTTTGTGAAATAAAAAGTACTACGGTGAAAACGTTTGTAGAAGTGTTTCTACATACTTCAGTAAAAAAAATTCAAGTTGTACTTAAAAAAAAATCTTGATATTTTTCCCTGGCTTTATGTATTTGTAAAATCAAGGCGTTCTAATAGCATACAGCAAAAGAATGGACAGGAATTGGAAAATAAAAGAGCAATTTATTTTCATTCACTTAAAGAAACAATCTGCTCGCTTATAGCAAAATAACGGTTGGTGCAGTATTTGGATTTATAGTTTGTAAAATCATTTTATAAAGAAAGGAAAAATTGTCGCATGTATATTTTAGGAATTAATGCAGTGTTTCATGATTCAGCAGCATGTATTTTAAAAGATGGTAACCTATTAGCGGCTGCCGAAGAAGAACGGTTTACTCATATTAAGCATGGAAAAAGGCCGGTTCCTTTTTCTACCTATCAATTGCCCTATCATGCAATAGACTATTGCTTGGGTGTGGCGGGCATTCATTTAAAGGATGTGGATGAAATTGCTTATTCTTTTGACCCGAAAATTCTTGCAGACAATTTAGATGAACCTAAAGTTTCGATCCCGTATTCACCTGTTCGTGAAAAACCAGAGGATGGCCAGGCAGAATGGGATCCTTTATTTTTGTCTTTCATTATTAATGCACCCCGACAGTTGGCTGATGGATATCCACATCATTTGCAGAAAAGATTTGCCGGCGCCAAGCCATCACTTGAAAAATGGCATTATGTGGAGCATCACATCGCCCATGCAGCAAGCGCTTTCTTCCCGTCACCATTTTCACATGCGGCGGTGCTGACCATTGATGGAAGAGGAGAAAAAACAACTACCAGTTATTATCTGGGCGAAGGAAAGGAACTTACAAAAATTTCAGAAGTCTTTATGCCGCATTCTCTGGGCTTGTTGTATGAAGAGGTAACCAGTTATTTAGGCTTTTTACATTCCTCGGATGAATATAAGGTAATGGCACTTGCCTCTTATGGAAAACCCGTTTATTTAAATGAGTTCCGATCCATGATTCATGTGGGCGAAAACGGAAAATACACGATCAGTGAGTTAAATCTTGAAGAGCGATTTGGGAAAGCAAGAAAGAAAGACGAACCATTTTTACCTCATCATTTTGACATTGCTTATTCTTTACAAAAGGTTTTGGAAGAAACTGTTTTGCAATTGGTGAATTGGTTTCAAAAAGAAACTGGTGAAGAAAATCTGTGTATGGCTGGCGGGGTGGCGCTCAATTGTGTATTGAATGGTGTAATTCGCGATTACAGTAATTTCAAAAATATTTGGGTTCAGCCTGCATCAGGAGATGCAGGAACTGGGCTTGGAGCTGCATTGTGGGTTGATGCGCAGTTAAGAAAAGATGAAAGCAAAGCTTTCACAATGGAACATTGCTATTGGGGTCCGGAATATTCGGATGAAGAAGTAGAGAATTTTTTAAAATGGACGAAAGTTCCTTACCGGAAATTAGAAAACGTGGCGAAAGAAACAGCAGCGATATTAGCAGAAGATAAAATCATTGGTTGGTTCCAGGGAAGAATGGAATTTGGCCCTCGTGCTTTGGGGGCGCGTTCTATTCTTGCTTCCCCAATTCATGCTGAGATGCAGGCAAAATTAAATGATATAAAAGATCGCGAAGATTTCAGACCTGTAGCACCGGTAGTATTGGAAAGTGAAGCGAATGAATGGTTTGAGGGAGCAGAACAATCGCCTTATATGCTATTTGTGTATTGTGTAAGATCAGATAAAGCTGATAAAATTCCTGCTGTACGGCATGTGGATGGAACTGCCCGGATTCAAACTGTGAATGAAAAACAGCATCCGCGCTATCATGAACTTTTAAAAGAATTCAAAAAATTAACCGGCGTTCCGGTTCTGGTAAATACCTCTTTTAATACGCGCGGGGAGCCGATTGTGTGTACACCCCGCGATGCGATTGAATGTTTCTGGACGTCACCGTTCGATGCCTTGGTTATCAATTCTTTTTTATTGGAAAAAAATAATTAAATGATAAAAAATGTTGAAAGAATATGTCAGTAAAAGTCTCCATAATTGTTCCGACTTATAAGCGGCCTCTGTTATTGAAACGGTGTCTGGAAGCGTTGGTGTCACAGGATTTTCCTGAAAATGAATATGAAATAATTGTTGTGACAGACGGGCTGGATGAAGATACCAATAACATGATGGCTCAATCAGCTTTTTTTGATTTCTTTTCAAATATATTTTGTTATTCTTTGCCTTTGAAAAAAGGTCCTGCAGCTGCAAGAAATGCCGGATGGCGGATAGCAAAAGGACAATTAATCCTTTTTACTGATGATGATTGCATTCCGGCTACAAATTGGATAAAAAATTTTTATAACGCGTTTGAATTTTATGACCAGCCTGCAATTGCTATGACCGGAAAAGTGATTGTTCCTCTATCGCCGGAGCCGACAGATTTTGAATTAAACACAGCTCACCTTGAAACTGCAGAATTTGTTACTGCCAATTGCGCCTGCACCAAAAGTTCGCTGGAATTGGTAAATGGTTTTGATGAAGCTTTTACTATGGCGTGGCGGGAAGACAGCGACCTGGAATTTCAGCTGATAAAAGAAGAAATACCGATCAAAAAAATAGAAGAGGCGGTGGTGGTACATCCTGCACGAAAAGCTGCATGGGGCATTAGTTTGAAAGAACAACGAAAATCCATGTTCAATGCTTTGCTGTTTAAAAAACACCCTGAGTTGTATAAAGAAAAAATAAGTTCACCCGTTCTACGCAGTTATTTTCTAATGATCCTTTTTTTTATCACTTTTTTTTATGAATGGTTCCAGCAAAATAGAATAATCGCATTCATTTCATTGTTTGCTTGGGCATTTTTGATGACATCGTTTATTTTAAAAAGGTTGGAAAACAGTTCGCGTTCATTTAAGCACGTTTCCGAAATGGTAGCCACCTCTTTGCTGATTCCCTTTGTTTCAGTTTTCTGGAATCTTTATGGCGCATTCAAATTTAAAGTATTGCACGTATGACAGAAGAACTGACAAATATTAAAAAAATTGCCGTTTTCCGGGCCTTGCAACTCGGTGATATGCTGTGTGTAATTCCCGCCATTCGTGCTCTAAGGCATCAATATCGGAATGCAAAAATCACTTTACTTGGCTTACCGTGGGCAAAAGACTTTGTACCCAGATTTAAAGATTACTTTGATAAATTCATTCATTTTCCTGGTTATCCTGGCTTGCCAGAACAACATTTTGATGAAGAAGGGTTTGACGAATTTATAAAACTCATGCATAAGGAAAAATTCGATCTGCTGCTTCAGATGCAGGGAAACGGAACAATCGTAAATCCATTGATGTTCACTTTTGGGGCAAAATATGTCGCTGGTTTTTGTAATGAAAAAAGTTTTGTCGATTCGCCTTTTTTCATGCCTTATCCCAATCATGGCTCAGAGATACGAAGGCACCTTTTGCTTATGCAACATTTACAAATCCCCGACCAGGGTGATCATCTTGAATTTCCATTGAGCAAACAGGACCAAAAAGATTTTGATGAATTGTTATTACCCGTTTTCCCTAAAAATTATATCATTATCCATCCCGGATCTCGCGGCCGATACCGGCAATGGCCGCCAAAATTCTTTGCATTGATCGCCGATTATTGCATTGAGCAAGGATTTACAATTGTAATTACGGGAACAAAAGAAGAAAGTGATATTACCGGCGAATTGATAAAATGCATGCATCACATTCCAATCGATTTAACCGGAAAAACTTCTCTTGGCGCGATGGCCATTCTGATAAAAGATGCTTTTGCCGTCATTTGTAACTGTACCGGCGTCTCACACGTTGCAGATGCTTTTGATACGCCTTCGGTTGTTATAAGCATGGATGGCGAACCACAAAGGTGGGCGCCATTAAACAGAAAACTACATCGCGTAGTTGACTGGTCGAAACATCCGCATTTTGAAAAGGTTTTCCTGGAAACTGATACTTTGATCAAAAATCTTTTAGCGCCAAAAGATTAATTCGTTTAAATTTTAGTCAATTAAAAAAATTGAAAAGTTGTTTTGAGAAATAGCAATTTACAATAAAGACTACCCGAAAAGAAATAAAACAACCGTTTGCGTTTCTATTTTTAATATCAGTACGTTAAGTTTGTTAGATAATAGTTTGGAATGGAACTTACCGATGAACTTTTTTCAGCATATAATTTAGGAACAAGCAATTTGCAAGTGGTGCCGATTCGTAACGGGCTTATCAATACCACATGGCGAATCGACAATTCTTACAATTCCTATATTCTTCAGAAAGTAAATGATCAGATTTTCAAGATCCCCGAAAACATCGCTTGCAATGTAAGGACGGTAGCTGATTATTTGCAAAAGCATCATCCCGATTATTTTTTTATTTCTCCGATACAAACCGATAGTAACGAGGAAATGCTTCATATCGCTGATAAGGGGTATTTCCGACTGATTCCATTTGTGAAAAATTCGCACACGATCAATACAGTTGAAATGCCTCAGCAGGCTTTCGAAGCTGCCAAAAAGTTTGGAGAATTTACAAGATTGCTGTCAGGATTTCCGGTAGAAAAATTAAAAATTACTTTGCCCGATTTTCACAATCTCACACTCAGATACCAGCAATTCTCAGAAGCGCTTGAAAATGGAAATCCTCTCCGGTTACACGAATCAAAAGAATACATTCGGTTTATAAAAGAACATAAAAATATAGTAACCATTTACGAAAATATTTTACGGAATCATTCATTTAAGTTGCGTGTAACGCATCATGATACCAAAATAAGCAACGTCTTGTTTGATTCTCAAAACACCGGATTGTGTGTGATAGATTTAGACACTTTAATGCCCGGATATTTTATCAGCGATGTTGGCGATATGATGCGCACTTACCTGTCGCCGGTAAATGAAGAAGAAAAAGATTTTTCTAAAATAGAAATCCGCGAAGCATATTTCAAATCAATATGGGATGGTTATATGGCCGAAATGGGAAATGAATTAAATGCAGAGGAAAGAAATCATTTTATTTATGCCGGAAAATTTATGATCTACATGCAAGCCATTCGTTTTCTGACGGACCATTTGAATAACGATACTTATTATGGTGCAAAATATGAAGGGCAAAATTTTGTAAGAGCCGGAAATCAGATCGTTTTGTTTAAAAAACTGTTAGAGAAAGAAGACCTATTGAAAAAGATGGTTGAAAAATAAAATTTCCTCGGCCGATTACTCATCTTCTGCCATTCTTGCCTCTATTTCATACTTATTTTGATAGTATCCTCGTCGCAAACTTTCCAATAAATATTTGAAAATAAAAGGGAGAAATCCATGCTTTTTAAATTGGCGGATATGACACATTTCATGTCTCAGCCATTTTTCATCTTTTAAAAAATCTTCTTTTGAAACATGATATAAATGAATTGTTCTGCCAATGACGATTGCTACATTATCAGATTGCAATTTGCCGGCGGCGATTTTTGCTATCCAGGAGTTTTCTTTAATGAGAAGTGGCATATCTCAGTTGAAATCTTTTGAAATTTATTTACAACAAACAAAGAAATAATTCAACTTTTTATTTTCATTTATGAAGCCGCTTTTAAAATCTCTTCGCTGTGTATTTTTGATTTCGGCTTTTTAAAAATTTTAAAAATAATTCCATTCTCATCAATTAAAAAAGTAGTTCGATGGAGGCCCATATATTTCCTTCCATACAAATTTTTTTCGCCCCAAACACCGTATTTGTCAATTATTCTTTTCTGCGGATCTTCCAATAAAGTGAATGGCAGATCATATTTTTCTTCAAATTTTTTGTGCTTCGTTTTGTCATCGGGGCTTATTCCCAAAATCACAAATCCGGCTTTTTTCAACTCGTCATAATTGTCTCTTAAATTGCATGCTTCGATGGTGCATGTTGGCGTATCATCTTCCGGATAAAAATAAAGCACTACTTTTTTTCCGCGAAAATCTTTTAAAGAAACCGTGTTTCCATTTTGATCTTTTGTTGTAAAATCGGGCGCTTTTTCTCCTTCTGTTAAATGAGTCATTTTATAAAATTTTTATCGGGTAAAATGTAAAATTGTTTCTGTTTTATTTCCTGCTTCATCTTCTGCAGAAATTTTTAATTCATGCGCTCCGGAACTGCATTTTTCATCAAAAATATAAATAAATGAACGGCCTTTATCATTGCTAAAACGCAACCATTTACCATCCAATTCTGCACGAAAATTTTTTACTTCGTCATTATTATCCTTTGGTGTAATTACAATTTCTTTCGAATGAGAAAGTATCGCATGATCGTGAAAGTTTGCCTTGATTACCGGAGGCACGGTATCTGCAATTAATCCAAAATTTCCAAAAGCATTAAATTTCGCGGAATACCAATCGCCGCTTTTCGTAGCTTTTACCACATCGCTTTTGCCATTCCAGCTCCTTTTCATCAACATTTTATCACTAAGATTCTTCGGAATATTTTTATCAGCTTTTATTCTTACTGTAAAATAATTTTGAGCCGGAATCAGTCCGGAAAGAATAGAATAAATGGAAGAATAGCTTTGGGACGCCGTAGATTTTTTTTCAGAATAAGAAAAAGCCACGGAATCGTATAAAGTGCCAACCGGCAAATAAGCCTGCACGTTTTCATTTTCAAAAACGTTTACAAATCCCGGCTGAAATTCTTTTTTCTGGTATTCAATATTATCTGGTTTACCTGTTTCTACAATCAATCCTTTTTTGATTTTAAACTGAAGAACCGAAGAGTTATTTCGCGCATCTTTTACCACAATTTTTACCTGGTGAACGTTCGTATCTTTTAATTCAATCACGCCATCACCGCTGATGTCTTTATACACTCCTTGAGGATAGCCGGTCAATCTTGAAAGATGCTGAATATAAGGGCCGCCGGCAGCACGCGTTTTATAATCAATATTTGCATTCACATACCTCGATTCATCATAAGTAATGCTGTCCAGTTGAAACGCTGAAAGCGGCTGCTCATCCAGGTAAATAATCGCTTCATAAATTCCATTTGGATTATTGGAGCCGGATTGTTTGTCATTGGCAGAAATTCCAAAGCTGATTTTATCCGTATGAACGGAAATTACATTTTCAACAGTTGTATACTTTTCACTTATTTTTTTTATTGGCAAATGTTGCGGCGATTGGCTGTAAGTACTTTTACATCTGTCATACATGTACAAACTTACGATGGTTGGCGAAACGTTGTCGGGAATCGGCAGGTTGAATAAAAGTGGGTTTAACACTTTATCTGTCTTTGTATCACGGATTTCAAAATGACAATGCGGGCCCTGCGAACCGCCGGTGTTTCCGCTGTTGGCAATAAACTGGCCTTGTTTTACAGGAAATAAAGCAGGAGGAATTTTCAGATCCACATTCCAGGATTCCTGGTTGTATTGTTGCTCTTTTACATATTTTTCCAAAGCGGGAAAAAAGCTGTGCAAATGTCCATAAACAGTCGTTAATCCATTTGGATGATTAACATAAATCGCCTGACCAAAACCGAACGGCGCAACAGTAACCCGTGCAATATATCCGGCTGCAGCCGCTTTTACCGGACGGTTTATAACCTGGTTAGTCCGGCAATCTAATCCCATATGATAATGATTGGGGCGCAATTCGCCAAAATTTGCAGCAAGGCTAATTTTTGCATCGACCGGATAAATAAAATAATCCTTCGGATAATTTTTAGGAGGAAAGAATTGTGCATGAGCAATTGAATAAAAAAGGAAAAATAAAAAAAACAGGAACGGTTTGTGTATGGTATATTTTTTTAAACGATTTTTCATATCTGACAAAGCTAAGAACTTAAAAACTTAAGAATATGGCAAAAACAAATAAAGTTGCTGCAATTATCCTGGGAGCTGCTGCTGGTGTGGCTTTGATTAAATTTTTCAGTATGCCCAAAGAGGAGCGGGATGAATTTTTCGCAAACATAAAGAACAAAACAAGTGAACTGCTGGACAATGCGGAAGATACTGTGGAAAAAGTAGAACATTATATGGATGAATACAAATCCAAGGGAGAAAATGAATGGATAGATAAATTATATATTTTAAAGAAGATGTTTAAGAATTTATACGGTTCGGGCAAACATTATTTGTTATAAAAGTCTTCATCTTTTATAAATTAAAAAAGCAGGTTTTGCAGAAAGACCTGTTTTTTTATTGTAAACTCTCCGGTAAAAGTACAAATATTCAGAATTTACAATTTTCAAAGCCCTTCCTATCCTGCTGCTAAAATATTTACCTTTATCGTTTCTGAGCAAGTGTTTAAATATGTCTAAATTGTTTTTATGCAACAAACTCCCGATCAACAACTGCAAGAAGCAGGTTTCACTTTACCGCCTCAACCAAAGCCCGGCGGCATTTATAAGCCTTTCCTTCAATCAGGAAACTTAATTTATGTTTCCGGCCACGGACCCGTAATGGAAGACGGTTCGTTGATAAAAGGAAAGGTAGGTTTTGATATAAATGGAGATGCAGCAAAGCTTGCGGCCAGGCAAACCGGATTAACGATACTGGCAACGCTGAAAGCAGGACTGGGAAGCCTGGATAAAATAAAACGAGTAATAAAAGTTTTTGGTATGGTAAATTGTACGCTTGATTTTGAACAACAACCCTATGTCATTAATGGCTGCAGTGAATTGTTTGCACAAATCTGGGGTGAGGATGGAATTGGTGTCAGAAGCGCAGTGGGCATGGGTTCTTTGCCTGGAAATATTCCTGTAGAAATAGAGGCGATTTTTGAATTAGCGTAAAAAGTATTTTAAGATGGATGAAAAAAACTGGTATAAATTAAAGGATCCTGATGAAATTGATTCTCCGGCGTTGCTGATTTACAATGATCATGTGGCACAAAATATTGAAACCATGATCAGCATTGCAGGCAATGCAAAAAGATTGGTGCCGCATATAAAAACTCACAAGATGGCAGAGATTGTGAAGATGCAATTAAAGGCAGGTATTTCACGATTCAAATGTGCCACGATCGCTGAAGCAGAAATGCTTTCAGAGACTGGCGCTAAAAATATTCTTCTTGCTTACCAATTGAATTTTACAAAAGCAACCCGTTTTATTTCGCTCATCAAAAAATATCCTCACATTCATTTTGCTTCTTTGATTGACAATGTTGAGTCAGCAAAAATGCTGAACGATTTATTCGAAAAAGAAAATCTGAAAGCAACTGTTTTTATTGATGTAAATGCAGGAATGCATCGAACAGGAATTGCGCCGGAACAGATTTTCGATTTGTTTTTGCAAATTCAAAAACTTCCCAATCTTCAATTTGAAGGCTTGCATCTTTATGATGGCCACATCCGTGAAGCAGATTTTGAGTTGAGAAAAGAACAGTGTCAAATAGGATTTGAAAACGTAAATACAGTAAAGCAACAAATAATGGCAAATTCGGATTTGCAAAATGTAAAAATTATTGCAGGAGGAACACCGACCTTTACTGTCCATGCATTGAATAAAGAAGTTGATTGCAGCCCCGGAACTTGTTTGTTGTGGGATTATGGTTATGATCAATTATTGGCAGAACAGCCTTTTGAATTTGCGGCAATTTTAATGACGAGAATTATTTCAAAACCAGCGCGTGGACTGATTACGACTGACCTTGGGCACAAATCGGTTGCCGCAGAAAATCCGATTTCAAAAAGAATTTTTTTCCTGAATCTTTCGGATTACGAAGTGCGTTCGCAAAGCGAAGAGCATTTGGTGGTAGAAGTAAAAGATTGGGAAAATCTTCATGTCGGTGATGTATTGTATGGCGTTCCTTATCACATTTGTCCAACGGTTGCTTTATATGATGAAGCTGTGATTGTGGAAAATGGGAACGTTGTCGATAAATGGAATGTCATTGCAAGAAAAAAGAAAATTACAATTTAATAAACACATAGAATGTCCGGTTTTATTTTTGATGCACATCTCGATCTCAGCATGAATGCGATCGAATGGAATCGCGATTTGACGCGACCTCTTGAAGAAATTCGCGAGCAGGAAAAAGGGTTAAAAGATAAACCGGACCGGGGAAATGGAACCATTTCCTTCTCAGAAATGCGCAAAGGAAATATAGGAATTTGCGTCGCTACTTTGATTGCAAGATTTGTAAAACCAGAAAGTAAATTGCAAGGATGGAATTCCCAGGAGCAGGCATGGGCGCAAACGCAGGGTCAATTTTCGTGGTATAAAGCCATGGAAGATCGTGGAGAATTAATTCAAATTAATAATGGGGTTTCATTAAAAAACCACGTTGAAAAATGGTTGAAGAAAGGAGAAGAAAAACTACCGATAGGATATGTTTTGAGTTTGGAGGGAGCCGATTCGATTATCAATATGCATTATCTTGAAAAGGCTTACCAGAATGGATTACGCGCAATTGGGCCGGCTCATTACGGTCCGGGAGTTTATGCTTATGGAACAGATTCCGAAGGAGGAATTGGAAATAAAGGAATAGAATTATTAAAGGAAATGGAACGGCTGAATATAATTTTAGACGCAACGCATTTGTGTGATGAAAGCTTTTGGCAAGCATTGGAAAATTTTAATGGCGCTGTTTGGGCCAGCCATAACAATTGCCGTTCATTGGTTCCTCACAACCGGCAATTTTCAGACGAACAAATAAAAGTGTTGATAGAACGCGGGGCCGTTATTGGCGGCGCTTTTGATGCATGGATGTTGAAGCCAAACTGGATTCGCGGAAAATCAAAACCAAAAGAAGAAGGCGTGTTTATTTCAACAGTGATTGATCATATTGATCATGTTTGCCAAATTGCCGGCAATTCTTTGCATTCAGGAATAGGAACAGACCTTGATGGAGCGTTCGGCAGAGAGCAATGTCCTGCGGATTTAAACACGATTGCTGATTTGCAAAAAATTCCTGAAATCCTGCAGCAACGCGGTTATTCGGATGACGATGTACAGAATATTATGTGGAAAAACTGGGTTAGATTTTTGGAAAGTGCATGGAAATAAAAAACAATAATTTTTCTTTGTTTACTGTTCCATGTTTTTAGTATTCACCTGATAATCCTCATGCATCAGATCTTTCATCGGTTTATAAAGATTTTCAAAAACCGCATAATACTTTTCATAAATTTTATGTTTCTCTAAATCCGGTTCAACAACCAAATCATTTTTTGGTTGCAGAGAATCATATTCTTCAATCATTTTTAATACTTGCATGTTTATCAAAGCAGCTCCAATTGCTGAGGAATCTTCACTTTCAATGACCCCAAGTTTTTTACCGGTAATATCTGCAAGAATCTGCATCCATGTTTTCGAATGAATGAAACCACCGCCAACGTTGAGTTGTACAATTTTATTGGTGGATGATTCCACAATTTCCATTACCTGTTTCATTGAATAACAAATACCCTCAATCGTAGCGCGAAGAAAAAATGCATTTGTATGAGATGATTTAATTCCAAAAAATATGCCGGTCGATTTTTCATCCCAAACCGGCGCTCTTTCACCAAAAATATACGGCAAAAAAATTAATCCTTCGCTTGCCGCAGGAACCGTTTCAATCATTTTAAAAAGATGTTCGAAGTCGGTTTCAGAAGGCTTTGGATTATTTAAAATAGCCTCAAATAACCAATCTACCACATTTCCTCCATTGTTCACCGGGCCACCACAAATGAAAGTTTTTTCATCGAGCAAATAATTAAACGACATCGAAGCAAAATCAAAAATCGGTTTTGGTGAAGCGATACGAACCGCGCCGCTGGTTCCGATGGTTAAAGCAGCAGTTCCTTTTTCTATGGCATAACTTCCTACGTTTGCTGTACAACCATCACTTGCACCGATACAGAAAAAAGTTTCCGCAGAAATGTTCAATAAAGACAAAACAGAAGAGTCAGCATTTTTTCTGAGAAAATTGGTGGGAACAATTTCTGATAGTTGTGAAGCATTTATGCCGCACAATTTTAAAGAAAACTCATTCCATTTTAAACTTTCAATATTGAACAAGCCGGTGGCAGAAGCAATAGAATGATCAATCTGATAAATTTTAAATAATCGGTACCAAATAAATTCTTTGATTGAAATAAATTTAAAAGCAGCAGTAAATATTTCAGGCGCATTTTCTTTGAGCCAGATGATTTTACACAACGGGGTCATGGAATGAATAGGCGTCCCTGTCGTTTGATAAAGCTTTTCTGCTTCCGGCAATTTTCTTATTCGCTGCGCAATATCACCACTTCTTGTATCGGCCCAGGTGATCAAAGGGGAAATGGGCTTGTTGTTTTTATCTATTACAACCAGGCTGTGCATCGCACTGCTGAGGCTTATAGAAAGCGGCGCATACTTTACATCCCCGATTAATTTCGTTATACAATCTGCAAATGCCTGCCATATCACTTCAGGGTCTTGTTCTGAAAATCCGGGATGAAGACTTTGTGTTGGATAAAAAGTTTGAGAATTGCCGATAATTGTTCCTTTGCTGTCCAGCGCAACCGCTTTGGTGCTGCCGGTTCCAATGTCTATTCCGATAATGTATTTTTCAGGAGTCATTTGGAAAGAATATTGCCAAAATTATTCCATTAACTTTAAAGGAAATATTTTTAGAAATAATTGCTGAGAAAGCTTCGAAAAATATCGGAAGTACAATTCAATCATTAATACCCTCTCACATTCTTCCCTTCCATATAATTTAAAAAAGCAGTGTTCACCACTCGATTTCCGCCGGGGGTAGGATAATTCCCGGTAAAATACCAGTCGCCTAAATTGGTCGGGCAACTATCATGCAAATCCTCAATGGTTTGATAAATAACTTCTACAGGAAGATTAATTTCAGGAGGAGTGATTAACTGAGCAATTTTTTGATCGAGTTCTTCCAAAGTAAACGGTTTGTAAACTTCACGAACAAGATTTACAGTATGCAATTGGTTATTGCGTTTCAATTCTTTACATTTTTCAACAAGATTAGCCAGCATGGGTTCCATTCCTCTTTCTTTTATCAACTCCATCGCCGCTTTAAAAGCAACAAACTCTCCCAGTTTGCTCATGTCAATTCCATAACAATCAGGATATCTGATTTGCGGAGCAGACGAAACAACGATAATTTTTTTCGGTTCCAACCGCGCCAACATGCGAATAATACTTTCACGCAAAGTGGTTCCTCTTACAATCGAATCATCGATTACAACCAACGTATCAATTCCTTTTCTTACCGTGCCATAAGTGATATCGTAAACGTGTTGCACCATTTCGTTGCGACTATTGTCTTCAGTAATAAAAGTGCGCAGTTTCACATCTTTTATTGCGATTTTTTCCATTCGCACTTTCCGGTTTACCATCTCGGCAAGCTTCTCCGGATCATAATCCTTTCCCCAGCTTAAAATACGTTCAATTTTTATTTTGTTCAGATAATCTTCAGCGCCTTTTATCATTCCGTAAAAAGCAGTTTCAGCCGTATTCGGAATAAAGGAAAAAATGGTATTCTTCAAATCATAATCAACCGCTTTCAAAACTCTTTCGCTCAAATGATAACCCAATGCAATTCTTTCGCGGTAAATTTTCTCATCGCCTCCTCTTGAAAAATAAATGCGCTCAAAGCTGCATGCTTTTCTTTCTTTCGGTTCAAGTATTTGTTGAATAGAATATTCTCCGTTTGGAGCGGTAATCAACGCATTTCCCGGCATCAATTCTTTTACCTGATTTTCAGGAACATTAAAAGCAGTGCGGATAGCAGCGCGTTCGCTGGCGGCTACAATTACTTCCTCATCAGCATAATAATAAGCCGGCCTGATTCCATGTGCGTCTCTTACTACGAAGCCGGTTCCGTTTCCGGTGAGGCCGCCAAATGTAAATCCACCATCAAAATAAGGAACTGATTTTTTTAAAACCTCAGCAATGTCACAACCTTCAGGGCAACTTTCATCGGCTTTTATTAAAAAATGCTGAATTACATCCATCATTGCTCCAAGGTCGCTCTCACGGTCCTTTTCGCTACGTGGACTGTTGATAATTGAAAATAATTCGTCTTTATTAATGAGATTAAAATTACCTGCCAACGCGAGATTTCGTGCGGGAATTGTATTTCTTTTGATAAAAGGATGGCAAAATTCCACATTGTTTTTTCCCTGGGTTCCGTAGCGTAAATGCCCGAGCAATAACTCGCCCAAAAAATCAATATGCCCTTTCATCAGGCCCGCATGTTGCTCAATGTCCGGGTGATATTTTTTTATTTCATTTACCTGGTTTCCAATTTGTGAAAAAAGGTCAGCAATTGCCTGATTGGCAACGCTTCTGTTCCTGTGAAGAAACGGATAGCCCGGCTCTGTATTTAATTTAATGGAGGCGATTCCTGCGCCGTCCTGGCCGCGGTTATGCTGCTTTTCCATCAGCAGGTACAGCTTATTCAGTCCATATAAAACAGTACCATATTTTTGCCGGTAATAAGAGAACGGTTTGCGCAGCCTGATAAAAGCAAGGCCGCATTCATGTTTTATTTCGTCGCTCATAGAATTTGAGAAGAATGCAAAATTACGACTAATTACTATGTTTATAGTTTCATTGCGGCTTTCTTATGTTATAATCTTCCTATTTTTATTGTTTTTGCCGACAAACTAAAAATCGATTAAACTTGTTTTGTTCTAATAAAAAAAAATTGCAAATTTTTTTTTGAGGAAGATGATTTTTTTCATTTAATTTCATATTTTATATAAAAACAAAACTTATGGCACGACCTGTTAGAAATAATGAAGTTGCAGGCAAACTACGAACCCTCAAAGACCAATTAGCAGAGTACAAAGAAGAATTAAAAACTGTACATCCCACTTTTAAAATATCAAAAAACGGTAAACGGCTCAGTAATATTAACGCAACTATCCAAAAGATTGAAAGGGAAATCGAAGAACTTAAAAAAAGAGACGAAAAGTAAAATCGGGCTCTAACTCTCGCATTGTAATTCCCGGGCAAATATTTGTAAATAACAGAGATTCGTATTTTTTGGAAGAATAAATCTCTGTTATTTGTTCTTTTGCTGTTTATGTTATGAAAAAATTGACATGAAACAGCATTATATATCTTTTATGATAAACGAATCTGCATCCTTCCAAAAAGGAAATCGATTTCTGGTTTCTGTTATTTTTTCTTTCCACAGAGTATAAGTGACAACTTCTTCTTCCTTGTTTTTTTCATAAATAATTTCGCCTAACGGGTCAATAATTGCACTGTCACCACTGTAATATATTTTATTTCCATCTGCCCCGGTGCGATTTACTCCCACTACAAAACATTGGTTTTCTATCGCTCTTGCCCGCAATAAAGTTTGCCAGGCAATGCTTCTTTTTTCAGGCCAGTTGGCTACGTTTATCAGCAAGTCATATTTATTTTCTGATTGAAAATCCTGTCTTGTCCAAACCGGAAAACGCAAATCATAACATATCTGCAAATTGATTTTCCATCCTTTTACTGACGCGATTAATTTTTTATTTCCTGCTGCATAATGAGCATGTTCATCAGCATAAGCAAACAAATGCCTTTTATCATAAACGCCATATTCACCGTTCGGAAGCATCCAGATGAGGCGGTTAAAATATTTTCCGTCTTCTTCAATAATCACACTTCCGGTAAGAATTATTTTTTTTTCGGCAGCGATTCTTTTCATCCATTGCACGGTTTCTCCATCCATTCTTTCTGCTAGAATTTCTGGTTTCATACTAAATCCGGTAGTGAACATTTCAGGAAGAACAACGATTTCAGTTTTTTCTTCAATGCTTTCAATTTTTTGCTGAAGCATTTTAAGATTGGCCCTTTTATCCTCCCAATGAAGATTTGTTTGTATAATCGTGATGGTGACCGATGACATATTTCAGAAATAGAGCGCAAAGTTATTTGCTTTATAACAGAGCTATTAATTAAAGATTTTAAATGTTATTAACCACTTCTCTTATCAAGTCATTCTCAAAACCTTTCTGCAATAAGAAATCCTGCAACTTTCTTTTCTTAATGAAATTATTTTTCTCGCTTTTTAATGTTTTTATTTTTTGTTCCACTAATTTTTGAAAAGTTTTTTGGTATTCTTTTTCATCAATTACTTTCAATGCTTTCCTCATACAATAATCACTGACTTGTTTTTGTTTTAGAGATTGCTTTATTTTATTTTTCCCCCATTGTTTCATTCGGAATTTTCCGCCGGCATAATGAATGGCAAAGCGTTCTTCATTCAAATAATTTTCACTGATTAAGGTGTAAATGATTTCTTCAACTTCAGATTTATTCAATCCAAAAGAATATAATTTGTCCCGCACTTCGGCATGACATCTTTCCTGGTAAGCACAGTATTGTTTTATTTTTGGAACAGCTTGTTGAGGAGTGAAATTTTGAAAATTCATTACAATTCTATCTTTTTAAGCAAAACCACATCTTCCTTTTCTATATAAGAAATAATTTCAACGAATTTTTCTTCGAAAAAACTTCTCAAATCATTTTTCGATGTGTTTCCCATCTTCACAAAAATTAGTTTATACGGTTCATTTTTATAATAAAGCGGTGAAAAAAATCGCTGTCTTTTGTAATCAAAATTCTTTTCTTCAATAGATATTTTATTGATTATTCTATCCAGTGTGAGATTGGCAAGAGGCAGGTCTAAAGTAAGAATGCAATCATGCCCGTTTTCAAGAAATAATTGCTTAAGGGATTGTGGTAATTGCGCATCAATTAAAAATTTCATGCGGCATTTATTTCTGCAAACTTTTGTTTTAAGTTCAAAACAGCATATTGAATGCACGCCTGAAAATCTTCTTTTTCAAGGTCGGGAAATTCTTTAAGCAACTCTTCAATTGTATCTCCTGCAGCCAGGTATTCGAGCAAGCCTTCTACTGTATATCTTTTATTACGAATGGTAGGATTGCCATGGGCAATTTCAGGATTGATTGTAATTCTATCTAATAATGAAGTTGACATAATTTTTCAATTGGAAATAAAGTTAAGAAATAAACTTAATCCAGGTAACTTGCTACAATCGGCATTCTTCTTCCTGTGCCAAAAGCTTTTGGAGACACGCGAATAATCGGGCAAAACTGGTTGCGCTTGTATTCATTTCTGTTCACCAGTTTTAAAATTCTATCAACCAACGGTGCGTCAAATCCCTGCGACTTTATTTCTGAAGGCCCTTGCACTCTTTCAATATATTGATACAATACCTGGTCTAAAATATCATAAGGCGGAAGGCTATCCACGTCTTTTTGGCCCGGCCTTAATTCTGCTGAAGGCGCTTTACTGATAATGTTTTCAGGGATAATTTCTCTTTCTGAATTAATAAATTTCGCCAATTCATATACCTGCAACTTGTAGCAATCGCCGAGTACGCCAAGGCCTCCGGCCATGTCGCCGTAAAGCGTTCCATAACCAACAGCAAGTTCACTTTTATTAGAAGTGTTCAGTAAAATATATCCAAATTTGTTTGCAACGGCCATCAGCAAAGTGCCGCGACACCGTGCCTGGATATTTTCTTCCGCTACACTGAAAGGCAAATCTTTAAAAACTGGTTTCAGTTCCGCTAAAAAACTTTCGTAAATATTTTTGATGGGAATGATGTCGTACGGATTTCCGAGAGTTTTACTCAACGTTTCTGCATCACTGATGGAATGAGAAGTGGAAAATTCAGAAGGCATTAAAATCGTTCTCACATTTTCTTTTCCCAACGCAGCACACGCAAGCGCAATCGTAACAGCACTATCAATCCCGCCACTGCTGCCGATAATCGCTTTGCTGAATCCCATTTTATCAAAATAATCTTTGATGCTCAATACGATGGCATCATAAACCTGGGAAATATTTAAATCAGGCATGAATGTGACCGGCTCTAAAAGCTGGTTTGGAACAGCGTTTGCAGCTTTTATAACCGGCGAATTGAAAGTTCCGTCGTCATTTAAAACAACTTCTTTTATTTCCTCTTTAAATTGAGAAAGCTCGCAACAAAGGTTTGCATCTTTATCAAAACATAGTGAAACGCCATCAAAAATAATTTCTGTCTGGCTGCCTACAGCATTGCAATAAATAAGCGGAATTTTATACTTTAAAACATTTGCTTTTACCGTTGCTTTTCTGTCTTCAGCATGTGTATAATCAAACGGAGAAGCGGAAATATTTATCATAAAATCAGCCTGCTGCTGCATCAGGATATCCATTGGGCAAATCCGGTAAAGCGGGTTGTCCCCCAAATTCCAGATATCTTCACAAATCGTGAGCGCGATTTTCTTTCCTTTAAATTCAATTACATTCCAATCAAATGCTGGTTCGAAATAACGATATTCATCAAACACATCATAATTGGGCAAGCAGGTTTTATGCGCAATGCTTTTTATTTCTTTTTCATAAAGAAAAAAAGCCGCGTTAAAAAGGTCTTTGCCTTCTCTTGCGAGGTTTCTGTCTGGCGAACCAACAATGACGCCGATCGTATCAGCGTGTTGTTTTATTTTGTCAATGCTTTGAAAACATTTGTCGATAAAATCTTTGAAATCCAAAAAGTCACGCGCAGGATAACCGCAGATGCTCATTTCGCTGAAAACTATTAAATCTGCTTTTTTACTTTTTGCAACTTCAATCGCTTCAATTATTTTATTCGTGTTTTTTTCGAAATTGCCTATGTGATAATTCTGTTGTGCAAGAAAAATTTTCATACGGTAAATTTAAGCAGAATAAAAGCTTCAAGTATTTTTCATTTAACAAAATTCTGTTTACTTTTTTGCTTTTATTTGGGGTATGAGAAAAATTTTTGTTTCATTATTTGCCGCTGTTACTTTTTTTTCCTGCAAAAGCAATAAAAATATTCCTGATGTTTCTTCAATAAAGATCAATCTTGAAACAAAAAGATTTGAGCGTGATTTTTTTGCAATGGACACAACAAAAGTGGCGGAATCTATGCACATGATTTTGCAAAAATATCCGGATTTTTTACCGGCTTTTACCGCTAATATTTTAGGATTGGATTTGGACAGTTTATTGATTCCAAATGATGCAGAAGGCCAGGCTATACGGATGTTTATCCACGATTATACACCGATAAAAGACTCTTCTGATTTGCTTTATAAAAATTTTACAAAAGAAACGGAGGCAATAAAAAAGGGATTGCAATTTGTAAAATATTATTTCCCGCAGTATAAAGTTCCTGAATCTGTAATTACTTTTATCGGTCCTATTGATGCGAATTTTGAAACTTCCTTCGGCGTTCAGGGCGATATCCTTACTACAAAAAGTTTTGGAATTGGGCTTCAGCTCCATATGGGCAAAGACTTCTCATTTTACAAAAGCACTGAAGGACTGGAGCAATACCCCGATTATCTTTCAAACAATTTTGATGAACCGCACATTCCCATAAACTGCATGCGCAATATTGTTGATGATTTGTTTCATGACAAAAGCAATGGAAAAGCATTGATCGAGCAAATGGTTGACAAAGGAAGAAGAATGTATGTTCTGACAAAATTTTTGCCTTATACTCCGGAATATCAATGTATCAACTATACAAAAGAACAAATGAAAGATTGTTATAAAAACGAAGCGGTGATTTGGCAGTTCTTCTTAAATAATGATTTATTGAATAAAACCGATCAGAATATTGTACAAAATTATATCGGCGAAAGCCCGAAAACACAGGAGTTGGGTGAAGATGCGCCTGGCAATATCGGAACATTTTCCGGCTTGCAAATTGTTAAAAAATTTATGGATAAATATCCGGAGACCAGCCTTGCTGAGTTGATGAAAATGAATGAAAGAGACATTTATGAGAAATCGAAATACAAACCAAGAACCTAATTCAGTTTGGCAGGAACAATCATATCAAAAGCAGGAATATTAATGATGAAAGTTTTTTTGTTGTGGCTGTTTTCCATAAAATACATTCCATGCATTTTTCCCATTTCGCTGCGCAAATTACATCCGCTTACGTATTGGTATTTTTCGCCCGGATTGATTACAGGCTGAATACCGATAACGCCTTCTCCTTCCACTTCACGATGCTCGGTTGTACTGTCGAAAATGTACCAATGCCTGCGTAATAATTGTACTGGAAATCGATTGCTGTTTTCGAGTGTAATACGATAGGCAAACATATATTCGCTGCCGGCAGGGTTGCTATACTCGGGCTGATAAAACGTTTCCACGCTTACTGTTACGCCTTCAGATATTTTAGAGTTCATGGTATTCGGTTAATGATAAAGTTATTAAAACTGGTGAATTAAATAAATTAAATTTTTCTTGCTTTACTGTAACCATTCTTTAAAAGCCATTGCAATATTTTCTCGCGGTGATCGCCCTGGATGATGATTTCGTTGTCTTTCACTGAGCCGCCGCTGCCACAAAATGTCTTTAATTTCTTTCCAAGAAGTTCTATTTCATCCTCTTTCATAGAAAAGTCTTTTATAATGGATACCACTTTTCCGCCGCGGTGCTTTTTGTCTAACACGACAGTTAATAACTGCTGGTTTGGCAACAAAAATTTTTCAATTTCTTCTTCATTGGGCGGCTGGAAATCCGCGGCGGTTGAATAAACAATTCCGCCGCTATTATATAACTTTTTCTTCGCCATTTTATTGTGTTATTTCTGCTTTTAAACTTAAGTCTAAACTTTTTGCCTGATGAATGATTGCGCCGCTCGAAATGTAATCAACCCCTGTTGCAGCATAGATTTCAATGTTGTCAATCGTGATTCCGCCACTGGCTTCCGTTTCATATTTTCCTTCAATTATTTTTAACGCTTCCCGAATTTTTTCAGGAGAAAAATTATCAAGCATAATGCGGTTTACTTTTCCGGTTTCCATTACTTTTTTTACATCTTCAATGCTTCGTGTTTCTACTTCAATTTTTAATCCCGGTTTTTTTTCCTGTATATATTCCCACGCTTTTTCAATCGCTTTTTGAATACCGCCGCAATAATCAATATGATTGTCTTTCAACATAATCATATCGTACAAACCAAACCGATGGTTTACGCCGCCTCCGATTCTTACTGCTTCTTTTTCCAATAAACGAAAATTTGGGGTCGTTTTTCGCGTATCTAATAACCGGGTAGAATAACCGTTGAGTTTTTCTGTATATTTCTTTGTAAGCGTCGCGATTCCACTCATCCTTTGCATACAATTCAAAACCAGTCTTTCACAGGAAAGTATCGTGTGTATTTTGGCCCACACTTCAAAAGCGATTTCACCAAAATGCATTTCATCCCCGTCACTTTTAAATTTTTTTAAAACAGAAGATGCCTCAACATAAGAAAATATTTTTTCTGCAACATCGACACCCGCAAGAATTCCTTCATCTTTTATTTTGAGAACGGCTTTCCCATTGGCATTTTTGTGTATACAGGAAAGCGATGAATGGTCGCCATCGCCAACATCTTCGCGGAGCGCGTTTGAAATCAATTCTTCAAGTTGGTGCTGGTAATTTTCATTGTGAATCATGGAACAAAAATATAAAATGAATTCAGAAGGATTTTTGAAAGAAATAATTAATATTTTCTCTGCTAAAAATATTTATCAACTGCTATCCCATAAGTAATCAACAAATTTTGCCTGTTCGTCCTGCTTATTTTGTTGTAAGCCATGGCAGCATTGATGGAAAGCCATTTATTCAGCTTTACAGAAAGCTGATTATTAAATTTGAGGATGTAATCTTTCAAAGAAAGTAAAGAAGGTTGTATAAAATTGGTGCCTTGGAGAATAACCGTATTTTTAAAAGACCATTTGTATTTTACCCTGAAAGAATTTCTAACGGTTTGATACACATCTTTTCCTAAAACAGGATCGGTAAGATCACTGCTTTCGTACAGAAAACCGTCACTTACTACGAGATTTAGTGCCGGATTATTTACAAAAGTGTATCCCAGTCCAATTCCGGATTGAACCCGGTAATTTATTTTTAAAGAATAGCTTTCGTCAAAGTTCAGCAGCGCCCAATAATAAAGTTTCTGTACATTTTTTAAATAATCAAGATTTGATGAGAAAGAAACATCATTATTGGAAAGCTTCCGATCCTGCTGGCCGTAAATCCAGGAAGCGCCTGCATTAAAGCCAATCCTTTTTTTATTTACTTCGTACCCGGTTGCATTTGTTAAGACATAAGAACTGGTCTCTTGTGTCTTATTAATCGTTCCTGATGATGCAAAAGAAAAATGGTGATGGGTAGAATCATTAAACTGACCAAAAGAAACCAAACTTAAAAAAATGAAAAGAAAAAATAAAAGTATTTTAAACATGATTGGTAAACCAAACTTTGATGGGAAGAAGAGTCTGCTCATCAGTAAATCAATAAATAATGACAATTTCGTCTTTCAATTATATGCGATCATTACCAAAATAGCTGTGCAAAACATTCGGCAACATGATTCCCTCTTCTGTTTGATTGTTTTCCAATAATGCCGCTACAATTCTTGGCAATGCAAGAGAAGAACCATTTAATGAATGAACCAATTGTGTTTTGCCATCCCGTTTAAAACGAATCTTCATCCGGTTGGTTTGAAACGCTTCAAAATTGCTGACAGAGCTTACTTCAAGCCATTTTTGCTGCGCTCCGCTATACACTTCAAAATCATAGGTTAGCGCAGAAGTAAAACTCATATCGCCGCCGCACAAACGCAAAATGCGGTAAGGAAGATTTAAAGATTTTAATAGTTTTTCAACATGCAACAGCATTTCTTCCAACACGTCATAACTTTTTTGAGGATGAACCAACTGAACCAATTCCACTTTATCGAACTGGTGTACCCGATTCAATCCCCGAACGTCTTTTCCATAACTTCCGGCTTCGCGGCGAAAACATGGAGTATATGCGGTCATTTTTATTGGCAATTCATTTTCTTTTACGATTTCATCGCGGTATATATTGGTTAGCGGCACTTCAGCCGTTGGAATTAAAAACAAATTGTCAAGTGTCACATGATACATTTGTCCTTCTTTATCCGGCAACTGCCCGGTACCATATGCGCTCGCTTCATTGACCATAAAAGGCGGCTCGTATTCCGTATAACCTGCTGCTGTATTGAAATCCAGAAAATAGTGAATTAATGCTCGTTGGAGTTTCGCGCCTTTATTTTTATAAAAAGGAAACCCCGATCCGGTTACTTTATTTCCAGTTTCAAAATTGATGAGGTCATATTTTTTTGCCAAATCCCAATGGGGCAAAGCATTATTAGCAAGCGTCGGTTTCTCTCCACCTTCTCTTACAATTTCATTTTCTTCAGGCGTTTTTCCTTCAGGAACAGAAGTGTGTGGAAGATTCGGCAATTTTATTAAATCGTCCTGCAGTTTTTTTTCTACTTCGCATAAATTGTCACTGACCGGCTGTAAAAAACTCTTTAAGCTTGCGACTTCCAGCTTTTTTTCTTCTGCCGCTATTTTCTCACCTTTTGACATCAGTTGTCCGATCTCTTTTGAAAGAGCATTTATTTTTGATTGCCTTTCATCGAGTTCAAACTGCAATTTTTTTCTCTCGTCATCCAAAAAAATAATTTCATCAACCAAAGGAATTTCTGAAAAATGTTTTTTTGTCAATCCTTTTAAAACCGCTTCCCTGTTTGCTTTTATAAAATTTACCTGTAACATTTTCTTGAATTATTTTGGTTGCAAATATAGGAAATGAGGTAGCAGCTAACAGCCATCAAACAGCAAATAAAGAAATAATACGAATTTGTAAACAGTTCCTTCACTGTTTTCTTAAACTTCTGAGTCTTCTAAACAATTCTAAACAATCATCTAAAGTATCTTTGCCGGATGCAAACACAAGATGATTTACAGGTACGTTGGTGGAAACTGGAAGAACAATTTTTTAATAAATTCGGGAAAAAGCCAGATGTAGAAGCTATCTTATTTCTGATAGGAATCCAGGAAATCGGGAACTTTAGTCCAAAGAAAAAATTCAATAAAGAACAGAAACAGGATCTGATGCATGTTGCTGTATGCACTCTTCTCAGCCAAAGCGGTTATTATGAAATCGAAGATTACGATGAGGACAAATGGCCCCATTTTAAACAACTGAAAGAACTGCCTCACTACAATATGATGGAGCAGGAAAATTTTTTGAAAGACCATATTTTACTTTACTTTGAAAATATCGGTGAACCTTTTAAAAATTTATAAATGAAGAAGCTTTTTTACCTCCTTTCTTTTGCTTTTTTTATTTCCTGTACCGCTACAAAAAGTGTGAAAAACAATACTGATTCTAATGAATTTGTAAAAATACAAACTGATTCAGGAACGATGGTTGCGAAGCTGTACAACAAAACACCTTTGACCACTCAAAATTTTTTAAAGGTTGTTAAAGAACATTTTTATGCAGGCCTTTTATTTCACCGCGTCATCAAAGGCTTTATGATACAAGGCGGCGATCCCGATAGCAGAAACGCGAAGCCCGGTCAGCTTCTGGGCGATGGAGGTTTGAAATATACCATTCCAGCAGAGTTTGACACTTCTCTTTTTCATCGGAAGGGAGCACTCGCAATGGCAAGGGAAAGCGATGATGTGAATCCTGAAAAAGCAAGTAGCTCTACCCAGTTTTATATTGTGGAAGGCAAAACCTTTACCGATGGTGAAATGGACAAAATAGAGCAGCATTTTAAAATTATAATTCCTGAAAATCACCGGAAAGTTTACAGAACCATTGGAGGCGCACCGTTTCTCGATATGAATTATACAGTTTTTGGGCAGGTAGTTGATGGCTTGAACGTAATTGATAAAATTGCCGCTGCTCCCCGGGATAAAAATAACCGGCCCTTGCAGAATATAAAAATGAAAATCACTTTATTGAAAAAGAAGGACGCCAAAAAGTATCAATAAAAATACTAATTTGCGATTCAAATTATTCACACCAAATAAACAACCATGAATTTTCCGCCAAATTTAAAATACACAAAAGACCACGAATGGGTTTCCATTGAGGGTGATGTTGCAACCGTTGGTATTACCGATTTTGCACAGCAAGAACTGGGCGATATTGTATATGTAGAAATTGACACAAAAGATAAAAAACTGGAAGCTGAAACGGTTTTCGGAACGGTAGAAGCAGTGAAAACCGTGAGTGATCTTTTTATGCCGGTGGCCGGAACGGTTACTGAAGTAAATCCGGCTTTGGAAAGCGAACCGGAAAAAGTAAATACCGATCCTTATGGCGAAGGCTGGATGGTAAAAATAAAAGTAGATAACCCTGGTGATGTAAATAATTTGCTGGATGCAAATGCTTATCAGAAGATGGTTTCATAAGATTTTGAAAAATGAGCCAACAGAGAATTCCTATAAAAAAGTTTTTGCCAGGCATTGCCTGGTTTTTTATTGTAGCCATCTTAACACTGATGCCAGGAAAAGATGTTCCGGAAGTTGGCTGGATGGATAACATCCCGAACTTTGACAAATTCGTTCATGCATGCTTATTTGGCGGATTAACCTTTTTATTTTGCGTGCCTTATTTCAAATCCTCATTCTCAAAAAAGCAAAAAATAAATCACTTTGTGCGGATTGCGCTCGCTACTAGTGTCTGGGGAATTACGGTCGAGTTCCTGCAAAAATATTTTATTCCCAGCCGCGATTTTGAATTATTAGACTGGGCTGCAGATTCGGTAGGTGCGCTTATCGCACTTTGGTTAAGTTTTCGCATTTTAAAATACCTTGAGAAGAAACATATGTTTGAAAAGAAGGTTGAAGTGCAGTAAAGCAACTTTTAAATCAGATTCTTATTTTCTTAAGAATACATTATCAATAATAATTTCAATCATATTCACACCCTGATTTTTTATTTATACATTTGCAAGATGAAAAATGTTGATAACATGGAATACAATACAACCCGTAACCATCTTACGATTAGAGAATACGGCCGTCATATTCAAAAAATGGCGGAGTATGTGTTGACAATCGAAGACAGGGAAAAACGCCAGAAAAATGCAAATGCACTTGTTGAATTAATGGGATTTTTAAATCCACATCTAAAAAACGTGGAAGATTTCCGACATAAATTATGGGACCATCTGTTTTTAATCACTGACTTTAAATTAGATGTAGATAGTCCGTATCCAATTCCAACGCGCGAAACACTCAGACCTACACCAGATCCGCTTCCTTATCCCAAAAGATATCCTAAATACAATCATCTCGGAAAAAATATTGAGATAATTATTGATAAAGCATTAAGCGAAGAAGATGCGGAAAAGCGCCAGGGCTTTGCTAATTCGATTGCTTATTACATGAAACTTACTTACAGCAACTGGCACAAAGAACTGGTTCATGATGATAATATTCAGACCGAATTATCGGCTATTACCAAAGGCGAACTGGAATTTAATACCCGCCCATTTGTAAAGCATCGTGTTGAAAATGTTCGTGAAGAATTTGCCGGAGGGAAATATCGTAAAAATTTTGGACAGAGAAATAATAACCGGAACAATCAGGGTGGAGGAGGAAGAGACAACAGGAATAACAGAAAATTTGGAAAGAAAAGATTTTGAGATGACTTTCAACGTTAAAGTAGTTTAACTGAAGAAAATATCAAAATAACCAATAATTTACCCCGGCATAACATAACTTGCCGGGGTTTTATTTTTTATCTCAAATAGAAGACATTTCTTAATGGGAACATTTGAAGTAACAGGCGGAAAAAAATTAAAAGGAAGCATTACCCCACAAGGGGCTAAAAATGAAGCGCTACAGGTAATTTCAGCCGTTCTATTAACATCAGAAAAAGTAATTATTCACAATATTCCGGACATTATTGATGTAAATCTTCAGATTGAACTGCTGCAAGGATTGAATGTAAAGATTGAAAAGCTTGATCCAGGTTCATATAGTTTTCAGGCTGATCATATAGATATTGATTATCTGTTTTCTCCTTCTTTTCAAAAAAAAACCGGCCGGTTGAGGGGAAGTGTAATGCTTGCCGGACCGATGCTTGGTCGTTTTAAAAAAGCTTATATACCAAAACCAGGCGGCGATAAAATCGGCCGCAGAAGGTTGGATACACACATTATCGGCTTTAAAAAACTAAACGTACATTTTGATTATGATTCTGATGAATCTTTTTTTCATTTGCATACTTCCGGGTTAAAAGGAACTTATATTTTATTGGAAGAACCCAGTGTAACCGGCACAGCCAACCTGGTAATGGCAGCAGTTCTGGCAGAAGGAACCACAACAATTTACAATGCCGCCTGTGAGCCTTATATTCAACAGCTTTGCAAAATGCTCAATAATATGGGTGCCAAAATTTCCGGTATTGCAAGCAATATGCTGGTGATTGAAGGCGTGGAAAAATTGCGAGGAACCACGCACACCATTCTTCCCGACATGATTGAAGTTGGCTCTTTTATCGGCCTTGCAGCCATGACTCAAAGTGATATAGTTATAAGAAATGCGGGATTAAGACATTTGGGAGTCATTCCTGAAAGGTTTCAGCAGCTGGGAATAAAAATGAATTTTTCCGGCGATGACATTCACATTCCTGAACAGGAAATTTATGAAATAGAAACTTTTTTGGACAGTTCGATGCTTACGATTTCAGATCATCCATGGCCAGGGCTTACACCGGATTTATTAAGTATCATTTTGGTAGTGGCAACGCAGGCAAAAGGAAGCGTTTTGATCCATCAGAAAATGTTTGAAAGCAGGTTATTTTTTGTAGATAAAATTATTGAAATGGGGGCACGCGTTGTATTGTGCGACCCACACCGCGTTGTCGTTGTAGGGCTTGAAAGAAAATTTCCGCTTCGTGGAATCTCGATGAGCAGTCCCGATATCAGGGCTGGTGTCGCTTTATTAATAGCCGCCTTAAGCGCTGAGGGAAAAAGCGTCATTCAAAATATTGAACAAATAGACAGAGGGTATCAACATATTGATGAGAGATTGCGAAAACTGGGAGCGGAAATCACACGACTGTGAAATGCGAAAATTTGAAAATTAGCAAATGGAAAAACAATACAACAAAATCATTTTAATAACAGCTCCTTCCGGCTCTGGAAAAACTTCTATTGTAAAACATCTTATGAAAAAATTTCCTTCACTTGCTTTTTCTGTTTCCGCTACTACTCGCAAGCCGCGTGACGATGAGAAAGACGGAAGGGATTATTATTTTATCTCGGAAAATGATTTTAAAGAAAAAATTCATAACAAGGAATTTCTCGAATGGGAAATGGTGTATGAAGGAAAATATTACGGCACTTTAAAATCTGATATCGAACGCATCTGGAAAGAAAATAAAGTTCCGGTTCTGGATATTGATGTACAAGGTGCAATTCATGTACAGCAACAATATCCGGTAAATACGATTTCCATATTTGTACAGGCTCCTTCGGTGGAAGAATTAAAAAGAAGATTAAAATTGCGTGGCTCCGAAACTGATGAATCATTGCAGGCAAGAGTGAATAAATCTACTTACGAAATGACTTTTAAAAAGCATTTTGAAAATATTATTGTCAATCAGAATTTTAAAGAAGCCTGCAGCGATGCGGAAAAAATTATTGGTAATTTCCTTAATAATTAAACCCTTCCGTTCGTTTTCGTTTCTATAAATTTGTCAAGTATGGACTGGATGACATTTATACCCATCTTAATCGCTTTGCTCGTTATCGGTTTTTTTTCCGGAATCGAGATTGCCTTTATTTCTGCCAATAAATTATCTGTTGAACTGCGCAAAAAACAAGGAAGTTACAGCGGCAGAATCTGGTCTATTTTTTTATCAAAACCTGCGCTTTTTATTGTTACCACGCTTTTAATTACCAATATTCTGCTGGTAATCTATGGGCTTTTATGGTATGACGTGCTTTCTGTGGTTTGGGATTATTGGGAAATAGACAATCCTTATATTATCCTAACAGCAGAAATAATTATTGGGGCTTTTATTCTGTTGCTTTTTCAATTTATTTTCAAAGCTTTTTTCAGGGCCAAAGGCAATTCCATTACTTCAAGTGGATTTATTGCTTTTTTTGTAAGAAGCTTTTACTCGCTGTTTTCCTGGCTCGCCAAATACTTTGTAAATATTGCAGAATGGATTTTGAAATATATTTTTAATGTAAAACTGCAACGCAAAACCGAAGCTTTTGCAAAAATGGATCTCGCTCATTATGTACAACAACTGAACATGAATGACAGCGACGAACATTCTGAAATTAATAATGAAATATTTGAAAATGTCTTATCGCTTTCAGAAACCCGTATTCGCGAATGCCTGATACCCAGAAAAGAAATCGTTGCTGTGAATATCAGCGCTTCTTTACAAGAAATCAAACAGCGTTTTATTGAAACAAAATTGAGCAAGCTGATCGTTTTTGATGAAAATATCGATAATGTTCAAGGCTATGTTCATCAGTTGGATATGTTTAAAAATCCTGAAACACTTCAGTCTGTTTTATTGCCAATTCCGGTGATTCCGTCCAGTATGAAAGCGACCGATTTGATTAAGAAATTTACCAAAGAAAGAAAAAGTATTGCGTGGGTAGTCGATGAATTTGGGGGCACAGCAGGCATCGTAACTATGGAGGATTTATTGGAAGAAATTTTTGGCGAGATCAACGATGAATATGATGTGCAGGAAGAATTTGTAGATAAGCAAATAGCACCAAATGAATTTCTTTTAAGCGGCCGGCTGGAACTCGATTACCTTGAGGAAAAATATAAACTCGAGTTTAGAAAAAACGAAGATACTGAAACCCTTTCGGGCTATATCATCAATCTTCATGAATCGATTCCGCGACAAAGAGATCGGATCATTATTGACGATTACCAATTTGACATTCTGAAAGTGAGTGAAACAAGAATTGAAAATGTGAAGCTGAAAATATTGAGATAAAGTAGTTACGTTATTCAAACTTTCGGGTTCAAATTTTTTGGTGCAGCAAACAAACAAATAACAGGAATTCTTCCTCAATGAAATAACATGAGAATCGCAGTAAATGCTAGCTCTTTATCAGATTTCGTTTATGAAATTTTTTTGCGGATGGCGGCTTCTAACCCTGAACATACTTTCCTTTTTATTTTTGATAAACCCTTTTCTGAAAAAATAAATTTCCCTCAAAACGTCATTCCTCTTGCAATTGAGCGAAAAGGAAATAGCCGTTTGAAATGGAAATTCTGGTATAAGTTGAAAATTCCCATTGCGTTAAAAAGACACAAGGCAGATATTTTCATCAGTGAAAAATTCATTTCTCTAAGAACAATCATTCCCCAATTATTACTTTTCCCCGATTTCACTTTTATTCAGCAGCCCTCATTTTTAGAAAAAAAAACAGTTCGTTTTTATAAAAAAAATACTTCGCTGCTTTTAAACAAAGCCACAAATGTTATTGCCGCTTCCGATTTTTTTAAAAAAGAAATTATAAAGCAAAATAAAATTAACGAAGAAAAAATAATCGTTCTTCATCCGGAAATCGCAAATGATTTTGAAGAAATAACTTTTGAAGAAAAAGAATCCATCAAAGAAAAATATGCAGCGGGAAATGAGTATTTTATTTACAACGGAATGATTAGCCTGCAACAAAATTTATTGAATTTATTAAAAGCATTTTCCTTTTTCAAGAAAAGGCAAAAGAGTAAAATGCAACTACTTATTACCGGGAAACCGGGAATTGATTACGAGCAATTCACAGAATCGCTCCGCCTTTTCCGGTTTAAAGATGAAGTAAAAGTTTTGGATAATTTATCTAAATCAGAAACAGAAAAAATCATCGCGTCTGCGTATGCAATGATTCACGTTCCGGTTTATGAAAGTGGCTATTCACAAGGATTACAGGCCCTGAAATATAAGGTTCCTGCCATCCTTTCTTCTACAGGAGCGCTATCGGAATATTTAGCTGATGCTGCACTTTATGCTCACCCAGAGAACTTTAAAGACCTTGCAGAAAAAATGATGTTGCTGTTTAAAGATGAAAAATTGAGAAAGGATCTCATAGAAAAAGAACGTGTACAAATTGGGAAATTCTCACATAAAAGCGGGCACATTTTATTTGAAATCATTAAAGACACTGCAACAAAAAATCCCCTTAGCTGAGGGGATTTATAATAGCATCTTAATCGAATTTTAGAATTTCGCTCCTTCTCCTTTTTTAGGAATTGATTGAAGGATAAATTGTCTTATTTGTTCGTTTGCTGTCGCCCGATCGTCTTTCCGCATATAAACCATATGACCGCTGCGGAACCCATGCCAGCTGATCCGGTCTTTTAATTTTCCGGAAGGATCCATTTGCCACAAACTATATTTTGCATTAAAGAAATCACACGCGCCGTCATAATATCCGGATTGGACCATCAAATGCAGAAATGGATTTTGTGCCATTGCCTGGCGCAGATTATCACCGGTTTGATTGTTCTTGTTATCCCATGGCCACACTCTTCCAAACATGTTGTATTTCAAGTCTGTTTTGTATTTTAATTCTTCCCGCAAATACATATTAATTGCTGGTGTAAAAGAATGTAACCATGAGGTAAGCTCTGCATTGTAATCAGGCGATTCGCCGGCATCTTGCTTATCTATTCCACGATAGCGGGAATCGAGCCTTCCGATAGTGAATCCTTTGTCGCGCAGCAATTCCTTCCAGAAAAAATCAGCGGGAATTATTAAATTATGTTGAAGAATAACCTTCTCTGATAATCCTGAATAACGCGACATCTTGGAAGCAATCGATTGCTTTTGTGCATCTGTTAATGTACTTCCTTTTGCCAAAGCAGGTATCAATTCATTGATGGTAAAAGTTTCTACTTCAGGAAGCATATCGGTTAAATCTTTACTTTGCAAATCGGCCGGCAACACCTTATGATACCATGCAGTAGCGGAGTAATACGGAAGCAGTAAAGCTTCCCCAACTGGTCCATCGCGCTTAATTCCCAAATCTGTCGGAGAAACTAAAACAACTCCATCCAGATACATCCATTGCTGATCCTGCAATTCGAGCGCCAGGCCTGAAACCCTCGTGGTTCCATAGCTTTCTCCTATCAAAAATTTCGGTGAAGCCCAGCGGTTGTTGCGTGTTACAAAGGTATTGATCCATTCTGCCAGGTATTTGATGTCTTCATTTACACCATAAAATTTCGAATCAGGAATGTCATTATTTACTTTTCTTGAAAAACCGGTATTGACAGGATCGACATAAACAATATCAGCAACATCTAAAATTGAATTTGGATTATCACGCAAGCCGTACGGCTCTACCGGGTAACCTTCATCATCAATATCCAAAATGCGGGGGCCTGTATAGCCAATTTCCATCCATACTGAAGGCGTACCAGGGCCGCCATTAAACGAAATGACCAACGGCCGTGCAGCACGGTCTTTTACATCACTTCTTTCATAATAAGTATAAAAAACAGAAGCGATCGGTTTTCCGTTTTCGTCCCAAACTGGCAGCGTGCCGGTTTTTGCGGTATATGGAATGCTTTGTCCCTTTATCGTGATGGTATTCTTTGTAGTAACAGAGGAATCGACAATCACCATTTTGTTATTCGGTGATTTTTCATCATTGTCACCTTGCTTTTTTTGTGCAGATAGTTGAAGATTTAGCGTGAAAATTAAAACCAGAACAGGAAGTAGTTTCTTCATTTTGTGTTTATTAAAATTTAAAAATTAAAGGAGATGTGCAAAAAAAATGTATTTATCAGTTCTGATAACAAAAAAAGTATGAAAGGCAAGAAGCAGTAAACAAACAAAAAATCGTTATTCTGATTTTTAATTTACTCTTTCATCAGCAAAATCTCGTCAATCATTTTTCTTTCATTACTAAGCCTCGGCACTTTATGTTGGCCGCCTAATTTTCCTTTACTTTTCAGCCATTTATTAAAGGTGTCTTTTTCCAATGAATGAACGATGGGCAATCGAAGTGCGATATTTTTATAACGCTTTGCCTCATAATCGCTGTTTACCGATTTTAAGGCTTCATCGAGTTCAAAGGTGAATAAATTCAAATCTTTGGGTGGCTTATCAAATTCAATCAGCCACTCATGAGCGCCGTTATTCTTTTCACTAAAAAAAACGGGAGCAGCAGTGTAATCTTTCACAATAGAATTTGTTTTAGATGATGCGATCGCAATGGCCTTATCTGCATTATCAACGATCACTTCTTCACCGAAAGCATTCATATAATGCTTTAGTCTTCCACTTACTTTTATTTTGTATGGACGTAATGAAGTAAATTGAATGGTGTCGCCCAATAAATATCTCCAAAGGCCGCCATTGGTGCTGATCACCGGCGCATAATTTTTGTGAAGTTCCACTTCTTTCAGCCCAATTGTTTTTGCATTGCTTTTCCCATATTCTTCTACTGGCAAAAATTCGTAAAAAATGCCGTGATCGGTATAAAGAAGTAATCCTTCATCATCCGGCATATTTTGGGCAGCAAAAAACCCTTCACTGGCATTGTACATTTCCAGGTAATTGATCGGTCCGCCAATCAGCTTTTTTATTTGTTCACGGTAAGGTGTAAAAGAAACTCCTCCGTGCATATACAACTCCAGATTTGGCCACACTTCTTTCAAAGTCTTTTTACCAGAAATATCCAAGATTCTTTTAATCAAAATAATCGTCCACGTAGGCACCCCGGCCAGTGACGTCACATTTTCGTGAATGGTATTTTGAGCAAGTCTTTCAATTTTACTTTCCCATTCATCCAGCAGCGCAATGCTCAGTTCTGGCGTACGGATCCAATGTCCCCAAAACGGTGTGTTCTGCATTAAAACCGCGCTCAGATCGCCGTACTGAATGTCTTCATCAAGGCTTGAAACCTGGTGGCTTCCGCCTACAACCAGACTTTTTCCGGTGAGCAAATCACTATCCGGAAAATTTTTATAATAATTGCTTAACACATCTTTTGATCCTTTAAAATGAATGTCTTTCAAACTCTCTTCGCTGATTGGAATGAATTTACTTTTATCAGAAGTAGTGCCGCTACTTTTTGCAAACCAATTGATCGGCGTATTCCACAAAATGTTTTGTTCACCGGCCATCATGCGATTGATGTAAGGCTTCAGATCATTGTATTCGTGAATGGGAATTCTTTCTTTAAAATCCTTTACCGTAAAGAGCCTCGAAAATTTATATTTTCTTCCAAACTCAGTGTACTGTGCCTGCGTCACCAAATGTTGCAAAACATTCCTCTGTGCAGAAACCGGAAAAGTGATCCAGTTTTCAAGGCCCCACAAGCGCATCCTGGCTAATCGTGATATGACTGGGCTGAGGAGTTTCAAATTTTAATTCGGTTGCTGGTTTGTTTATAATAGTTAAGAATGGTTGAGATGGGTTTAGATTAATCAGGAACTTTAGAACAATAATGTAATAATTCAATAATTGACATAATTCAGATCACTTAAAAACATCCGTATGTAAATAATCTTTTCTTTTCAATTCGAAATTTCTTCCGAGATACAACCTGCGCACTTGTTCGTCTTTTGCTAATTCTTCTGCAGTACCTTCTATAAAAATTCTTCCTTCAATCAAAAGATAAGCTCGGTCGCAAATAGAAAGTGTTTCATTTACATTATGATCAGTTATTAAAATTCCAATGTTTTTATATCGCAATTTGGTAACGATTGATTGAATGTCTTCCACAGCAATTGGATCGATTCCGGCAAACGGTTCGTCCAATAAAATAAATTTAGGATCTACAGCAAGCGCCCGTGCAATTTCGGTTCTCCTTCTTTCGCCGCCGCTTAATACATCCCCATTACTTTTGCGAACATGCCCAAGATTGAATTCATCGATGAGGGTTTCTAACTTTTCTTTTTGTTCCTTTTTCGAAAGTTTGGTCATTTCCAGCACAGCTGCAATATTATCTTCCACAGTTAGTTTTCTGAAAATACTTGCTTCCTGCGGCAAATATCCGAGTCCCATCTGAGCGCGTTTATACATTGGAAGTTTGGTAATGTTTAACTCATTTAAAAGCACATCTCCGTCATCCGGTTTTACCAATCCCACCACCTGGTAAAATGAAGTGGTTTTTCCCGCACCATTCGGGCCCAATAATCCAACAATTTCTCCCTGGCTTACCTGGAAAGAAACTTTATTATTTACCGTGCGCTTACCGTATTTTTTAGTGAGGTCTTTTGCAAAAATCGTCTGGTTCAAAAAATTTTTTTATAAAAATACGGCAATGAAAATAAATGGAAGAATCGTGACATATCTTTTAGCTTTTTATGCGGCAAAAAATGAACTTTTTAAAGTTACAAAACGATGTTATTTATTCGTTTGCTGTTATTAGGGAAACAAGATTATCAGATTCCCAAAGCTTCTTTCAACTTCACGTATCCGGCTTTGCTCACAGGCAACTTTTCTCCAGTTGTTAATAACAATAAATGACTGTCTTTTTCATAAACATCAATTCGTGTAATGAGTTGTATGTTCACAAGATAAGAACGATGTATTCGAACAAAATGATAAGCGCTTAGGGATTGCTCAAAAAAGTTCATGGTTCGTTTCTTCAAAAAAGAACCTTCGGCGGTAATAATTTTCGCATAATCATCTGCAGCCTCGAGATAATGAATTTTATTAACCGGAATAATTTTTATTTTATTGCTATCTTTTACTACGATCCGGTTTTGCTGCAAAGGCGAGGTGGCAGCAGCTTCTATCACTTGTTGTGTAGATGTGTTGTTTGAATGCTGCAAATATTTTTGAATCGCTTTTTCAAATCTTTCTTTGCTGAAAGGTTTTAACAAATAATCTACCGCGTTTGATTCAAAAGCTTTTATCGCAAATTCATCAAAGGCGGTTGTAAAAATTACAGCAGGCGGATTTTCTATCAGTTCCAACATTTCGAATCCATTGATTTTTGGCATTTGAATATCCAAAAAAATCAGATCAGGCTGATGCTGTTGGATCCCTTTTATTCCTTCAAACCCATCCGCACATTCTGCAGCTAAATCAACGTCGGGATAAGATTGCAAATATTCTTTTACAATTCCTCTTGCCAAAGGTTCATCATCTATAATAATCACTTTCATGATTTTTTTTGTTTTTTATTTTCATCACCATCCAAAATTTTTGGAATCAGAATCTTTGTAATAAAACGTTCCTTGTCTTTTTTTGTTTGTAAAAGATCATTTCTTGCAAACAAAAGAAATAATCTTCTTTGAACAGAGGAAAGACCGAACCCGGTCCCCTTAAAAGGTTGTGCAGTTTCAGCATCAAATGGGTTTTGCACTTCAATTTTCAGATGTCCGTCTTCTGCTATCACGGATATTTTAATGACCACATTTCCAATCGTATCATACAAACCAAACTTGATCGCATTCTCTACAACCGGCTGCAGCAGTAAGGCTGGCAATTTAAACGGCAACACATCATCCTGGTAAATGATTTCTGTTTGCAGCCTGTGTCCAAATCTTACTTTTTCGATGTCCAGGTAAAGTTGCAGATATTTTAATTCTTCTTCCAATGTGTTCCACTGCTGTTCATCTTTTCTTAAAGTACCGCGCAAAAACTCGCTCAGTTGCTGAATCATGTGGCGTGCTTTTTCAGGATCAAATCCAGTAAGCGCGCTGATAGAATTCAAACTATTGAATAAAAAATGTGGTTGTAATTGCTGACGCAGTTTAAATAATTCCGCTTCTTTAGCCAGTTTTTCTGCTTCCGTTTTGCGGCTGTTTATTTCTTTCTGATCCTGCTGACTGTACCACAATAAACTAAACATACTCATGCTGCTTATCAATAAAAATCCAGCGCCGAATCTAATGGCCCAGGTAGAACGAATTACTTCTGTATAACCATCGCCTTTTTTAAAGATCATCCATGTTGCACCTTGCTGTGCCAGCATCCAAAGGAAACTAAGTGTTAGGCTTACTACTAGTATGTACCAATATTTTTCCTGCCTTGGTAGATAATACTTCATGTTGTTGCTAATAAAAAAACAACAGAATGCAAGTAACACGTTGCTCACAACGCTGTCTGTTATTGCATGCGTTTCATCAATATTTAATTGCCTGAGCATGATGTATTGCAGCAACATCCAAAGGAGCCACCAGACCGTAAAAAAATAGCGTAAACGTTTGTCAGATAAAATAGAATTTGCCAAACTGCCTGTTTTTTAATTCATTTGAAATGTCTTTTGCAAACATCTTTCGTGCAAATATTTTGCACGGTTATTTATACTCCTGATGTAATCATTTACGTTTTCTTCTTCACAAATTTTAGAGTACAGTTCGACACCGTCGATCAAATTATCCAACGGGTGTAATTCCGCCACGTCAATAAATTTCCAATGCACCGGTTTATTTTTATCATTGAGGAAATTATCCTCTTCCTTATCGCCCATGATACGTGCTTTTTGAAATGCATGCATATCATCTTCGGCTTCGATAAGCCTTAATTGTTCATCAAACTGAGCCGTGTGGTTTCCGTCGCCACAAATAATTCTGTAAACAATTTTTGCAAGATACCATTTCATATAAGTGAATTTAAAATGAAAATTAATTTTTAATAATTCGTTACTTCAATGCCACCAAAAACACACGATCCTTTGAGGCGGATAATTTTGTTGGAATCCGGAATGCTGTTATTAAAACTGCGCTTATCATCCACACCGCCAAACACAGCAGATATTTCGCTTTTTACATCCCAGTTTGATGGAATAATCAATTTGGTGCCGCCAAAGACATTGTTGACTTCGAGCTCGACCGGGTGTTGAATATCAGCCTGCATAAAATTGATTTCAGATCCGCCCATAAAACTTACGACTTCCCCTCCTTTAAAATTTTTTGATTGAACGTTTTTTTTAATTCCGCCAAAGACTGATACCACATCAAGGTATTCGGCATTATCATTGAATTGCTCATTGCCGGCGGTTGTAGCTTCAGTATTATTGCTAAAATTTCCGGGAGGGATTCCAAAGCGACTGTTCATTCTTACATGCCTTCTTTGCCAGCGATCGTGGCTGCTACAGCTGCTACCACGAGGACGAAAAAGGAACATCAGTCCTACAGCGATCAAGATTGCGGGCACGATGTAATTATGAAAATCAATTCCCGGAATCGATTGATCGACGAAAAAAATAGCGCCGATTAAAATCATGATAAACGATCCGGGATTGTGAAACCTGCTTTTGATGCCGACAAATAAGCCAATGATTATCAATAAGACAGGCCATGTAAAAATCCATCCGGGAATGGGCGCCCCCATTTTATAAGCTAATAAAAGAAAACCCGCGCCTAATAAAAATAAGCCGCTCCAGATACGCGAGCCGTGGTTTATTGGTTGTCTTTCAAAATTATTTTGTTCCATTATAATCGTTTTTTTTTGTCTTCAATTTGATGAAGCAAATTTAGAATGAGATGAATGTCTGGAAAAGGAGCATTAGGTTTAAAGTATTAAAGCATCGGTAAATACTTTGAAAATGTCGGTAAAAGAATAAAACAATTTGGCCGAAACTTTTAAACCGGTGTCTGTAAATTTGCCTCCTATGGGTCAAAAAAAATTACAAAGATTTTCAGAAATAAAAAGCTTTCCCAATGTGTTGGAATATCCTGAAAATATCCAGGGAAAATGGAGTGGTTTTTTTAAAAATAACAATCCAATAATTCTGGAACTTGCTTGTGGCAAAGGGGAATATGCGGTAGGGCTTGCGCAATTAGATTTGCAAAAGAATTTTATCGGGGTAGATATCAAAGGTAATCGCCTGTGGGTAGGAGCAAAATTTGCTTTGGAAAATGATTTGAAAAATGTTGCTTTTTTGCGAACTCAAATAGATAAAATCAGCCAATACTTTTTAAAAGATGAAATCAATGAGATCTGGATCACATTCCCCGATCCGCAGCTTCGTTTTTCTAAAGCAAGAAAGAGGTTAACGCATCCTAAATTTTTAAGATTGTACCAAGAAATTTTAAAAACTCACGGCAAAATTCATTTAAAAACTGATTCTCCTGATTTGTATTTTTTTACAAAAAAAGTTATTGAACTATATAATCTTACTTTGATTTCTGATATTAATA